>Ga0316576_10001611_pt1 | contig 12324 bp, 11 predicted proteins | sample S0NA_FD_203075 | JGI IMG/M metagenome (GOLD analysis project Ga0316576, IMG submission 203075) | Rhizosphere microbial communities from salt marsh grasses in Alabama, United States - S0-2_050615r3r5 | ecosystem: Host-associated > Plants > Roots > Rhizosphere | place: USA: Alabama | collected... | reverse complement strand
CAGCAACAACGGAACCCACGCACTTTCGGGTGTCGATCTGGACCTGCCCTTCTGGTATCAGTCGATACCGCAAGCCATGCATTCGTCCACCCTTACCGGACACCTGATGGTGGAAAAAGTGCAGCTCCCCTATTTGAATGAAAAACAGCTGGCCCTGAAATTCGACGTCGGCCCCAATCGATTGGTGCTTCGGCAGCCTCCCGCACTGCACCTTTTTTCCGGCCGGATCGACATCGGTCCGGTGGCCCTCACCAACTTGTTTCACGACCGCGCAAAGCTCGAAACACGTCTTACCGCAACCGGAATTGAAATCGACAGCTTGCTGAAAGGGATCTGGTCACGACCAACCGGGGGAACCCTGGCCGGCCGGCTTGGAATGATCCAACTGGAAGAGGACCGGCTCACCAGCCGGGGTACGATGACCATCGATATCTTCGACGGCAGTATCGACATCATCGATCCGGGCGTTTCAAGGCCGCTGTCCTCCATACCGGTGGTTTTTTTCAACAGCCGCATCAACGACCTCGACCTAGAAAAAATGACCGTGGGTACCGCCTTTGGAAAAATCCAGGGTATCCTGCGCGGCAGTGCGACTGACGTGGAAATCGTCAACGGTCAGCCGCAAAAATTCGACCTACGGCTGGAAACGGTGCCAAAGAAAGGCGTAAAACAGAAAATCAACGTTCGGGCCGTGGAAAGCATCGCCAGCCTCGGCGCCGGTGGAAGTCCGTTTGGGGGGCTGGCTGGATCGTTCGCGAGGTTCTTCAGGGAATTCCCCTATTGGAAAATCGGAATTGCCGCTTCACTTGAAAACGACGTTTTCAGGGTTAACGGGACCATAACGGAAGACGGGAAGGAATATCTGGTCAAAAAAAGTGGTATTTCCGGAGTCGATGTAGTAAATTTGAATCCAAACAACCGGATCAGTTTTAAAGATATGGTGAAACGGATTAAACGCATATCGGGTAAAGGCGGCGGCCCAGTGATTCGCTAGATTCCGTCAAGAAATGACCATTTCCCGCAATTCCAGCGTCAATCGGTAAAGTCGCGCGGCATACACGGGTGCGCCTCCGCGCAATTTAGCCGATTTCTTTGAACTTGCAGAAAAATGCGCATTGTTGGCTTGAAAATTTATCAGTGCCCTTAAGAAAGTAGTTGATGGGCATACGCTAACGGAGGGAGGTGTTCATGAGATCGAGCAACCGGATTTTTCGGGTGGTGTTTTTTATCGCCATTCTTATGGTCGGTGCCTGCGTAACGATCAACATTTATTTTCCGGCCGAGAAAGTGGAATCAGTGGCCGGTGAAATCGTGGAAGATATCCGCGGACCGCAACCGGAGAAACCACCAGCGCTCGAAAAAAGGCAGCAAGGATATCAAAGGGATCGATCCCTTTTTGCATTTCTGGTTTCGACCGCCTGGGCCGAAGAAATCACGACCGTCTCGAACCCCGCCATCCGTGAGCTTAAAAACCGGATGAAAAACCGTTACCCGCAGCTCAAACCCTGGTTCACCAGCGGGGTTCTCAAAGAGGGCGGGGACGGCTATGTGGTCATTGCCCAAACCGACAGCTTGAGCGTGCGGGATAAAGGCACGGTCCGAAACCTGGTGAGCGCCGAAAACAATGACCGCAAGAGCCTCTATCTGGAAGTGGCCAAGGCGCTCAATATCGACGCCGGCCAGGTTGACCGGGTGGCCGGGATCTTCGCCAAAGAATGGCAAAAGTCTGTGCCATAGAGATCGCTAATATTAGGGAACCAGCCAAACGGCGCCTTTCGAAATTTTGTTCAACACCGTGTTTGTGACACTACCCGTAAAAAAACTCTTGTTGACACCGCTGCGCCCCATCACGACCGTGTCGTAACTCCCGGTTTGAACTTCTTTCAGAATTGCTGCTCCTATATTGGCAAGACCTGTCACCGTCCTGGTCTGAATACGATCTTCCCCGATGCCGAATTCGCTGAGTTTTTTGAGGGCGACGTCATAGAAGTTATCGATGCAGGCCTTGTCGCCCTTTAGAATCAAGTTTTCGAGCGTTTCGGCTCTGGTCGCTTCGAAATCGACTTCACAGAAATCCTTGAGCTTGGGCCTGACGTGCAGAAATGTGAGGCTGATGCCGACGGCATCGCTCAAGGCAAACGCCAAGTGATCGATCGCGCGCAGGCTGTATTCCGAACCGTCGACCGCCACCAGAAACTTGGCCGGAACGACATCGCCGCCGATAATCCAGACCGGAATAATGTTTGAATGCTGAGTGATGTTGGAGGAAACGCTGCCCATGAAAAGTTCCTGCAAGCTGGAAATCCCGCGCCGCCCGATGACCAGGGCATCGAAGCGGCCGGTTTGTGCATACTCGATGATGTCCTTGCCGATATCGAGTTTCCGGGGCTGAGTCACAGTCTGAATTCGGGATTCGTCGACACCATCTTTGATTATTAGCAGTCTGTACTTATCGAGCAGCTTCTGGGATGTTGTCGCATTTCTCTCCATTACCGCTCTCAACTCCCTCTGGGAGTTTGCGTTTTTCCTCGCCTCATCGACCAGGAACTGCGAGACCATGGGCTGGGCGGTGAAGAGAACGTAGTTTAAGTTTTCCATGCGGGCAGACAGCCGTGTAACGTAGCGTACCGCATTTTTTGAATGCAACGAATCATCGACAGCAATCATTATTTTTTTTACCATGGGCATCATCCTCCTTATTAATTTTCCTGCAATACTCCGTTTCGATCTTTAAAGCATTGAGGGGTCTTTATATGAGCCTAATCAACCGCATCCTTTTGGCCGCTGCACTCCTGCTGCTGGACCTGGTGTTTTTTTTCCTTCCGCTGACGGCTGTTTTTTTTGCCTACATCATCATTTTCAACCCGCCGTGGTTCCGAGAATTCATTAACCACCTCGAGCCGGCAAAAAAAGCTTAGTCGAAGCCGGTTATCCGGGCGGAGACACCCACCTTATTTTCGTTTTAAATTTCTGCGTTTTTATACGGTGCTTGCAAAATCGTTTGAAAAACTTTAGACTGCCGCATGCCTCTGAACTGTCTTTTAGGCATCCACAGGGTACACTCTTTGGTTTCCAGGCCATAATATTACCATAACCCATTCAGAACAAGCACCGCATGTATAGGCAACTATTGGGTTTCAAGAAAAATCCGTTCAGACAGCCCACCGATTCCGAGAGTCTTTTTTTAGGGCGTCACCATGAGGAAGCCCTGGCCCATTTAACGTATGCCGTCATGGAAGGCGAAGGCTTCAGTGTCATTACCGGCGCGAGCGGAGTCGGAAAAACAATGGTCTGCCGGTCATTTCTGGAGCGTCTGAGCCAGGAAGTCGTTGCGGCTTACATCGCGGCCATGACCGGTCTCGGCCCGCTGCAGCTGCTGAAAGCTATCAACGCCGAATTCAAAATACGCTCTGATTCCGACACGATAAAGGATTTGACGGATGTCCTCAATGCTTTTTTGATCCAGAAAAAGCTGGAAGGCAGTAAAGTGGCCTTGTTTATCGATGACGCCCAGTTGCTCACGGCTGCAGCGCTGGAGCAGGTCCGCCTGCTGTCGAACCTGGAAACGACCCGCGATAAACTGCTGCAAATCGTTCTGATCGGCCGTCCAGCGCTTTCCAAGATGCTCGAGGCTCCGTCTCTGCGGCAAATCGGACAACGGGTTTCGGTCAACTATTTTATCAGTCCCTTCGATTACGAAGAGACGGTCGCCTATATCCAGCACCGCATTTCGATATCCTCGGCAGGACCGCCTGTAAGATTCGACCAGGCAGCCATCCGACCGATCTATAAATTCACCAAGGGAATTCCGCGTAAAATCAACATCGCCTGCGACCGCATCCTGACGGCGGCTTATAAGTGCAGGGAAAGAATTATTACCCAAAAGACGGTCAAAGACGTCCTTCGGCAATGGCACAAGGGACCGGATCCGAGCCTGTCCTACTTATTCCGGCAAAAATTGCCGGCGATCGCCATCGCGGGAGTCCTTCTGCTGGCGGCAGTCGCATCTTCGCTGTATTTATTCGGCGGCAAGAAAACGGCGTCACCAACAGTTGCAATAGAACCTCAACCCGACCGGCCCGCCCGCCTCATTCCGTCACAACCGCCCCCCGCAACGGCTCAGGCCGAAACGGTTGCAACAACATCCCCGCCGGAGAAGATGCAGCCCACAGAACCGGCGCAGAAGAAAAGCGCGGCGGCGGTAGTCCAAGCCGCCCCCCGAAAACCATCACAACCGGCCCCTGAAACGGCTGGGGCCGAGCCGGTCGCAGCAACAACCCCGCCGGAGCAGATGCGGCCCGAAGATCCGCCGCAGAAAAAAAGCGCGGCGGCGATAGTCCAAGCCGCCCCCCGAAAACCATCACAACCGACCTCTTTTGAAACGGCTGAGGCCGAGCCGGTCGCAGCAACAGCCCCGCCGGAGCAAGTGCAGCCCGAAGATCCGGCGCAGAAAAATAGCGCGGCGGCGGCAGACAAGGGCCAATTGCTGGCCGTGCTCGACTCCTTGAGAAGCCAGCACAACCTGGATCATGTCGAAGCCACCACCGCCGTCGGTCCCGAACCATCCGCCGAATCGACTTACTCGATTCAGGTCGGCGCGTTCCTTGTTGCGAAGAATGCGCAGCAACGGGCCATCCAGCTGAAAAGAAAAGGCTACACTCCAAGAATCATGGCGGTCACGGACCCTCAGGGGCGTATCTGGTTCACCGTGCGAATCGGAAATTTTCCAACACTCGAGCAGGCCCAGAAGCAAGCCGATGAGTTTACAGCCCGCGAGAAAAAGGCGTCAGCCGTTCGACCCTACAATTCGTATTGATACACGACCGACTATTCTTCAAACATTTATTTTAATGTTGTCCGGCTTCTCTTTCACAATGACAAGCACGTAATTGACACGTCTCCCCCAAAGCACACCGCGACATCCATACCGGGATCACGCGGACGCTCATGGATCGTGCCCTCGTAATAATAGGCATCTCCATCGCGCCGGTAGGTGTACCGGTGGGGATTGATATCCGGCTTGCAGAAGCGATGGGGCACAGCGACCAGGGGGTCGAGGGGATGGGGCAGATTGATGTTCCAGTAATAGCCGTTTGGAAGCTCTTTGTTCATGAGCAGCTGGATGATCCGGGCTGCCAGCCGACCTGTGGCGTCCCAATCAATCGGGCAGTCGCGGGCGATGTACTGTGAAACTGCCATCGACCGGCAGCCCAATATGGCGGCCTCGCGTGCCGCCGCGATCGTGCCGGACTGGTAAATATCGGACCCGAGGTTGGCCCCGGGATTGATACCGGCGAAGAGCCAACCGGCATCCGGTGCAAAAACCTTCAAAGCCAAGCGAACGCAATCGACTGGTGTCCCGCCGACAGAATACCGGTTTTCATCCAAACGCTTTACCGGAAGGGGGGTTCGGGTCGTCACGCGGTGGCCGACACCCGATTGGGCCGTTTCCGGTGCCACAATCACCGGATCGCCATGAATACGAGCGATCCGGTTCAGCGTTTCGAGTCCAGGCATGTCGATGCCATCGTCATTGGTCAACACGATTTTCAATATTTTTCACCTCGATGTCAGCTGCGTTTCCAGGTTTTTTGGGATGGTTTTCCGGGTGATGGTCCGGTTTTACAATACCTTGCTGATGTAATGGGCAATTTGCTCCGATCCGTTGCTCACCTCACGCGGCTGCCGGGGCAATTCAATAAGTTTGGGCAGGATCGCCAGCCACCGGCCGCTACCGAAATCAGCTTCCGAAAGGGCAATGCCACTCATCTGTCTGGAGATGAAATCGACCAGTCCGGGAGATTCCGGATAGGGACATCGTGCGGCATAACCGAACGGAACGCCGGCGGCGTAGACCTCTGCAATCGTGCTGTACCCGACCTTTCCAACGACCACGTCACTGGCGTTGACCAGGTCGGGATGATAAAAAACGGAACGGTGGGGCAGAAAAACAAGATTGTCGTGCACTTCTGGCGAACGGCTGCTGCCCGGAAGAATGAAAGTTGTGTCAGTGCACTGTTTCAATTTATCCAGAAAACCGTGCCGTTCCGGTATCCCACCGGTGGTAATCAGGACAACTTTCTTTGCGTCCGGTATTCCCAGCTGCTGCCGGACTACCGGCGCGCTCGTTCTGAATCCGCGGCTGACAGGGCCAACCGTAAGATCGGCCGAATCGCGGAAACAGACCGGTTCGGTCTGGATGTGGTAGTCGGCCTTATCAAAAATCCGTCGCAGGTAGGTGATGTGATGGGCCATTATTCCGGCAACCGATGGATAGCCGGCATATATCCGATCCCAGGTAAAATTTTCGACCAGAACCGACGGCACTCCGCTTTTGAGGCCGACGGCAATCCCGAGCGGTGCAATGTCGCACAAAATCAAACGACACTGTTTATGATGTATCTGCTCTGCCAGATCGGCCACCAGGGCGGGATTAAAAGGCAAAAATGTGTTTAGATTCTCCAGCGTTTTTTCTATATCTTCCGTAAAAGCGTTCTCTTGGACCAGCCCGATGTCGGTTGTAACCGAATGCCAGGAAAAGGGCACTGAGAGGGAATCCGCAAAAAACCAAGACGGAACGGTGGTGAAGATCTCGAAATGGCACGGCGCGAGACGGGTCCCCACTGCTTCGATGGTGGCGGAGGCACGCGCGGCGTGGCCAAATCCATGGGGTGATATGAAACAGGCGATACTCAGAGGATCCTGCCGCTGGTTCTCGTTATTCATGTTCGCGAGGATATCAATTACCTATGGGTGGGTCAAGGACATCGGGGATAGCTCAGCGCTCGCCGCCATGATCGGCCTGAGCCGCCGCAAATCGACGTCGAAACTTGGTTAAGAAGGTGTTTCGAGGCTGCCGCCCGGACGAGAGGCGCAATCTGATAAATTTTATTGACAGCCCTTCAGGAATTGCTACACTGCGGAATCTTTTTGAGATTTCGTTAACTGTCACTCACCCCCCTTTGTAAGGGGGTTTTTTATCGGTTGCGTGCCGTCCCCGATGGCCGGGGCACTTGCCGATCCGGACGAAACCGTCCATCTGCCTGAAATGCAAAAACTGAATTCTAACCGTGGCCGCCAGGTGATGGCCACCTGCAGCGGCCTGATGCTAACGGGTGCATTCCCCGATTTCGGCTTTAGCTGGTTGGCCTGGATCGGGATCGTTCCGCTTCTCGCCGCCGTTCGCAACCTCCCGTGGCGCAAGGGATTCGGCCTCGGTTTTCTGGCCGGAATGGCCCACTTCCTCACGCTTGTCTATTGGGTCGCCTATACCATGCGCACTTATGGCCACCTGCCTTGGCCGGTGGGCATTTCGATACTGGCATTACTGGCGGCCTGCCTGGCCATGTTCTTTGCGTCCTTTACGGCGCTTGTCTGCCGCCTGCGGTTGCAACCGTTCGCCACTCTATTCCTTGCACCGGTCATTTGGGTGGCTCTTGAATATCTTCGGTCGTTTTTCCTGAGTGGATTTCCGTGGGAGTTGGTCGGATACTCCCAGTACAAGGAATTGCATCTCATCCAGATTTCAGATATATTGGGAGTGTACGGCGTTTCTTTTCTGATCTTGTTCGCCAATGCCGCGGTCTTCTTTCTCCTGCTCAACATTGCGAATTTCGATTGGAACGGTGCCCGGATCACCCGTCGTTTTGCGGCCCTGGCCTTGACGCTGTGTGTGGGTCTAAATAGCCTCAACTGGTTTTACGGCGCACACCGTATGGTGCAAATCGAGAAGCTTTGTGCAGATGCAACGTCAATCCAGGCGGCGATCGTTCAAGGAAACATCGAACAGACGCTCAAATGGGACCCTGCATTTCAGGAGGCCACGATCGACAAATACCTTCGTCTGTCGCAGTCGTTGGTGGACCGCCATCCGGAACTGATTGTCTGGCCGGAAACGGCCCTTCCGTTTCATTTCCTGTATGATGTCCCCTTGACCGCAAAGGTAAAGGAGGGCGTACGGCGATTGGGGGCGTACTTTCTGGTCGGCAGCCCCTCCTTTGAAAGAGGGTCCGGCCGGATAGACTATTACAACAGCGCCTACCTGATCGATCCACAGGGCAAGGTGCTGGGCAAATACGACAAGGCGCACCTGGTTCCTTTTGGAGAGTACGTTCCGTTGAAGCGCTGGTTGCCTTTCCTTGGCAAACTGGTGGAGCAGGTCGGAGACTTCAGTCGCGGCGACATTGGTGAAACCATCGACTGGACACACGGCAAGCTGGGGGTTCTCATCTGCTACGAAGGCATCTTTCCCGACATTGCGCAGACCATGGCCAAAAACGGTGCGAATCTGCTGGTCAATATCACCAACGATGCCTGGTACGGTCGCAGCAGCGCCCCTTATCAGCATTTTTCGATGACCGTGTTCAGAGCGATAGAGAACCGGCGGGCGCTGATCCGGTCGGCCAACACGGGAATCAGCGGATTTGTCGACCCGGCCGGTCGAATCCTGGGAAGAACGGCCCTTTTTTCGGATGCGGCAGAAGTCCGCCGGGTGCCGTTGTTGTCAACACTTTCGTTGTACAGCCGTTTCGGAGACGCTTTTGCGGCCGCCTGCCTGGCAGTTGCCGGGATCCTTCTTTGCGGGGTGGTGGTGACGCATTTACGGAAAATAATAAAGCCGGGTAATCGTCCATTTGGAAGGAGGTAATTGATATGTCAGCCGAATTGAAACAGACCGTCAAGGAGCTGGGTGAAAAACTCGATCAATTGCGAGGTTATCTTTGACTTAGAAACCAAAGAAATCCGTTTGCAGGAAATAGAGGATCAGATCGCCAAGCCAGGCTTCTGGGACGTTCCGGAAGATACCAAGGGGATAATGCAGGAACGGACGAGACTCTCCGATCAGGTCGATCGTTTTCACCGGCTGACGCACGATCTCGAAGAAAGCGCAATTCTGTTCGATCTGGCCGTCGAGGAGTCCGATGCCAAGACACTCGAAGAAGCGGGGAAGTTGCTCAAGTCGCTCGACGCGCGTCTGCATAAGTTCTCCCTCGACCTGATGCTTGACGGTGATGATGACCGCAACAACGCGATCGTCTCCATAAACGCCGGAGCCGGCGGCACCGAAGCCCAAGATTGGGCCGAGATGCTGTTCAGGATGTACCTGCGCTGGATTGAAGGAAAGGGGTACGCCTCCGAGGTCATCGACTACCAGCCGGGTGAGGAAGCCGGTTTAAAGAGCGTAACGTTTACCGCCGCCGGCAGTTATGCCTACGGTTATCTGAAGAGCGAAATCGGCGTCCACCGACTCGTCAGGATTTCGCCATTTAACGCCAGCGGCAAACGCCACACCTCATTTGCCTCTGTCTTCGTCTACCCTGAACTGGACAATGAAATCGTCATCGATATCGAAGATAAAGACTTGCGCATCGACACGTTCAGGGCCAGCGGGGCCGGTGGCCAGCACGTCAACAAAACCAGCAGCGCCATCCGGATCACTCATCTTCCCACCGGTATCGTGGTCCAATGCCAGCAGGAAAAATCCCAGCACCGCAACAAGGATATGGCTATGAAAGTCCTGCGAGCCCGGCTCTACCAGGCGGAGAAAGAAAAACAGGACGAAAAACTGCGCGAGATCCACGACAACAAAGATGACATTGCCTGGGGCAGTCAGATCCGTTCATACGTCATGCACCCCTACCAAATGGTTAAAGACCACCGCACCAAGATCGAAAGCGGCAACGTGACCAGCGTACTGGACGGCGCCATCGATCCGTTCATCGAGGGCCTGCTGCTGGCGAGGCATGCCTAAATGGACCCGGTCGTGCTCATTGCCAGGCATTACAAGCGCAACCCAAAAGCGCAAAAGATCTTGCTGTCTCATTCTGAGAAGGTAGCGGATAAGGCCCTGGCGGCGGCCGAACGGGTCCCCGACCTCGAACCGGATCTCGAATTCATCTGGCAGGCCGCCCTGCTGCACGACATCGGCATCCTTTTAACGGCCACACCCCAACTGGGTTGCAGCGGCAATCACCCATATGTCTGCCACGGTGTCTTGGGCCGCGCACTGCTTGAAGCGGAAGGGCTGAGGCGGCACGCCCTGGTTTGCGAGCGCCATGTCGGGGTGGGCATCACCCGCAGGGACATCCGCCTCCAACGGCTCCCGCTGCCGGCTCGCGACATGCTTCCGGTCACCATCGAAGAGCAGATCATTTGCTATGCCGACAAGTTCTTCTCCAAAAACGGCGCCGGCGCCCACAAGGAAAAAACGGTGTCCGAGATCCTTCAAAAACTCGCACGCTATGGAAAGGACAAGGTGGAGCGGTTCAAGAAGTGGGTCGACTTGTTTGAAAGCTAAAAACGGCCGAAATGAACCGCTCCTGAATCCGGCTCCCGGCTGGTTTCAGAGGCGGTTTGCTTAGGAGGTATACTGGAGTGATTAGCGTGCTGGGGGTTATGCCGGCCGCTTGCATCGACGCAATCGCGACCGGTTGTCATGCCCGGAACAGTGCCGAGCGCCCGAGGGGCACCAAACACATCCCCGCACCAAGGCCCCGGTTACCGGCCATCGTCCTTTTTGGCAATCAGCGTCTGGTAAGCGATTATCTCGTAATTTTGGAACCCTTCTTGGAGTGAATCGTTTTCCTTCATAATTTCGAATTTCCGCGTGATACACTAGCGTCGCTGACGTGCAGATTATTCCCGCGCTTGGGGCGCGCAAAAACATCTATACTTCGAGAAGTCCTTATGCTAAAAAAAAAGTCTTTTTGCAGCCAGGTATAAACAAGCACCCCTGATACCGGCCAGCCTGCTGCGCGGTCTGGAAACCCTTTACGCTTGCTGTGGAGGAAGGATGCAAAAACTCGAAAAACTGCGCGATCGAATTATTCAACGGGTTGACGTCAATTTGAGACATTTCGATTTCGATGTCCCGGGTTTCCTCAAATACTACGTTCCCCTGAAAAAGATGATCAAGTATTACGCCCTCTACGGCATCACGCACCACCTCCCCCTGCACTATCAATTCAATTACTCGAACCTTGCCGGAAGCAACATTCTGGGGCAGTGCAAGATCGAGAACTCGATTCTGTACAAATGCGACATCCGCGGTGACGAGCTGAAAGTTTGCGGCGACTCGTTTCACTTCCGGGGAACCGACCTCACACTCGATCACGACGAAATGATTCTGATCAAGGACAGCTTTCTGATCAAAACCCTGGTCCACAACTGCTCGCACAACCCGGAAAACCCGGAGCTGTTTTTGATCAAGAACACGGCCTCGACGGCCTATGTGAACATCCATGGGTCCTGGATGGAAGGCTGTTTCCTCAATCCCTTCAGCACAGTCGATTTGACCAGCCTTCACGGGTGCGCCGTGGGAACCTTCGCTTATCTGCAGGTCGGCGAGCTCTGGCACGAGCAGGTGGCCTCCGGCCAGGTTTGGATAAAAGCCGAGGATCAATTTGATTTTAAGTACCAATACCCCGGAAAGGAGCTGAAAAAATACATCGACTTTCATCCCGATCGCCGCCCCACCGGAATTTTCATCGAATTTCTCGAAAGCCGTAAGGAAGATTTTCAAGACGTCTTCAACGTTGTCCACCTGACAAACCCGCTGCCTGTTCCTAAGAGTGCTTCCCTGAGCCGCTACGCCGTCGTCAAACCAAAGACCCGCATCGCTGAAAATGTTCTTATCGCCCAGCACGCCTATATCGAAAGTTCGATCCTCGGCAAAGGAGCAAATGCTCAAGAACACTGCTACATTATCGATTCGAAGTTGATGGGCAACAACGTGACCGCCCACGGGGCCAAACTGATCCATGTTGTATTGGAAAAAAATGTTTTCGTCGGGTTTAATTCATTCCTACGGGGTACCTTAGAGTTTCCGTTGCGGGTGGGAGAAGGGGTCATCGTCATGCCACACACTATCATCGACATAAAAACCTCCCTGACGATTCCACCGGGCCATCTGGTCTGGGGGTTGATCAGAAGGCCGGAGGACCTGAAAGAGCACAGTATCCCCCTCGAAGACCTTGCCAAGGTGAAAGACAAACTCAAAATCGGAGCCATGGAGTTCGTGGGCAGCGGCAAAGCTTTCGTCGAGACGTTCCAACACCGTATCGACCATATCCTCGAAGCCAATGGCGCCTATTTCGACGGCAAGAAGAACAGAGGGCATGCCCAAAAAACCCAGCACATTGCCTATAATATTATTCAGCCCCATCCTCTCGGTATGAAAAAGGGGGTCTATCCGACAATCGACATTCGGCCGTAAGGGTTCACGATTTTTTTTTGATTCAACAGTGATTTTCAGTGCTGGCATCGCCGATTTTAACAGGTGCGCGCGGTGCGGTGCTCAAGAACAGACCACTTCGACGAAGTATT
>Ga0316576_10001610_pt1 | contig 12326 bp, 9 predicted proteins | sample S0NA_FD_203075 | JGI IMG/M metagenome (GOLD analysis project Ga0316576, IMG submission 203075) | Rhizosphere microbial communities from salt marsh grasses in Alabama, United States - S0-2_050615r3r5 | ecosystem: Host-associated > Plants > Roots > Rhizosphere | place: USA: Alabama | collected... | reverse complement strand
AGCCTTGCACACGGAATAATCTCGGTACGTTATGGGCGAGTTTCTGCATAGACTGGCCGAAAGACGATTGGTCCAGACGGCGGCCGTGTACGCGGGCGGCGCCTGGCTTCTTCTCGAAGCCACCGATTTCTTCGTGGACAACTACGGGCTGGCTTCGCGGCTGCTCGACATCGCCGTCCTGCTGATCGTTCTGGGATTCCCCGCCGCCCTGATCATCGCCTGGTATCACGGCGAGAAGGGCCGCCAGCAGGTGGCCCGCACGGAGGCATCGCTGCTCCTCACCCTCGCCGTGCTCGCGGCGATCGGGACCTATCGGATCTCGGTTGGGGAAGAGGTCGGCCCGATCGGCAACGGAACGAATTCCGCCTCACAGACAGCCACACTGCCAGAGAGCGGCGCCGCGCTCGGCGAGCGATCGGTCGCGGTTCTCCCCTTCGTGAACAGCACCGGGCAGGACAGCCTCGACTGGCTCGGACCCGGGCTTTCGGACATGCTGACCTCGAGCCTCGCCCGGACGGGCGATCTCAAGGTCGTGAGTCCGCAGCGGCTTTTCGAGCTGCTCCGGGAAGCGGGCCGGGAAGAGACCGAACGGATTCCCGATGACGTGGCGATGAACATCGCTTCGGCCTCGGGAGCCCGGCGGATGGTTCGCGGCTCGATTCACGGGCAGCCCGGGGACCTCGCCGTCGAAGCCCAGCTGATCGACCTCGATGACGGGACCATCGTGGCCGCCGAGCGCGTTCGGGGGGACGACGTGTTCGCGCTTTCCGACTCGGTGGCCCTGCTCTTGTCGGGCCGGGTCGTGGCGGCGGCCGGTCCGCCCCCCGCGAAGGGCGGATTGGCTTTCGCGGATCGTCGTCCCGACGAAGCCACTCGTCCGTCGTTCGCCCTCGTCGGAGACATCGACAAGCTGAAGGAATTCCAGGTCGACCTGCGGAAGACCTGGGACTCCCTGAGCGTGGACAGCATCGGCGCCCGATACCGCATGGTCGAATTGCTCGAGCAGGTTCCCGGCCGCGAGGACGAGATCCGACAGGCGCTGGAGGAAATCGTCCGGATCGATCCCGAGCAGGCACGAGCCTGGTCACGCCTGGCACGGGTCGCGGCCGTACAGGGAGACGAGCAAGCGGCGAACGAGGCTCTGGAGCGGTACGTCACGGTCGTCGAGGATCCGACGCGGGCTCGGCTCGAGTCCGGTCGCGTATACGAGGATCTCGACCGGGTCGACGCAGCGCGCGCGCAGTACCGCGCGGCGCTGGAGTTCGATCCGGCCGACAGCCGTGCAATGGGACGGCTCTCCACCTCGTATCTGAAGCGGGGGGACCCCTCCGGTGCGCGAGCTGCGCTGGCGCCCTGGATCGATCACCCCGATCCCGCGGTCTCCGCTCATGCGCGACTGCTCACGGGCGATGCCTGGGCGTGGGAAGCGGAGTTCGAACGGGCGGTCGAGGCCTACCGCCAGGTCGAGACGATCGGGAATGCCCAGGACAGTCCCGAGCTCCGGGCGGACGGTCTCGAGGGCGCCCTCGCCGTGCAGTGGGCGGCGGACAGCACCTGGGGGGGAACGCGGCTCGGCCGTTATCAATCTGTCTGGAAGCTCCTCGAACTGGGTCGCGTAGATGAAGCCCGAAACGTGGTCGAGGCCGCGGAAAGGGTGCAGGTCAACGACGCCGATCGGGTTCTTCCGGTCGACTACCACGTGATCCTGTATGCCAAGGGCCGCGTCCACGAGGCCCTCGGACACCGCGACGCGGCCATCGCCGCGTACCGGGAACTGCTCGGAGACTGGGGGGATCGGATCGATTCGTTGCCCCGCTTCCGGGACACCCCCGCTCGTCTTCGGGCTCTGGAAGGCTGAGCCCCTGCTCGCTCTTGCCCCACACGCCAGCCGTTCCCACCGTACGTGAGATCATTGCGCCGGCAGCGAAACGCGACGAGCCACGGACGGGACGATGAGCGAAGAATCGAATGGAGGGGGAAGCGGGATCGCACGGGAGCGCCGATCGGATGACGCTCCGGCCTACCTGATACAGCGCACGGCTCGACTGCTGCGCGTGCTCTTCCTCAAGGTCGTCGACACGACGGAGACGGGAGTGACACCCGAGATGTGGCGGGTGCTCTCCCGTCTCCTGGCCCGGGACGGACAGTCGCAGTCCGAGATCGGTGCGGCGCTCTTCCGGGACCGGCCGAACACCTCTCGCATTCTCAACGGACTGGAACAGCGAGGCTACATCGCCAGGGAGCCGGATCCCGAGGATCGTCGCTGCACCCGCATCCGGATCACCCCGGCGGGTCGGGCCTTCGTGAGCGAGCGGGCGCCGCTCGCGATCCAGGTGCGGGATCGTTTGTACGAGGGGATGAGCCGGAAACGTCTCGACGCGATGCGGGAGACGATCCGTGAGATCGAGGAGAATGCGCTGACGATTCTGCGTGAGCTGGAGGAGGGAGCGTTCGAGCCGCTCGAGGACGAGACGGACGGATCCGGCTTCTCGTCCGCGAAACGCAAGCGCAAGAAGAAGAAGAAAAAAAAGAAGAAGCGCGAGTGACGGAATGTGAGACGGCCGGAAGGGAATCCCCTGCCGGCCGTCTCGCCGTCGCTAGTCGGGTTCGAGGTCGACTCAGCCCGACTTCCTGAGGCGAATCGACCCGTTCACGGTCTCCAGGCTCAAGTCGCGCCCTCCACTCCCGATCGTTCCTTCCATCTTCCGATTCGAGAACTTCCCCTGGATGGTGAGCGGGAAGTCGGTTTCCAGGCCTCCGTTCACGGTGCTCGCCTTGACGCGTGCGCCGGCGTTCGCCGGCATCTCGACGGTGATGCTGCCGTTTACGGTGTTGAAGTCCAGGTCGCCCTTCCAGTCCGCTCGGCCCATCGACGCCTTGATCGAACCGTTCACCGTGCTGGCCTTCGCCAGACCGCTCGTCGATACGTTGATCCCGCCGTTGACCGTGGATGCGTGGACGTCGCTCTGCAGTCCTGCTGCGTCCACGCCCCCGTTCACCGTGTTCGCCCGGAACTCCACGCCGGCCGGGACCTCGACGATGAAGTGAACCGACACATCGTTGTCGTGCGAGCTCAGGTGACCCGCATCGCCCGGCTTGCACTCGTTCTTCCGCCCGCGGTCGTCGGGATAGACGGCGCAGATCGTCACGCCATCGCCATGCTCCACGACCTCGATCCGGACCTCGTTCGGATCGTCATCGCGGCCCTTTTTCTCCGCACGGACCCGAACCTCCGAGCCCGACGTGAAGGTCGCGTCGATGTCTCCGTTGATCCCCTTGATCTCGACCCCGTCCCCGCGGTCCACGCGCCCCTGCCATTCGAAGTCCTGCGCGCTCGAACTTCCCGGCAGGACGGCGAGTCCCGCCAGGGCCAGCGCCGTCATCGTCGTTCCCCTGATCATGATATCCGCTCCTCCGCGCGACTATGGCCGCAACAGTTGAATGGTGCCGTCGAACGTCGAGATCTCCAGCAGTGCCTTACCGGATCCCAGCGTGAACGAGAAGCTACGCTGGTCCATGTCTCCCGAGAGGGTCACGGGGAAGTCGGCCTCCAGGTCGCCGCTGAAGGTCGAGACCGAAACCCGTGCGTTCGTTCCGTCCGGGACGGTGATCGTGATATCGCCGTCGTGCGTGGAGAGGAAATACCGTCCGTCGTCCCGGATCGTCCCCCTGTAGAGCAGGTCGCCGTCCACCGTGTTCACCTCGACGTTGTCGGAGGTGATCCCGTCCAGAGTGATGTCCCCATCCACGTTCTGCACGGAGAAGACGCCGGAAGACCGCGAGACGACCACGTCCCCATCCACGGAGACGAGTGCGATGTTTCCTTCCGCACCTTCGACGGACACTCCGCCCTCTACCGAATTGAGCGTCGTGTTTCCCCGACCTCCCTGCACGGACACGGCTCCCTCTACCGTGTTCACGGCTACGTTGGAGCCGAGCCCCTCGGCGTCGAATACCATCTCGATTCCTGAGGCCTCGACCGACATCCGGTTCGGGATCGTGATCTGAAGGTCGGTGGCGTCAGATCCGAGCCGCTCCGGACGAACCCGTACGGAGAGAGTGGGGGCCGAGTAGCGAACCTCCACGGCATCGTCCCCTTCGTATTCGGCGACGATCCGGGCCTGCGCCTGGTTCCACGTGCGAATCGTCACCGAACCTTCCATCACGTTGTGGATCTCCAGACGCCCGTCCGCGGCGACTGCCAGCGTCGTGTCGGTCTGCTGCTGCGGGGCCACCGCGAGGGCGGCGAGCAGAGCGGCCGAAAGATGAGTGATCATGGTTCGTTCCTTCCTCTTCTACTTCAGGTCCGCACCGCGGAAAGCGCGGCTGCCTTCTCCAGGAGTCTGACCTTGCGGGACTTCGAGTCCGCGAGGTGTCGATTGAGCCAGATGTTCCCCGGGTCGGCCTCCAGCGCCGCAGAGGCGCTTTCGATCGCCCGGTCGATCGTGGCAAGGCTCTCTTCGAGGATCCGGACGGTCGAGCTGTCCAGATTGTCGCGCCCCTCGGCGAGTCGAGCTTCCAGCGCGGCGATCGCGACATCCGACTTGCGTGAAGGATTCCGCGGTTCCGAGCTTTCCACGAGCCGGACGGGATAATCTCCGGGACTCGATGTCGTCACCGCCGCGTCTCCCGCGTCCGTCGTAGCGATCGCGGTCGGCTCTCCGCCCGCGAAACCTCCCAGCGCCCTCGCCACCCACAGCGCGCCGGATCCCATTACCAGCGTCGCGATCATCGCCGCGGCGAACTGAGGCACGGTGAAGGTGAGCCTGCGGCGGGAATGTCGGGCTGCATCCAGCTCCACCACGCGATCCGCCTCGATGCGGGCGGCGATCTGCGGCCAGAGGTCCCTGTCGGGCCCCCGCTCCTCCGCCTCGCCGGCCACCCGCTTCACCTCGCGCAACTCGTCCAGGAGGCGTGCGAGCCCGGCGTCGGTCGCGAGCTCCTGCTCGAGCGCCGCGCCTTCCGCTTCGGACAGCTCACCGTCCAGGTACTCCGAGAGTCTCTGGAACCGGTCGTCGTTCATCGTCTCGTTCCTCGCATTGCTCAGCGACTCAGGTGTCGTCGCAGGATCATCCGTGCCCTGTGCAGCTGTGCCTTCGTCGTTCCCGTCGTGACGCCCAACAGCTCGGCGATCTCACGGTGCCGGTATCCTTCCACGTCGTGAAGCACGAAGATCTCTCTCGCCCCATCCGGCAGCCGGTCCAGCGCCGCTTCCAGTTCCAATCGTACGATCGGTCTCTCCATCGTTCGCGATTCCCGCTCCAGCGTGGCCTCGCCGTCACCTATGAATCGCTCTCTCCGTCGTCCGAGCTCTTTCCGTTTCCCGAGGACCAGATTTACCGCGACCCGGTGCAGCCAGGTGCCGAATGCCGCGTCCCCGCGGAAGGAGTCCAGCTTCGACCAGGCTCTCACGAAAACGTCCTGCGTAACTTCGTCGGCCAGATCGTCGCCCAGCATGCGCCTCGCGAGACCGTGAATCCGCGCCACGTGCGCCCGGTACAGTCGCTCGAAAGCCAGGACGTCACCGGCCGCAGCGCGGCGTACATCGTCCCGTTCGTCCAACGACCCGCCGGGGTCGTCGTTTCGCGATTCGGCCAATGCGGTCCCCGTGTTCATGCAGAAGATTGGATAGCGGGCGTGCGCGAATGGTTGACGCCGCCTTGCACGTTGCGCAACGGGTCCTCCAGACCGAGCATGGGCGGCATGAATACGGATTCGGGTCCCGGAGCGCCGGATACGCGCGGTGCCGCGGTGTGGTACCACACCTTCGGCTGCAAGGCGAACCAGTACGACACCGAGAGGATGCGCCAGGAACTGGAGAGCCGGGGCGCGCTGACGGTCGACGACGTCGCCCGGGCCGATACGGCCGTGCTCAATACCTGCACGGTGACCGAGGCCGCCGACCGGGAGGCGATGCGGACCGTTCGCCGCCTCGCGCGCCGCCACCCCGAGTTGCGCCTGGTGGTCGCCGGATGCTCCTCGGCCCTTCGCGCCGCCGAGTACGAGGAAATGCCGCAGGTGGACGGAGTGGTTCCCGGCCACGATCCCGTGGCCGTCGCGCTCGCCGTGGCCCCCGAGGTGCATCTCGCGGCCACGGATGAAGAGCCGATCGGAGGGGTGCTACTGCGCTCGAATCGCAGGGGGAGCCGGGGCTGGCTCAAGATTCAGGATGGGTGCGACCGGAAGTGTTCGTTCTGTGCCACTCGCCTGGCCCGGGGCGCTAGCCGTTCCCGGCTTCCCGGCGAGATCCTAGCCGAGGCCGAGCTTCAGGCGGAATCGCATGCCGAGCTGGTTCTTACCGGTATTCACATCGGCCACTACGGGCTCGACCTCGAAGCCGGCACGAACCTATCCTCACTCGTCGCGGATCTGCTGGACCGGCTGCCCGGGGTCCGATTCCGGCTCGGATCGATCGAGGCCACCGAGATCGACGACGCGCTGCTGGAGCTGATGGCCGGGTCCGGGGGCGCTCTCGCGCCGCATCTGCACGTGCCGATGCAGAGTGGCAGCGACGAGGTACTCCGGGCGATGCGGCGCTGGCACACCCGCGAGCAGTATCGGCGGCGTGTGCTCGAGATCGCGGAGCGGATCGAGCCGCTGGGACTCGGAGCGGATGTGATCGCCGGATTTCCCGGCGAGAGAGACGAGGACCACGCCGAGACCCGGGCCCTGATCGAAGAGCTGCCGTTCACCTACCTGCACGTGTTCCCCTGGTCGCCGCGCGAAGGCACGCACGCCGCGTCCCTCCCGGACCGGGTGCCCCGGGAGATCGCTGCCGGGAGAGCTCTCGAACTTCGGGAGATCGGGATCGACGCGGGAACCGCCTACGCCGCCTCGCGCGTCGGAAAGCTCGCCCGGGTCGCGATCGAGAGCAGAACGTCAGGGCTGACCGGAGACTACCTGCGGGTCCGGCTGCGGGGAGCGAACCGGGAGCCGGGAACGCTGGAATGGATGACGCTCTCCGGCACCGCGACCGATCTCAAGGCAGGAGCGGGAGCAACGGGGCGGGCCGCGCTTCCGGTGCTGGAAGCGGCGGCCGCCCCGTAGATCGATCGGGCGGCGCGGCGGGATTCAGCCTCCAGTGTCCGGCGAACGGCTGTCGTTCGATCGATCGCGATCCGCGAAGCGGCCGTCGGGATTCAGTCGCACCCGGCTGATGGGAGGAGAGGCGGACACCCGCAGGACCGCCGTCCTCGCCCCGCTCAGCCAGGTCTCGACGGGGACCTCGGCCGTCTCTACGGATCCGTCTTCCCGTTCGATCTCGATTCTCGCCGGCATCGGAAGATCACCCCGGTCCTCGATCGTGATCACCGCCTGTGGCCCATCGATCTCGACCGACGCGAGCGCGTGGTCCAGGGTCCACTGCTCGTAGTACCAGCTGCGCCAGAACCAGTCCAGGTCCTGCCCGCTGGCCTGCTCGAACCAGTGAAAGAAGTCCTCCGGCTTCGGGTGCTTGTAGGCCCAGGTGTCGATGTAGCCCCGAAACGCCTCGAGAAATGCTTCGTCCCCCATGATCTCGCGCAGTGCGATCATGGCAGCCGCCGGTTTCGGATAGGCGGCCACGCCCCATGCCGTGGGATACTCCCAGTCGGTCCATCGCATCATGGTCGCATCGAATCCGGCCGCCACGGCCCCGAGGTACTGGAAGATCTCGGTCTGCTCGGGATCGGTGCCCGGGAAGTAGTCCGCCGAGGCCTGCGCAGTGTTGAACACGGTCGTGCCCTCATCCATCCACGCCCAGCGGATCTCATCGGAATTCACGATCATCGGGAACCACATGTGTCCGAGCTCGTGGGCGATCACCCCGTACAGCGCGGCCGCAGGCCTGCCGTTGAATGCTCCGATCAGAGTCATCATCGGGTATTCCATGCCGCCGCCGATGATGTTCTCGCCCTCGACGACCGTCATGTGCGACCATGGATACGGATAATCCAGGTACTCCGAGAGAAAGGCGATCGCGTGCTGCGCGTAGCCGACCGCATCAGGCCAGCCGGTGGCCTCCGCGCGATACAGGGCATCCACCCGCGAATAGTCGATGTCGCCGTCGCCGTTCCGGTCGCCGACGGGCGTGCGCGCGGCGTCCCATAGCGATTCCCGGGTCAGCGAGTAGGCCACGTCGCGGACCTTCTCGGCCGTGTAGTGCCAGGTCAGGAGATCGCCTTCGGATCCCATGGTCGCCGAGCCCGGCCCGAAGTCGTCCGCCGTTAGAACGTGAACGACTTCATCGCTCGACTCCGCCCGACGCAACCGCTCCCGGACGGAGGGGGCCAGCGTTTTTTCGGGATTCTGCAGCTCTCCCGTCCCCACTACCGTCCACCCGGCCGGAACCGTGAGGCGGACGTCGTAGTCGGCGAAGTCGGCATGGAACTCCGCCCGCCCCAGGAATGGATCGTCCTGCCAGCCGATGACGTCGTCGAACACGGCGACCTGCGGATACCAGTAGGCCAGGTAGATCAGGTTGTCGGCATCCCAGCCCATCCGGCCGTTCGCGCCCACCTTCGGAATCGTGTAGGACCAGTCGACGGCCACCGAGGCCGTGTCACCCACTGCCATCGGTCCGTATAGCCAGACGAGCAGGATCGTCCCGTTGATCTCGTACCTGGGCCGGCCGGTCGCATCTTCGGCGACCTCATTGCCGTCCACCGCGATGGTCTCGATGTCGAAGCCGCCGGTGACTTCAGCCGGGTCGTGGCGAGCCGCCCCTTCGGCATGGAGGTTCTGGTTCAGCCGTATTCGAAGGACCGAGGGAGGGCTCTCGGAGGCGTTCCGATACACGATCCGAGTCGAGCCCTGTATGCGTTTCTCGGCCGGATCCACGGTGGCCTCGATCTCGTAGCGGGCGGACTGCTGCCAGTAGGCGGGACCGGGGCGTCCCTCCAGCGTCCGCGAACCGGCCTCCACCGCCGAAGCGAACCCCGGGGACACGGTCATCGGATAGGGAATGGGTCGGGGTCGCGCCTCGACAGGAGTCTGTGCCTTCGCCGTTCCGGTCAGGGCGGACAGCGCGACCAGCGCGCCGAACGCCGCGGATACAGGTCTTGTCATTTGAGCCTCTCCAGGATTCGAACGGGCCCTGCCGCTCTTTTCGGGCGCGGCGAGTGCCCGCGCTCGACGGATCGTCAGGGAAGCCGCCACAGCATACGTTTCGACCGTGCGGCCACTGCGTCGTACGCAGAAAGAACACCTGTCGTTTCGCGGTCGCTGCCCGGTGGGAAGGAGGTCAGGATGAGGGCGATGCTCCTGAGAACGATCTCTCCGATCGAAACGAGTCCCCTGGAGCTCGTGGAACTGCCGACGCCGGAGCCGGGGCGGAACGAAATCCGGCTGCGGGTGACGGTCTGCGGCGTCTGCCGGACCGACCTGCACGTGATCGAGGGCGATCTCCCGCAGCAGACCCTCCCCATGGTCCCGGGACACCAGGTCGTCGGGGTCGTGGATGCGCTGGGGCCGGGAGCCGACGGTTTCGAAATCGGCGACCGCGCCGGCATCGCATGGCTGCGTGACACCTGCGGAGTCTGCGACGACTGCCTGAACGGCCGGGAGAACCTCTGCCGGAAATCCCGCTATACCGGGTATCACGAGCCGGGAGGGTACGCCGAGTACGCCGTGGTGTCCGCCGCGTATGCCTATCACCTGCCCGTTGGATTCGATGATCTCGCGGTCGCTCCTTTGCTTTGCGCGGGGATCATCGGGTATCGGGCGCTCGAGCGCTCTGCCGTGGCTCCCGGCGGCAGGATCGTCCTGTACGGATTCGGCTCTTCCGCGCATGTCGTGATGCAGCTGGCCCGGCATCGGGGCTGTACGGTGGACGTCGTCACTCGCGGCGAGAGTCACCGGGAGCTCGCCCGCCGCATGGGAGCCGAGTGGGTGGGCGGGGAGGGCGAGCGCCCGCCCGTGCCCGCAGACGGAGCGATCATCTTCGCACCGGCCGGAACGATCGTGCCCGACGCGCTTCGCGGAATCCGCGCCGGCGGCACCGTCGCCTGCGCCGGCATCCACATGACCCCGGTGCCGGAGCTCGAGTACGAGCCATGCCTCTTCCACGAGAAGACCCTCACGAGCGTCGAGGCGAACACGAGGGAGGACGGTCGGAGCCTGCTGGCGGAGGCGGCTGCCGTTCCGGTGGCAGCTCGGGTGACGGAATTCGCCCTCGAGGAAGCGAACGAGGCTCTGATTCGACTCAAGCGTGACGGAATCGACGGGTCGGCGGTACTGCGCGTGAGCGAGCCCGACGCGTGAGCGGACACGGCGAACGGGACTGGAAAGGAGCCCTGTCTCGCAGCCTCGCGCTCGCCGTTCTCCTGTTCGCGATATGGGTGCTCCGCGCGATCGATCCGGCCCCGATACCCGGCGCGGCCGAGACGCTCAACCTGGGGATCCTGCTGCTGACCGCGTTCATCGGCGGGCAGGTGGCGAACCGTCTCGGCCTCTCCCGGGTCACCGGATACATCATCGTCGGCCTGGTGATCGGGCCGAGCGTCCTCGGCTTCCTATCGGACGCCGAAGTGACCGACCTGCGCCCCTTCAGCGGGCTGGCCATTGCCCTGATCGCCCTTACCGCCGGCGGCGAGCTCAATCTTCGCCGTCTACGCGGCTCCTATCAGTCCCTCGCATCGATCACCCTGGTGCAGACGGTGACGATCCTGCTGTTCGTCGGCGCGGCGGTCGTCCTGCTGCGTGGTTTCCTTCCGTTCACCGAAGGCCAGCCCTGGAATGTCGTTCTCGCCGTGGCGATCTCCTTCGCCGCCATCGCGGTCGCCAGCAGTCCTTCCGTCGCGATCGCCGTGATCACCGATACGAAGTCGAAAGGGCCGGTATCGACGACGATCCTCGGGGTCACGGTGCTGAAGGACGTGCTGGTGATCATCCTCTTCGCGATCGCATTGTCGGCGACCTACTCGCTGGTCGAGCCCGGTGCGGCTCGGGAAGGCGCGGTGGCGGACCTCGCCCGGGAGATCGGAGGTTCCCTGATCGGCGGTCTCGTGGTCGGTCTCGCGATCGCCGCCTACTTGCGCTGGGTGAACGAGCATCTCGTTCTCTTTACGATCGCCATGGCTTGGATCATGGTCGAAATCGCGGCGATGCTCCACCTCGAGCTCCTGCTCATGGCGCTGACCGCCGGGTTCGCGATCGAGAATCTCCTGCCCGTCGAGGGAACCCGGTTCGTCGAGGCCCTGGAGGCGGCGTCTCTTCCCCTGTACGCCGTGTTCTTCAGCCTCGCGGGCGCCTCGGTTCACCTCGCCGAGCTTGCCGAAGTGTGGGTCTGGGCGTTCGTGCTCGTCGGTGTGCGCGCTCTCGCGATCTTCCTGGGGACGGACTGGGGTGGCCGGATCGGCGGTTCGCCCGACGCGGTGCGAAGAACGGCATGGGGTGCCTTCGTCTCGCAGGCCGGCGTGGCGCTGGGGATGGCCGAACTGCTGTCACGCGAGTTCCCGACCTGGGGCGCCGAGCTCTACGGTTTCTTCGTCGGGATGGTGGCGGTGCACGAGCTGGTCGGCCCCGTGATGGCCAAGTGGTCGCTCGACCGTGCCGGCGAGGTAGGAGCCGCGCTCAGTTCCGAGGAGCCGGGGTCCGTTCCTGCCGCCAGTCCCACACCAGCCGGCTGACGTCGGCAGCGGCTGCGCGGGTCACCGCCTCATCCTCGACTCCGCTCGTCAACACCACGAGCACGTAGGGAGAGCCACCGGGCGGAAGGACGAGTCCGCCGTCGTGGTCGACCGCGGTGATCCAGCCGGTCTTGTGCGCGACCGGAACGCCTTCGGGAAGGCCCGCCGGAATCGCGTCGTTGAACGCCTGCCCCAGGAGGATCTGGATCATCTCGCCAGTCGACTCCACGGTCGCGGCGCGCCCGGAGCCCAGCGCGTCGAACAGTTCCAGCAGGCCTCGCGCCGTGGTGGTGTTGTTCAGCCCGTTCCGGTACGCGGGGATGTCTTCCACCCCCCGAAGCACTCTCATGCCCCCGGCTCCGAACTCGTCCAGCATCACGGCGATCGAGTCGGGGTCCGCGAGCGCGATCAGGACGTTGGTGGCCAGGTTCGACGAGCGCGTGATCATCAGGTCGATCAGCTCGCGCGCCGGCAATGCGGTACCGGCCAGCGCGTAGAGAGTCGAGTCGCTGTCCTCGTCGAAGGTCAGGGAATACGGGCTCCCATCATAGATGCTGCGAAACTCGTTTCGAACCTCGATCGGAGCGTCGAGGTCCAGACGCCCGGCATCCGACATCCGGTACAGCCGGACCATCACCGGCACCTTCATCATGCTCGCGGCGTGGAACTCGGCATCCGGGTTCAGAAGAAGTTGCTCGCCCGTTTCCAGATCACGGTACG
>Ga0316576_10001609_pt1 | contig 12329 bp, 8 predicted proteins | sample S0NA_FD_203075 | JGI IMG/M metagenome (GOLD analysis project Ga0316576, IMG submission 203075) | Rhizosphere microbial communities from salt marsh grasses in Alabama, United States - S0-2_050615r3r5 | ecosystem: Host-associated > Plants > Roots > Rhizosphere | place: USA: Alabama | collected... | reverse complement strand
GCGGCAAAACCGTTCTGCCGGGACTGATCGACAGCCACCTCCATTTTACCGGCACCGGCATAAAAGCCATGGCCCTCGATTTTTCCCGCGCCGGCTCCGCCGCCGACGTCCAGGACACCCTGAGGGCGGCAGCCGTCGAAGAAGCGCGCGGCGAACTTTTATTCGGTATGGGCATCAATCACTACCGGCTGGCGGCAGGGCGCCTGCCGGGCATCCGGGATCTCGATCGTGCCGCTCCGGAGCACCCGGTTTTCATCGTGGGCGCCACCGGCCACAACTCGCTGGTCAACTCCATGGGCCTCGACATGCTCGACCTGCCCGGCAATGCCCTGGAATTTTATGCTGACGGCTGCTTGCGGGGCCGTGCCCATGAAATTGCCGTGGAACGGATGCGATCCAGGTTCGTCGAAAAAACAGGCCTCGACGTATTCCAGAAAAAGGCCGCGGACCTGGCGCTGGAGGCGGGCCTCACAACGGTCCACGCCCTGGAAGGCAGGAACGCGCCCGACGATCCGAGTGTCGCCTCCCTGGTAGACCTGGCCCCCGGTCTGGCATTGCGGATCGTCCCGTGGTATCAGACCCTCGATGTCGATGCCGTCCACCGTTTCGGGCTGCAGCGCATCGGCGGATGTATTCTTTTGGACGGCGATTTCGGACCGCACACCGCCGCGATGCTGGAGCCCTACACCGACCAGCCGGACAATCACGGCATCCTCTATTACCCCCAGGAAGGAATCGACGCCTTCGTAGAAAAGGCGCACCGTGCCGGTCTGCAGATTGCCATGCACGCTGTTGGTGACCGCGCCGCGGCCCAGGCCCTTGGCGCCTACGAAAAGGCGCTGGAAAAATGGCCGGACCGGAACCACCGTCACCGCATCGAACATTTCGAGATATACGACGACACCCTGGTGAAAAAAGCGGTGAAGCTGGGCATCCACCTGGGAATTCAACCGCCTTTCAATTATCACTTCGGCGGACACCGGCGCCTGGACAACCTCTTGGGCCGCCAAAGAGCCCTGCGCTCCGACCCGCTCAAATCCCTTATTGACGCAGGCGTGCCGGTGGGCGGCGGGTCGGACAGCTACGTCACCCCCATGAATCCTGTCTACAGCATCCACTGTGCCGTCAATCACTCGCTTCCCGAAGAGCGCCTGGATGCGGAAAGGGCCATCCAGCTGTACACCATCGACAACGCCCGTCTCGGGTTCGAGGAAAAGGACAAGGGGTCCATCGAAACCGGTAAATTGGCGGACTTCACCATTGTTTCCCAAGACCCGACCGAAGCGCCACCGGACAGGATTAAGGAGATCGGCGTCGAAATGACCATCATCGGCGGCCAGGTGGTTTTTGACATAACCAAACAATAACGGTATGAATTAATCTCAATGTTGAACCGTATGTATCAAACAGCAGACACCATGCGCCTATTCCGCATCTTTTTATCTTATCTGTTTCTCTTCGCTCTGATCGCCTGTGCCGGCGGCAAGGCCGCACATGACAGACCCGACCCGGCGGAACCGGCCGTCAATGAGCTCGGCAGGGGCATCGGGTGGTACGAGCAGGGGTGCTATCACAAAGCCCTCGATCACCTGCTGCGCGCCCACGAGCTTTTCACCGCCATAGACGAGGTTCCGGGTGTTGCCGCCTGCCTCAACAACATCGGCAATGTCTACGCCAAAATAGGCGACCCTGAAAGCGCGATGCTATTTTTTGACGCGTCCCACGACCTGTATGGCGATCTCGGCGATGACGGCGGTGCCGTGCAGGTTATGGCCAACAAAGCGGCGCTTCTGATCAGGGAAAACCGGCAGCACGAAGCGCAGGCAACGTTGGCGGCGGCGGAAGAAACGGCGGACCGCAACGGCATAACATCCGTTTCCCTGTTGAAAAGCAGGGGAATGCTGATGGCCGCACAACAGAAAACGGCCGAGGCCGAAAGGCTTTTTGGGGAAGCGCTCGAGGCGGCCGACCCGGAAAGCTACGCCACCACCGGAGCCCTGCACTATGCCCTGGGCAACGTCATGGCGGAAACCGGCCGGTATGATGAAGGCATCGCCCATTATCGAAAAGCGCTGGACGCGGATCGAAAAACAGGATTTCACAGCGGCATTGCCGACGATCTGTCAGCCCTTGGAACCCTCTATCAGAAAAGGGGGGAGCATGCCGCAGCGAGCGCCTGTTTTCAGCGCAGCATCAAGATCTACGCCCTCATGGGCGACGGTGAAAAGGTCACGCAATCGCTGGAAAAGCTCGAAGTGTCCGTCGGGGAAGCAGGGGTGGACACGGCAGTGACAAAGCACTTTGTCAACCGGTGGCTGAATGGAAACATCCGGACAAGCCTGTGTCAGTAGACGCCCTTTAGAACTGCCCTTCTAAAAAGGCCAGCAGGGGGCCGTCCAGCGCTCGCCATTTCGGATGAAGGGCCATCTTTTTTTCCCAGACGAACTCGACCGCATCGAACTTCCGTGGAATCCGTTGCTGGTCCCTGCTGCCATAGAACGTCTCCGGGTAATGCTCCACGAACTGCATGCGCTGCGGCGGAATGTTGTGTTCGGCGGCCACCATCGTGGCAATGTGGCTGCAGCAGCTTCTCACCGACATCTTGCTCGCTTCATGATCCGTGGCCACAACCACGTACGGCTTGAGATGGGAAACCCCTTCGGTGTCGCCTTTTCTGAGGTCGTAAATCCTGAGCAGACACTGCCCGCTCGCCAGCCGCAGTTTGCCGCCGAATCCCTCCCAGCGAAACAGGTCGTTGAAAATCAGCATATCCATGCCTTAAGATAGATCTTCACCGGGCCCCATGCAAGAGCTATAATTGGAGATCGGAGGTCAGCGGTCGGAGGCCGGAAGCAGGGGGCAAGGGCAATCCAACCTCCAAGCCACGAAGGACACAAAGAATAATATTACCCTGCGGGGCTCGCAAGAGGCCAGGAACCAGAAGTCAGACGCCTCACGCCTTATGCCTTGCGCCATACGTTTTACGTTTCACGTTTCACAGACCAGTAAGCAGTGGGGAGTGTGGCGTAAGAAGTCTGCTACAAGCAAAAACCCTCCCTACGCCCTGCTGCCTACTCCCTACTTCCCTCAGGGGTCAACTCCTGGTCATGGCACTGTATATCCGCAGCAGCCTGTCGGGCAGTTCCGAAACGTCGGTGATCACCATATGATTCAAGGGGCCGTACAGCTCGTCCAGCCGCGGGTCGCCGGCAATGTTGACCGAAATGCCCCTGAAGACAATGTTCCTCGAAAATGCTTCCTGGACGGCCTTGCGGGTGTCGGCAATGGCGTACCCCTGTTTGTATCCCACGTCGTTGGGGAATCCGTCGCCGATGGCAATCAGCAGCCGCACCCGGGCCGGAATCTTCTCCAACTGCAGGGTGGCGTGCCGGATCGCCGCTCCCATGCGCGTGCTCCTGCGGGCCACCATGGCGTTGACATTTTCGAAAATATCCGGCCCGATGGGTTCGTCGAAGTCCTTGATTCTGAAATAATCGACCCCGAACCGGCCGGTCCCGGAATACCCGGCCACCGCAAACCGGTCCCCGACAATGGAAAGGGCCTCGCACATCAGGACGATGGCAGCTTTCTCCACATCCAGCACCGTCCGTTCCGTTCCGGCGGCACGGTTGGCCGTGGAGCGCGACAGGTCCACGAGCACCAGCACGGCCACGTCGCGCAGCTGCTTCATCCGCTTGATGTAAAGCCGGTCCGACGGCATGATGCCGGCCCTGCGATCCAGGACAAAGTCGAGCAGGGCCCGGTAGTCGAACTCGTCGCCCTCCACCCACTGCCGCAAGATCGCCAGGCCCTCGGGCCTCAACATCTCGAAGGCATGGCGCATCCTTTTGACCAGCCCGGCATGCCGCGCCAGGGTTTCCGCATAAAAATCACCGTTGCGGCCGTCAATCCTGCGATCGGTCACCCGGACATAGTCTTCGAGGTAATCGCCCATGTTGCAGTCCCATTCACGGTGCCGGCACGCTTCCCCGTCGATCGCGGTACAGGGCGCCGTGTCCAGTCCGGAATCCGCCAGAAGCGCGGACAAGTCCATCCCGGAAAGATCCAGGCGCTGCCGATCCGCCGGCTGCCCGCCCCCGCCGTCGACATCCCCGGCTACAAGCACGATTCTTTCGATGTCGGCGGTTGAAATCCGTCCGCCGTTGTCGATAAGCTTTTCACGCACGTCTGCTTTATATGCCTTGAGGCCCTTCTTCCTCAATGCCGCGACAATCTCGCGGGACACGCAGTCATAGCGGGCAAAGGAGTTGTAGACCAGGTCGGGCCGCAGCTGCCGTCCGAACGGAAAAAGCCGCCTTGCGCCCTTTTGGAGCTCAGGCCCGGCAATCGCCGTCTCGGTTTTCAAAATTTCGGTCAAAACACCGTAGGCAAAAACCGTCAGCCGGGCGCTCGCCTCCACCATGGGATGCCTTTCGAGTTCATCGCCGAAACGCTCCCGGATACGCGCCATGGCAAGGGTGGCAGCCGGCCCGTATTTCCCGCCCGACGGCAGGGAGGTTTCAGCACCCAGAGCGATGTCGTGGTAGAGGGAGAGCAGAACCGCATCCCCCTCGCCCGCCGCGTGCATGCGCCCGGCCTCCTTTCGAAACAGCGGCAGCACCTTTTTCACCATCCCGGGGTATTGCCGGGTGAGCCGTTGCCGGATGCGGCCATGTTCGAAAACGGTGAAAAGCGCGGCTGCCAGGAACCTGTCGGGGAAAAAACCGAAAAATGTTTCCAGGTCGGCCCCTTTGTCAGCCTTCCCGCGACCATCTTCGCCGGCGGCCAGATGCCCTGCGCCCTCCATGCCGGCGATCAGGTCCATGGCTTTGCCGACATCGAATGCGTGGGATCCGCACTCGAACAACCCGGCCTCCAGCTTGGTCAGTGCCAGATAAAGCATTTTGTTTTCAGCCGGGGTCGGAAAAACGGATATCTCCTCCGGCAGGTAGATGAAGCGTGTGTCGGAAAAACACTGCGGCCGGTCCAGCGGCGGGTGCTCGCCGGCTGCCAGGCCGGCCACGGGTGCGCCCAGGGAGCTTACCGGACGAATCGAAATGCCCAGCCCGGTGCGTGCGCGCACGTAGGCGGTGAGCGTCTGCTGGACCTGGCTGAAGGTGACGGCCACCTGCATCTCCCGGCACTTTTCCAGGGCCGCGCTTGAATCAAGCGCCATGAATTTGACTCCCTGATCAGGTGCCCGCTGAAACTTCTTCAGAACCAGGTCGACAAAATCCCCCAGGCTTTTCCGGGACAACAGGTCAAGACCCCTTTCCCGTCCCCGCAAAAAGGCTTCCGCCAGTGACTGCTCCACGGCAACCGCACGGGCCAGCTCCCTGATTTGCCAGGTGCGTTTCATGGGTGCCATGGACGCCACCGCAGTGGGCAGCATATAGGTGTAGCGCAGGCTCTGGTTGTAGTTGATATCCTGTGAAAAAGCGGCGTTCAAAAGGTCGAGATACGCCATGGCCGCTGCCGTCTCACCGGCTCGCAACAGGGCGGACATGCCTTCCAGGGGCCCCTTGAGGGTGTAGGCCCCCTTATGGCACATGGTGTCGAAAACGTCGCTGAACCGGTTTGCCAAATCCCAGTTCCCGTGTGCCAGGACGGGCACCAGGTGCAGAGCCATCATTTTGCCGACGGTGGGGCCGTGCGCGCCCCATTTACGAACGTTTTCCCGGTAAAACCGGATTTTTTTTTCCGAACAGGGGCCGATCAGGCGCGCGTAGCCCTTTGCCAGGGCTCTGCCGAAGGAGACTTCCAGGGAAAGCCCCCACATGGTTTCATCGAGAAGAAGCGCCATGCGCTCCACCGTAACAGGGCCGTGCCGCCCGGTTATGTCGCCGACGTCGGCGGCCATTTCCGGATCGGCCGCTGCCAGTCGTTCGAGGACCGCCGTACCCTCACCCATCGAACATGTCTCCGATCAGTTCCCCCAGGGTTTCCTGCAACCTGTCATCGTCCGTCAGCGGCAGGCAGATGGCCGTTTTACACGCCTCTTGAACCGGGATGCCCCGGTTGATCAGCTGGGCGGCATAAATGAGAAGCCGTGTGCTGGCTCCCTCCGTGAGGCCGTGCTCACGGATATTGCGGATGCGGTTGGCCAGTTCCACGAGCCCCAGGGCCGTCGTCGGGTCGATCTCCCCCTCATGGGCGACGATCTCCGCCTCTTTTTCGACCCCGGGATACTGAAATTCCAGGGACACAAACCGCTGGCGCGTGCTCTGTTTGAGATCTTTGAGCACCGACTGGTATCCGGGATTGTAGGAAATCACCAACATGAAATCGGTGTGGGCCTGGATGGTCTCCCCTTTCTTGTCTATGGAAAGCATGCGCCGGTCGTCGGTCAACGGATGGATCACAACCGTCGTGTCCTTGCGTGCCTCCACCACCTCGTCCAGGTAGCAGATCGCCCCCTCCCTCACCGCCCTGGTCAGGGGACCGTCGATCCATACAGTCTCGTCGTTTTTCAACAGATAACGCCCGATCAGGTCGGAGGCGAACAGGTCCTCGTGGCAGGCAACGCTGATCAACGGTTTTTTCAGCCGGTACGCCATGTGCTCCACGAAACGGGTTTTGCCGCACCCGGTGGGCCCTTTCAGCATGACCGGCAGCCGTGCGTCGTAGGATGCCTCGAACACCTCTATTTCGTTGTCCGTGCTCAGGTAGTAAGGTTCCGCCTCTATGATGCCGCCTGTATTCATATAAATTTCAACTCCCTTTCTGGTTTTCCTTTCGGGCCGGCTGCGCCGCCACCCGTCCTCTCTGCGTCCGCATTGACTTTTAATAATTCATTGTTATTTTTCCGATTTGGTATTATACCCCGATTCATCGAACAAGCGGGTTTTACCCGGGTACACCGGTTGACCTTTGCCTAATTTGAGGATTTACCTGCAGGCCATTGCCAGGGCACCATATATCGAAAACTTATGATAGACAACCATGATATGATTCACCGCCTCGAACACGAGGGCAAGGAAATTCTGCTCATCGGCACCGCCCACGTTTCCCGGGAAAGCACCGAACTCGTCGCAGAGACCATTCAGTCGGAGGCTCCGGATACGGTCTGCGTTGAGTTGTGTGAATCCCGGTACGAGTCCATCCGCCAGACAGACAAATGGCGCGACATGAACATCATCAAGGTAATCAGGGAAAAAAAGACCTTTCTGCTCCTCTCCAACCTTTTGCTGGCATCCTTCCAGAAACGCATTGCCGACAAGCTGGACATCAAACCCGGAGCGGAAATGATCGCCGCCATCGAATCGGCCGACGCCTGCGGCGCCGCCATTCACCTCGCGGACCGCGATATCCGCGTGACCCTGTCCAGGACCTGGCGCGTCATGGGACTGTGGGCCAAACTGAAGGTCATCTTCCAGCTCGCCCTCTCACTGGGAAATGCCGAGGAGATCACAGAAGAAGATGTCGAAAAAATGAAGCAGGAGGACATGCTGCAGTCGCTGCTTTCCGAAGTCGGGAAATCCCTGCCGGTGCTCAAGCGTATCCTCATCGATGAGCGGGACCGCTACCTGGCGCAGAAAATAAAAACCGCGCCCGGGAAAAAAATCGTGGCCGTGGTCGGCGCCGGTCATGTGGCCGGGATAAAGCGGTACTGGGAAGAGGAAACCAACCTGGCGGACCTGGAGGTGATCCCCCCCAAGGGCAGGACCGCCGGTTTTTTGAAATGGCTGATTCCCAGCCTCATCCTCGTCCTGTTCATCTACGGCTTTTTCAACGGGGGATCCAAGGCCGGCGCCGGCATGATCACCTGGTGGGTGGCGGCCAACGGCATAATGGCCGGCATAGGCGCCACCGCAGCACTGGGCCATCCTTTCACCATCATGTCATCCGTGCTGGCAGCCCCCCTGACCTCCCTGAACCCCATGATAGCCGCAGGATGGGTTTCCGGACTGGTAGAGGCTTTTTCGAACAAACCCAAGGTCAAGGACCTGGAGCGCCTGCCTGAAGACATCCTCACCGTTAAGGGCTTCTGGAAAAACAAGGTCACCCGCATCCTTTTGGTGGTCGTTTTCACCAACCTGGGCAGCACCATCGGCACGATGGTGGCCATCCCCATGATGGTCAAGGCGCTGAATTAGGGCACTTGCCATACACATGCTCCGTTTCAAAATTGGATCGGAAGGTGGCGGGTTCAGGCTACACGGAACGTTATTCTGACAAACACGACAGCATCCGCCCGACCATTACGTTATCTTCACCACCTTCCGGATAAACACCCCGCCGCCGGGCCCGGGATGGCTTTTCTCGACCACTTTCAGGCGATTTTCGGCAAACAGCTGGATGCAGGCCGGATAGAGCTCCCACTCCAGACGGAGCCCCCTTGCCCTGACCGTTTCGAGGGTGTCGTCGGGACGAATCGCGAATGCACGCTGCCCGATGATCGGCCCCGTGTCCTCGCCGTAATCCACGAAATGGACCGTGCAGCCCCCGACCTTGCAGCCGTACCGGACCGTGTCGCCGTACCCGTCGGTGCCGGGAAAGGCCGGCAGAAGGGCCGGATGGATGTTCATGATCCTGGGGAGGGAGGGATCGGTGTTGATGCGGTCGATGATGTAGGGCGACAGTTTGCGCATGAATCCGGCCAGCACCAGCAGGTCGAACGGGTATCCGGCCATGCCTTCCAGAAGACGGCTTTCGGCGGCGGCCCGGGTGGCCAGAAAGGCGGCGATTTCCCGGCGGTCACCCCGCGCGTTGAAAAGGCCCTGCCGCGAAAAAGCCAGGTCGGGATCGAAATCGTCGGGCAGCTTGAAGCCCGCCGGATCTTCCCTATACGTCTCGAAGATCTTCCTGTATTCACAGACGAAGGTCGGGATGCCGTGGCGCCGGGCCCGCTCCAAGCCGCCTGCCCCGGGGGTGTCCGCAGCGACAAAAACCACATCGCCGTCGACAGCGCCCGACCCGCAAGCGTCGATGATGGCCTGGAGGTTCGACCCGCCGCCGGATACCAATGCGCCGATTCTTATGCTGTTTCCCATAGCCGCCTCTCGAGTATATACCCGGGCCCGCAGGACCCGGCACTGGTTCCACCCTGGAACGGTGTTGCAAAGAAAATATCATATCGATAACACCATTTCTATGATTTATCCAATGGTGACCGCCAAAGATGGTGTCCATTTGTTCCCTGTCGCCTGCCCTGAAGCAAGCTGCAGGGCAGCGCGCGCTATTCCGGCCCATCGGTTTTTGCAAAACGGATCGGCCCTCGCCGCTATAGGTTGACATTGCAGCGCCACATTATTATATTCCTTTGAAAACGAAGACCTGAACCGGGCAGATGTTCACCGAACGCTCTATTCAGGAACAACCTACGAAAGGAACCAATATTATGGCTGAAGGTATTGTGGATATCGGCGACAGCAGTTTTGATGCGGAAGTGTTGCAGGCGGACAAACCCGTTCTGGTGGATTTCTGGGCGCCCTGGTGCGGCCCCTGCAAGGCAATCGGCCCGGTTGTGGAAGAGCTTTCGTCGGCGTTCGGCGACAAAGTGAAATTTGCTAAATGCAACGTGGACGACAACCCGGTAACCCCTGGAAAATACGGCATTAAGGCTATTCCAACGCTGATTTTTTTCAAAGACGGCAACGTCGTCGAACAGATCACCGGCATGGTGGCGAAATCGAAGCTCGAGGACGCCATCAACAACGTGCTGTAACACCGGCGCCCGAAAAGGTGGCCCGACAGGGCGGACTCCAAACGGCGGTGATGCCTGTTTGTCACCGCCGTCGTTTTATGGCGCAGCTGGTTCGGCCGCAACGGCCCCGGTGAACGGGGCGCTGCCGGCACCTTACATCGAAAGGGTCTTATGAAAAGGCTGTTTATCTTCATCTTCGCCATCAGCTTGGTGTGGCCGTTTATAGGATGCAGTTCAATCGATCCCGATGCCGACAAACCGGTCCACGAACTGGCGGCCAATGGCCTCGAAGCCTTTGAAGAAAGGGACTACAAGGATGCGATCAAATACTTTGAAAAGCTCAGAGATTGGTACCCTTTCAGCAAATACGCCAAACTGGCGGAACTCAAAATAGCCGATGCGCACTATCACCGGAAGGAATACGCGGATGCCATCACCGCCTATGAGGACTTCGAGGAGCTGCACCCTAAAAACGAGGCCATTCCCTATGTCATCTATCAGATTGGACTCTGCCACTACGAACAGCTCGGCACCATCGACAGGGATCAGGCGTCGGCCAAAAAAGCCATCAGCGTTTTCAACCGCCTGATCGAGAATTACCCTGACGACCCCTACACCGCCAAGGCCGGGGAACTGTACCACCTGTGCTTGAAAAGCCTGGCTGAACACGACCTGTATGTGGGGCTCTTCTACTACAAAACCAAGCACTACAAAGCCGCCCTGCACCGATTTCAGACAGTGGTGCGCAAATATCCGGATGTCGGCGCCCATGAGACGGCGTTGAAATACATTGCCGCCTGCGAAATGGTTCTGGCGAAACAGGAGGCCGAATAAAAGCGCGGGCCGCTTGCATGAGGCTATCGGGGTTCCGGGGGGACGCGTATGTTTATACCCACCCCGGGTTGAAAACCATAAAAAATGCTTTACACGCATGATAATCTAGTGTAAGGATTTTTTTTTATAATTAGAATTGCATCCGGACGCCAAGCCTTAAAGAGACGGCACCGCCGGATACCGAGGAGAAAATACAATGTCCAGAGTATGTGAAATATGCGGGAAAAAACCCATGGTCGGCAACCATGTGAGCCATGCTCACAACCTCAACAAAAGAAGATTCAATCCCAATCTTCAAAATGTTCGAGCGTTCCATGATGGGAAAAAGAAAAAGATGGTTGTCTGCACCACCTGCATCAAATCGGGCCGTGTGGTCAAAGCATCCTAACCCACCCTTTTAACCCCTTGAACATATTTGATCTTGTTTAAATCCGAAACCACCTTATTCAAGTGGGCCGTGTTTTCGACCCCCAGGGTGATAAACGAATCCACGGTTTTGTCGTCCTTGGTTTCGGTGTTTACGCTGAGGATATTGGCCCCGTTCTTGCTGATGGAGGAGGCGATATCCGCCAGCAGCCCGACCCGGTCCAGTGAATTGAGTTTGATCTTGACCGGGTAGGTCTGTTTGATCTCGTCGCTCCATTGCACATCGATCTGCCGGTCCGGGTTCATTTTCAGGGCATTCACACAGTTGGTCCGGTGGACGGTCACGCCGAAGCCCCGAGTGATGTACCCGGTGACGGGATCACCCGGTACCGGTTGACAGCACTTTCCAAAACGCACCAGAATATCGTCGAGCCCCTTGACGACAACGCCGACCTGGGGTTTTTTCTTTCTGACCTTACTTATCAGCTTGTTCAAAAGGGACCCGTTTTCCGATTCCGGCTCCGTTTGCGTGGCAAACCTTCTGGCAATCTGGAGGGGGGTGGTCTTGCCGTATCCGACACTTGCTATCAGGTCGTCCACCGTCTTGAAGCCGAAGTGCTCCACCACACTGCTCATCTCCTCGCTCCTGATCAGCGAGCCGAAGTTGAGGCGGTACTTCCGGAAGGTCTTTTCACACATCTCCCTCCCGAGGGACAGGCTGCGCTCCTTTTCCTGAACCTTGATCCACTGGCGGATCCGTGAGCGGGCCTTGACCGTTTTCACGTAATTGAGCCAGTCCTTGCTGGGGTGGGACCCCTTGGAAGTGATGATTTCAACGATGTTGCCTGTCTGCAGCTCATATTTCAACGGCACCATGCGGCCGTCCACTTTAGCACCGGTGCACTGGTTGCCGACCTCGGAATGAATCAGATAGGCAAAATCGACGGGCGTGGCCCCCTTGGGCAGGGACTTGATTTCCCCCTGGGGGGTGAACACGTAAACCTCGTCCGGGAACAGGTCGATGCGCACATTTTCCAGGAACTCCTGCGGATCGCGGAACTCGGCCTGGTTCTCGACCAGGCTCTGGATCCAGGCAAACTTGGCATAGATTTCGCTGTCGCCCTTTTTCCCCTCCTTGTAGCTCCAGTGAGCCGCAATGCCGGATTTGGCCACCTTGTCCATCTCATGGGTGCGAATCTGTATCTCGATCCTCTCGCCAAACGGCCCGATGACCGTGGTGTGCAGAGACTGGTACATGTTCGGCTTGGGCACCCCGATGTAGTCCTTGAATTTTTTGGCAATAGGCTTCCACAAAGAGTGCACGATGCCCAGGGCCTCGTAGCATTGGGGGATGGTGTCCAGAATGATGCGAAAGGCGATGATGTCATACACCTCCTCGAAGTTCAGGTGCTGGCTGATCATCTTCTGGTAGATGCTGAAAAAATGCTTGTATCGACCCAGCACCACACATTGGAGGTTGCTC
>Ga0316576_10001608_pt1 | contig 12333 bp, 11 predicted proteins | sample S0NA_FD_203075 | JGI IMG/M metagenome (GOLD analysis project Ga0316576, IMG submission 203075) | Rhizosphere microbial communities from salt marsh grasses in Alabama, United States - S0-2_050615r3r5 | ecosystem: Host-associated > Plants > Roots > Rhizosphere | place: USA: Alabama | collected... | reverse complement strand
TCATCTTCGTCACCTTCGTGCTCGTCTTCCGTTCGGGACCGGCAAGGCTCAACGCGATGGTGCCGTCCGTGTTCGCCATCCTGGTCACCTTCCTGGTCATGCGCGTCACCGGCATTCCCCTCAACATTGCGACCATCCTCATCGCCACGACCGTGCTCGGGGTCACCGAGAACGACCAGATCCACTTCTTCTACCACTTCCTCGAGAAGCGGAACGGCGGCTCCACCGAGGTCGCCCTGGCCCATGCCATCCGGGTCGCGGGCCACGCCATTCTCTTCGCCACCATCATCAATGCCGGCGGCTTCCTGGCACTGACTTTGTCCGATCTGCCGCCCATGCGCCAGTTCGGGATCGTCACTTCCATGGCCTTCGCCCTCGCCATGCTCGCCGACTTCACCGCACTTCCTGCAGCGCTGTGGATCTTCTTCCGCGAGCGGCCGGACGGTCCATCCGAGGGAGAGCTTTCCAGCTGAGCCGGACGCCCGGGTCCGGCTCAAGGCCGTACTATCATGCGACGACTGACGACTGAGGAGGGCCTCATTGAACCGGACCCATCGACCTTCGATCCTCTGGCTTGCGCTCGCCGTGGTCACCATCGTATGGGCCGGACGCTCGACCGCTCAGGACTCCGGTGAGCTCATGGGGGCCGTCATCGACCCGGCTGGTTTCGGTTTGCCGGGCGCGACGGTTCGGATCGAGGGCCCCGCATCCGACGCCTCTCTGAGCGGCGTCGAAGGCCGTTTCCGGTTCACCGGCCTACCACCCGGACAGTACCGCGTGAGCGCGGTCATGCCGGGCTTCGTCACCATCGAGGAGTCGGTGGAGGTCTCATCAAGAGCGCCCGTGGAGCTCAAGCTCAAGCTCCAGCCCGCGTTCCAGGACACCGTTGTCGTGTCGGCCTCGCGGACCAAGCTCCTGCTCGAGGACGCCCCCACCACGATCAGCGTCGTCGGCCGGGACACGATCGAAACCCGGCCCGCCCTCAACATCGGCGACCTGCTGCGTGAGGTCCCCGGCGCCAACGTCGTGCAGTCATCAGCCCGAGATGTCAATGTCGCCACCCGTGGCCCGAGCCCATTTCTCACCGGCTCCCAGCTCGCCATGGTGGACGGCCGGCCGTTGTTCTTCGACTTCTTCAACGTCATCTTCTGGGACCTGGCGTCGGTCCAGAACAACGACATCGAGCAGATCGAGGTGGTTCGCGGGCCCGCATCGGCCATGTGGGGCGCCAACGCCACCACTGGCGTGGTCAACATGGTCACCCGAGCGCCCCGCGACTCTCAGGGGCTGGAGTGCGCCATCAACGGCGGCCTGTTCGCGCGCTCTGCGGATGCCGGCGGCACAGGCGGTCTGGGCGGCCTCAGCATCCGCTGGGCCGACGCCCCCTCCGACACCTTTGCTTACAGGATCTCGGCCGGCGTGTCGGCCAGCGACCCCTTCGAACGGCCCAAGGGCCTCATTCCCGAGGTCGCCACGCCCGTCGAGCCCCAGGTCATGGTCGGGGGCGGTTCCTTCGAGGACGTGCCCTACGACAACAATGGGACCCTGCAGCCCAAGCTCGATCTCCGGATCGATCAGGAGCTCGAGGGCGAGGGGCGTCTCCTCTACGCCGCCGGCATCGCCTACACCGAGGGCATCATCCAGACCCCGATCGGACCCTTCGACGCCGAACGCGGTACCAACCTCGCCTACGGCCAGGTCGCCTACAACCGCGGCGGTTTCCGGGCCCAGGTCTTCAGCAACTACGTTCAGGGCAAGGCGCCGAGCCTGATCTCGCGGGACGCGAACGGCGATCCTCTGAGAATCGACTTCACCAACGGCGTGTACGACCTCGACCTGGGCTGGAGCGAGCTGCTGTGGGGCAACCACCTTTGGTCGCTGGGCGGCAACATCCGCGCCAACACCTTCGACCTCTCCCTCGCTCCCGACGCCAAGGATCGCGTCCAGGCCGGCATCTACGCCCAGGACGAGATCGATCTCGGGCGATTCCGGCTGGCGCTGGCGGCGCGCACCGACTACTTCTCGAACCTCTCCAACCTCAACTTCTCCCCGCGTGCAGCCCTGATCTGGGAGCCGGTGGACGGTCACTCGCTCAAGCTGTCCTACAGCCGCGCTTTCCGGGCGCCATCGGCGATCGAGAACTACCTCGAGCTCTCGATCATCGGCGGCGAGTTTCCGGTCAGCATGTTCGACCCGCGCCTCCAGGAGGACTTCCCGATCGTCGTCAACACCTGGGGTAACCCGGACCTCGAGGCAGAGATCATCGAGCAGCTCGAGATCGGGTATTCGGGAGTGTTCAACGGCGGTCGCACCCGGATCGAGGCCAACGTCTACGTCAGCGACCTCAACAACCAGATCTCGACCTCGCCGTCCAAGGAGGCGCTCGTCCTGGCCGGCGTCGATCCCTACTACACCTCGGACAACCCGCCCCCCGGCTGGCCCCTCCCTCCCATCGTCATCGACTTCCTCGCCCAACAAGGGACTCTTCTGCCGTCAGACATTCTCGCCCTCAACATCGGCGGCATCCGCAACGCCGGCTTCGAGGTGTCGGCCAATCACACCTTCAGAAGCGGCTTGAACGTATTCGGCAACTACTCCTACCAACGTTTGCCGGAGCCACTCGACCCGATCGGTGATCCCATGCGGCCGCCCTCGGACACGATTCACACGCCGCCCCGCAACCGGGCCAACCTGGGGGCCAGCTACAACGGACCCACCTGGCTCGGCAGCCTGACCGTCAACCACTCCGACAAGGCCTTCTTCGCCCAGGGGGTGCAGCCTTTCTACTACGGCTACAGCGACGCCTACACCCTGGTCAACGTCAGTGTCGGTCGCCGGTGGAAGCAGGGCTGGCTGACCACGAATCTCAAGGCCATCAACGTGCTCGACGAGGCGGTGCAGCAGCACGTCTTCGGCGACGTCCTCCGGCGGACCGTGATGTTCGAGGCGCTGTTCAGGTTCTGAAGCGCATCTTTCGCGAGTGATCTGGCGCAACCCGAGTCGTCCCCCAGGTCGGACTGAAACGAAAAACCGCACCGGCAACAGTGTCATCTGCAACGCAAAGACCGCGAAGATCGCCAAGCATCGTGTTTCGTCGCAGAGGCGCAACGACATCGCCTTCTCTGAGCCGAACGATTTCGCTCAAGAGATCGCGATGACCTTCGTGGTGCTTCGTGCTCTTCGTGTTGCAGCCTTGCGGTCACTCTGCGTCTCTGCGCCCCTGCGCTGGATTGCCGCATTGCGTTGTTTTCGCGGCCGTCGCCTCGTAGCGCTTCAACCCCCGCCAGTCCCGGGAGCTGGCAGCGCCGACGCATCGGCGGCAATCTCGACTGCGATGTCCTCCGCCGCTCGCGACAGCGCCCGGACGACGGCGCCGGCGCTCGCCGCGTCGGCGGGTCGGGTGGCTGTGTAGGTCCTGACGAGGATCGGCTCGTCGGAGGACCTGGCGCCGGCCTCGCGGATCTCCACCGCCAGCGAGAGGCGCGCTTCGGCGCCGCCGACGACGTCGAGCTGCTGACAGGCAAGGACCACGCCCCCGACGCGGAGGCTCTGGCGGCCGTCCTGCGACGGCCCGAGCTCGGCCTCGAGCTTGCGCTGCACCAGCTCCCCGAGCCCCGCCGCCCAGCGATCGGTAGCGTAGAAGTCGATGCCGGTCTCGGAGTGTTGGATGACGATGGGATCGCGGGCGAGCAGCTCGGAGACCCGGAATCGCTCCACCGCCAGGTTGACCTCGGGCGCAGCCCGACCCGACGGCGTCATGTCGAGGGTGAAGTAGTCGAGATCCGGCGCCGAGGCACAGGCCCCGAGCACCAGCACCGCCGCTACGATGCTCCGCTTCATGAGCCTTCTCCGTTCTTCCGACCCTGCGGTCGCGAACCGCGAATCAATGCGCCCGGTTGCTCGGCGAGCCGGCTCGAGAGCTGCCGCAGGTTTCGGGTGATGGCCTCCAGGTTGACCAGAATCTGCTCGAGGGTCGGCCGCTGGCCGTCCAACAGATCACTGGCGCCAGCACTCGCCTCCTGCAGGTGCTCGAGGGTCACCCTCAGCGACTCGGCGAGCTCATCCAGGTGTCGCGCCGCATCCTCGCTCACTTGTTGCAGGTTGCCGGTGGTCGCCCGCAACGGTCCCCGATTTTCGTCGACTGCGGCGTTGAGGTTGGCGAGGAGCTCGTCGGCGGCCTCCCCGAGGTCGTTGAGCCGCGCGACGAGCTCGTGGAAGCCCTGACGGTTCTCGGCCACCGTATCGCCGACGCTTTGTGCGGTCGCGGTCCCAGCCTCGAGGGCTCGCTCGAGCGCAGCGGCGACGGCGGCGAGGTCGACGACCTCGGCGCCGCCCGACGCGGTTTCGGTGCGTGCCCGCTCCACCCCCAGAAGGGTGATGATGCCGTCGAGGACCGTCTCGAGGCGGGTCATGACGCCTTCCATGTCTGGGAGATCGACCAGGCTCGCACTCTGGGTGCGCGACGAGACGTGGTCCCCGGAAACGTGAAGCGGCGCATCAGCACTACCGGTGGACAGCTCGAGGTGCATGCTTGCGGTCAGACTGATCTGCTCGATGGTGGCCACGCTCTCGTGGTTGACCGGGACATCGCCGGCGACCTCGAAGGCGACCAGAATGCGCGAATGATCCTTCGGGTCCGGCGTGATCTTGACCACCTTGCCGACCTTGACCCCACCGAACCGGACCTCGGCCCCGAGGTTGAGGCCGTTGATGCTCGTGAAATCGGCGGTGAAGCGTTTGACCTCAGCGCCGCCCAACCCGCAGCCACGGATGACGGCGACGAAGGCGACCAGGGTCAGGAGGGCGGCGAGCACGAAGGCGCCGGCCTTGATCTCGGTTGCGGTGAAATTGCGTTTCGCGACAGGCATGGTCCTCCCGTCTCAATCCGTGCCGGTGAGAGCGCGCGCCCAGGCCTCGTCAACCGTGCTCGGGTCGTCCGGCCGGCGGGCGAAGAACTGCTGGATGTACGGGTGGTTCGACAGCTCGAGCTCGGCGAGGGTTCCGATTCCGACCACTTTCCCACGGTGCAGAACACAGACCGTGTCCGCAATGAGCTTGACGCTCTCCATCTCGTGTGTGACCACGACACTGGTCAGATTGAAGGTCGACTGCATCGTCCGGATGAGCTCGTCGATGCCGGCCGCCACGATCGGGTCCAAGCCGGCCGACGGCTCGTCGTAGAAGATGAGCTCGGGGTCCATGGCCATGGCCCTGGCAATCCCGGCCCGCTTCCGCATCCCGCCGCTGAGCTCGGATGGCAGGTAGTCCTCGAAGCCACCCAAGCCAACCAGCTCGAGCTTGATCCGGGTCATGATGTCGATGGTCGACTCCTCGAGCCGGGTGTGCTCGCGCAAGGGAAGCGCGACATTGTCCGCCAGCGAGATCGACCCGAGGAGGGCCGAGCTTTGAAAGCACATTCCCATCTTGCGGCGGAACCCGATCCGCTCCTCCTCGGACATGGCGGTGAAGTCCTCACCCTGAATCAGGATCCTCCCCGAGCGTGGCCGCATCAGGCCGACCAGATTGCGAAGAAGCGTCGTCTTGCCGGAACCGCTGCCACCGAGAATGACGAAAACCTCGCCTCGATTGACGGTGAAGCTGACCCCGTCGAGGACTACCGTGTCCCCGAATGCGACCACGAGGTCCTCGACCACGATCTCCGGTTCGTTGACTGCCGTCGCCATGATCACATGAAGTAGAACAGAACCGTGAAAACCAGGTCAACAACGATGATCAGAAAGATCGACGTGACGACGGACGAGGTCGTCCGGCGACCGACTCCCTCGGCGCCGCCCTCGACCTGGAAGCCTCGGTAGGCTCCAACCCAGCAGATCACGACGCCGAAGAAGAAGCTCTTCACCATGCCGTTCACGAGATCCTTGACGACAATGGCGTTGACCGTCTGGTCGAGGTAGATCTGGGTCTCGACGCCGACCACCAGAACAGCCGAGGCCCAGCCGCCTGCGATCATGATCAGCATCGCGAGGGCCGTGACACAGGGCACCGCGATCACCATGGCCAGGAACTTGGGCGCAACCAGGTACTTGATGGGGTTGACCCCCATCACCTCGAGCGCATCGATCTCCTCGTTGACCTTCATGGTGCCGATCTCGGCGGTGATCGCCGAGCCGCAGCGGCCGGCAATGATGACCGCGGTCATCAACGATGCCAGCTCCCGCAGCGCGGACACGGCCACCAGATCGGCGATGTACCGGTTGGCGCCCCACTGGTCGAGGGTGTAGGACGCCTGCAGGGCGATGATCACGCCCACCAGGAAGCAGATCATGCCGACGATCGGCATCGACCTGAGCCCGAACTCCACGAGGCTCTCGACCGCCGAACGCCACCGGAAGCCCCTGCCTCTGACCGGCGCCACCACCAGCCACGTCGCAGTGTCCACCATCAGGACCGACACCCGGAGCGCGGCGGCCAGCTGGTCGAACGTCCATCGCCCGACCCGCCCCAGGAGGTCGAGCATCACCGCCGCCGAACCTCGAACACCGTGTCCAGACGAGCGAGCTCGAGGACCTTCATCACCGCGTCAGACGGCGAGATCAGGGTGAAGCTCGTGTCGTGCTCCCTGGCGCTTCGCAGACCCTCGACCAGGGTCGCCACACCCGAGGAGTCCATGTAGGTGACCCCGCTCAGATCGACCTCGGCGCCGTGCTTCGACCTCGGGATCGCCGCAAGCACCGCCTTGCGCAGCTCGGGCGAGCTGTAGAGGTCGACGTCCCCCGCGACCCTGATGACGATCCCGTCGCCGGATTCTTCAGTTTCGACCTTGACCACTGACCCCATCCTTCCCGTCCCGCCGCAGGCGCATGATCACGCAGTTGCCCTGATCCTCGCCGGAGCTGATCTCGACCTCGTCGAAAACCTCTCGGATGAGTCCGACACCGAGCCCGCCCGGTCGCAGCTCATCTGCCTCCGGCGCCGTCAGCGGCACCTGCCGGAAGCGGTCGGGCGGGCACGGACGGCCACGATCGCTGACAGTGATCTCGATCCACTCGCCGGACGCCTCGAGCGCCAGATCGACCGTCTGGTCGCAGCGCCCGCCGTAAGCGTGGCGCATCGCGTTCGAGCAGGCCTCGTCCACCGCGAGAACCACCTCGTGCCGGCGGCGCTCGGGAACCAGGTCGAAAGCCTCCAGCCAGCCGCGCAGAACGCCCCGGATCACCCCCAACGACCTCGGGTCCGAGCACGCCTCGAGCCGGAACCGAACCTCAGCCACGGTCGAGAACCCTGAGTGCGATCATCGTGCAGTCGTCGTGTGGCGCTGCCGGCTCGCAAAACCGGCCGACATCCGCGAGAACGGCCTCGATGAGGCCCTTCGGCGACCGGTCCGCGGTCCGCCTGATCGTTGCCTCCAGACCCTCGATCCCGAACTCCCGGGGGACCCCGTTGGGTTTTGTCGGCTCCGCCCCGGACCGCGCTTCGACGATGCCGTCGGTGTAGAGCAGAAGCGTTTCGCCGGGCGAGACGACCGAGGACGCGTCCTGCCACTCGACGCCCGACAGGATTCCCAGCGGCGGGCCCGACGCGGGCACGAAGCTCGAGACCCGGTCGCCCTTGATCCTCAGGATTGGATGGTGGCCGGCGTTGGCGCCCATGAGCGTCCCGGTGGCCAGGTTCACCACGACCAGAGCGGCGGTGCAAAAGGTGCCGCGGCGGCTTCGGGCGACCATGCGCTCGTTGAGCCGCCGCATCACCTCCGCAGTCGACTCGGCGCCAGTCGCACAGAGACGAAACTCGGCCAGGAGGAGGGCCATGGTCAACGCTGCGGGCACGCCCTTGCCGCTGACGTCGCCGATGAGCATTCCCACGAGCTCGTCGTCGAGTCGGGCGAAGTCGTAGAAGTCCCCGCCCACAACCTTGGCCGGGCGGGTCAGCCCGTAGACCTCCATCCGCGGGTCGTCCGTGGGCCAGTCGTTGACGAGAAAGCTCTCCTGAATCGTCCAGGCAGCCTCGATGTCCTGCTCCATGCGTTGCTTGGCCAGCAGATCGGTGTGAATGCGCACGTTTTCGAGCGCGAGACCGGCGCTGTTCCCGGCCGCAGCGGCAAGCAGCAGGTCGTCGTCGGTGTACTCATGGTCCGCGAGATCAGTGTCGATGTAGAGGATACCGAGCACCCGGTCCTGCGTTCGGATGGGGACACAGAGGATCGAGGTGAGCTTGAGGGCCGCTATGCTGAGGCTGGTGTCGACCTCGCCGTTGTCGGCGCGTGCCGACTGGTAGAGCACGTTCTCACCGTCCCGCAGCACCCGCCGCGCCACGCTCTCGCTGATGGTGATGTCGTCAAGGTCCGCAGGTTGGACCACGCCGTCCCGGATCGTGTGGACCCGGCCGCACTCCGGACATGGCCGCAGCCGCTCGTCGGCGCCGGCGAAGAAGACGGCGCCGCGCTGAGCCCGCATGGCCTTCATCGTGGTATCGAGGATCCGATCCACCAGCTCGCACTGGTTGAAGCTCGACGACAGCGAGTTCATGAGGGAGTAGGCGGCCTCGAGCAGCTCCCGCGAACGAGAAGCGGGTGGCTCACGATGATGCCCGGTCGCGTCGATGACCGTCTGTACGAACATGGTCCGATCACGCTGCCGCTCGTTCTCGTCGGCAATCGTCTCGACCTCGAAGCGGAGCCGGGTTTCGCCAACCGCGATCTCGTCACCGTCCTCGAGCCGGCAGCTCGCGATCGGTCGCCCGTTGACCAGGGTACCGTTGCGACTGCCGAGGTCCCGGCACTCCCAGCCGCCGTTCAGCGGTCGGATCTCGAGGTGGCGGCGTGATGCAGCGAGATCGGTGACGACCAGATCGCAGACGTTGCCCCGGCCGATGACCATCAGCGAGCCCACCGGCACGCGCCGGCCCTCGGTCCCTTCACCGGAAACGATATACGCATGGTTCATCGACGGCCTCGCACCGGATCATACCTTGCCGACGGAGGTCCCGCATGGCTCACCTTCCCTCCGCGGGGAATGGAAGCTCAAACACAGCAGGCTCGGACCGGCGGCTGGCCAGTCTATCGGCGATTCGATACACTCGGTTGACTGTTGTGCGTTGGACCTGCGACACCGAGAGAGGGAGGAAACGGTGGTCTGGGGAAGAATCGCAGCCGTTGTGCTGGCGACCGTCGCGTTTGTTGGGTGCGACTCGATGGAGCTCACCATCGCAGCCGAGCCAGCTCCGGGCGGCATGCTCAGCATCAGCAACGCCAACGACGCCGCCTGGTCCGATGCCCGACTGGTGGTGGAGGCGGTGGAAAGCGACGGCAGTACGACCATCTGCGCAGAGGAGTCGATGGGCCGCTGGCAGCCCGGGTCGGCGGTCACGGTACCGGTCTGCGGCGACAAGCTCCGTATCACCCTGACCGCAGACGGCGAGACCGCTCGTTTCACCTGGGCCAACGGCCAGCTCTTTCGGAAGTTCGGGCGCAAGGAGGTCCCCGTCGCAGAATGATGGATGACTGTCAATGCACAATTCCTGATTCTCGATCGTGAATCGTAGGTTCTGTTTCTTTCTCATTCGAGCTCCACAATTGAGGATTCGTGGTTGACGATCGAGAGCTCGAAACCTTGGATCGCCGAATTCGAGAGGACACGCGGAGGTGGTGATGGACCGGAAGCTCGTTGTTGTGGTCGTCGCGGTCGCCGTCGTCGCCGTGGGTTGCGGCGGCGCCCGAGTAGTGACCGAAAAGCGGATGGTGGAGTGGGGACCGAACCTCAACCTCTACATGGGAACCAACATGGAGGGCGGAAACTCGTATCCCGAGTCTCTCGACGAGATGCCGCCCCACCTCACCGAGGGCCTGAAGCGGAACGACGGCTGGGGCAAACCTCTTCTGTACCGGCTGCTCAGAATCGACAAGTACAACCTGATCTCGGCAGGTCCGGACGGCACCTTCGGAAACGCCGACGACATCGTGCTCGAGAACGGCGCCTTCTACGACGCAGCCAAAATCTACGCCGAAAACCCTCTCAAGCTCTGATCTGAGTCGATCGCCCGGCCCGCATCACTCATGCGTGATGCGGGTGAGCTCGGCCGCAAGCTCGGGTGTCAGACCGGGGCGCTCGAGGACGAGGCTCGCGAAGGGCCCGGGTATGTCCAGTGTGTGCGCCATTCTCGCGAGTCGCACCAGCAGAGCTTCCGGGGTCCGTGAGTCGACCTTCCCAGCCAGCCACATCAGGGTGACCTCGACGTCACCGTGGAGGCCCTCGCGCATAAGCAGCTCGGCAAGACGGACCGACGTCCGCAGGTCGACCTCGGCCCCCGGCACCCGCCGCACCAGGTCGGCCCAGATCTGGGACGGCAGTCCGACGTCGCCTCGACGTGCCGCCGCCGCGAGCGCGGGCACCATCTCTGGAACGACCGTCGACGCTGCGCCCTCCGCAACTGCGGTGTTCCACAGTGCGGCGGCTGCGTCGGCGTCGGTTGGATCTCGACCGAGCACGGCCGACAGCTGCGCCAGCGCCAGCTCCGATCGTCCCTGCCGCGCGAGCTCGAGGGCGTCCTCGACCGCCGACGCGTCGTGAACCGTTTCGCGTCGATCCTGGGCCGGCTCGACGAAACGCTCCTCGATCCGCAGCGACTGGATCAGTAGAGCCGAACCGACCCCGAACGCGAAGCCGCCGACGTGGGCGAGGAAGCCGACATCACCGAGGTCGGCGACGCTGAAGTAGCCCCACAGGCCGAGGGCGAAGGCGAGCTCGCCAAGCGCCCAGAGAACGAGCATGAACCCGGCCGGGGCTTCGAATGTGCCTTGATAGACTCGCACGAAGAAGACGAAGTAATAGAAGGTGATTCGGGAGCTCCAATAGCGCACGGCGAAAGCGCCCATGACGCCGGCGATGGCGCCTGAGGCCCCGATCAACGGCTCGACCAGATTGGGGTACCGCGCGACGAAGACGAGGGCGGCCACGGCCCCGGACGCAACGTAGAAGGCCGCAAACAGCCAGCGACCCCAGACGTCCTCCACCGCCGGACCGACCAGGTAGAGGAAGAACAGATTGCCGACCAGGTGCAGGATGCCGGCGTGGACGAATGTGTAGGTCACCAGAGTCGACGGCGTCAGATCGGCCGGCACCACTCCCCATCGCCAGAAGGGCAAGCGACCCCGGGCCGCGAAGAAGGCGGCCGCCAATCGGTCGAGCTCGTCCTGCTCGGCGCGCAGCTCGTCGTCGTCGGGCGCCGACGGGTCGTCGCCGGCCTGTTGCCTCAGTGTGTAGTAGCGGTAACCCTTGAGCTGGGGATCGAGCTTCAGGTAGGGGTGAGCCACGAAGTACTCGACCGCTCGGAGCTCGGCGTCGCCGACCGCGGCTTCGTCCCCCGGCGCGAGCAACGTCACGATGAAGACGACGACACACGTGGCGATGATGCCGAAGGTCACCCATGGCATCCGCCGAACAGTGGTCTGGTCATGGCCTATGGGCAGCAGCATGGGTTTCCTCGCGCAGCTCCTTCCGCACCTTCATTCTCCCATGGGACCCCCTCCCTCTCCCTCTCCCGCGCCGGCGCCCGATGAGATGATGCGGCATCCGTGACGGCGGCAGCGACAGCAACCTCGTCGCCCCTGCTCTCGGCCGGTCGCAGCTGCCCCCCCTCCGCCAACCCCGCAGCGACCCGCAATCCCTCCGCCGGGTTTTCCCAATCACTTCGCCACGAGACCTCAACGCTTTCCACGTTTCTTTCCACGATTCCGGCTCGAAATTCGAGGCGAGCACACGAAAGGAGATCGTCATGGCACCACCTTCGAACCCATCGGCAACCACCCCGAAGCCGATCACCTCGTCTGCCGGATCGGCCCAAAACACCTCTCGCATCCTGTCCGCCTGGCGGCGGTGCGGGTGCCGGATCGCGGGCCTCGCCGAACGCTCCGCGGCGCGTCCCACGGGCGCGACTGCCGGCCGCGAACCCGCCACGGGTCGCAGGCCGCTCCGAGAAAGGAGGTTCGGCATGGAGATCACGAAGCTCATCCCGTTGTCTGCGCTCGCCGCGTTGATCCAGCTCGTCCCCTCGCCGGCCCCGGCCCAGCAGAGCCAGTCGCCACGGCACCCCGTGCTCATCCTCCAGGAGGGCGACACGATCCCGGGGACCGGCCACCGCACCGTCGACTACCTCTCGGGACCCGTCAACACCGGTGGTGACAATGTCGGCGTCATCGCGGTGCTGAGCGGCGACGAGGAGGGGGCGCTCTGGATCGGCCATCACCGCTTGGGCCAGCGGGACCTGATTCTGGCGCACGAGGTCGGTGCGCTTCAGTTCATTCCGAACCGCTTCGGCGCGGTCACCGAGGCCCGGTGGGGTGCCGACGGCGAGCTCCGAACCGAGTTCGCCCTGAAC
>Ga0316576_10001606_pt1 | contig 12342 bp, 13 predicted proteins | sample S0NA_FD_203075 | JGI IMG/M metagenome (GOLD analysis project Ga0316576, IMG submission 203075) | Rhizosphere microbial communities from salt marsh grasses in Alabama, United States - S0-2_050615r3r5 | ecosystem: Host-associated > Plants > Roots > Rhizosphere | place: USA: Alabama | collected... | reverse complement strand
GACCTGCCGCAGTTGCGCTTCCGCTATGGCGGCGCCGAGGCCATCGACGAGCCCGATGCCAGCGTCGATGCCGTTCTCATGTTCAAGTCCCTGCACCATGTGCCGGAGGCGCTGATGGACCAGGCCCTGGCGGAGATCCAGCGCGTGCTCCGGCCCGGCGGTGCCGGCTGCTTCGTGGAGCCGGTGTACTGGGGCGAGTTCAACGCACTGATGTCGATGATCCACGACGAGCAGCAGGTGCGCGCCGCAGCGTTCGCGGCCCTGGAGCGCGCCGTGGCCGCCGGCCGCTTTCGCTGTGAGGCCGAGGTCTTCGTCCAGGTGCCGGGCAGCTATGCGAACTGGGATGCCTTCGCGGAGCGTTTCCTGGAGGTCACGCATACCGAGCTTGACCTGGACGACGCGCGCCGCGCCGCCATCCGCGACGCCTTCGAGCGCCATCTGGGTCCCGACGGCGCCCATTTCCTGAAGCCGCACCGGATCGACCTGCTCCGCAGGCCCTAGCGCGAGGCTTCACTGTTCCCGATCCGATTCCGGCGCGACGGGGAAAAGGCGCCGCGCGCCCCCCTGCCGGAGCGGCTTCAGCCGCAAGCCGACGGTATCTCGGCGTTCGCCCGTCGTCGCCCGTCCGACGACCAGGGCTCGTACACAGGGGGGTTGCCGGCGGCAGGCCCGAACGACGCTGCGAGCATAACCAGACTACGAGCATAACCAGACTAGGAGGCCGCTTCGGACATGCCCTCACGCCACACGAAGATTTACCCCGGTATCGACCAGGACGAGGAGGGGGCCATGAACCCCACCGGCAATATCATCCGCGACGCCTGGGTGTTCGGCCTTCTGCCCGAGACCGAGACCTGCGCCGGTTGGACTCGGCAGCGCATCGAAGCCCTCTATGATCAGGTCTACGCGGCCTGGGAGCCCCACGGTCATCTGCCGTCGCGGCTGCCGCCCGACCTCGCCGAGCGCCACCGGCGCATCTATGACGACGCCCGCCGGCGTGCCCTGGACAAGGGCTGGGACCCGGAGCGGGCGCTGGACGACAACTGAACGGGTTAGGTGCGGGCCGCGGCCCGGGCATCGTCGACCCGGTCTCGGTGGCCCCCGCTGTTCCCTGGCCGCGGCGTCAACTGCCAGCCGCCAGCGGGGCCTGGCCGCGGTGCCGGTCGCGGGCCGAATCCCAGTAGCTGCCGATGCGCTTGCGGAACGCCTTCGGCTTCTCGGCATAAACCCGCCGACCGAGCCAGTAGGCCCGGTCGCGCAGCTGGGCGCTGCGCTGGCGCATCAGGGCCTTGAGCACGTCCAGGCGACCCTGGTCTCCGTCCAGCACCTGCTCCAGGACCTGTTCCAGGACGGCCAGGTCGTGGTCGTCTCCGAGCAAGTCGCTGAGGGTCTTGACCTCGCTGCGGGTGCGCCGCAACAACCGCGGCCAGGCCGGCCGCAGCAGGCGCGTGTGATAGCGCAGGTACTTCGCCCGCTTGCGCCATTCGTGGAAGCGCTCGACGCTGGGGTCGGCGTAGGCGGCCTCCATGGCGTCGCGCCCGCGGCCGTAGGTCTTGGCCAGTCCAGGTCCCAGCAGGCCGAAGCCGCCGCCGCCATGGCCGGGGTCGTCATTCGGCAGCTTCCAATCGGCGACGCGCTGCCGCGCGTCACGCATGTGGGCGCCAAAGGTGGCAAGCCGGTCGTCCAGGTCGGCCACATTCTCGGCCAGGTGCTTCTTGTGCCGCGTCAGCGCGGCCCGGGCCGGCGACAGGCCCTGACGGTCCACTTCGTCGGCGAAGGCATCGAGCAGGGCATCGTACGACTCCAGGGCGGCCTCGGCATCGCGCAGGCCGGACAAGGACGCGGCGGCGTCGCGGAAGAAGGCATTCTCGGTCTTGTACAGCTTTGGCGCGCAGGGCCGGACCAACCGGAGCAGTCCGCGCAGGCGTTTGCAGTCCTTGCGCACCTCGTGAACGGCCTCATGGCGGTTCTCCCCGGCGTTGTCCACCTGGGCGATGGCGTCGTCGATCAGCTCGGTGGCGATGCGGCGCACGCCGGCGTCGATGGGCTCGGCGATCTTGAGCTCGTAAGACATAGCAGGAGGGCCTCTGTCGGGTGAGTAATCACGATCGGTCTTGGCGCCGATTCAGGCTGTCCGCCGGGCGACGGGAATGACGTCCAGCCGAATCAGGATGACCATGACCCGGCTGCTGGTGGGCATCGGCTGATATCCAGAGAGTTCGGCGCGGCGGTCGTCGTCCGCGGTGCCCCGTTCTGTGGTCAGGGTCGCGGTTCTGGCCGGCGGGGGTGTAGGGCACATTGTCGATAAGCGCCCGCCGGCCGCGACCCAGCGGCCGCAGCTGGCGCGATCCGGGCGCCCGGGGGCAGGCCCGGTCCGGCTCAGTCGGTGGCCGATTCGATCTTGTCGCCGGCCCGCTCGGCCGCGTCGCCGGCGCTCTCGGTAGCGTCGCGAAGGGTCTCGCGGGTCGTGTCGGCGGCTTCGCCCAGCGTCTCGCGCGTCTTCTCGCCGGTCCGGTCCAGCGCCTCGCCGGTCTGCTCGGCGGCCTGATCCATCTTGGCGCCGACTTGCTCGCCGGTCTCCTCCATCGAGCCTTGCCGGTCGCAGGCGCCCAGCAGCAGCGCGGCCAGTGCGATGGCGGGGGCGGTAATGAGGGTCTGTCTTCTCGTCATGATCATAGCTCCTTCAGTGCAGCATAGTCGGATCGGAGTCTTGGCCCGGGCGCCGACGGCAGAAGCCGCTCTGCCGCTCGGGTCTCGCCGGTGACGAAGCAGAGCCCGTGCCACCCCGGTACCGGACCGATCATCGCCGGGTGCGGACGACGGCACGGGTCTCTCGCGGTCCGATCTGGTTTCAATGGACCACTGCCTCGGGTCATATGACCAGGTTTGCCGCGAAGGGCCACGAGCTCAGGCGCGCTGCCGCCAGCGACCGTCCGCGGAATGGATGTCGCGGGCATTGATCTCGTCGATCTGATCGTTCAGCGTCCAGTAGTCGTAGACGTAGCCCACCAGGAACAGGCCCCCGGTCAACAGGTAGATCACCCCCGTGATCCACTTGCCGAGGTAGAAGCGATGGATGCCGAGCACGCCCAGGAAGGTGAGCAGGATCCAGGCGACGTTGTAGTCCTTGGAGCCGTCGACGAATCTGCGGTCGGCGTCTCTGGCCATGCCGGGAATCAGGAACAGGTCGATGATCCAGCCCACCAGGAGCAGTCCCAGGGTCAGGAACCAGAGCGTGCCGGTGAGCGGTTTGCCATAGTAGAAGCGGTGGGCGCCGAAGACCCCGAAGATCCAGAGAAGATAGCCCATCAGCACGGAATGGGTGTCGCTGAAGCGTTGCGGCATGGTGTGTCTCCTTTCAGACCGAAGGGTTGCGTATCTGGTGTCGGGTGCATCGGTCATGCCACGGCTCACCACGAAAGACGCCGTGCGCCGGGAGCGCAGGCCCGGAGCGACCGGTTGCCGCGCGGCGCCGCGAAGTACCCCGGCGAGCCCAAGCCGCGAAAGCGCGTGGCCGGGCATGGTTCATTTTGCCCATGACCGACGGCTCGCGGGTGTAAAGACCCGGCTCTGGCCGCGTGGCCGCGCGATCAGGGGGCCGGTACGGCTGATGCATAAGCGTCGCCCACAATGTCTTTCAATGATGACGGAGGTCCATCATGCGCATCCATGATCGATCCACGGCCTTGTTTCTCGCCGCCGGGCTGCTCTTCGTCGCGGCGCCGGCCCCGGCCAGCGATGCGGAGCAGTATGCTACCGAGATGCAAATCATCCGGGGCCGGCCCGGGAACCTGGATGAGCAGGACCGGGCGTTGCTCCAGGCCCAAGCGGACTATCATCGCGCCCAGGTGCGCGCGGCCGAGGGGGTGCCGGACTCCGCCCCGCAGGACGTGCGCGACTTTGCGCACCGGCTTGCCATTGACGATCGCCGCGGCTACGACAAGCTCGAGACCATTGCCGCCATGCACGGCATCGAGCTCGGGCCCATCGACGAGAGCGGGCACAAGACGGCCGGCGATTCCGGCGAACCGTCGTCAGCGGATGCCAGCGGAGCGGCCGCGGAAACCGGCAGCGGCGAAGGCAACAACGGCGCCGAGGCCTTTCTGAGCGCCCGCATCGATGCCGAGCGCCGGGCCCTGGAGCGCTTGCGCGCGCGCCAGGACACCGCCGCCGAGCCCAACCTGGCCGGCTACGTGAAGGCGACCATCCCCGTGGTGGCCGCACACCTGAGAAGCGCCCGGCGTCTCGCCGGGAAGATCGGCACCAGCGCTGGAGCCGGGCCGGTCGAGCGTGGCGCGTATCTTGCCCGGGCAGGGGACTGCATGTCCTGCCATACCCGCGACGGCGGCCAGCCCTATGCCGGCGGCCGGCCCCTGCGCACACCCTACGGCGGCACCATCTATACCTCCAATATCACGCCGTCGCAGGCCGGCATCGGGGGCTTTGACGACGACGACTTCATGAAGGCCATGCATCAGGGTATCGCGCCCGACGGCCAGCCCTACTATCCGGCCTTTCCGTACCCGTCGTATACCAAGGTCCGCGACGAGGACGTGCGGGCAATCAAGGCCTATCTGGACACCCTGGAACCCTCCGACTACGTGCCGCCGGAGAACGACCTGACCTGGCCGCTGGGCATCCGCGATGTCCTCTGGGCCTGGCGCGAGCTCTATTTCGAGCCGGGCCGCTTCAAGCCCGATCCGGACAAGTCCGACCACTGGAACCGCGGTGCCTACCTGGTGCAGGGGCTCGGTCATTGCGGCGGCTGCCATACACCGCGCAACGTCGCCGGTGCCAAGATCGAGGAAAAGGCCCTGTCCGGCGCCGTGCGGCGCGGCTGGTACGCGCCCAACCTGACCCCGGCCTCGGACGAGGGCGTCGGCGGCCTCACCAAGAACGAGCTGGTCACGATGCTCAAGACCGGCGAAGGGCGGCGGCCCGACGCGCAGGTGCAGGACCGGACCGCGAAGGACGGCGCCGACGACGGAGCCCCCGATGCAGGCGGGCTGCCGGCCGGGCAGCAGGCCGCGTCCAGTGCCGGCGCTGAAAGCGGCGGCGGGCAAGTGACTACTGCCGGCGACGGGGGCAAGGTTGAGGTCCCCAAGCTCAAGAACCTGGCCGAGCTGTCGGACCTGACCGACGGCCGCAAAGACCGTGGGCCGGGTCCGGTTGCGGCGACGCTCGGTCCGATGGCGGAGGTGGTGCACAATAGCTTGTCCTACCTGACTGACGACGACCTGGACGCCATCGTCACCTATCTGAAGGACCTGCCGCCGCAGCCCTCCACGGCCAGAAGTGACAAACCCAGCACGGCCGGGCTCAGTCCGCGGCTCTATCACGCCGGCAAGACCCTCTACCAGGGCTGGTGCGCAGCCTGCCACCGGCCCCACGGACAGGGCGAGGGCCCCTATGTACCGGCACTGGCCGAGGACCCGGTGCTCGACGAGGCGAAGCCGAACAACCTGGTCATGTCCATCCTGGCGGGAGCGCCGGCGGAGGCATCCCAGGCCTTCTCGCCCTACGTGCGCATGCCGGCCTTCGCCAAGGACCTGAGTGACAGCGACGTGGCCGCGCTGGCCTCGTACCTCCGCGCGCGCTGGGGCAATACCAGTGCACCGCGGGTGCCGGTGTCCCTGGTAGCCGAGCTGCGCAAGAAGGCCGCAGGCGGCCCATGACCGCGACGGGTCCCGGATCCACCACGGTCCATCCCGCCACCGAAATCGGTCTCGGCATTCCCGACGACAATGCGCAGTCCCATGGCGCGCCGCCGCGATGCCGTGCGCCGGGCAGCGGGCCGATTCCGCGGCGGGCGCGCCGGCAGGCCGCCTTCAGCTGCCCTCGACGCGGTCGTGATAGCGGGCGCGATACAGCAGCCGGCCCTCGCGGTCCGCGCTGCCGGCGGTGTCGCCGAAGCGGTCGCGATTGTGAAGAACGTTGTTGCAGATCAGGCCCCAGCCCGGCTCCAGCCGGACCCTGAAGCGGGGAGTGTCCGGCGCCTCGAGGATCTCCCGGAGTGCGGCGACGGCGGCGCTGGTCTCCGGGTCTGACCGCCAGCCGATGTTGCGGCGCCTGTCCGTGTAGCGCATCGCCAGCCGGCCGTGGGGACCGGCCGTGAAGACGGGCCCGCTCACGGCCGGCCGCAGTTCCACGCCGTCCACGACATTGGCCGGGATGGTCATGACGTCCACGCGCATCAGCGCGCGGATATGGTCCGGGTCGCGGTCGCGCAGGCGGATGTAGACGATCTCGGGATCGATCAGGCCGTTCGTACCCCCCTCGGCTGCCGGGCGCACGCAATGCAGGATGAAGCCGTTGATCTGGCGTGCCGGCGGGTTGTAGTAGCCATCGGTGTGCCACGCCAGGGGCCGGTCGGTGTAGGGGATGAAACCGCGGTGCAGCGCGTCGGACTGGATCGTGATGGCGCTGATCGCATCCTCGTCGGCGCCCGGATTCCGGTCCAACCGGACGAGGCCGAACTGTTCGCCGAGCAGGTGCGGGATCGCCTTGTCGGGCTCATCGCCGGTGCCGCCGACATAGATCGCCATATTTGCGCGACGGCAGCGCTCGAGGATGGCTGCGTGCTCGGCAGCACTCAGGCGGCGCGGGTCGCCAACCTCGACGGTCAGGTCTTCGAGATGCGTCGGATGCCGGGCCAATTTGGACTCCCGCCAGGCGGCATAGGCGTCGGGGTTGTCCAGGGACAGCGGCGTTACGTGGCGGGGCGACATGGCGGCGGCGGAAGGGGCTCGGACATTCGGGGGGCTATTGAACGACAGCACGGCGCCGATTGAAAGTGCGCTGGTCGGAAGGGCCGAGCGCGGATCTTGTTAACTGCAAGCACGCTGTCGATGCGCTAGCATGCGGCGTTCAATGGATGCGCTGATGTTTGGCCATTCACCGGCCGGATCAGCGCGGCGCCCCGGGCGTAGTCTCGGGAACTTTCGTTTTCAGGCGCTTACCGTCTTGTGGGCGGGGCGGGGCGGCCCGCCCCGCTGGAAGCCCTGATGAACCAGCACGAGCCCACAGGGCACGCACGGTCGGTGTCGGTCCATTGTTCGAGCATGCCGGCCGCTCGCGTGCCCACCGACCTGACACGAGGTTATCGATGTTCGACGCGGAGAAGCTTCTCGGAGCCATGCTCGGCTCCGGCCTGAGCCGCCATGGACAGGACTCCGCCTCCGGCGGCCTGGGCCAGATCGGCGATCTGGCGACCCCCGGTAAGGCGTCCATGGCGATGGGCCTGCTAGGCGTCGCCATGGCCGCATTCGAGCATTTCGCGGCAGACCGCGGCCAGCCGGGCGCGCCTGCTGCACCAGGGGCCGTCCCGGGTGGACCGCCCCAGCCGCCCGGTGCCGCACCGCCTCCGCCGCCCCCCGGAACGTCCGCGGCATCCGGACCGGCGCCGTCCGCTCCGCCCCCGCCACCGGGTACGCCCGCGGCAGCAGGGCCGGCGTCGTCCGCTCCGCCCCCGCCACCCGGTACCCCCGCGGCAGGCGGTCCGACGCCAGCCGCACCGCCGCCGCCACCGGGCACACCTGATGCAGCGCCCGCCGCGGCCTCCGAGCCCGCGCAGGACGAGGCCCTGGTCTACGTCCGCGGCATGATCGCAGCCGCGGCGGCGGACGGCAGCATCGATGAACAGGAGCGGCGCAAGATCCTCGGGCAATTGGATAATGCGGGCCTGGGCGGCGAGGAGCGTGACTTCCTGTTGCGTGAGATGGACCGGCCGGCCAGCATCGATGATCTGGCCCGGTCCGTGCGGACCCCGCAGCAGGCGATGAACCTTTACGTGTGCTCGCTGATGGCCGTGGAGGTGGATACCGATGCCGAGCGCGTGCATCTGCGCCGGCTCGCCGAGGCCCTTCGGCTCGAGCCCGCCAGCCTGGATGCCGTACATGTGCGCTTCCAGGTTGCCCTTTGATCCGACACACGAGTATGACACCAAGATGATGTGGTACCTCAGCTACGACGGCCAGCAGACAGGTCCTTTCGACCTGGACCAGGCGCGCGCCCAGGCGAGCGCGAATCCCAGCGGCTACGCCTGGCGTCAAGGGTTTGCGCAATGGATGCCGATCGCCGAGGTCAGCGAGCTCATGGGCCCTGCCGCGCCGATGCCCGCGGCCGCCCCGCCGCCGCCGACCCCTGGACGGGGCTCCGACGACGTGGACTACGAGATTTTCGGCCACGAAATGCAGTACGTGGAGGTCGAGTTGGACCCCGGCGAGAGCGCCGTGGCCGAGGCCGGTGCGATGATGCACAAGCACCCCGCGATCCAGTTGGATACGGTCTTCGGCGACGGCTCCCATAGCGGGCAGAGTGGCGGCTTCATGGACAAGCTGCTCGGGGCCGGCAAACGGCTGATCACCGGCGAGAGCCTGTTCACGACGGTCTTCACCCACACCGGCCAGGGCAAGGCGCGGGTGGCATTCGGGGCGCCCTATCCCGGCTGCATCATCCCGGTGAAGCTGACCGACGTGGGCGGTACCCTGATCTGCCAGAAAGACAGCTTTCTGTGCGGGGCCAAGGGTGTGGCCATCGGCGTGTTCTTCCAGCGCAAGATCCTGACCGGACTGTTCGGCGGCGAGGGCTTCATCATGCAGCGCCTGGACGGCGACGGCCTGGTATTCATCCATGCCGGCGGCTGCGTCACCGAGAGGGTGCTGGAGCCGGGCGAGGTGTTGCACGTGGACACCGGCTGTATCGTCGCCTTCGAACAGCAGGTGGGCTTCGACATTCAGCAGGTGGGGGGCGTCAAGTCCGCGCTGTTCGGCGGCGAAGGCATCTTCTTCGCCGAGCTCACCGGGCCCGGCCGCGTCTGGCTCCAGTCCCTGCCGTTCTCGCGCCTGGCCGGCCGCATGCTGGCGGCGGCGCCGCAGCGCGGCGGCAGCCAGGGCGAGGGGTCATTGCTGGGCGGCCTCGGCAATCTGCTCGACGGCGACAACTCCTGATGCGGGCCGCCGCCGCGCGCTGGGCTGACGGCCGGGAGGGCCGTACCTTCGTGTCTGCCGGGGCCGCCGCCCGCTCGGGTCAGGGCGCGAAGATCAGCATCAGATAGGCCAGGAACAGGATCAGGTGCACGACGCCCTGGAGCAGGTAGGTGCGCTGGGCGCTGAAGGTCACCACGGACACCAGCAGCGTCGCCGCGAGCATGACGACATCGGCACCCTGAAGGCCCAGCTCCAGCGTCTTGCCGGTAGCCAGGCTGATGGCCAGCACTGCCGGCACGGTCAGCCCGATGGTGGCCAGGACCGAACCCAGGAAGATGTTCACGGCCCGCTGCAGCCGGTTGACCAATGCCGCGCGCACGGCGCCGACGGCCTCCGGCGTCAGCACCAGCGCGGCGACGATGAAGCCGCCCAGGGCCGCGGGCAGGTCCAGCACCTCGATGCCGTGATCGATGGGGATCGCGAGCTTCTTCGCCAGCAGCACCACCGGCACCAGGTAGGCAAGCAGCAGCAGCGCATGGACGGGCACCGGGCCCGGCTCCGGGCCATGATGGGCGTCCGGAGCGGCGGCGCCCGTGCCCTCGGCCGCGGCGGCATTGTCATCGGCGAAATAGCCGCGGTAGCGGCTGGTCTGGATGGCCAGGAAGGTGCCGTACAGCGCAATGCTCATGAGCATCAGGAAGGCCGACTGGAAGCCGGTCAGCGTCGGCGTGGACGTGGACAGGGTCAGGTCCGGCAGCAGCAGGCTCAGCATGGCCAGCGGGATGATCACCGACAGGTAGGCGTTGGCACCCTGGAGGTTGTAGCGTTGTTCGTGGTGGCGCAGTGCGCCGAGCAGCAGGGTCAGGCCCACCATCCCGTTCAGCACGATCATGATCACTGCGAACATGGTGTCTCGCGCCAGGGTGGGATTGTTGCTGCCGCTCAGCATCAGCGCCGAGATCATCAGCACCTCGATGGAGATCACCGAAAGCGTCAGGATCAGCGTCCCATAGGGCTCGCCAAGCTTTACCGCCAGGCAGTCGGCGTGATGGACCACCTTGAGCGCGGCCCAGAGGATCGTCGCGAACAGCCACGCGAACATCAGCGCCAGCCACAGCGGATTGCTCAGGTCCGCGAGCCAGCCCTTGCCGAACAGCAGGAAGGCCAGCAACGTGGCGGCGACGAACAGCAGCGGCGCTTCGGCGCGCAGCGGAGAGGCGGGGTGAGTCTGGGCCATGGCAGGTCCTGTCGGCGTTGGTGACGGCAGCGGGGCCGTGCTGTCCCGGCGCGCCCTCGAGGGGGTGGCGTCTGCGTACGGCGCCGGTACGGCTGGCCGTCGCGACGCTACCACCACCACCACGTGATCGCCAGTACCGGGCACGGAGCCGATCGGTTCGGTAACGACTGGAGGAACGGAGGCGGGCGAGCTCCCAAGCTCGGTGGCACGGCCTCTGCTTCGTCTCGGACAAGTGCCGACTCTCGGCAAGCAAACGCGGAGGTTACCTGTGCGAAATTCGATCCATTCCCTGAAGGCACCGATGCTGCCATGCCTGCTGCTGCTCGCCGGCGGCGTCCACGCTGGTGACGCAGCGCAGGTGCCCGATGACTGCCGCCTGGAACCGGGAAACATCCGCGGCGAGACCGCGACCATGGCCTGCTACGAGGCCCTCGACAGCAACAGCGACGGATCCCTGTCCGAGTCCGAGGCCGCAGCGCTGCCGCGGCTCCAGGGCCGCTTTCAGAGCCTGGATGCGGACGGCAGCGGCGCCCTGAGCCCCGACGAGTTCCAGGCCGGCCGCCATACGCCGGCCCAGCGCGGCGGCGGAAAGGGTGTTTAGCGGCGGTCGTCCGGCACTGCTTCGGCGGTGCCCCGCCGACGGCGGTAGTAGTCGTAGAGCTCGGCCTCCTGCCGGTCGTTCAACGGCCGGTGCGGGTCATACTCCGGCGCCTCTTCCAGGGCTCGGAGGGTCGTGCCGACGTCGATACGGCGCTCGGCCCAGTCGATCCGCGCCACCTGTTCCACGGGCACCAGCACCTTCTTCGAGAACGGCAGCCGGGAAGTGTCCATAAGCAGATGGCGGACGGCCCAGCTGTGCTCGTCGAAGATCAGGTCCACGAGCCGGCCCCCGCGGCCGTCCTCGCCGGCGGCGAAGATGCCATAGCCCCCGACTTCGTTCAGTGAGCGCAGGTGCGTCGGCGGGGCACTCGCGCCCGTGGGCTCGGGGGCCTCGTCGGCCGCGGGCGGCTCCGGCGCCAGACCGGCCTGCGGCAGCGGCTGGGTCATGTCCGTCGGCAGCGGATAGCTGCCCCAAAGCCCGCTCCCCAGCCAATACGCGGGCAGGGAATGGTAGGTATTGAACGTCAGCTCGTACTGGCGGGAGACCGGCGCGTCGCTGTCCAGCGGCGGGCTGTCCTCGATCTGCTGTCGGGTCAGTTCGACCGGCAGCCGGCGATGGTTCCAGGCCGGCTCACCGAGCTGCGCCGGCGAGATCAACACCTGGCGCCCGGATAGCCAGCCGCCGGTGTCGGCGACCATGTAGCGCACGGCCCAGCTTTCGTCGTCGAAGAGAAAGTCGCGGCAGTGACCGATCTCGCCGTCGGTTGCCTCGAGCGTGTAGCCGTCAAGCTCGCGCAGGCTTCGCAACATGTTGGGCTCCTGTGGCCGGGACGGGACCGCGGACCGGTCTCGGGCCGCGGTGCGGTTGTGGTGCTACAGAGTGCGGTCAGACGGAGAACGGCGCGTTCCGCTCCAGGTTTGCGGCGGCGAAGTCCCAGTTCACCAGCTTCCAGAAGGCCTCCACGTATCGCTTCTTCTCGTTGCGGTAGTCCACGTAATAGGCGTGCTCCCACATGTCGCAGGTCAGCAGCGGCAGCTTGCCTTCTGCCAGCGGGTTGCCCGCATTGCTGTGCTTTTCGATGACCAGCTGGCCGTCCGGGGACTTGGCGAGCCATACCCAGCCAGAGCCGAACAGCGTCGTCAGGGCCTCGGAGAACTGCTCGCGCAGCGCATCTGTGCTGCCGAAATCGCGCTCGATGGCCGCCGCCAGGTCCCCGCCGGGCTCGCCGCCGCCGTTGGGGCTCAGGCAGTGCCAGAAAAAGGCGTGATTCCAGGCCTGAGCGCCGTTGTTGAAGATTCCGCCGCTCGCCTTGGCCGCGATCTCCACCAGGGGCATGTCCGCGTACTCGGTGCCCTCGATGAGGCCGTTCAGCTTCTGGACATAGGTGGCATGGTGCTTGTCGTGGTGCAGCATCAGGGTCTCGCTGGACATCTGCGGCTCAAGCGCTTCGTAAGGATAGGGGAGGTCGGGCAGTTCGTGGGTCATGCTGAGTCTCCATGATTCGGGTGGTGCGAGGCTGGCCTCGCCTGTTCTCCAGCAGGCGATGCATCTGCCGCGCCAGTCCTTGAGCGGCTGCC
>Ga0316576_10001605_pt1 | contig 12343 bp, 10 predicted proteins | sample S0NA_FD_203075 | JGI IMG/M metagenome (GOLD analysis project Ga0316576, IMG submission 203075) | Rhizosphere microbial communities from salt marsh grasses in Alabama, United States - S0-2_050615r3r5 | ecosystem: Host-associated > Plants > Roots > Rhizosphere | place: USA: Alabama | collected... | reverse complement strand
GGCGGTGAGGCCGAGCAGACGGGGCAGCTCGGCGTGGTCGGCGACGACCGCGTGCGCCTCGGGGCCGTGGGCGGGGTCGTCGTCGGTGACGCCGGTGTAGCGCAGGGCGAGCACGCCGACGCCGAGCGCTCCGGCGACGTCGGTGCGGCGAAGGTCGCCGATGTGGGCCGCCTCTGCCGGGTCGACGCCACCGAGGCCTTCGTGGGCGTGCCGGAAGATCACCGGGTTGGGCTTGTAGACGCCGACCTCGTCGGAGAACGACCAGTGGTCGAACAGCTCGAGCACCCCGTGGCGCTCGAGGATGTGGCGCAGCGCCGTCGACGGCGTCAGGCCGACGTCGCAGACGATCCCGACCCGCAGCCCCGCATCCTTCAGGGCCCGGATCGTGTCGGCCACGTTCGGCGTCAGCTCGGTCTGCAGCTCGCCGTTGGCCCCGAGGTACGCCTCGACGAGCAGCTTGCGCAGCTCGGGCGCCGGGTCGTGGCCGAGTACCTCGAGCACCACCTCGGCCGCGTCGTGGCCGGTGAACTGCACGTCACCGGACCAGGCGGTGTCGAACCGGGCCGATGCCTCGTCGAAGGCAGCCTCGATGGCGTCGTGCTCGGCGGGCAGGCCGTGGCGAGCCAGCTCCTCGGCCACCGCGATGCGCCGGGCCAGGCGGGAGGCGGCCGCGTCGGAGCGGACGAGGGTGTCCCAGAAGTCGAAGGTGATGGCGCGGACGGTCCGTCCGTCGACGGTCCCCGTCACTGCTGCCGGACGACGCCGTCGCGCACGGCTGCCTCGGCGGCCGCCTCGGCCACCAGTGGAGCGACGCGCCGGTCGAAGACCGATGGGATCACGAAGTCCGGGGCGAGGTCGGCATCCGCCACCGCGGACGCGATCGCGCTCGCCGCCGCCAGCTTCATGTTCTCGGTGATCGAGGTGGCACGGGCGTCCAGCGCGCCCCGGAAGATCCCCGGGAAGCACAGCACGTTGTTGATCTGGTTCGGGAAGTCGCTCCGACCCGTGGCCATGACCGACACGACGTCGGCCACCACCTCCGGACGGATCTCCGGGTCGGGGTTGGCCATGGCGAACACGATCGGGTCGGCGGCCATGGTGCGGACCTGCTCGCGCGTGATCAGGTTGGGCCCGCTGACGCCGACGAACAGGTCGCTGCCCCGCAGCAGCTCACCGAGCTCACCGGTGCGCCTCTCGGGGTTGGTGTGCTCGGCGAACCACAGCTTGGCCACGTTGAGGTCGGAGCGACCGGTGTGCACGGCGCCCTTGCGGTCGGCACCGATCACGTTGGGGACGCCCGCCTCCATCAGGATCTTGGCGATCGCCACGCCCGCCGCGCCGACGCCGGCGATGACGACCGTGAGGTCGGTGAGCTTCTTGTCCACGATCTTCAGGGCGTTCTCGAGGGCGGCCATCGTGACCACCGCGGTGCCGTGCTGGTCGTCGTGGAACACCGGGATGTCGAGCAGCTCCTCGAGGCGCTCCTCGACCACGAAGCACCCGGGGGCGGCGATGTCCTCGAGGTTGATGCCCCCGAAGGTGGGCGCGATGCGCGCCACGGTGTCCACGATCTCGTCGGGGTCCTTGGTGTCGAGGCAGACCGGGAAGCCGTCGACGCCCGCGAACTCCTTGAACAGCAGCGCCTTGCCCTCCATGACCGGCATGGCACCGAGCGGGCCGATGTCGCCGAGGCCGAGCACCGCGGTGCCGTCGCTCACGATGGCGACGGTGTTCTTCCTGATCGTCAGCTCGTGGGCCAGGCCGGGCTCGGCCTCGATGGCCTTGCAGACGCGGGCCACGCCCGGCGTGTAGGCCATCGACAGGTCGTCGCGGTCGGCGACCGCGATCCGGGACACGACGTCGACCTTGCCGCCGCGGTGCAGGGCGAAGGTGCGGTCCTCCCACTCGAGGACCTCGGCGCCGTCGACCCCGGCCACGGCGTCGAGGACCTCCTGCTGGTGGGCCTCACTGCGGCAGTTCACGACGATGTCCTCGACGAGGTGGCGCTGCTTGGCCTCGAACCCCCCGAGCGACCAGATGTTGCCCTCGGCGTCGCCGATGGCGCTGGCCAGGCGGCCCAGGACGCCGGGGGAGTTCTCGAGCCGGACTCGGAGGCGGATGCTGAACGCGGCGGTGGGGGTGTCGGCCATCGCTGCCGACGGTACTTGCCGGCGACACCGCCGCCCACTCCGTTCCCCAGCCGGTCGGAGCGGGACCCGGGTCAGGCGCCCTCGTAGTCGAAGCCGAGGTCCGGCGCGGTCACGAGGGCGTGGAAGGCGACACCCTCCGCCTCGGCCATCGCCGCGCAGGTGCCGCCTCGGTCGACGAGGACCATCACCATCACCGGCTCGGCCCCCAGCTCCCGGACGACGTGGAGGGCCTCCATGGACGAGGTGCCACGGGTGACCGTGTCCTCGGTGATCACCACCTTGTCCCCCGGCTGGAGGGCACCGGCGAGGCGGCCGGCCACACCGTGGTCCTTGGCCTCCTTGCGGATGGTGAACGACCGAAGGGCGCGACCCCGGGTCGCTGCCACCGCGGCGACGCCGTAGGCGACCGGATCGGCCCCGACGGTGAGCCCGCCGATGGCCGTGGCGTCGTCCGGGATGACGGAGAGGGCGGCCTCCGCGACCAGCAGCACGCCCTCGGGACGGCACGCCGTCTGCTTGGCGTCGATGAACCACGAGCTCGTCCGGCCGGACTTCAGCGTGAACTCACCTCGGCGCACCGAGTGCTCGAGGAGGTGCTCGACCAGGCGCGCCGTCACGTCGTCGGTCATCGTCCCCCGACGCTACCCGTCCCGCCCGGAGGCCTCAGACGTAGGTGACGGTGCGGTCGCCCGCGACCACCCGACCGACCTCGACGGCTCGGTGGCCCTGGGCGCGGAGCACGTCGAGGGCCTTGAACGCGTCGCCCGCGGGGACCACGGCGATCATGCCGACCCCCATGTTGAAGGTGCGGTCCATCTCGGGGGGCGCCACCGCGCCGAGGCGCTGGATCTCGGTGAACACCGTCGGGACCTCCCACGTGCCCCGGTGCACCTCCGCCGCGGTGCCGTCGGGCAGGACCCGGTTGAGGTTCCCGGGGATCCCTCCGCCGGTGACGTGGGCGACGGCGCGCAGGTCGACGGCCCGGCGGAGCGCGGTGATAGCGGGCGAGTAGATCACCGACGGCGACAGCAACTCGTCGGCCAGGCTGTGGTGGGCCCCGTCGTAGGCCGGCCCGTCCAGGGGCAGGGCTGCCCGCTCGAGCAGGACCCGCCGGGCGAGCGAGTACCCGTTGGACCGAAGGTTGGGCGACGGCAGGCCGATCAGCACGTCGCCGGGGGCGACGCTCGAGCCCGTGATCAGATCGTCCCGCTCGGCGATGCCCACGGCGAAGCCGACGAGGTCGAACTCGCCCGGCTCCATGGCCCCCGGGTGCTCGGCCATCTCGCCGCCGATCAGGGCGCACCCGGCCTGCCGGCAGCCCTCGGCGACGCCCTCGACGAGCTGCTCGATGTGGTCCGGGTCGAGCCGACCCACGGCGATGTAGTCGAGGAAGAACAACGGCTCGGCGCCCTGGCAGACGAGGTCGTCGACGCACATCGCCACGAGGTCCACCCCGATGGTGGTGAAGCGGCCGGTGGCCTGGGCGACGAGCGCCTTCGTGCCCACCCCGTCGGTGGAGGACACCAGCACGGGCTGGCGGTAGCGGCCGGCGTCGAGGGCGAACAAGCCGCCGAAGCCCCCGATGTCGCCGATCACCTCGGGTCGGAAGGTGGAGCGCACCTTGCCCTTGATGCGCTCGACCGCCTGCTCGCCGGCGTCGATGCTGACGCCGGCGCCGGCGTAGGTCTCGCCGGCGCCGGCCCGGGGCTCCCTGTCAGCCACGGAGGTGGTCGCGCCCGAGCCCACCGACACCGTCGTGGCGGACCACCACCGGCTCGGCGTCCTCGTGGTCGTGGTCGAGCTCGACGGGGAGCTCGGCGTCGCCGTCGAGCAGCATCGAGAAGGTGGACTGGCCGCTCGCCACGACCGGAGCCGACTCCGGCAGCTCCAGCACGTCCTTCCCCAGCGACACGGGCACGGCGACCGGGTAGTGGCCGGTGAGGCAGGCGTCGCAGAAGCCGGCGCCCACCGCGCCGGTGGCGGTGAGGAGGCGATCGAGCGTCAGGTACGCCAGCGAGTCCACGTTGAGGTACTCACGGATCTCGTCGACGCCCATGTTGGCGGCGAGCAGCTCACCCCGCAGACCGGTGTCCATGCCGTAGAAGCAGGGCCACTTGTACGGCGGCGAGGAGATCCGCATGTGCACCTCGGTGGCGCCCGCCTCCCGCAGCATCGACACCATCCCGCGCGTCGTGGTGCCCCGGACGATCGAGTCGTCGACGACGATGAGGCGACGGCCGGCGATGTTGTCCCGCAGCGGGTTGAGCTTCATGCGCACGCCGAGCGCTCGCATCTCCTGGTTGGGGGCGATGAACGTGCGCCCGATGTAGCGGTTCTTCACCAGGCCCTGGCCGTACGGGATGCCGGTGCGGCGGGCGAACCCCTCGGCCGCGGGGATGCCGGACTCCGGGACCCCCATGACCAGGTCGGCGTCGACGGGGGCCTGCTCGGCAAGCTGCTCGCCCATGCGCACCCGGGCCTGGTGCACGCTCTGGCCGTAGAGCCGTGTGTCGGGCCGGGCGAAGTACACGAACTCGAACAGGCAGAGCTTCGGGTCGATGCGCTCGGGCTCGTAGGCCCGGATCGAGCGGTAGCCCTCGGCGTCGATGACCACGACCTCGCCCGGCTCGAGCTCCCGAACGAAGTGGGCACCGACGACGTCGAGGGCGGGGCTCTCCGAGGCGAGCACCCAACCGTGGTTGAGCTTGCCCAGGCAGAGCGGACGGAAGCCGTTCGGGTCGCGCACGCCGATCACGTGGCTCTCGTCCATCGCCACGACCGAGAAGGCGCCCTCCAGGCGGGGTAGCACGGCGAGCACGGCCCGCTCCAGGGCCCGACCGTCGTCGCTCGGGCCGGGTGACTTGGCCAGCTCCTCGGCGATCAGCTCGGTCATGACGTCGCTGTCGGAGGTGATCGTGCCGGGGAGCATCCCGAGCTCGTCGGCGAGGTCCCCTGTGTTCACGAGGTTGCCGTTGTGGGCGAGGGCCACGGTGTGGGCCCCGACGTCGCGGTAGACGGGCTGGGCGTTGCGCCACGTGCTCGACCCGGTCGTGGAGTAGCGGGTGTGCCCGATGGCGAGGTGCCCGGTGAGGGCGGCCAGGGTGCGGTCGTCGAAGGCGTTCGACACGAGCCCCATGTCCTTCACCACGGTGACCATCTGGCCGTCGCTGACCGCCATCCCGGCCGACTCCTGCCCGCGGTGCTGCAGGGCGTAGAGGCCCAGATAGGTCAGGTGCGACACCGGCTGGTCCGGTGCGAACACCCCGAAGACGCCGCACGCCTCCTTGGGGGTGTCGTCGTCGGCCGACGCCGTGCCGGCGTCCACGCCGGTGGAGGGTCGGTGGTCGGGCGGGCCGGCCGTCGCGCTCACGCGGCCACTGTACCGACCCGGCCCGCTGCCCATGGTGTGGCGTGCGGGACACCGCGCCCGCGGCCGGTGCCGGTCCCCGGGCCGGTCACTCCTGGGCCGTGCCGCTGCCCAGCGCGGACGGGATGCGCTGGTCCCAGGCACCGACCACGTCGGCCAGGGCCAGGTCGAGCAGGCCCTTCACCGAGACCCGGTCGCCGCCGGCCGCCCCGATGCGGCTGACCGGGACCCCTGCGTGCTCGCACGCCGCCTCCACGGCGCGGACCCGCTCGGGGTCGACGCACAGGACCACCCTCGACGGGCTCTCGCTGAACAGCTCGGCCGCGTCGGCCACCCGTGCGACGGCCACGCCGAGGCGCGAGCGGGACGCCATTTCCGCCAGGGCCAGTCCGAGCCCGCCGGTGGCGACGTCGTGCACGCCCTCGACGAGCCCCCCGGCCACCAGGGTGCGGGTGAGGTCGGTCACCCGGCGGTGCACGTCGACGTCGAGGGCGGGGAGGTGCCCGCCCCGTTGGCCGCGCTCACGGGCCCACCGCGAGCCGGAGACCTCGGGCTGGGTGACCCCGAGCAGCAGCAGGCGGCCGCCGTCGACCAGGCCCACGCCCGGCGGGCGGCGGTCGAGGCGGTCGACGATCCCCAGCATCCCGACGACCGGGGTGGGGTCGATGTCGGCACCGAGCGACTCGTTGTAGAGGCTGACGTTGCCGCCGATCACCGGGATCCCGAAGGCCTCACACGCCTCGGCCATCCCGTCGACCGCCTCCGAGAGCTGCCACATCACCTCGGCGTGCTCGGGGTTCCCGAAGTTGAGGCAGTTGACGACCGCGAGGGGCCGAGCGCCCACGCAGGCCAGGTTGAGCACCGACTCGGCCACGGTCAGCGCGGTCCCGGCACGGGGGTCGACCGCGCACCACCGGTGGTTGCCGTCGGTGGTGAGGGCCAGCCCCCGCCCCGTGTCGACGCCGGTGGAGGGGTGCTTGAGCCGCAGGACGGCGGCGTCGCCGCCCGGGCCCTCCACCGTGTTGAGGAACAGCTGGTGGTCGTACTGGGACCACACCCACCTGGTGTCGGCGAGCAGCCCCAGCAGGTCCGCGCCGGGGTCGTCGGTCGTCGGGGCGGGGCCCGGGGCGTCGAGCACCCGGGTGGCCTGGTCGAACGCCGGTGGCGCCACGCACGGCCGGCGGTACAACGGCGCGTCCTCGTGGAGCGAGGCGGCCGGGATGTCGGCGAGCACCTCGCCGTCCCAGCCGTCGAGGATGCGGAGCCGGCCGCCGTCGGGGTCGCCGGTGGCGGGCCCGGGCGTGACCCGGCCGATCACGGTGGCCCGCACCTCCCAGCGCTCGCAGATGGCCAGCACGGCGTCGAGACCATCGGGCTCGACGATGGCGAGCATCCGCTCCTGGCTCTCGGAGGTCATGACCTCGAACGGCTCCATGCCGTCCTCCCGCCGGGGCACGACGGAGACGTCGACGTCCATGCCCATGCCGCCGCGGCTGGCCGTCTCGCTCGTGGCGCACGTGAGCCCGGCTCCGCCGAGGTCCTGGATCCCGACGACCAGCCCGGCGTCGAGCAGCTCCAGGCACGCCTCGATGAGGCGCTTCTCCTCGAACGGATCGCCGACCTGCACCGAGGGCCGCTTGGCCGAGTCGGTCTCCTCGTCGGCGAAGCCGGCGGAGGCCAGCACGCTCACGCCACCGATGCCGTCGCGCCCGGTGGTGGAACCGAGCAGTACCGCCAGGTTCCCCACACCGGTGGCCTGGCCCAGCACGAGGCGTTCGGTCGGGAGCAGGCCGAGGCACAGCACGTTGACGAGGGGGTTGCCCCGGTATGTCTCGTCGAAGACGGTCTCGCCGCCGACGTTGGGCACGCCCACCGAGTTCCCGTAGCCGGAGACGCCGGACACGACGCCTTCGGCGATCCAGCGGCTGCGGGGGTCGTCGAGGGGACCGAAGCGCAGCGGGTCCATCAGGGCGATGGGCCGGGCGCCCATCGTGAAGATGTCGCGCAGGATGCCCCCCACGCCGGTGGCCGCGCCCTGGTACGGCTCGATGGCCGAGGGGTGGTTGTGGCTCTCGATGCGGATGGCGGCGGCGATCCCGTCGCCCACGTCGACCACGCCGGCGTTCTCGCCCGGCCCGACCAGCACCCAGGGGGCCTCGGTGGGCAGGCGCTTGAGGTGCACGCGCGACGACTTGTACGAGCAGTGCTCCGACCACATCACCGCGTACATGGCCAGCTCGAGGTGGTTCGGCTCACGACCGAGCAGCGAGGTGATGCTGGCGAACTCGTCGTCGGTCAACCCCAGCGAGCGGTGGATCGCGTCCTCCATGGAGGCGACGCTACCCGGCACACCCCGGGCCCCGGCCCGTCGGCGAATGCGCCCGCTCGCACTGCGGTGGCATCGGGCGATGGAGCGCCGGCAATTGATCGAAATGGGCCGTCGAACGGCTCGTGAGGAGGGGTCGATGGGACGCCGAGAATTGCCGACAATGGCGACCGACTTCTCCCGACGGTCGATGGTGTGGTCAAATCGCCCCATGGCAACGTCAAAGCGCAGCAAGGGCACCATGACCGACGAGCACAAGGCTGCCCTCGCCGAGGGCCGCACACAGGGCCGGGTGGTGCGTCGCTACCTCGAGGCACTGGAGCAGAACCGGCCCAAGCGCGGCCGCAAGCGCACCCGCGACTCGGTCGAGCGAGACCTCGCCCGCACGGAGGAGGACCTCCTCTCGGCCGACGCGCTCAAGCGCCTCGAACTGGCCCAGAAGCGCCTCGACCTGCAGGGCGAGCTCGAGTCCATGGACACGACCGTGGACATGGGAGCCCTCGAGTCGGAGTTCGTCGGGGTGGCCAAGGCCTACGCCGAGCGCAAGGGCATCTCGTACGCCGCCTGGCGGGAGGCCGGCGTGCCCGCCGCCACCCTGAGGGCCGCAGGCATCTCCCGCGGCGCCGCCTGAGCGCGCCGGCCCGTCGGACCGCTCAGGCCACGAGGGCCCGCAGCAGGGGCAACCCGTCGGCCGAGCCGAGGAGCTCACTGGAGGCCCGCTCGGGGTGGGGCATCAGCCCGACCACGTTGCGGGCCTCGTTGCAGATGCCCGCGATGTCGTCCACCGACCCGTTGGGGTTGTCGGTGTAGCGCAGCACGACGCGGTCCTCGGCCTTCAGGGCCGCGAGGGTGTCCGCGTCGCAGGTGTAGTTGCCCTCGAAGTGGTTCACCGGGATGCGCAGCTCGGCGCCGGGCTCCGCGAACCGGGTCAGGGCCGAGTCCGAGGTCTCGACGCGCAGCCCGACGGTGGCGCAGAGGAACTTCAGCCCTCGGTTCTTCTGGAGGGCACCGGGCAGCAGGCCGGCCTCGGTGAGCACCTGGAACCCGTTGCAGATCCCCACGACCGGGCCCCCGTCCGCGACGAAGCCGGCCACCGCGTCCATCACCGGCGAGAAGCGGGCGATGGCGCCGGGTCGCAGGTAGTCGCCGTGGGCGAACCCGCCCGGCACCACGACGGCGTCGACGCCGCCGACGGTGGGGTCGCCGTGCCACAGCACCGTGGGCTCGCCGCCGACGAGGCGCACCGCCTCGAGCATGTCCTGCTCGCAGTTCGAGCCGGGGAAGAGGACGACCCCGACCCGACGGCTCACGACGCGGCTCCGGCGGTCTCCTCGATCACGACGACGGCGTCCTCGATCACCGGGTTGGTGAGGAAACGTCGGCACATGTCCTCGACCTCGGAGCGGGCCGAGGCCTCGTCGGCGGCGTCGACGTCGAAGCGGATGCTCTTGCCCACCCGGACGTCGCGCACCCCGTCGAACCCGAGGGAGGGCAGGGCCCGCTCGACGGTCGCGCCCTGCGGGTCGGCGATGCCCGGACGCAGGCGGACCTCGACGTGCACCGAGAAGACCATGCGCGCATCTTCCCACATGGCACCGAGCCTCCCGCCCACCGCGGCCCGGCTCACGACGTCGCCGAACCCCCGGTCGGCCCGGGCCGACCCGGCGGGCGGTCGTGGGGTGGGCTCAGCCGTGCCAGTCGCCGAGGGAGCGGCCGGTGATGCGCTCGTAGGCCTCGCGGTAGCGGTCGCTGGTGGCGCTGACGACCTCGTCGGGCAGCGGTGGGGGCGGCGGCTGCTTGTCCCAGTCGAGGCCGTCGAGGAAGTCGCGCACGGGCTGCTTGTCGAACGACGGCGGCGTGGAGCCGGGCTCCCACCGGTCCGCCGGCCAGAAGCGGGAGGAGTCGGGGGTGAGCACCTCGTCGGCGAGCACGAGCTCGCCGTCGACCACGCCCAGCTCGAACTTGGTGTCGGCGATGATGATGCCCCGCTCCGCCGCCCACTCCGAGCCTCGGGTGTAGAGCTCCAGGGACACCTGTCGGGCCCGTTCGGCCAGCTCGTCGCCGACGAGGGCGGCGGCCTCCTCGAACGAGATGTTCTCGTCGTGGCCGGCGTCGGCCTTCGTCGAGGGGGTGAAGACCGGCTCCGGGAGCTCGGCCGACTCGAGGAGGCCCTCGGGCAGCGCGTCGCCGTGCATGGTGCCGCTGCGGCGGTACTCCTTCCACGCGGAACCGGTGAGGTAGCCGCGCACGATGCACTCGACGGGCAGCATCTCGGCCCGCCGGCAGAGCATGACTCGGCCCTCCCACTCGGGGCGGCGGGCCGACTCGGGCAGGTCGTCCAGCGAGGTCGAGACGAGGTGGGAGCCCACCACGCCGGCGAACCGCTCGAACCAGAACGCGGACATGGCGGTGAGCACCCGGCCCTTGTCGGGGATGGGCTCGGCCATCACGACGTCGAACGCCGAGAGCCGGTCGGAGGTGACCATGAGCAGGCGGCCCTCACCGGCGTCGTAGATGTCGCGCACCTTGCCCGAGTAGACGTGCGGCAGGGCTTCGGTGGTCACGTGGTCGCCTCCCGCGGCCCGGCGGCCACCCCCGACGGGCACCGCGGTCTTCGATCGCTGTCGACCGGACGGTACCCGTCGGGTGCCCCGGGTGCGCCAGCCGACGTCCTGCTCAGAGGATGTCGCCCGGCCGGTAGCCGGCCGCCGCCGGATCGGCGGCGACCAGCGCCTCGACCTCGGCCACGAAGGCGGCGACCTGGCGCGGGGCCGTCCCCACGAAGTCGAGGGGCTCGGCCATCACCGCCTCGACCTCCTCGCCCGACAGTCCGAGGCGGGCGTCGTCGGCGAGGCGCTCCAGCAGGTCGTTGCCCGCGGCGCCCGCCTCGCGCAGGTGCAGGGCGGCGGCGACCGCGCGCTCCTTGATGGCCTCGTGGGCCTGCTCGCGACCGACCCCGTGGCGCACCGCCGCCATCAGCACCTTGGTGGTGGCGAGGAACGGCAGGTAGCGGTCGAGCTCGCGCTCGATCACCGCTGGGTAGGCCCCGAAGTCGGCGAGGACGGTGAGGAAGGTCTCGAAGAGCCCGTCGACGGCGAGGAAGGCGTCGGGCAGGGCGACGCGGCGCACGACCGAGCAGCTCACGTCCCCCTCGTTCCACTGGTCCCCGGCGAGGGCGGCGACCATCGTGAGGTGGCCCCGCAGCACCGTGAGCAGGCCCCCGATGCGCTCGCAGCTGCGGCTGTTCATCTTGTGGGGCATCGCCGAGGAGCCCACCTGCCCGGGGCGGAAGCCCTCGGTGGCCAGCTCCTGGCCGGCCATGAGCCGGATCGTCAGGGCCAGGTCGGCGGGGCCCGCCGCCGCCTGCACGAGGGCGCCGACGACGTCGAGGTCGAGCGACCGGGGGTAGACCTGCCCGACGCTGCCCAGGACCGCCTCGAACCCGAGGTGGGCCGCGACGCGCCGCTCGAGCTCGTCGACCCGTGCCGGGTCCCCGCCGAGCAGGTCCAGCATGTCCTGCTGGGTTCCGACGGGGCCCTTGATGCCCCGGAGCGGGTACCGGGCGAGCAGGTCGTCGATCCGGTGGAGGGCCTGCAGCAGCTCCTCGCCGGCGTTGGCGAAGCGCTTGCCCAGCGTGGTGGCCTGGGCGGGCACGTTGTGGGTGCGGCCGGTGAGCACGAGCGAGGCGTGCTCGGCGGCGCGCTCGGCCAGTCGGGCCAGGGCGGCGAGCACGCGGCCGCGCACGAGCACGAGGGCCCGCCGGACCTGGAGCTGCTCGACGTTCTCGGTGAGGTCGCGCGAGGTCATCCCCTTGTGCACCTGCTCGTGGCCCGCCAACGCGGTGAACTCGTCGATCCGGGCCTTCACGTCGTGGCGGGTCACCCGCTCCCGGGCCTCGATGGCGTCGAGGTCGACCTGCTCGAGGACCTCCCGGTAGGCCTCGATCGCCTCGGCGGGCACGTCGACGCCGAGGTCGCGCTGGGCCTCGAGCACCGCGATCCACAGCTCGCGCTCGAGCACGACCTTGCGCTCGGGGGACCACAGCCCCGCCATGTCGTCGCTCGCGTAGCGGGCGGCGAGCACGTTGGGCACACGTGAGCTGGGCATTCGTCCTCCTGGCCGGCCCGGGAGCGCCTCCGGGGCGGCACCGACGGGCGGGGCCGGCGCCGCCGCCAGGGTAAAGCACGGCGCCCGACCGGCCGACGAGAAGGAGAGGCCTTCTCGCCGGCCGGCACGGCCTCCACCCCGCCATGGCTCGACCCCACGCGACCCCGCAACTCAACCCCCTGGACGACCACTGCGCGCGCCACCAGTTCGAGGTGGCCGTCGGGCGCTGCCGGCAGTGCGGCCACGTCTTCTGCAGCGAGTGCCTGGTGTTCTCCTTCGGCGAGCGCCAGCCGCCCTTCTGCGTCCCCTGCGCCCTCGCCGCCGCCGGCGTGCGCTCGACCGCCGGGCGGCCGCCGGCGCTGCCCCGAAAGGAGCTGAAGCGCCGCCAGAAGG
>Ga0316576_10001604_pt1 | contig 12344 bp, 10 predicted proteins | sample S0NA_FD_203075 | JGI IMG/M metagenome (GOLD analysis project Ga0316576, IMG submission 203075) | Rhizosphere microbial communities from salt marsh grasses in Alabama, United States - S0-2_050615r3r5 | ecosystem: Host-associated > Plants > Roots > Rhizosphere | place: USA: Alabama | collected... | reverse complement strand
GATCAGGGCGATGGCGTCGCCCTCGCGGGCCACCATCGACACCCCGCGGACGGCGTGGACCTTCTTCACGACCGAGCCCCGGCCCTGGCCGCGCAGGATGCTGCGCAGGGACTGGGCCGCGCTCGTGGAGCCGCCCTGGGAGACCACGCGGTAGACGATGTTCAGGTCGTCGCAGATGACCGTCGGGGTCGGCTCGTCCGGCAGCTCCGGCGCCTCGGAGTCAGCCACGGGAGTACGACTCCTCGGCCCGGTAGAACGCGACGAAGCCGACGAGCAGGCTGACCAGGGCCCAGCCCACAGCTCCCCACCAGAGGTAGCCGGGCGCGTCGTAGCTGGTCATCAGCGCGTTGCGCATCAGCTCGATGTACTCCGTGAGCGGATTCAGGTACAGGACGCGCTCGACCCACGGGGCCAGGTCGGCGGTGAACACCGGAATGCTGAACATCACGCCGGACAGGTAGCGCCAGGTGTGCAGCACGAACGGGATCAGCTGCACCACGTCGCGGCTCGACGCGGTCCACCGGGCCACCAGCAGGCACATGCCGGTGTTGAACACGGTCTGCAGCAGCACGATGGGCACCACCAGCAGCCAGGACCAGGTCAGCGGCTCGCCGGTCAGCAGGACGATGATGCCCAGGATCGACAGCGACACGACCTGCTGGCCGATCTCCTGCACGATGACGGCGATCGGCAGGACGGCCCGGGGGAAGTGGATGGCCCGGATCAGGCTGCGGTTGTTCGAGATCGCCTTGGCGCCGCCGTTCACCGCCCGCTGGGTGTAGGTGAACGTGAACACGCCCGTGATCAGGAAGGCGGTGAAGTTGTCGACGCCCTTGCTGGTCTGCAGCAGCACGCCGAACACGAAGTAGTAGACCAGCGCGTTGAGGATGGGCCCGAGGACCTGCCACAGGCGCCCGAGCACGGTGTCCCGGTACTGCGCGCTGCGCCGGCCGCTGGCCATCGCGCGGATGAAGTCGCGGCGCGTCCACAGCTCGGCGAGGTAGCTGCCCACGGGCTGCCGGGCCGCGCTCGAGCTGAGGCCGAACTGACGGGCCAGCGCGCCCAGGTCCTGCCCGTCGGGGGCGGTGAACCCCGGCGCCGTTGCCGACATCCTTCGCTCCTCGTCTGGTCCGCCAGCGCACACCATAGTGCCGCTCCCGGCCGGATAGTGTTTCTCCGTGCCCCCCGGCGACACCCCGCTCCCGCCCCACGGACCCGACATCCGGCCAGCCACCGGATTCCCCGTCGTTGGCATGGTCGGCGGCGGCCAGCTGGCGCGGATGACCCAGGAGGCGGCCCTCGCCCTCGGCGTCGGGCTGCGGGTGCTGGCCGGCGGGCCGTCGGAGTCCGCGGCACGCGGGGGCGGCGACATCCGGTGGGGCGCGCACGACGATCCGGTCGCGGTCGCGGAGTTCGCCCGGGGGTGCGACGTCGTGACGTTCGACCACGAGCACGTGCCGCAGCCGATCCTGGCCGCGCTGGCGGAGTCGGGGATCCCGGTCCGGCCGGGGCCCGCCGCGCTGGCGCACGCCCAGGACAAGGTCCATATGCGCGCGGCCATCAGCGCCGCGGGCGTGCCGTGCCCGGCCTGGGCCGTCGTCACCTCGGTCGGTGATGTCTCGCGGTTCGCCGAGGAGCACGGCTGGCCGGTCGTGCTCAAGGTGTCCCGCGGGGGCTACGACGGTCGCGGCGTGTGGGTCGTGGCTGACGTCGGTCAGGCGGGGCAGGTGCTTGCCTCTCCGGTGTCCCCCGGCGTGCAGTGGCTCGTCGAGCAGCACGTGCCGTTCACCAGGGAGCTGGCCGCGCAGGTTGCCCGCTCACCCTCGGGACAGGTGGCGGTGTACCCGGTCGTGCGAACGGTCCAGACCGACGGGATCTGCACGGAGGTCGTCGCGCCGTGCCCCGGGCTGTCCGATGACCATGCGCTGGCTGCCCAGCAGGTCGCCGTGCGCATCGCCGAGCACCTCGACGTCGTCGGCATGCTCGCCGTCGAGCTGTTCGACACCCCCGAGGGCGTCCTGGTCAACGAGCTGGCGATGCGCCCGCACAATTCCGGGCACTGGACGATCGAGGGGGCGGTGACCAGCCAGTTCGAGAACCACCTGCGCGCCGTCCTCGACCTGCCGCTGGGCTCGCCCGAGGCGCGCGCCCCGGTCACGGTGATGGTCAACGTGCTCGGCGGGGAGCATCCCGACCTGTACGCCGCGTACCGGCACGTGATGGCCCGGGACCCCGCGCTCAAGGTCCACATGTACGGCAAGGACGTGCGCCCCGGGCGCAAGGTGGGGCACGTCACGGTCCACGGCCACGACCTGGCAGCGCTGCTCGCCCGCGCCCACCATGCTGCCGACTACCTGACGGGAGTGATCGATGAGTGACGCCACGGACGAGGCCCAGAGCGCCGAGTTCCTCCCGGTTCCCCCGGTGGTCGGTGTGGTCATGGGCTCGGACTCCGACTGGGTCGTGATGTCCGACGCCGCCCAGGCGCTGCGCGACTTCGGCGTGCCGCACGAGGTCGACGTCGTGTCCGCGCACCGGATGCCCGAGGACATGGTCGAGTACGGCCGGTCGGCGGCCGATCGGGGCCTGAAGGTGATCATCGCCGGCGCAGGCGGTGCCGCTCACCTGCCGGGCATGCTCGCCGCGGTCACATCGCTGCCGGTGATCGGGGTCCCGGTGCCGCTGGCCACCCTGGACGGGCTGGACTCGCTGCTGTCGATCGTGCAGATGCCGGCCGGCGTGCCGGTGGCCACCGTCGGGATCGGGCAGGCCCGCAACGCCGGCCTGCTGGCCGTGCGGATCCTCGGTGTCGCCGAGGAACGGCTGTGGCCCGACATGGACGCCTACCGCGCCGGGCTGCGGGCCTCGGCGCAGGCCAAGGGCGCCCGGCTGCGCGAGCAGGTCGAAGGACGCTAGCCGGGCGGTGGCCGCCTGCTTGCGGGTGCCGTCGGGCGGGCGGGGTCAGCCCTCCTTGACCACCGCGTACCAGACGCGTTCGGCGACCGCCGCCATCCGCTCGCCCGCCTCGAGCGCCCGCCGGTAGAGCTCACGACGGGCGACCACCAGGCGCAGGTCCTCCGCGCTGAGCAGGTCGCGCATCCCCTGGCGGTAGGCCTTCTCCATCCGTCGCTCGGCGGCCAGAGCGGCATCGGCCTGCTCGGTCGCGACGTCGCCGTCGCCGGTGAGGTGGTCGAACGCGACCCTGAGGTGCTCCCCTCCCGTCACGAGCCCGTCGGCCATCGCGGCCAGGGGTGGATCAGGCGCGATGCCGAGGACGTCCGCCTCGCGGACGATGTTCTTCGCCGCGTTGATGACCCCGTCGAGCAGCTCCGAGAGGCTGTACAGGTCCTCCTGGTCGACGGGGGTGCTGAACGCCTGCCGCACCTGCGTCTGCAACTGGCGCCGCACCCGGTCGGCCTCGTGCTCAGCTGCGCGGACCGTGGATTCCTGCTCCGGGTCACCGTGCGCCCACCCGGCGAACGCCGTGAGGCCCTCCAGGGTGACCTCCGCCTGCGTGCACAGGGTCCCCAAGACGTCGGGGCTCTCCGGCAGGAACCAGTGCGACCTCATGTGAGGAACCCTTCCACGAACGCGACCGCAGCCGCGAGCGCCGCGCACCCGGGCATGGTCACGACCCAGGCCAGCAGGATCTCGCGGACCACCGGCCAGCGGACGTGGTGGCGCCGTCGCGCGGCGCCGACGCCGACCACGGACGACGCGACGACGTGCGTGGTGCTCACGGGCGCCCCGAGCGCCGCGGCACCGCCGATCACCAGCGTGCTCGATCCCTGGCTGACCAGGCCCTCGAGCGGCCGGATGCGGTAGATCCCCCGGCCCAGGGTTCGCACGATGCGCCACCCGCCGAGCGCGGTTCCGAACGTCATGGCGGCCCCGCAGGCGACCTTGACCCACAGCGGAACGACGAAGGAATCCAGCGAGCCGACCGAGACGAGTGCCAACGTGATCAGGCCCATGGTCTTCTGGGCGTCGTTGCTGCCGTGTGCGAACGCCAGCGCCGCCGACGTGCCCCACTGGCCGGCCCGCAGCGGTCCGGTGATCCGGCGGTCCGCCCGCTGCAGGCCGCGGCGCGCCGACCGCTCGCCCAGCCATCCGGCGAAGCCACCGATCAGCGGGGAGACCGCCAGGCCGACGAGCACGCCCAGCACGCCGACCGGGCGCCATCCGGAGAAGCCCCTCCAGTGCACGCTCGTCGGCCCGGCGCTGACCAGCGCGGCCCCGACCAGCCCGCCGACCAGGGCGTGCGACGAGGACGAGGGCAGCCCGAACCGCCAGGTCAGCAGGTTCCACGTGACGGCGGCGACCAGGGCGGCCAGCAGGATGCCGATGGTGTCGTCGGTCCCCACGGTGACCAGCCCGCCGACGGTGTCGGCCACGGCGGTCCCGGCCAGGATCGGCCCGAGCAGGGTGAACACGGTGGTCACGGCGAGCGCCTGACGGGGGGTCATCGCCCGGGTCGCGACCGGGGCGGCCAGGGAGTTGGAGGAGTCGTGGAAGCCGTTGGTCAGGTCGAAGGCCAGGGCGACGAGCACCACGACCGCGACCGCGACCGGGGCCTCCATGGCGCCAGTATCGGCGGCGGGCCGGTGGGCATGCGGGGCGACGGACGCGGGACCGCCAGGCGGCCAGGCGTTGGGCGGTCAGGCGTTGGGCCGGCCCAGTCCGCGGTAGGTCCAGCCGGCCCGCCGCCACCGAGCCACGTCCAGGGCGTTGCGTCCGTCGAGGACCAGCGGCGTGCTGGGCAGGTGGACGACGTCGAACGGGTCCAGCTCGGTGTAGTCGCGCCACTCGGTGCCGAGCACCACGAGGTCGGCACCGGCCAGCGCCTCGGCGATCGACTCCGCGTACGCCATCGTCGGGTACGCGGCCCGGGCGTTGGCGATCGCCTGCGGGTCGTGCACCACCACGTCGCCCCCGGCGGTGTAGACCGCGGCGGCGATGTCGAGGGCGGGTGAGTCGCGCACGTCGTCGCTGTCCGGCTTGAACGCGGCGCCGAGCACGGCGATCCGCTTGCCGACGAACCGGCCGCCGACGAGCTCACGGGCCAGTGCGACGGTGGCCGATCGGCGTCGGGTGTTGATCGCGTCCACGTCGCGCAGGAAGCTCAGCGCGTCGGAGACGCCGAGCTCGCCGGCCCGGGCCATGAACGCGCGGATGTCCTTGGGCAGGCAGCCGCCGCCGAAGCCGACGCCGGCGCGCAGGAACTTGCTGCCGATCCGCTCGTCGAAGCCGATGGCCTCGGCCAGGCGCGTCACGTCCGCCCCGGTCGCCTCGCACACCTCCGACATGGCGTTGATGAACGAGATCTTCGTTGCCAGGAAGCTGTTGGCCGCCACCTTGACCAGCTCGGCCGTCGCGTAGTCCATCACGAGGAACGGCGAGCCCCACTCGATCATCGGGGCGTACACCCTGCGCATCACCTGCTCGTCGCGGGTCGGCGGCTCCCCGGGCTCGGCCGGGTCGGCCAGGCCGACCACGATCCGGTCCGGGGTGAGCGTGTCTGCCACCGCGAAGCCCTCCCGCAGGAACTCCGGGTTCCACACCAGGTCGACGTCCCGTCCCGCTGGGGCCAGGGCCTGGAGGCGCTCGCAGACCCTGGCGGCCGTGCCGACCGGCACCGTCGACTTGCCCACCACGGTGCAGGGGCGGCGCAGCAGGGGGGCCAGCGCGTCGATCGCTGCGTCGAGCTGGGACAGGTCCGCGGCGTTCGTCCGCGGATGCTGCGGGGTGCCGACCCCGAGGAAGTGCAGGTCGCCGAACTCGGCCGCCTCGGCGAAGTCGGTGGTGAAGCGCAGCCGACCGGACGCGACGTTGGCAGCGAGCAGGTCTGACAGCCCGGGCTCGTAGAAGGGGACCTCGCCTCGGGAGAGTGCGTCGACCTTCGCCGCGTCGACGTCGACGCCGAGGACCTCGAACCCTGACTCGGCCATCGCCGCGGCGTGCGTCGCGCCCAGGTAGCCGGTGCCGATGACGGTGACCCTCAGCGGTGCATCCACGGCCCACAGGGTAGGTGATCCCGCGATCGGCCCCGGCATCCGCGACTCGGGACCCTGGTCGGGGATCCGGCCCCGGGCCCGGTCCGGGCCCGGCGTAGCCTGCAGGCATGTCGCTGAAGCTGAATCCCGAGTTCGATGCGTTCTCTCTCCCCGAGGAGCACCAGATGCTCCGCGACGCCGTGCGCGAGCTCGCCGAGGACCGGATCGCGCCCCGAGCCGCGGAGATCGACGAGTCGGGGGAGTTCCCCTGGGATGTCTACGAGGTGCTGCGGGCCAACGGGTTCCACGCGATCCACATCCCCGAGCAGTTCGGGGGCCAGGGCGGCGACGCCCTGGCCGCGTGCCTGGTGATCGAGGAGGTCGCCCGGGTCTGCGCGTCGAGCTCGCTGATCCCGGCGGTGAACAAGCTGGGCACGATGCCGCTGATCGTGGGAGCCGACGACGACCTGCTCGGCCGGTACCTGCCGAAGGTGGCCAGCGGGGAGGCGATGTTCTCCTACGCGCTGTCCGAGCGTGAGGCGGGTTCGGACGCCGCGTCCATGCGCGCGCGCGCGGTGGCCGGGGACGGCGGATGGGTCCTCAACGGGCAGAAGTCGTGGATCACCAACGCGGGGATCTCCACGTACTACACGGTGATGGCGGTGACCGACCCCGGGGCCGGTCCGCGCGGGATCTCGGCCTTCGTGGTCCACGCCGACGACCCGGGGTTCGAGCTGGGCACACCGGAACGCAAGCTCGGCATCCACGGCTCGCCCACCCGGGAGATCCTGTTCGACAACTGCTGGATCCCGGCCGACCGGATCGTCGGCGAGCCCGGGACCGGGTTCACCACGGCCATGCGCACCTTGGACCACACCCGGGTGACGATCGGGGCCCAGGCGCTGGGCATCGCCCAGGGTGCGCTGGACGCTGCGGTCGCGTATGCCCGGGAGCGCAAGCAGTTCGGCAAGTCGATCGGCTCCTTCCAGGGCGTGCAGTTCCTGCTCGCGGACATGGCGATGAAGGTCGAGACCGCACGGATGCTCACCTACGCCGCGGCGGCGCGCAGCGAGCGCGGGGATGCGGACCTGCCCTTCTTCGGGGCGGCGGCCAAGTGCTACGCCTCGGACATCGCGATGGAGGTGACCACCGACGCCGTCCAGGTGTTCGGCGGCGCCGGCTACGTGCGCGACAACCCGGTCGAGCGGTACATGCGCGACGCGAAGATCACCCAGATCTACGAGGGGACCAACCAGATCCAGCGCATGGTGATGGCCCGCCAGCTGCTCAAGTAGGGCGCGCGACCGGGTGCACCCACTAGCGTGCGCCCGTGGGCACGGCGGCTGCGGTTCGGACGCCGATGGGCGCCGCGCAGTTCCGCAGGGGGCTGGCGTGGGCGCTGCTCGGCGTCCTGCTGTTCTCCTTCTCGATGCCGCTGACGAAGGTCGCGGTGGGCGGCTTCGACCCGTTCCTGGTCGCCATGGGTCGGGCAGTGATCGCGGGGACCCTGGCCGCGGTGCTGCTGCGGGTGCGTCGCGTGCCGTTCCCGGGACGGCAGTACCGCGTGCCGCTGCTGTTCACCATGCTCGGCGCCGTCTTCGGCTGGCAGATCCTGCTGGGCCTGGCCCTGCAGCGCACCACGTCGGCGCATGCCGCGGTGATCGCGGCCTTCATGCCCTTGACCACCGCCCTGTTCGCGGTGCTGCGCGCCCGTGAGCGGGTCAGTGCGCAGTTCTGGATGGCCGCGCTGACGGGCACGGTGGCCCTGGTCGTCTTCGGGCTCACCCGCGGTGGCGGGACGGCCGGGGACCCCATAGCCGACCTCCTCGTGGTCGGCGCGGTGCTGTTCTCCTCCTGGTGCTACGTCGAGGGGGCCACCCTGACCAGGGACATGCCAGGCTGGCAGGTCATCTCCTGGGTGGTCGTGCTGGCCCTGCCGGTTACCGTGCCCGCCTCCGCGCTGCTGTGGGCGACGACGGCCGCCGGGCAGCCACCCCCGAGCGTGAACGAGTGGGCTGCGCTGCTCATGCTGGGCGTGTCCTCGATGTACGTCGCCTTCTTCGCGTGGTACCGGGGCCTGGCGATGGCGGGGATCGCGCAGGCCGGCCAGACCCAGCAGCTGCAACCGTTGCTGACCCTGGTCTGGTCCGCGCTGTTCCTGGGGGAGCTGGTCACCCTCGGGACCGTTGCCGCGGCCCTCGTCGTGGTGGCGTCGGTGGCCTGGGCGCAGCGCAGTCGCACGCCCGGCGAGGCCGCCCCGGAGGAGTGAGGGCCGGCAGGTCGGGCAGGGCGCTCGTCGAGGCTCCGTTCACCCGGATGGAGCAATCCAGGGCCGCGCCCGATGCGCTGCGAGGGGGCCGACGGGGTCGGCTGGACGCATACCTGCGGGACTGCTGGGCGCTGCGTGCCACGGCCACGCCCGTCCCGCGCCGAGCGCCGCCGGCCGTACCGACGCGGGACCTGGTGTTCATCGACTCGACGAGTTCGGGCTGAGCACCCGGGCCAACGAGGAGGAGGAGCGCGCGAAGGCAGCCGGCAGCAACTGTGTGTTCCCGCAGGTCCAGCCGGGCGAGTCTCCCGGCTGGGCCCGGCCCGCCACGCCGACCCGCGTCGCGACTTCCGCACCGGCCTTCGGTACCGTCGCGGGCATGGCCGAAGCGCAGCCGTCGTGGCCGGACGGCGTGTCGGTGATCATGCCGGTCCTCAACGAGGAGCGGCACCTGTCGGAGGCCGTCGCGGGCATCCTCGCCCAGGACTGGGACGGGCCGCTGGAGATAGTCCTGGCACTGGGACCATCGGTGGATCGCACCGACGAGGTGGCGCGGCGCCTGCAGGCCCTCGATGACCGGATCCTGCTGGTGCCCAACCCGACGGGCCGGACGCCCTCCGGGCTCAACGCTGCGATCCGGGCCTCGCACTACGACGTGGTCGTGCGAGTCGACGGGCATGCGGTGCTCCCGCGCGACTACCTGTCCACGGCGGTGCGCACCCTGGCGCGCACGGGTGCGGACAACGTGGGCGGGGTGATGCTGGCCCAGGGCCAGACCGACTTCGAACAGGCCGTGGCGCGCGCGATGACCACGAGCCTGGGCGTCGGGGCGGCGGCGTTCCACGTCGGCGGCGGCGAGGGGGAGGCCGAGACGGTCTACCTCGGATGCTTCCGACGCTCGGCGCTGGACCGGGTGGGCGGCTACGACGAGTCCTTCCTGCGGGCTCAGGACTGGGAGATGAACCATCGGATCCGGGCCACGGGGGGGACGGTCTGGTTCACCCCGGACCTCATCGTGAGCTACCGACCGCGACCGGATGTCGAGGGCCTGGCGACCCAGTACTTCCACTACGGTCGGTGGCGCCGGGAGGTGATGCGCCGGCACCCCGAGACCGTGTCCCGTTCCTCGGCGCTGCGCTACTTCGCGCCGCCGGCGGCCGTGGTCGGCGTGCTGGCGGGCACGGCGGCCGGCCTGGTCGGCTCGACGGTCGGCCCGCGCGTGCTCCGCTGGGGGTGGGCCGCGCCGGCTGGGTACGCCGCTGTCGTGGGCATCGGTGGTGCCGTGCTCGGTCGGGGCCTGCCCTCGGGCGCCAGGGCGTGGCTGCCCGTGGTGTTCGCCACCATGCATGGCGCTTGGGGCACGGGCTTCCTCTCCTCGCCCACGGGGCTGCGCGAGTCGGACGAGTGAGGGCGGTGGTGCGGCCCGGTCCGTCCGGGTCGGACGACACGGCGACGGTCGAGCGCCTCAGGCGCCTGGGGATCGACGACCTGATCGTCCTCGACGCGGGTGGGCCCGTCGACCAGCTCGCGGGCATGGCGGCAGCCCTCGATGGGCGCACGTTGCTCGTGGCCGGCGACCTGCTCGTGGCGGATGCCTCCCTGGGCCAGCTGGTCGACGATCCCGCCGTTCGATCGGCGGCGCTGGTCGGCGACCGGGTCGCCGCACGCGGCGGGCGTCCTGCCGGCACCGGCGCGGTGCGCGTCGTGCAGCGGCGGATTGCGAGCGCGGGCTCGGCCGCGCATGAGGTCTCCGGCCCGACGGGAGCCTTCCTGGGAGCGCTGGTGCTGGATGTCGCGGACGTCCCGCGGGCACGCGAGATCCTGTCGGTCGCAGCCGAGACCGCCCGCGCCGCGGGGTGGGATCGCGAACCGGGTGCAGACGCCGTGGACATCGCCCTCGTCGCCCTGGTCCGTGGCCAGGTCGCCATGGCTGCCGTGGGCGCAGTCGGTCCGGTCCTGCGCGGCGGGACGGTCGAGCAGCGAACGGCGGTGGCAGCGGAACTGGCTGGCCTGGACCAGGAGCGCGTGCTGCTGGAGCGGGCGAATCGGCCCGACGACGGTTTCTACTCCACCTTCGTGCTGCGCCGGGCGTCCAAGCCGGTCACCACCCTCGCGCTGCGGCTCGGCATGACCCCCAACCAGGTCTCGCTGCTCTCGTTGGCGGTGGGGCTCGCGTCGGCTGCCTGCTTCGCGCAGGGGGGCTGGTGGTGGCTCCTGGCCGGCGCCCTCCTGCTGCAGGCCTCGCTCGTGGTCGACTGCGTCGACGGGGAGGTGGCGCGGTTCACACGTGCGTTCTCGGAGCTGGGGGCGTGGCTCGATGCCTCCACCGATCGCGTCAAGGAGTACGCCGCGTACGCGGGCCTCGCGGTGGGCTCGGCACGCGGGGGCACGGACATCTGGTGGCTGGCCGCCCTCGTGATGATCATGCAGACCGTCCGGCACGTGGGGGACTACGACTTCTCCCGCGTGCAGCGGATCCGGGAGTCGTGGGTGCCGGCTCGGGACCTGGCCGATCCGTCCGACGGAGGGCAGGGCGACGCGGGCGCCACGCTGGCGCTGTCCGCCCAGCTGAACCGGGACAGCCGGGTCCGGTGGGCCAAGAAGGTGCTGCACATGCCCATCGGGGAGCGCTGGCTCGTCCTGTCGGTGGGAGCAGTCCTGCTGGGACCGCTGTGGACGCTGCTGGCGCTGCTTGGCCTGGGGCTGATCGCACTGGCGTACACCACCACGGGGCGCGTGCTTCGGGCGCGCCGTTGGACCCATCCCGCCGATCGCAGCGGTGAGCACCTGCTCGCGCCGCAGCTCGACCTCGGACCACTCGGCGAGCCCGTGTGGCGCGCGACCCTCGGCCGCCGGTCCCCCCTGGCCGGCGCCTTCGGCTGGGCGTGGCCGGCAGGCATGCGCGTCGTGGAGCTCGGAGTTGCCTGGCTGGCAGTGCTTGCGGTGGCGCCGGGGTCCGCGGCCTGGCTCTTCGGGTGGGTGTTCGTGGTGGCGTTCCATCACTACGACACGCTGTACCGGGCCCTGGGCGGAGCATCACCGCCCCGCTGGCTGGTCTGGTCGGGCCTCGGATGGGACGGCCGGACGATCCTCGTCCTGGGCGCGGCGCTCCTGGGCGCCGGGTCGCTCGCCGCCCTGCTCCGGTGGGGCACCCCGATCCTCGCCGCGTTGTTCGTGGTCGTCGCCTCGGTGCAGTGGGTGGCGTCCCTGAGGCGCAAGGATGTGACCCATGTCTGAGCCGGAGCGACCCGGGGTGCCAGCGGAGGGCACGCGCCTGGGTGGGCCGCCCGCCGAACGCCCGGAGCGGCCCACGATCGAGCAGCTCCGGGCGGTCACCCAGCCACCCGCCGTTCGGGGGCGGAGGAACTCCGAGCACTGGGTGGCTGACGTCTACCTGCGCCGGATCTCGCCGTACCTGACCCGACAGCTGCTCCGGACGGGCATCTCCGCGAACTCCGTGACGTGGCTCATGATCACGACCGGGGCGGCGGCCGGACTGGCGCTGCTCATCCCGGGGTGGCCCGGGGCCCTGCTGGCGCTGTTGCTCGGGCAGATGCAGATGCTCTGGGACTGCTGCGACGGGGAGGTCGCGCGGTGGCGGCGGACGTTCTCCCCGGCGGGGACCTTCCTCGACAAGGTGGGCCATTACACGGCCGAGTCGGTGATCCCGGTCTGCCTGGGCATCCGGGCCGCGGGGTCCGAGTTCGCCTGGGACGCCCCGGGGCCCTATGCGTACGCCGGGGCCCTCCTCGCCGGGATGGTGCTGTTCAACAAGGCCCTCAACGACATGGTCCACGTCGCTCGGTCCTTCGCTGGCCTTCCCCGGCTCGAGGACGCCGCCGGCGTGGGGACCCCGACCTCGTCGTGGCTGGCCCGGCTGCGTCGTCTCGTGGACTACCTGCCGTTCAATCGGCTGTACCACTCGGTCGAGATGACCACCCTCGCGTTCCTGGCAGCCCTGGGCGACCTGGCATCCGGGGGGCTCGCGGTGACCAGGGGGCTGGTGGTCGTGCTGCTGGTCCTGGCGGTGCCCACCGTCCTCGGGCACGTGGTCGCAATCCTGTCCTCGAGCAAGCTCCGGG
>Ga0316576_10001603_pt1 | contig 12346 bp, 11 predicted proteins | sample S0NA_FD_203075 | JGI IMG/M metagenome (GOLD analysis project Ga0316576, IMG submission 203075) | Rhizosphere microbial communities from salt marsh grasses in Alabama, United States - S0-2_050615r3r5 | ecosystem: Host-associated > Plants > Roots > Rhizosphere | place: USA: Alabama | collected... | reverse complement strand
GCCATCTCGGCGGCATCCTCCGCGAAACGGTCGAGGACCTGGTCGTCGAGCCCGAAGACCATCTCTGGCTCCTCGGCCAGGTAGGCCGTGTAGGGGGTGACGATGCCGAACTGGTTGGCCACCGCCACGATCTCCTCCACCAGCGAGTCGCGGACGCCCTCGATGCGTAGCTCGGTCAGCAGGTCGGCGACGCGGCGCTGGGCCCAGAGTCGTGCGACCGCCGGGTCGGCCTCGTCACGCTCGGGGAAGACGACGTCGTAGATGAAGGTCTCGGGACCGGTCGCGGAGTTGCCGCTGACGGTCACGCTGGCTTCGCCGCTGCCCTTGAAGCGTCCCGCCAGCAGCGCCTGGTTGCCGGCGAAGATGCCGGGGATCTCGGCAGGTGCCAGGTCCCAGGTCTCGACGCCGTCGATGGCGATCTCGATGTCCGATAGCACGGGCGTCGAGACACGCTCCCAGAGCCGGGCGACCTCGAGGTCGATGCGCTCATCAGGCGAGACGTAGTGGCTCGAGCCGGTGAAGCTGCTGGCGAGCGCGTCAAGCAGGACGGTGTCGACGTCGTAGCCCACGCCGAAGGCGAACAGCTGCGTGCGCTCCGGGGCCGCTCGCTCGGTGACCTCGAGGATCCCGTCCGCTTCCTCGATGCCGACCGTGGCCAAGCCGTCGGTCAGGAAGACGACCGTGCCGGGCCGCGCACCATCGAGATACTCCATGCCGCGCTCGAGCGCACCACTGATGTTGGTGTTGCCTCCGGCGGTCAGGTCGCGTACGTAGTCGATACCCGCGGCCGCGTCCGTGGCCGGACGCAGCTGGTCATCGAAGCTGCGCACGTAGCGCGAGAAGTCGACGACCGCGAAACGGTCATCGGCCCCGAGGTTGTCCAGCACGTACTCGGCGGCGCTGATGGCCTGCTCCATCTTCTCGCCCTCCATGGAGCCGGAGCGGTCGAGTACCAGCACCACATCACGGGCGACGGACTCGTCAAGCTCGATGACAGGGGCGAACAGGAGGCTGAAGTAGCCGTCGTCATCGCGCTCGCGATAGGCCAGCAGGCGAGTGTCGATGAGGCCCTCGCCGCCGGAGAGGTAGAGCCGGAAGTTGCTCTCGGGCGACCAGTCGGCGGCCGACTCCCAGTTCACGCCCAGCTGCCCACCGTCGGCCCGCTCCTCGTCGAGCTCGAACCCCGGGGCGATGGCCGAGCGCACCTCCCAGGGCACATCCACGTCGACGTTGACCTGGGCCCCGGCCGGGCGCGGCGACATGCGTGACCAGGGCACCTCCACGATGGCCTGCTCGCCCTCCGCCAGCAGCGGCGTCGTCACGGTGAAGCTCACCTGCCGCTCCTCGCCGGCGGGAACGGGGAAGGCGCGCACCTCGTAGAGGTCACCCTCCAGCGAACGCAGCAGCGCGGGATCGATGAGCCGGCGCACGATGTCCTCGTAGATTCGCGTGGCGTCGTCGGCGTCGAGCAGCTTGCCCTCCAGCGTCTGGGGTCCGCCGGAGAGCACGAGGTCGGTGACGGAGCTGCCGGCCGGGACCGGGAAGATGATGCGTCCCTCGGCACCCGGCCCGCCACGTCGCCCGTCCCGGGCGGGATTGGAGAGATCGAAGCGGTAGCGCGCGATGGACTTGCCGTCGGTGACCTCGATGTCAGCCTCGATGGTGTCGAGCTGGGCGATGGCATCGACGGGCCACCAGCAATCGGGGCAGGGCCACGGCGGCTCACGCTCGATGACCTCTTGTGCGCCGACCGCGGCCGGCGTCACCAGGAGCGTCGCCAGCGTCAAGACGATGATCCGGGATAGGGAACGCATGGTCGTACCTCTGCTGCGGTGTGCGTCGACATGACGCCGGCGACGGTGGCGTGGTTCCCCCGGGCGTTGCGCTGGCGCCCTGCTCGCGCACCTGCAGGTGCACCGGCGCGGACGGCGTCGACGCCTCAGGACCTGGCGTCGTCAGCCAGGTGGATGAACACGCCGGTCGAGGGCACGCTGCCGATCACGCGGGTGGTGTGGCCCACACCGGTGACGTCCTCGACCAAGGCGATGTCGCCCGGCCCGAACACCCGGGACTGGCCGTCGGAGACGACGACCTCCAGGCGCCCGCCGAGGTTGAAGTACAGCTGGCGGCGCGGACTGGGGTGCCAGCCTCCGTACCAGCCGACGGGCATCGAGAAGAGCAGTGCGCGCTCGGCCGGCCACGGAGCCGAGACGTCCAGCGCCGGGGCAGGCGGCGCGTACACCGCGGGCAGCAGCTCGAGGTCGAGATCCTCGAAGTGCGAGGCGCCGTCAGGGTCGCAGAAGATGCGGACGTATCTCACTGCCGCGTCACCGTGAGAATGCCGGATGGGACGCGTCAAGGACCTCGCTGTGGGCCGCCGACGGTGACGCGTAGGAGCCCAGTAGCGACTGGAGGTCGCGCAGGGCCTCATCGATGTCGTCAGCTGCGCCGGCGTGATGACCCTCCACGGTCACCAGGATCTCGGTGGTGTCGTCTCGAGCGGCACTCGCGCGCGCCTGCCGCCAGCACCAGCGACGGGCGCTCACGTGCTCGTCCTCGTCACGGAAGATGACCTCCCCCGGCTCCGGATGCTCGGCCCGACTGGAACCGAGATCAGCCCAGGACTCCCCGCCGTGTGCGAAGCAGACGCTCGTGCCGCCGATGACGTCACGCTGGTCGAAGACCGCCACGGGCAACGCATAGCGGATGCTCACCAGGTTGGCCAGGTCGACGAGCGTGTTGATGCTGGGCAGGTCGCCCTGCTTGGTCAGGCGACGGAGCAGCGCCTCCGCGGCCGAGCGGTACTTGGTTGGATCGACGCCGAACCCACGGAAGACCGTGCGCCAGGCCGACAGCGTGGGCAGCTCGGCCAGGGGCGTCCCCCCGACGCGCTGGAGAACGGCGCGCTGCTCGGCAACGAAGGCGGCCGTGAGCTCGGCTGGTGCCGCGTGGTTCGTCACGCCGTCGGCAAGGATGACCCCTCCGACCACCTCCGGGAACCGCCCCAGGACCTCTGCGTCGTAGCTGAAGCGTGGCATGCGGTCAGTCTGGCAGGGCAGCCCGGCAGCGTCTTGACGGTGACCTCAACGCTTGTAGAATTCACCATACGATGACTTCAGTGGTCGACCCCGCCGTCCGCGCCACGGAGCTGGTGAAGTCGTTCGGTGCGATCCGCGCCGTCGACGGCGTCAGCTTCGACTTGGCGACCGGGAGGATCTACGGGATGCTGGGACCGAATGGCTCCGGCAAGACCACGCTCATCCGGCTCCTGACCGGGCTGGCGAGGGCGACGGCCGGCAAGGCCGAGATCCTGGGCGTGGAGATGCCCGCTCGCGAGAACCTCGAGCACATCGGCTACATGACCCAGGCTGATGGCGTCTATCCGACGCTCACCGTCTTCGACAACGTGCGCTTCTTCGCCGCGGCCTACGGTGTTCGCGACCGGGATGCCATCATGGAAGCCTTGGCGATCGTCGACCTGGCGGACCGTACCAGGGACACGACGATGAACCTGTCGGGCGGGCAGCGGCGGCGGCTGTCGCTGGCCTGTGCACTCGTCCACAAGCCGGCAGTGCTCTTCCTCGATGAGCCCACCGTGGGCGTGGACCCTCTGCTGCGTGAGCAGTTCTGGCAGCACTTCCGTGAGCTCGTCGACGGAGGCACCACCATCGTGGTCTCCAGCCACGTCATGGACGAGGCGGATCGGTGTGACGACCTGCTGTTCATGCGCTCAGGCAAGGTCATCGCTCGTGGCAGCAGCGCGGAATTGCGCGAGCGAGCGGGGAGCGATGACCTCGAGCAGGCCTTCCTCACCTTCGCCGGCGGCGTGGCGGTGACCCGTTGAGCGCCTATCGCATCCTGGCGCTGTTCCGTCGTGTGAGCCTCGAGATCGTGCGAGACAGGCCCTCACTGGCGCTGCTGCTGGTGGCGCCGCTGGTGATGTCGGGGCTGATCACCTTCATCATCCGCGAGGGTGATGCGCCAACGGTCGAAGCCGTCGTCGTCAACGACGCGGGTGCCCCCGGTGTGATCGTGGTTTCGCGGCTGGCGGACAGCGTCGAGTCCGCTGGCGGCAGCTTCAGGCTCGTGTCCGACACGGCCGTGGCGAGGACCGCGGTCAGGGAGGGTGGCGCCAGCATCGCCGTGCTGTTGCCCAAGGACCTGGCGTCGGCGGAAGCGCCGACGGTGACGTTGATGACGAACGGGCTCGACCCTATGGCGGAGAGCGCACAGGTAGGGCAGTTGCAGCGGGCGATGCTGGGAGCTGTCTCGGCCATGACCGGCGTCAAGGCCCCCTCGATCTCCCATGTGACCGTCTACGGCGTGCCCAGCGACGATCCCATCGCTCCCTTCGCGCCAGCCATCGTGGGCTTCTTCGCCTACTTCTTCGTCTATCTCCTGACCGGTGTCAGCTTCCTGCGAGAGCGCACCGGCGGCACGCTCGAACGGCTCATGGCGACGCCGGTCACACGGGTCGAGATCGTGCTGGGCTACTCGCTTGGTTTCGGCCTGATGGCGATGGTCCAGATGGTGGTGCTGCTGATGTGGGTGCTGGGGAGCGTCAGCGTCGGGCCCGTGGGCCCCGTCGCCGAGATCTCCATCGGGCTGGGCGTGGGGATCGCGGGAAGTGCCGCTTATGCCTTCGTCGTCGTCGTGCTGCTGGCGCTGGGGGCGGTCAGCCTTGGCATCCTGGTCTCGACCTTCGCCCGCACGGAGCTGCAGGTCATCCAGTCCATCCCACTCATCCTGGTGCCGCAGTTCCTGCTCTCCGGTGTGCTCTTCCCCGTCAGCAGCCTGCCCCAGGTGCTGCAGCCGATCGTGGCCATCATGCCGCTGCACTACGCGGTCGATGGCCTGCGACACGTGTTCGTCGCCGGTTCAGGGCTGGCATCGGCAGCACTGCTGTTCGACCTCGCAGTCCTGGGCGGGTTCGCCGTCATGTTCGCCCTGCTGGCGTCCATGACCATCCGACGACAGGTGGCGTGAGCAGCTTGCAGGCCAGAAGCGGTCGGCGGCCAGGGGACTCGGGCACACGTGGCAGGATCATCGCCGCCGCTCGCGAGGCCTTCGGTGAGCTTGGCTACAGCGGCGCCACGATGCGAGGGGTGGCTGCACGGGCGGACGTCGACCCGGCCTTGCTGTACCACTACTTCGGCTCGAAGCAGCAGCTGTTCGTGGCTGCCATGGAGCTGCCTTCCCGATGGCGCTCGGTCCTCCCGGCGTTGGCCGATGCGCCCCGCGAGGAGTTGGGTGAGCGACTCGTGCGTCTGATGCTGAGCTTCTGGGAAGACCCGCAGAGCAGGCCCCTGTTCGAGGGCATCCTGCGGTCAGCCGCGACCGACCCCACCGCCGCCGAGATGGTGCGTCGGGCGCTGGCCGAGGGCCCCTTCCTGGCCCTCGCCAGGGTCATCGGCGCACCTGACGGTGAGCTGCGGGCCATGCTCATCGCCTCGCACGTGATGGGCGTGGTGCTGCTGCGCTACATCCTGCTCATGGAGCCGATGGCGTCGCTGCCTTCCGAGACGCTGGTGCGGACGGTCGGAGCCACGGTGCAGCGGTACCTGACGGGAGACATCGCCACGATCTGAGCATCAGGACCAGGGCGTGCGACTGGCAGCCAGCCGGTCAGCGGCCCCCTGGGCGACGGCGTTCGCCGCCAGCACCGCGGCACCGTAGGCCGCGATCTCAGGCTCGTCGACCGCGGCCATCGGGCGATCGTAGGCAGCCCGGCGCATGTCCCGCCATAGCGCGACACGCGTGGGGTGACCGGCAACCAGGACCAGCTGGAAGGGAGAACCGCTGGCGTGCTCGAGTCGATCGACGATCGTTGCCGAGCGACGGGCCAACCCTTCCAGGACTGCGCGCATCACCGCTCCGCGCGACGCGTCGTACGGCACCGCCTGGAGGTGGCCGAGTCGGGGGTCGTCGTCGAGCACGAAGGTGATGCCGCCCGATGCGGCAGCTGCCAGCTCGGCGTACATCGTCTCGTCGTCGACGCCGGGAAAGAGCAGGCGACGCCACTGCTGGAAGAAGTGGCCGGAATGGATGTTGACGTGTGCGTACCACGAGTGGTCGTCAACGAAGCAGCCCTGGTCGATGCCGCGGCCAGCCTCACCCTCCACTGGCGATGCCAGCAGCGCCAGGTGTGCTTCCGAGGTCCCGGCGGACAGGAACAGCTCGTGCGTCGATCGCACGCCGGCCCCGTAGGCCGCCACGAGGTGGTCGTGGCCTCCGCTGACGAGCTGCACGCCGGGCGCGAGTCGGAGCTGGCGAGCGAGACCGGGCTCCAGGCTGCCGATGACGGTCCCGGAGGGGACCAGTCGCGGGAAGCTCAGCCGCAGGCCAGCTGCGGAGATGGAAGGTGGGTCCCACGTTCGCCGGACGATGTCGAAGGCTCCGGCTCGGGACGCGTGCGACCAGTCCAGCACCAGCTCGCCGCCGAGTCCATGAAGCACGAAGTCTCCGAGATCGGTCCAGGTGGTGGCGGCATCGTAGAGGTCCGACCGGTGGTCGTGCAGCCACATCAGCTTGAAGAGCGAGAACGTGGGGTCTGGCGGCCAGCGACGCGACAGTGGGACCGTGCCGCCGGGCCCGTCGAGGAAGGTGCGCGCCTCGTCGAGGCCGCGCGGGTCATACCAGGCGACGGCATCGCCGGCCGGACGGCCCACGGCGTCGAGCAGCACGACCTCCTCGCCGACGCTCGCCACGCACAGGGCCGCGACGGCGCTCTCCCCGGGGAGGGCGGCCACGACGCGGCCGACGAGGTCGAGGACCGTCTGGAGGATCTCGAGCGGACGGTGCGCGTCGCCGTCGGCGTCGCGATGGACCGGCGTGGAGGCGGACTCGAGGGCGAGGGTGCGGCCATCGCTGACGTCGAGCGCGAGCACCTTGGTGTGGGTGGTGCCGACGTCGATGCCGAGCGTGATCATGCCTGTCTCGTCAGCTCGCGAGTCGTGATGCGCGACGTCCACGCCACAGGCTCGAAGCCCGGTGGCAGCTCGGGCTTCAGGTGCGTTGCCCCGGCGGTCCCGCAAGCGGCACCCAGCACCAACGCCTCTCGTGGGCGTTGGCCGCGCTCGATGCCCACGACAAGCCCAGCCAGCAGCAGGTCACCCGAGCCGGTGGGGTTCACCTCCTCGATAGCCGGCACCATGGCATGGACGATGCCCTCCCCGTCCGCCAGCAGCGCACCCTCGGCGCCCATCGTCACCACCACGATCTCGATGCCCCGCGTCTGTAGCCGACGGACGTGCGCAGCCAGGTCCGGAAATGACACGGGCGCGCCTGGATCATCGGCATCGAGAAGCTCGAGCAGTTCGTGGCGGTTGCATTTGACCATCCACGGCGCGCGGGCGACCGCGGACCGCAGCGCCGGGCCATGGATGTCGACCAGCGTGCGAGCGCCGGCGGCGTGGCCGATGTCGACGATCTTCGCGGCCATCACGGGGTCGACGCTGTCGGGCAGGCTGCCCGAGAGCACCAGCAGGTCGTCGCGGGTGACGTCCCCACGCAGGTCCTCGAGCAGTCGCTCTGCCTCCTCGACCGAAACGGCGGGGCCGGGCTCATTGAGCACGGTCGTTCGCCCCAGCTCGAGCTCGACCACGATGAAGCAGATGCGCGTGCCGGCAGCGATGGTGGTGTGGCGGTCCAGCACGCCATCGGTCGTGATCATCGAGCGCAGCGCCTCGCCGACCTGCCCCCCGAGGAACCCGTAGGACGTGGCTTGCGCGCCCAAGCGGACGGCGGCACGAGCGACGTTGAAGCCCTTGCCGCCGGGGACGACGGAGACACGCAGGGCGCGGTTGACCTCCCCCAGGCGCAACGGCGGCCAGGTGGCCACGCGGTCCATGGCAGGGTTGGCACCGACGATCCGGATCACCCGGGCCGTCCCGGCTCCCAGCCGGCAGCAGCCAGCTCGAAGCCCTCGAAGCGGAACCCCGGCGAGACCGTACAGCCCACGAGCGTCCAGTCCCCCAGCGTGGCGGCTGATTGCCAGTCCCCCAGGGGCACGATGACCTGTGGTCGCTGTCCTGCGTCGAGCACCGCTCCGAGGACGTGACGCTGAGCTGGCTCGGTGCCCGACCCAGCTGCGAGCGACAGCTCGAGCGGGTCGCCGGCGTAGTAGTGCCAGATCTCGGTGGCATCGACGCGGTGCCAGCGGGACCGCTCGCCCGCCTGCAGCAGGTAGTAGATCGCGGTTCCGCTGGCACGCTCCCCAGCGACCACCTCTGCCCGCCACGTCTCGCGGTAGTGACCACCCTCCGGATGAGGCAGCAAGCCAAGCTCGGCGATGATCGATGCGGCTGTTCGCATGGTGAAAGCCTAGGCCGTCGGCGACGCCTCCGCGCTGCCCTGATGCAGGAGCATCGCTCCCAGCCTGGCGGCCCGTGCGATCCGCTCGGGCGACGGCGGGCCGGCGACCACTCCGGTACGAGCAAGCTGCCGAGTCTCGCCGGCGGGGATGCCCAGTTCGTGCAGCAGGTCGTCGGTGTCGGCTCCCAGGTCTGGCGCCGGTGCGTCGAGACCTGGACGGACGTCGCGGCCACGGACGTCACCGTCCTGCAGGGCCTCGCTCGGCAGCCTGACGAGCGCGACGCAGGCGTCCTCATCGAAGCGCGCCAGCCAGGCGGTGCTGGTGCGATTCCGGATGGCGCCGGCCACGACCTCGATGGCTCGGCTGTCGAACTGTCGCGCGGAGAGATCGTCGCGTCCCAGACCACGGCAGAAGGCTTGCCAGAACTGTGGCTCCAGGGCGCCGACGGCTAGCCAGCGTCCATCAGCCGCCCGGTAGGTGGTGTAGCACGGGTAGGCCCCGCTCATCGGACCGGGTTCCTGACCGGCTCGCTCGATGCCGACTCCCAACGTGCGCAGCCACGATAGCGGAGCATCGATCATGGCCACGTCGAGGTACGCGCCCTGGCCGCTGCGGGAGCGTCCGACGAGCGCGGCCAGGATGCGCGCTGCAGCCAGGGTCCCGGTGGCCAGGTCAGCGAGCTGGATCGCTGGCGGTACCGGCCGGCTGCCCGCCCCACCGAGAAGAGCGAGCACGCCGCTGGCGGCCAGATAGTCGATGTCGTGCCCTGGCTTGTGGCGGTTCCGACAAGACTGGCCGTAGCCCGAGATGGAGCAGTAGACGATGGCAGGGTTGGCGGCCCGGACAGCCTCAGCTCCCAGACCGCAGCGATCGAGACGACCGGGTCGCGACGACTCCAGGAACACGTCCGCCGTCTGGGCCAGCTTCAGCACGAGGGCACGGCCTGCCGGCTTGCGGTAGTCCACCGCGAGGCTGCGCTTGCCCCGGTTGAGTGCCTCGAACACGCCACCGAAGCCTGCCTCCGGTGGCGCCAGGCGAGCGTAGTCCCCGGCCAGCGGCGTCTCGACCTTGATGACGTCGGCACCCAGCTGTGCCAGCAGCAGGCTGCCGTACGGCCCCGGCAACAGACGGGAGAGGTCGAGTACGCGGATGTGGTCGAGCGGTCCGGCGGGGCCGGCATGATGCGGTGTGTCCATGCAGCGAGCCTCCACCTAAGCGGGGGCGGGTACATCGGCACGCTCCTTAGCCGGCGGCTCATCCGTTCTGCCCGGGGACACGGACAGGGCATGTATGGTCTACGGGCCCATGACCCCTCCCCCTCCCCCGGCGGAGACCTCCGCGTCGCACATCCAGCGCGTCTACCTGCTGCTGACGCTGCTGACGACGCTGGCAGCGTCGTTCATCTGGGGCATCAACACGCTCTTCCTGCTCGATGCGGGGCTCAACAACACCCAGGCCTTCGCGGCCAACGCCTTCTTCTCCATCGGGATGGTGGTCTTCGAGGTTCCCACCGGCGTCGTGGCGGACACGCGGGGGCGTCGCTTCTCCTTCATGCTCGGCGCCGCCGTCCTGCTGCTGGCCACGCTGCTCTACCTGGCCATGTGGCAGTTCGAGGCGCCGTTCATCGGCTGGGCCCTCGCCTCCATCCTGCTGGGTCTGGGGTTCACCTTCTTCAGCGGCGCCACCGAGGCCTGGCTGGTCGATGCGCTCGGCGCCACCGGCTTCCGCGGCAACCTCGAGACCGTGTTCGGCCGTGGCCAGACCATCGGCGGCGTGGCGATGCTGGGCGGCTCCGTGCTGGGCGGCGTCGTGGCGCAGTTGACCAACCTCGGTGTGCCCTACCTGCTGCGGGCGCTCCTGCTGGGCGTGGCCCTGCTGGCCGCGTTCCTATTCATGCGCGACCTGGGCTTCACGGCGAAGAAGGGCATCAGCACGGGCGCGGCGATCAGGGAGATCACTCGTGGTTCCATCGACGGCGGCCTGCGCAACCGGCCCGTGCGCTGGATGATGCTGGCGGCACCGTTCACCGGTGGTGTCGCCTTCTACGCCTTCTACGCCATGCAGCCGTACCTGCTGGAGCTGTACGACGATCCCACGGCCTACAGCATCGCGGGACTAGCGGCCGCGATCGTTGCCGGCGCTCAGATCGTCGGCGGCCTGTCGGTTCCCATCGCGCGTCGCTTCTTCAGCCTGCGCACGGACGCCGTGTTCCTGGCCGTCGCGCTGCAGTCGCTGTTGCTGGTGGGCATCGCCGTGGTCGGCTTCTATCAGGACCCCCTGGTCCGGACCGATTTCTACCTGGCTATCCTGCTGCTCGTAGTGTGGGCTCTCGTCGCCGCCATCGCGGGCCCGATGCGTCAAGCCTTCCTCAACGGCATCATCGCCTCCGAGCAACGTGCCACGGTGTTGTCGTTCGATTCGCTCATGGGATCGGTCGGCGGGACCATCGCGCAACCGGCGCTGGGGCGTGTGGCGGACGTGTCGGGCTACGCGGCGTCGTACCTCGTCGCAGGCGTCATCAGCGCCATGGCGCTGCCCTTCGTATTCCTGGCGCGCCGGGAGCGGGCGCCCTCCGATCCCATCGACCCGGACACACCCGTCATCGTCTGACCGGGTCCCAGTCGAGCGCGGGGCACCGTGGCTTCAGCGGTAGGCGCCGGCCATCACAGGCACCGCGGCACGCAGGATGGTCCGGTAGTCGGCGTGCGCGCGGTGGGTCAGGTCCAGCACGGGACCGAGGTCGATGGGCGGGCCGATGCCTGCCGACATCGTGGAGACGAAGGTGAAGGCCACCACCTTCATGCCGGCGTGATAGCCGGCCATGACCTCTGGCAGGAACGAGTTGGAGGAGATGGAGCAGCCGGCCATCTGGGCCAGACGGATCTCCGCCGGCGTCTCGAAGCTGGGCCCCATCCAGTAGCCCGCCACCCCCGTGGGCAGCGGCACGCCCGTGGCCTCCACCGCCTCGCGCACCCGAGAGGTGAGCACCTCGTCGTACAGCTCGGCCATCGAGAGGTAGGGCGTGCCCCAGCCTTGCCCCTCACGCTCCGTCGAGAGCGGGTTGAAGCCGCTGAAGTCGATGTGGTCGCTGAAGGCCAGGAACATCCCCGGGGTCACCTCGTCCCGCATCGAGCCGGAGTTGGCCGAGTAGAGCAGGCTGCGGCAACCGGCCATGGCGAGGCTGCGGGCAGGCAGGCCGCTCTCCTGCGCGCTGGCTCCGTCGCAGGGCAGGGCCTTGGCCCTGACCGCGGCCACGGTGATGCCATCGAGCTCGCCCACGATGACGTCGTTGACGTGATCGGGGATGCGGCTGGGCCGGAAGCCCAGGGCCTCGAACCCGATGCTGACCCGCCCGTCGAGCACGTCCGTACATGGCGCGAACCCGGTGCCGCAGATGATGCCGACCTGCGGCGCCCGGCCAGCGCGCTCCAGGATGACGGCGGCGGCACGCTCGGCCGCCCGGCGAGTGTCCATGGCCACAGGATACGGGCGCGTCACACTCCCCGCGGCGCCGCTGCCGCTCCTGACGTCTTGCCGCCCGCCATCGCACGAACGTAGACTCGCGATGCCAATCGTCCGAGGAGGTTCGTCGTGAGGAAGCCACTCCCAACCATGCTGCTGAGCGCGTCGCTGGCGCTGAGCGTGGTCTCGCTCGGGGCTGTCGCCGCGGCCCAGGATGCAGAGCCGCAGCGAGGCGGTCGCCTCGAACTTGTGGCGCTCAACGATCCGCGCACGCTGGACAACAGCCAGGCCGTCGACACCATCGAGTACAACACCGTCGCTGGCGCGCTCTACGAGGGGCTGTACCACTTCACGCCCGAAGGCGAGCTGGAAGCCGCCCTTGCCGACGGAATGCCACAGGTTTCCGAAGATGGCCTCGTCTACACCTTCGACCTGAAGCCGGGTGGCATGTTCGCCGGCCCCGACTTCGAGCCGCGCGCGGTGACCGCGGCCGATGTCGCCTACGGCATGACCCGCGCGCTCGATCCCGCGCCGGAGGGCGCGCCCGCCCCGTCCTGGGGCAGTGGCTAC
>Ga0316576_10001602_pt1 | contig 12346 bp, 12 predicted proteins | sample S0NA_FD_203075 | JGI IMG/M metagenome (GOLD analysis project Ga0316576, IMG submission 203075) | Rhizosphere microbial communities from salt marsh grasses in Alabama, United States - S0-2_050615r3r5 | ecosystem: Host-associated > Plants > Roots > Rhizosphere | place: USA: Alabama | collected... | reverse complement strand
CGGTACCGGGGCATCGCTCACACGGGAATCTGGGCTAGATTCTTGCGTGGAGGGGCCTCTCCGGCGGGTGATCGGGGCGCCTGGCCGCTTCACCTCGCGGCTGGGGCTCCGCCAATGGCAGCCGTGATCGGCCACCAGGGCGCACGCGTTTGGTGCAGCCAGGGCACACCGGGGATCGACCTGGTGCTCCGAGACCCCCCGGGTATCAGGGCTGCTACCGGGTCGCATCCCGGATCACCCGCTTCATATCGCGCACCGCCCGGTCCAACCCCGAGAACAGGGCCCGGGCGACGATGGCGTGGCCGATGTTGAGCTCCCGCACCCCCGCAATGGCCGCGATCGCCCCGACATTGTGATAATCCAGGCCGTGTCCCGCATTGACCTGGAGGCCCAGATCCAACCCCAGCTGCACACCCCGGCGGATCCGCTCCAGCTCGGCGGCGCGCTCTCCCGGCGATCCGGCGTCGGCGTAGCGGCCCGTGTGGATCTCCACGACCGGGGCGCCCACCTCCCGGGCAGCCTCCAGCTGCTCGGGATCCGGGTCGATGAACAGGGACACGCGAACCCCCCCGTCCGCCAGGCCAGCGCAGAACTCGGTCAGGTGCGACCGCTGGGACTTCACGTCGAGCCCCCCCTCCGTGGTGAGCTCAGCCCGACGCTCCGGAACCAGGCAACAATCGGCCGGTCGGATGCGGGCGGCGATCTCACCCATTTCCGGGGTGGCCGCCATCTCGAGGTTCATGCGGGTGGTGAGAATGCCGCGCAGGAGCTCCACGTCCCTCGCCTGGATATGACGCCGGTCTTCCCTCAGATGCAGGGTGATGAGGTCCGCCCCCGCCTGCTCCGCGACCAGGGCCGCCTGGATGGGCTCGGGATAGCGGGTTCCCCGGGCCTGACGGATGGTGGCGACATGGTCGATGTTGACCCCGAGTAGGACCTCCGGCGCTCTGCTGTCGTTCATGGGGCCTCCCAAGGCCAATCGATCGCTATCGACAAGTCCGCCTCATCGAGGAGAAAGCTGACGGAACAGCTCGCGGCTCTTCAGCGGCTTGGGCCCTAGATGGGGTCCGAGGAGGCGGCGCAACAGGGCCCGCGCCTCCCGCTGCTGCTCGGCATCCAGGACCGCGCTGCCCACCAGGGCCAACAGCGTGGCGCCGCAGACAGCAACCGTTGACTCACCCGGCGAGGCGCGGCGGGGCAGTTGCCCCGGTTCCACCACGTAGGCGAGGCCGGCTTCCACGGACAGCCCGGTCTCACCGTCGCGCCCGAGCCCGGGCGCGTAGCCCAGCTCCTCCAGCAGCCGTAGCTCGAACTGCCGCAGGATGGTCTCCAGGTCCCCCTCGCAGAGCCCCCCGAGGGCGGCATGATAGAAGGCGAAAAGGGGGTCGTGGGGATCATGCCGGCCCAGCAGCCTGACCAACAGCTCGTTGAGGTAGAAGCCACAGGGCAGGGCCCGACCCGCAAGGGAGAAGGGCCGACCGGCGGGTTCCACCCGGGTCAGGGTCCGCACCTCGCCGCGACCCACGACGCCGATCCATAGGGGCTGGAAGGGCTGCAGCAGGGCGCTCCCCGAGTTGCGGGGCCGCCGCGCCCCCTTGGCGATCGCGGGGAAGCGGCCCAGACCACTCGCGAACAGCTCCACCAGGAGACTGGTATCGCTGTAGTCCCGCCGGTGCAGCACGAAGGCTTGGCTCAGGCCGCTGCTGGTTTTGTCACCCGTCATGCCGGGCAGGGCCGCGCCGAGAGTCTGTTGAGCACGCCTTGACGATCAACCGCGGATGAAGAGCAATTGCAGGGAGATCCTAGTCGGCCTTCATCGACTTCCGACATGCGCTGGTCGCGAGCATTGCGTTGATCGAGCCTGGCTGGGATTTGCGTTCATTCGCGTTCATTCGCGGACAATCCCGGCTCAAGGATCCCGATAGCCCAGGCTGGCCAACGCGGCCTCGTCGCTCGACCAGCTCTTCTTGAGCTTGACCCAGACCTCCAGGCGAACCGGACAACCGAAGAGCTTCTGCATCTCCAGACGGGCCTGGGTGGCCGCGGCCTTCAGGGCCTCTCCCCCCTTGCCGATGATGATGGCCTTCTGGCCGGGACGCTCGACCCACACCAGGGCGTGGATGAGATAACGCCCGCCCTGGTCCTCGAAGCGCTCGATCTCCACCGTGGTGCTGTAGGGCAGCTCCTGGCCGTAGCGCTGCACCAGCTGCTCCCGCAGCAACTCAGCGGCGAAGAAGCGCTCGGAGCGGTCGGTGATCTGGTCCTCCGGGAAGAGCGGCTCGCCCTCGGGAAGCGCGGCGATCACGGCGCGCTCGAGGACCTCGATGCCGTCTCCCCGCAGCGCCGAGACCGGAATCAGCTCGAGGAAGCCGTGACGATCCGCGAGTGCCTGCAGGTAAGGGAGGAGCGTCTCCTTCTCGCCCACGGCGTCCACCTTGTTGATGACCGCGATGGCCGGCAGACCGGAGGAGGCCACCGCCTCCAGGGCCAGGGCGTCCTCTGGCGTCCAGCGCAGGGCCTCCACCACGAACAGGGCGAGGTCGGCGTCCAGGACCGCGGTGCGCGCCGTGCGGTTGAGATAGCGGTTCAGGGCGTCCGCGCCCCGACGGTGAATGCCCGGGGTGTCGACGAAAAGAATCTGCCCCTCCGATCTCGTCTTGACCCCGAGGATGGAGTGGCGGGTGGTCTGCGCCTTGTGGGAGGTAATGGCGAGCTTCTGGCCCAGGATGCGGTTCAGCAGGGTGGACTTGCCCACATTGGGGCGCCCAGCGATACCGACCCTGCCGCAGCGCCTGGGGGCAGGCTCAGACATGCTGCGGACGGCCTCGGCCAGACCGGAGGGTATCAGGCTCCGAGGGATCCTCGAGCCGCGCCAGCATAGCCTCGGCCGCGGCCTGCTCGGCCCGCCGCCGGCTGCTCCCCTCTCCATGGGTAAGGTTGCCCTGGTCAGGCAGCAGACAGCTCACGCGAAAGGACTGCGCGTGCTGGCTACCGCCGATGCCGATCACCTGGTACTCCGGGATGGGCCGCCGACGGGCCTGCAAGAGCTCCTGAAGCCGAGTCTTGGGGTCCTTGCCGGCGGGGGCGGTGCTCACCTGCTCCAGAGGCTCGCGGAAGAGCGCAAGCGCCACGGTCCGGGCGACCTCGAAGCCAGCGTCCAGATAGACGGCACCGAACACCGCTTCGAGGGTGTCGGCAAGGATCGAGTCTCGATTGTGCCCGCCAGTGCGCAGCTCCCCCGCGCCGAGCTTCAAATAGGCCCCGAGGGAGATCCCCCGCGCCAACTCCGCCAGAGACTCGCGTTTGACCAGGGCGGCACGCATCCGGCTCAGGGTCCCCTCGTCCGCCTCCGGTACGCGCCCAACCAGGGCCTCCGCCACGACGAAGCCGATCAAGGCGTCACCCAGGAACTCCAGCCGTTCATTGTTCAGCCCGCCGGCGCTGCGATGGGTCAGGGCCTGCTCGAGCAGAGCCGCCCGCCGAAAGCCGTGCCCCAGCTCGCGCTCCAGGCGACGCCGGTCTCCGTTCACCGCGCCTTCACCTCCACCGCGTGGTGGAAGGCAAGCACCACATCGATGTTGCCGAGCAGATGCTCCCGCCGCTCGTAGTCGACTCGAACGTCATAGCTTCCCTTGTCCGTCTTCTGAATCTTGAACGACTTGGGATCGACGCCACGCACGTCATTGATTTCCAGACGCCGGTTGATCAGATCCATGATGGCCGGCTTGCCACCGACGATCGGCTCTGGCGTTTGGGCGACGCCGTTCATCGCGGACCGAATCGTCCAGTAGCCCACGTATGCGGGGACGGTGCGCAGTAGCACCACGGCGACGACGGCCACCAGACCAAAGACGAAGAGCAGACCGAAGACTCCTATACCCCGTTGGCGCGCACGTACACTCGTCATCGTCTCCAACTCTCCTCTTGGTCAGGTGTCTTGATCAGATATCAGTGGATCGTCTGTGCGATCCGATCCCAGGCGATCGGCGGGAAGCTGTCCCGGGCCCCATCCCAGTGCATCCAAATGGCAAAGGCCTTGCCCACCAGATTCTCCTCCGGGACGAAGCCCCAGCATCGGCTGTCATTGCTGTTGTCCCGATTGTCGCCCATGACGAAGTAGTGGCCCTCTGGCACCTTGATGGGCCCGTAGGCGAGCTCCCGGCAGCCGGGGGGCAGATCCGGAACCCCTGGACGCACCAGGGTATGGTGCTCCACGCCGGCCAGGTCCTCAACGGACTCCTGGGCCCCCGTCATCACCAGCCCCGAGCCCACGCCGGTATAGGTACCGATGGGCAGGCGTTCCTGGGGCTCTCCATTGATGTAAACGACCCTGTTCTGGTACCAGATCTCATCGCCCGGCACCCCGATGACGCGCTTGATATAGTCCGTGCGACCATCCTCCGGAAACTTGAACACCACCACATCGCCTCGCTGCGGCATCCCGATCTCGACGAATTTATTGTTCAGGACCGGCAGGCGCAGCCCATAGGCGAACTTGTTCACCAGGATGAAGTCTCCGGTGAGCAGGGTCGGCATCATCGAGTTGGACGGGATGCGGAATGGCTCCACGAGAAAGGAGCGCAGGACCAGGACGATGAAGATCACCGGAAAGAATGACCGGGCGTACTCGACCAGCACCGGCTCCTTGTAGACGGGGCGCTCCGCGCCGGAAGTACCCTGCGCCGCCGCCTCTCGGACCAGGCGCCGACGCCGCGGGGCGAATACGAGGGCGTCGACGAGCCAAATGCCGCCGGTTAGAATGGAGGCCAGAACCAGGAAGGCTGGGAAGTCGAAATTCATGGTCGTTTGGTTCTCAAGGTCGAGACTGCGGGGCCCGGAGATCGAGGGACCGGCGCGATTGGGAGAGGCGGCATCGGGGTTCCACCACGGGAATCCACGGCAAGAAGGGCCCAGGCCGGGGATCAGGGCCAGCGCTCAATTATCCTTTCCCACCTGGAGCACGGCAAGGAAGGCCTCCTGGGGGATCTCCACCTTGCCCACCTGCTTCATGCGCCGCTTGCCCGCCTTCTGCTTCTCGAGCAGCTTGCGCTTGCGGGTCACGTCGCCTCCATAGCACTTGGCCGTGACGTTCTTGCGCAGGGCCTTGACCGTGGTTCGGGCGATGATCTTGCTTCCGATGGCGGCCTGGATCGCCACCTCGAACATTTGCCGCGGTATCAGATCCTTCATTCGCACCGTGAGCTCCTGGCCGCGACTCTGGGAGACGGAGCGGTGCACGATGGTGGAGAGTGAATCCACCTTGTCCCCGTTGATCAGCACGTCGAGCTTCACCAGGTCCGAGGGCTGGAAGCGCTTAAGCTCGTACTCGAAGGAGGCGAAGCCGCGACTCGCGGACTTGAGCCGATCGAAGAAATCCAGCACCACCTCGGCGAGGGGTAGCTCATAGGCAACCTGAACCTGTCCCCCCAGATAGTGGATGTGCTTCTGCACCCCCCGTTTCTCGATGCACAGGCTGATGACCGCACCCAGATAATCCTGAGGTGTCAGGATGTGGGCCTCGATGATGGGCTCTCGAACCTCGCCGATCTTGTTCGGCTCGGGCAGGTCCGCCGGATTGTCGATCCTGATCAGCTCCCCGTCGTGGCGCACCACCTCGTAGACCACGGTGGGCGCGGTCGTGATCAGATCCAAGTCGTATTCCCGCTCCAGGCGCTCCTGGATGATCTCCATATGGAGCATCCCCAGGAACCCGCATCGGAAGCCAAAGCCCAACGCCTGGGAGACCTCGGGCTCGTAGAAGAGTGCGGCGTCGTTCAGCCGCAGCTTGCCCAGGGCATCCCGCAGATCCTCGTAGGCGTCGGAGTCCACGGGGTAGAGACCGGCGAAGACCCGCGGGCGCATCTCCTTGAAGCCGGGAAGCTTGGGAGCCGGATTGTCGGCCCGGGTGATGGTGTCGCCCACGGGGGCCCCGTCGATCTCCTTGATGGAGGCGATCAGGAAGCCCACCTCGCCGGTGCTCAAGACCGGCCGCTCCGTCTTCTTGGGGGTGAAGACCCCCAGGGAGTCCACCTGGTGCGCGCGACCGGTGGAGAGCATGATCACCTTGTCCTTCCGACGGATCTCCCCGCTCACCACCCGTAGCAGGGACACCACGCCCACGTAGGGGTCGAACCAGGAGTCGATGATGAGGGCCTGCAGGGGTCCGGTGGGGTCGCCGGTGGGGGGCGGGATCCGCGCGACCAGGGCCTCGAGGAGATCGGGGATTCCCTCGCCCGTCTTGGCGCTAACCCGCAGGGCGTCGTGGGCCTCCAGGCCGATGATCTCCTCGATCTCCCGGATGACCCGCTCGGGCTCCGCGGAGGGCAGGTCGATCTTGTTTAGAACGGGCAGGACCTCGAGCCCCTGCTCGATGGCCGTATAGCAGTTGGCGACGCTCTGGGCCTCGACCCCCTGGGCCGCGTCGACCACCAGGAGCGCCCCCTCGCACGCGGCGAGGGATCGGGACACCTCGTAGGAGAAGTCCACGTGCCCCGGGGTGTCGATGAAATTGAGCTGAAAGATCTCGCCGTTTCGCGCCCGGTAGTCCAGGGTCACGCTCTGGGCCTTGATCGTGATCCCCCGCTCCCGCTCCAGATCCATGGAATCCAGCACCTGGCTGGACATCTCCCGCTCGCTCAGGGCCCCGCAGAGCTGGATGAAGCGGTCAGCGATCGTCGACTTGCCGTGGTCGATGTGGGCAATGATCGAGAAGTTTCGGATGTGGTTGAGTTCGACCATGCCAGGCGCCCGCGGGCTCAGGATTGGAGGACGTCGCGCCCTTCCAGGATGTCAGGTCGAGGGGCTGGACCGGCCGCTGCCTCGCCGACGCAAATAGCGCGCCATGATAGCAGAGGGGGAAGAACCTTTGCAGACCCGGGCGGCCGCCCGGCTTGGGGCGGCCACCGGCGATTCGGGATCGGTGAGGGCGACGCCAGCGACAGCGATCAGCCCTTCGGCAGGCGCAGGGCATAGAACATCCGCCCGTCGCCCCGCTGGATCAGCGCCGCCACGGAGCGACCCGGATCGATGGCCTCGAGGATGCGATTGAAACCCTCCAGGCTGTCCACGGGCTGGTTGTCGAGCATGAGGATGATGTCCCCGGAGGTGATTCCGGCGGCGGCGGCGGGGCCGTCCGTCACGCTCTCCACCCGCACGCCACCCTGGTCGACCCCGAGCTGCTCGCGCTGATCGTCCGTCAGCTCCCGGGCCACCAGTCCCAGACGGTTGACCTTGTCTGGCACCGGCTCCCGCGACACCACCGCCAGCTGCTCCTCGTCGGGGAGCTCCGCGATCTTGACTTCGAGATTGAGGCGCTCGCCCTTGCGCATCACCTCGATCTTGGCAGTCTCGCCGACGGGAGTCGCACCCACCAGGGGCGGCAGGGCACTCGAGGTCTGGACCTCCTTGCCGTTGTAGCTGAGGATCACGTCCCCCGGAAGGAGCCCCGCCGCGGTCGCCGGACTGTCCCGCAACACTTGGGCCACCAGCGCCCCCTGAGGATGGGAGAGACCGAAGGTGGGCGCCAGCTCGCGGGTCACGTCCTGTATCAGCACGCCAAGCCACCCCCGACTCACCCGGCCCTTGGTCTTCAGCTGCTCCACCACGTCCATCACCAGGTCGATCGGGATGGCAAAGGAGAGCCCCATGAACCCGCCGGTGCGGCTGTAGATCTGACTATTCACCCCGACCACCTCACCGTCGAGGTTGAACAGGGGCCCGCCGGAGTTTCCGGGATTGATGGCCACATCGGTCTGGATGAAGGAGACGTAGTTCTCCGAGGGCAGGCTGCGCCCCTTGGCGCTCACGATGCCGGCCGTCGCGGAATGCTCGAAGCCGAACGGCGAGCCGATGGCCAACACCCATTCGCCCACCAGGAGATCCCGGGCCGAGCCGATCCGCGCTGCCGGCAGATCCTGGGCCTCGACCTTCAACAGGGCAATGTCGCTGCGCTTGTCCGCGCCCACCAAGGTTGCGATGAATTCCTGGCGGTCGCTGGTGCGGACGATGATCTCATCGGCCGCCTCCACCACGTGGGCGTTCGTAAGGACGTACCCATCCCCAGAGATGAAGAAGCCCGACCCGAGGGAACGGGCCTGCTCATCGTCCTCCGGGACCTCCCCAGGGTCCCCCTGGTCGCCGAAGAAGTGGCGGAAAAAGTCCTGCAGAGGGCTGTCTTCCGGCAGGTCCGGGATGGAAAAGCCATGGAATTGCTCGGCGAGGTTTCGGCTCTGCTTGGTGCTGATGTTGACGACCGTGGGGCCGTTCTCGGCAACCAGCTCTGTGAACTCCGGAAGGGCACGGGTGGTCGCACCCGCCGTGATCCACGACCAGCTCAGGATCAACCCCAGGGCCAGGGTCCGCCAAAAACCAGAAATAGGAAGCATGGATACTCCGATGTGGAATCTTGCGGTGCCCCTTGACCGCCGGTGACACGGACCCGCGGAACCGCTCAGGGGCGGTCGGCCATATCGGGAGGGGACTTGAGGGACGCCTCGCCGCCGAGCCGACGAAGGACGACGGGATGATACTTGGGGTGCCGTGCACGCCTCGCACTGTAGCCGCGCAGCCAGTATAAAGCTAGAGCGAAACCGAGCAGCGCCCCCGTCAACGCACAGCCCTCCGGCCCGCCGAGGATCTCGGCCCAGAGCGCTCCCGGTTGCTGCCCAACCCACTGTCCGATCACCCCGCCCGTGACCAGGCCGAGGATGGGAACGAGATAGGCGGCGAAGGCCGCCGCGAGCAGCCCCTCCTCCGAGACGCCCACCAGGACCCGGTCACCAATCGCCGCCCCAGCCGCGTTTCTCGCCTTCAGCGTGACCGACCGCCGTCCCAGCAGCCGGTCCACAAGGGCGGTTCCGCAAGCCCCTTTGGAGCCGCAGCCCGCGCAGCCGCCGCGCCGCTCCGTGCGCACCTCCGCAAGCTCGCCGCTCAGGGAGAGGACCGTCCCCTGCTCCTCGATCATCGGCTCGCCTCCCCGCTCGGACCCACCCCCGCGACCGCCGCCTGGACCGTGGCCGACGGCACCTCGCCGACCACCGTCACCTGGTGGCCGGCGACCTTTCGTCCCGCCGCGTGGACGGCGCCGATTCGGGTGACCCCGTCGAGCCCCTCAGCCGCATCGGGCTCGATATAGATCGAATAGGCCGAGAGCCGATCGCTGAACACGAAGTGCTCGACCTCGGCGCCGCTCGGGGCCCGAATCACGTCATAGAGGACGGGCTCGAAGCCGGCCGGCCGGGGCTCGAAGCGCCAGCGGCTGGAACCCAAGTCGCCGCCGGGCGCCGGGCGTCCCCCGGTTCTTTCCTGCGCCGCCTCCTCCCGTTCACCCTCATCGTCTCCCTCCCCATTGAGCACGAGGTCCGTGAACATCAGCTGCTCGATGGGCTCGCCCGCGTGGTCGAGCAGCTCGGATTTCAACGGCAGGCCGGAGTCCCGGTCCAAATGAAGCCGATAGCCGTAGCGAAGCGCGTCCCGGGGCTTGATGACGAGGACGTCGGTATCGCGCCCCGCGATCCGCGCCGTTCCCTCGATCAGGAGCTCGTACCAATCCGCGAGCAGCGCCGGGTCGATCCGGTCGGAGCGCAACAGGTTGCGACCCGCCTGACTCTTGACCGAGATGGGATGCCCGTCGGGCATGACGCAGGTGACTCGGTCCCGCTCACGGGCGACCGCCATGATCGGCCCGCTCAACGAGACCAGGCGCTCCTGGACACGGCCCCCACCGACGTGGTGGACCAGGTGCAAGGTCTCCAGACGATTGTCCTGCAGATGGACGAGCGTCCCTTCGAAGTCTAGGGAGCGCAGGGCACGATTCATGGTTTCGAGCATCCTGCCCGCGCGATCTGTATCCTCCCCACCCCAGGTCCCCGAGCCGCTCCCCAGCCCGAGCAGCGCCGCGAGCACCGCGGCCCACACCCGAGGGAGACGCCGCTTTATTGCGTTTGCCGTCCGGGCGAGGGATCGCCCGGCAGTTTCAGTGGCGATCAGCCAGTGAAAATGGAGCGCTTCGAGAGTCGCGCCTCTCGAAGCGCGAGCTGATCGAATGCCAGGATGGCATTTGATCGGCATCTCCCTAGCGGGCGCCTTCATAGCCAACCAAGGTGGCGTAGGGCAGCATCCCCTTGACGCCGGCGGCAGGGGCAGCCTCCTGGTGATTGACCAGGAAGAGATCGAGCTTGCTCGCCAGGTCCGGCCGATCCAGGTCCCAACGACGCTCCGCCGACCCGGCGGCCGGGGTCAAGGTCGACACCTGCGCTTGCAGAGGCTCCGAGGTCGCGCGCTCCGGCCCTCCCACCAGGCTCGGAACGGCGAACACCGCCAGAAAGGCCGCACCGGCCGCCAGTGCCGCCCCACCGAAGGGTGCCAAGCGGAAGAGAAATCCCGCCCGGCTCGGACGACGACGGATCGGGATGGGCTCGGCGAGGAGGGCCTCGCCGACAGACGTTGCCAGCCCCCGAACGGCGGGATCGATCGCCTCCCCCCGCATCGCCTGTGCGATCAGATGATAGCGTTCCCATGCATTGCGCAACTCCGAATCCCTGCCGATTCGGTCCAGCAGGCCAGCGGCGAGCTGACTGCCAACCTCGCCGTCCATCATCGCAGAAAGCTGCTCGAGTCGTTGATCGCTCATGACCGTTACTATCCAGGCCGGTTGGCTCGCTTGGTCCGCTGTCCGGTTGTCCAGGAGGGACGCCCGGCTTTCACGGGGCTCGTGCCCCGGATTCAGGGCTCGAGAAGAGGCCGCAGTCGTTTGTCGATCGCCTCTCGCGCCCTGAAGATCCTCGAGCGCACGGTGCCGATCGGGCATTCCATCGCGGTGGCGATCTCCTCATAGCTCATGCCCTCCAGCTCGCGCAGGACGATGGCCGTTCTCAGATCGTCTGGCAACGCATCGAGCGCCTGCTGCACGGTGCGCGCGATCTCGTCGGTCAGGAGATGGCGCTCCGGTGTGGCGTTCTCGCGCAGTCGCGCGCCCAGGTCCATCTGCTCCGCGACATCGGCCTCCAGATCATCCCCCGGCGGTCGGCGCCCCTGGGCCACCAAATGGTTCTTGACCGTGTTCACCGCGATGCGATAGAGCCAGGTGTAGAAGGCACTCTCCCCGCGAAAGCCATCGAGGGCCCGATAGGCCTTGAGAAACGCGTCCTGCGCGACGTCCAAGACCTCCACCGGGTCGCGAACGTAGCGACCAATCAGGTTCGCCACCTTTTGCTGGTACTTCAGGACCAGCAGGTCAAAGGCGCGGCGATCACCTGCCTGGGCGCGACGGACGAGCTCCTGGTCGGTGCTACGCTCAGTCATCGGCGACGATCCGCGGAAGACGCCGCCCCGGTTTCCGATGGCATGGACAGCTCCCGTGAGGGGAAGTTCTTGGAGCTTGCGAGATGCGGCCGCGGCGCTTCAAATAAACGGCGGAAAATTGATCCACGCCAGGAAAACCGCAAGTGTAGGCAAGCGGGCCTCGGAAGTCGCGCACGGAAGACGCCGCCGACAGAGGCAACAGGTCCCCTGCGCCGGCCCGGGCCTTGGGTCGCCCCGGCGTTTGCGCCACGAAGAGCCACGGTAACCCCATGTCCGAGACCGTCCACCGATTCGATGTCCTGATCCTAGGCAGCGGCGCCGCCGGCCTGAGTCTGGCCCTGAGATTGAGCGAGCATCTCTCGGTCGCGGTCCTCTCCAAGCGGGAGCTCACGGAGGGCAGCACCGTCTACGCCCAGGGGGGCATCTCGGCGGTGCTCGACGCCCAGGACTCGGTGGATTCCCATGTCCAGGATACCCTAAGGGCCGGCGCCGGACTCTGCGACAGCCGCGTCGTCCGCCTCGTGGTGGAGCGCGGTCCGCAGAACATCCAATGGCTGCTGGACCAAGGCGTCGCCTTCACCCGTAGTGACGAGTACGCCTCGGCGGGGGGCTATCACCTCACCCGGGAAGGCGGCCACAGCCATCGCCGGGTGGTGCACGCGGCGGACGCAACGGGCCGGGCCGTCGCCACCACACTCGAGTCTCGGGTCCGCGCCAGCCCCAATGTGACCCTGTACGAGCAGCACATCGTCGTCGATCTCATCACCACGCGGCATCTGCCCCGGCGGGCGAGCCCTAGTTCACACGAGCACAACCGCTGCTTCGGGGCCTATGTCCTGGACCGGGAGAGCGGACGGGTGGAGACCTTCCTGGCGCGCTTCGTGGTGCTCGCCACGGGCGGGGCCAACAAGGTCTATCTCTACACCAGCAATCCGGACGTCTCCACGGGCGACGGCATCGCCATGGCCTGGCGTGCGGGCTGCCGGGTCGCCAACATGGAGTTCATGCAGTTTCACCCTACATGCCTCTATCACCCTGAAGCAAG
>Ga0316576_10001601_pt1 | contig 12346 bp, 11 predicted proteins | sample S0NA_FD_203075 | JGI IMG/M metagenome (GOLD analysis project Ga0316576, IMG submission 203075) | Rhizosphere microbial communities from salt marsh grasses in Alabama, United States - S0-2_050615r3r5 | ecosystem: Host-associated > Plants > Roots > Rhizosphere | place: USA: Alabama | collected... | reverse complement strand
ACTGGCGCTGCCGACCAGCCACAATCCAAGGTGAGCCCCACCCCTGGCCGTGATCTCCGACACCACCGCCCGGCCCGAGTCCAGCCTCAGCGCGCCGAACGCCGCGCCGTCTGCCGGCCCCGCGCCGATGCGGGCGCGGAGCTGGTCGCGCCCGTTAGGCGGATTGTTGACTCGCGCCGCCAGCGCCGGCCGGCTACACCTTGTGATACTGATCACCGCTGGCACGCTAGCAACAGCGCTGGCTGCGGGTGTCGTCTGGCTGCAGCTGGACACACACCGGCGTATGGAAATCGCCTGGGTCTGCGAGGACCATCTGCGAGCACTGCAGAAAGGCATCACCGACGACATCGGCGCCATCGAGATCCTGGCCAATCTGCGTCGCCTGGACCAGGACCTGGATGCCGGCGGACTCCGGCGCTTCGCCGTGTCGATGCGGGAGCAGCATCCCGGCATCCTCGGCCTGGCCTGGCCTGGCTGCCCGCGGCCGGCGCCCGGCCGGATATGCCGACCCCGTTGGCCGGCCGCTGGCCGATGTTGGCGAGGGCGGCTGGCGACGATTTGGCCGGTGACGCGCGCGACGGCGCCAGCGTCGACTTCGCGGCGCTGGCGCGGCGGGCGCAGGCGGCCCGCGAGCTGCAGGTTAGCGACCGCGTCCCGCTGCGGCAGGCAGGAGGCTACGGTGTGATCGTCGCGGCGCCCGCGCCAGCCGCCCCAGGCGGGGTCGTGCTCGGCTTGCTCGGCTTGCACGCGCTCAGCACCGCGACGATTTCGCTACTCGAGCCCCGCGGCGTGGACCTGTTGATCGAGGACGCCTCCGCGCCGACGGATCGATCCGTTCTCGGCTTCTACGCGAGCCGCCTTGGCAGCGACGCCGTGATCTCGGACAGCCAATGGCGGGAATGGCGTTCCGCGGCGCGGGACCGCATCACTACGCAAGTCGACGTCGCCGACCGGCGCTGGACCCTGACCTGTTCGCCGACGGTTCACTACCGCAGCGCCGAAGGTTTCCGGCAGGCGCCCTGGATCATGCTCGCGGGCGGCCTCGGTCTGACACTGCTGACGGCGCTGCTGGTGCACTCGTTGGCAGCCCAGGTTCGGGAACGCCTGCGGGTGGAGCAGGCTTTGCGTGCGTCGGAGCAGCGGCTGCGAGTCGTATTCAACCAGTCGCCAGACATCCTGATGGCGGTGAACGAGCAGGGCCGCATCGTCATGGTGAACCGGCCTTGGCCGAAGGCGCCGGACGAAAGCGCGGTGGGCCACAACTCAGCGAAGATCCTGCCTAAGGGGCTGCGCAAGTGGTACCGACGGGCGCTCAAAGCGGTGTTCACGAGTGGCGAGGCCGAGGAGTTCCAGTACTCGGCCACCGATTGGGTATGTTGGCAAGTGCGCATCGTGCCGCTGCGCAACGCCGGCAGGGTGGAAGCGGCCATGGTCATCGCCACCGATGTCACCGAGCACCGGATGCTGGAGGCCCAGGCAATTCGCAGCGCACGGCTCGCGACTCTGGGTGTGCTCTCGGCCAGCGTCGCCCACGAGATCAACAACCCCAACAACGCGATCCAGTTCAACGCGGCCGTGCTCAAGCGCTGCTTCGACGACATACTGCCCCTGCTGCGACGACGTGCGGCCGAAGGCGGCGGCGTGCTCATCGGCGGCGTGCCAATCGAGCAGGCGATCGATGGCTTGCCCGACAGGCTCGCCGCGCTGTTGCGCAACAGCCAGCGTATCCAGGGCATTGTCGCCAGCCTCAAGCAGATGGCCCGCCACGACCCCGGCGAGTATGCCGGCGCGGTGGACGTGGCCAAGGTGCTGCGCTCGGCCTATTCACTCGTCCAGCACCAGGTGCAGCGGTACACCGACGACTGCGAGGTCGTGCTGCCGCCTGCACTCCCCCTGCTGCGTGGGAATAGCCAGCAGCTTGAGCAGGTCTTCATCAACCTGCTGCTGAACGCGCTGCAGGCGCTGCCTGAGCGCTCGGCATCGGTCCGCATCGAGGTATCGGTGGCCGAGGACCGCAACCAGGTCGAGGTCGCCGTCGTCGACCAAGGCTGCGGCATCGAGGAGTCGGACCTGGCTTGCATCTTCGATCCCTTCTTCACCACCCGCGTCGAGCAGGGCGGCACCGGGCTTGGCCTATCCATCTGCCGGCGTATCGTCGAGAACCATGGCGGCAGTATCGACATCGAATCCGTGGCCGGCGTTGGTACCGAGGTGCTGGTGCGGCTACCGGTTGCCGATTCGCAGACCGCGCGCGATCTGGGGCGTGCGCCGCCTGCATCGTGAGCGGCCGGAGCTGCAGCTGATTCCGGCCCGCGATCGATCGAAGCTCCGCCCCCAGTCGAGCCGTGTCAGCAAAGACTTCATCAATCGGAGTTCCCGCCATGCCGCCCGTCCCATCGCCCGTGGTACTGGTCGACGACGAACAGGACCTGCTGGACGCGACCGGCTGGCTGCTCGGCTCTCACGGCATCGCCCCGATCATCTCGCTCGGCGACGGCCGCGAGCTGCTGCCGCTGCTGGCCCGCGCATCGGTCGGCATGATCCTACTGGACCTATTTATGCCCGCTATCGGCGGCCTGGAGCTGCTGCCTAAGGTCGTGGAGGCCTATCCCGAGGTGCCGGTCGTTGTGATGACCGCAGCGCAGGACGTGGACACCGCGGTGGCCTGCATGCGCGAGGGCGCCTTCGACTACCTGGTCAAGCCGGTGGAGGAGAGTCGGCTGGTGTCGGCGGTCAAGCGTGCGCTGGAGGTGCGCTCGTTGCGCCGGCAGTTGGGCACGCTGCGTAGCTCGCTGCTGTCCCGGCGCCTGCAGCACCCCGAAGCTTTCGCCGAGATCGTCACCGCCAATCGCGGCATGGAGGTTGTGTTCCAATACATCGAGGCCATCGCCGAGTCCCGTGAGCCGGTGCTGATCGCCGGCGAGACCGGCACTGGCAAGGAGCTGCTCGCCCAAGCCATTCACCGCCTCAGTGCTCTGCCCGGCGAGCTGGTGTGCATCAGTATCGCCGGCCTCGATGACAATCTGTTCGCCGACACCCTCTTCGGGCATGTCCGGGGCGCCTTCACCGGTGCGGAGCGCGATCGCGACGGCGCCATCGCCCGCGCGGCCGGCGGCACGCTGTTCCTGGACGAGATCGGTGACCTGAGCAAGGCGTCCCAGGTCAAGCTGCTGCGGCTGCTCCAGGAGCAGCGTTACTATCCACTGGGCTCGGACCTGCAGCGGCAGAGCCAGGCGCGCATCGTCGCCGCTACCAACCAGCCCCTGCATCAGCGCATGGCCCGGGGCAAGTTTCGCCAGGACCTCTATTTCCGCCTCTCCAGTCATCCCATCGAGGTTCCGCCGCTGCGCCGCCGGCGCGACGACATCCCGCTCCTGCTCCAGCACTTCATCGACGCCGCTGCCGAGTCCCTGGGACGGCCGGCGCCGAGCCCGCCAGCGGAGCTGATCACGTTGCTCGGCGTGCACGAATTCCCCGGCAACGTGCGTGAGCTGCGGGCGATGGTCTACAACGCTATGGCCCTGCATCGCGCCGGCCCGACGCTCTCCCTCGACAGCTTCCGCAATCTGATCGTGCAGGGCCGTGGCCCCCACGCCGGCAGCGTCCTTGAGGCCGGTGCAGACGACGAGCCGCCGCTCGCGATCAGTGGCCGTTTCCCGACGCTGAAGCAGGCCAACGCCTTCCTCATCGACGAAGCCATGCGCCGCGCCAGGGACAATCAGGGCATCGCCGCCATGCTGCTCGGCATCACGCGCCAGTCGCTGAACCGGCGGCTGAGCAATCGCCAGCGCTCCTGATCTCGTCGGCACCGTCCGCTGAGTGGGCTGCCGAGCACCTGCGTTAGGGGTGCAGCATCTGCTGCATCCCAAGACGCGGATTCATCACTGCAAGCCCTTGTTTCTATAGCAATTGGAGGGCTGTTCTGCGTCGCGGTTAACATGCTTCGCTGCACCCCGGCTCATCCACCGATCCATTGGCAACGCGTGGATTTGTCAGCGCTTTTCCTGAAGTCGCTGGCCTGGCCTGATTTCTGCTTTAAATCGATCGAGGCCACTGTGTACGGTGCTGCCCGGCCTACCTTCGATGCCGCCGCTAACCATGGCGGCAGACGACACAGGCGCCGACATCAGAGGATTTCCCCCATGCCGATGAAAAACCTCGCCCCGCGCTGGCGCGCTGTCGTGAGCTTGCTGGCGCTACTGTGCCTGCTCAATGCGCATGCCGCTTCGAGCGGCGGTCTCATGCCGCACCTGTTCCTACTCGCCATCTGCACAGCGTTCGTGGTGCTGCTCGCTCACGCTGCAGTCGCCGACAACCTCGGCTGGCCCGTCGGCCGCCCTTAGGCCCATACCGGCGCTTTTCGCCGGTGCCGCTCCGATGTTCGCGCCGGTCCCAGATCAAGCATTCCAACAGAGGCACTAGTCATGAACGCCCGCTCCGCACTGCGCATCTTCACCGGCACCAAGACCCTTGAGAACCAACTGGACGAATTCCTGGACCTACTCTCCGAGAGCGGCATCCTCTACCGCGCCGGTCTGACCTACTACCTGGACAACGGCGGTAGCGACAACGAGAGCTTCCAGCACAAGCTCAAGCAGGTGGACAAGATGGAGTCACGCGCCGACCAGCTCCGCCGCAGCATCGAGCAGAGCCTGTATGAGCAGTCGCTGATCCCGGATCTGCGCGCCGACATGCTGAGCCTGCTGGAGGACCTGGACTTCCTGATCAATGTCTTCGAGGAGAACCTCTACGCGTATTCGGTGGAGAACCCGGACTTCCCGAAGACGCTGCATCCGCTCATGAAGCAGCTCACCGAGCAGGTGGCGCTGTCGGTGGAGGCGCTGGTCACGGCAGCGCGCTCCTTTCTGCGCGATGTCGGCGCGGTACGCGATCACCTGCACAAGGTGCTGCTCTACGAGCATGAGGCGGATCAGGTAGCGCTGGCGCTGAAGACCCAGATCTTCGCCAGCGATCTGAGCCTGGATCGAAAGATGCACCTGCGCGACTTCGTCGACAAGGTGGAGGGCGTATCCAACGAGGCCGAGGACGTGGCCGACTGGCTCGCGATCTACACCATCAAGCGCGCGGCCTAAGGGGGGAGCATGGAAATCGGCATCCTCATTTTCCTCTCCAGCGGCCTGTTCCTAGGCTGGTCCCTGGGGGCCAACGACGCCGCCAACATCTTCGGCACCGCGGTGGGCTCGCGCATGGTGCGTTTCGGCACGGCCGCGCTGATCTGCTCCGTATTCGTGGTCCTCGGCGCCACCATCAGCGGCTCTGGCGCCGCACATACGCTGGGCGAACTCGGCAGTGTCGATGCCATCGCCGGCGCGTTCATGGCCGCGCTGGCTGCGGCGCTGACCGTGTTCGTGATGACGAAGCTGGGCCTACCCGTATCCACCTCCCAGGGCATCGTAGGGGCCATCATCGGCTGGAACCTGTTCAGCGGGCATGCGACCGACCTCTCGGCGCTGACCAAGATCCTCGGCACCTGGGTGGGGGCGCCACTACTCGGGGCGGTGTTCGGGGCGCTGCTCTACCTGCTGACCAAGTGGGTACTGTCGCTGACCAAGCTGCACCTGTTGCGCCTGGACGCCTACACCCGCTGGGGCCTGATCCTGGCCGGGGCATTCGGCGCCTATGCGCTCGGCGCCAACAACATCGCCAACGTGATGGGCGTGTTCGTGCCGTCGTCGCCTTTCACCAGCTTCTCCGTGGGCAACGTGCTCACCATGAGCTCCGTCGAACAGCTATTTCTGCTCGGCGCCATCGCGATTGCCGTCGGGGTGTTCACCTACTCGCGCAAGGTCATGATGACAGTCGGCGACGGCATCATGGCGTTGACCCCCGTGGCCGCCTGGGTGGTCGTGGTCGCCCAGTCCCTGGTGCTGTTTCTGTTCGCCTCGGCCGGATTGAAGGCCTTCCTCGAAGGCGCCGGTCTGCCGTCGCTGCCGCTGGTACCGGTCTCCAGCTCGCAGGCCGTGGTGGGCGCGGTAATCGGCATCGGCCTGTTACAGGGCGGGCGGGCTATCCGCTGGTCTCTGCTGGGGCGCATCTCCGCGGGCTGGGTGGCAACGCCGGTGATTGCCGCTGGCATTTGCTTTATCTCGCTGTTTTTCCTACAGAACGTCTTCGATCAGCAGGTCTTCCAGACCGCCCAGTACCGGCTGTTGCCGCCCCTGATCGAGCGCATCGCCGATCAAGGTACCGACCCGGCCCGCATCCAAGACCTGCGCAACGAGCGCTTCGAATCCGAGCGGGCAATGATGCAGGCCCTGGCCGAGCGCACCGAGCTGACCTACCAACAGCGCTTCGAGATTGCCAAGCTCGCAAAGGTGGAGTCGGACGGCGGTGCCGAGGACCACCTCGTCGGCGCCGGGGCGGAGAAGACGGCCAGACAGGTTCGGCTGGCGGCGGCCGTGTCCCGAGCTGCAAAGACGCATCCTTGACGACGGACTGGGCGCGCGTCGACTGCCGGTGCCGTCACAGCCTAAGCAAGCGCACCGCCACGCTTAGCTGCGCCTGTACCGCCCCCGGCTCACCTGCAGCGGCAGTTGCCGACCCGGAAAGGCGGCCGTCGTTGAGCTCCGAGCGGTCCAGCGACGGGGAGCGAACAGGACTTAGGATGCGTCGGGGCCGCCTCATGTCGGCGTTAGCGGTTGAATCGGGTGTGAGCGAGGCATCCAGTCAGCCTTGCCTGGCTAATGACGGGAACCACACATGGGACGCGCTGCGTTTTCGATCAGTGACGATCGAGAACGATCCGGTATCGGGCCTTGCCGGTGCGCAGATGTTCCATCGCATCGTTGACTTGGTCCATTCTGAAGTGTTCCGTGACGGGAGCAATCCGATGCCGGGCGGCGAACTCCAGCATGCGGCGGATGGCGAGCGGGCTTCCCACCGGCGAACCGCTCACCGAGAGCTGGCCCATCAGCATCGGAAAGTGCGCCAGCTCGACGGACTGCAACTGCACACCGAGCAGGTGGAGCCGGCCGCGCGGCTTCAGGGTCGCGAGATAGGCATTCCAGTCCAGCGGCACATTGACCGTCGACAGCAACAGGTCGAAGCGCCCCGCCGCGGTCGCGATGGCAGCCGGATCGCGCGAGTCGAGGGTGTCGTGGGCGCCCATCTCCAGCGCCTGCCGGGTCTTGGAGGCGCTGGAGGTAAAGGCGGTAACCTCGCAGCCCCAGGCGCGGGCGAACTTCAGCGCCAGATGGCCGAGCCCGCCGATGCCGATGACGCCGACGCGGGCTGTCGGCGACAAGTCGAACTGCATTAGCGGGTTGAAAACGGTGATGCCGCCGCACAGAAGCGGCCCGGCATCGCCCGCATCGACACCCTCCGGCAGCTTGAACACGCTGGCCGCGCGCGCCCGGACGCGGTCGGCAAACCCACCATGACGGCCAACGATGGTCTGCTCCGCCCTGGAGCACATGTTGTGGTGTCCGCCCAGGCACTCATCGCAGGTCATACAGTAACCGGCATGCCAGCCGAGTCCGACGCGGTCGCCGACCTGGACATGGGTCACCATCTCTCCCACCGCGCTGACCCGGCCGCTAACCTCGTGACCGGGTACGAAGGGGTAGGCGGTCATGCCCCAGGCATTCTCAAGCATGCTCAGGTCGCTGTGGCAGATGCCGCAGGAGTCGATTGCAATGTCGACGTCCTCGGGACCGATCGGCCCCAACTCGTACTCGAACGGCTCCAGTGGGCCGCTGGGCGCGGTGGCGGCGTAGGCGTGGACAGTCATCATGGGCATGCCCTCTTGGGTCTGCATTCGCGTCTTCGGCTTGGGGATCGGGTACACGCAGGGGCTGCGTGTTCCGGCAAACGTGACCACCGCGGAAATCGCTTCGGCGCAGGTGGCAGTAATTGGGACAGATCGGTCACGATCAGTCAAATCGATGGCCGTTTGCATCGGGCGCGGTCAGGCGCCGTGGCGCGGGTCCGCGGCCGCTTCCGCGCTCTCGCAGATGTGTTTGCCGCCAGCGTTCAGTTGGCCACTCCTAAACCCCGCTCGGTGACTTGTTATGGCCGCAAGCTGGCGCTGAACTGCACCATCGCTGCAATCTGGTGAGGGTAGGATAGCTGACGCTCGGGCTCAGCATGATGTCGATAGGCGGCGGTTCATGAGCAGCCAATCGCAGTATCGAGCCCAGGTGGACGACGGGGACCACCGGCACTGCCAGGTGTACGGCGGACAGGATCGCGTCCGCGCCTGCGCGCTATGGCCGTGTGGGCTGGGCTTGCGTTGTGCTGCTACTCGACAACATGCCTCAGTCTGAGCTGGAGAACCGCAGCACGCCCAGTTCGTCGAAGCCGCCGGCCCCATCCGGCGCGAGCACCAAAGCATCCAAGTGGCCGAGAAGCTCGAAAGACACTGCCGCGATATTCGGTCGATGGGTGACCAGGATCAGCACGCCGTCTTCCGCGTAGGCGCTGATGACTTGCCGGAGCTGTGCGGTCTGTTCGGCAGCCGCGTCCGGTGGCAGCCCCTCGATCAGCGAAAGAAAGGCCGCTGGTGACGCCTGGGTGAAGGCGATCACTGCGGTGTCTACTGTCCGGCAATATGGGCTGTGCCTGACACGGGACACCGGCACTTGCTGCGCCCGGAAACGGCGGCCCAATTCGGCCGCATCCTGGCGACCCTGCGCCGAGAGCTTGGCTTCCGCGCGACAGGAGGGATCGCGTACGCGCGGGTCAGCGCTTCCCTCATCACGTTCGATCCGAGCATGCCGCAGGAGCAAGACTTTGCCACCGGCCTGCAGCGCCTCCCAGAGCGCGTCGTCCGTGTCGGCCACTACCTCCGTGACGCACAGCGGCAGCCAGGAGCTGCACAACAGCACCAAGGCAAGGTGATGATGCATCGGGTGCATTCTCATTCGCATGTCCCCGCCGCGCATCGCGGCTCAGTGGTTCGCCTAGGCGATCTGGTGGCGTCGTCACGGCGATCACGTGGCACCCGCCTGTACTGGATAGTCAGTCAGATTTGGCCGGCTGGCGAGCTGTGATAGGAAATCACGAGAACCCTCTCGGATCGCGCGAACTGCGCGCCCCCACGCCTGACGCTTGCCATCGAACCTCATGCGTTCCTTGGAACAAAGGCAAGCTGATCGGCCAGAAGCCACCGCTGAAGCTCGCCGAGGTCTGAGGTGGACCCCATGAGCTGGACAGCCGGAGGGTGGAAATAAGCTTCGGTTGTGGGGGTCTTTGAGTCTGTTGATGCTCTGTGAACGGGACCTCCTATTTCAAGACGTTTGTTGTTGTCGCGCCGCAGGCGTGTGCGGTTTGCGCTGGGGGTCGCGCGGCGCAGTGTGGGCAACGGGTGCATGAGTGTGGGCAAGGTGGGGAGAATCCGCCGGCAGCGGATTGTCCCCGGCTTGTCCACACGGCCGCTTGCGGCATGCACGCGTTGTCCACACGGAGTCCGCCTGCTCGGCCTCGCCACCCGCTCCCCCGGAGTCGGCGCCATGCACCTCGGCCGGCGTTCTGCCACCGAGCGCGCTGTACGGGCGGGCGTGGTTGTAGAAGGCGAAGTAGCGCTCCAGCCCATGGTGCAGGGCGTGACCGTCGGCGTAGTCGCGCAGGTAGAGGTCTTCGTACTTCAGCGTGCGCCACAGCCGCTCGATGAACACGTTGTCCAGCGCCCGACCGCGGCCATCCATGCTGATGAGGATCTGGCGCGCTCTGCGCGGGCCGGTGAAGGCGTCGCTGGTGAACTGCGCGCCCTGGTCGGTGTTGAACACCACCGGCTCGCCCCGCACCAGCGCCGCCTCCAGCGCCTCGACGCAGAAGGCACTCTCCAGCGTGCTGGACAACGCCCAGGCAAGCACGTAGCGGCTGTACCAGTCGATGACGGCCACTAGATACAGATAGCCCCGCGCCATGGGCACATAGGTGATGTCGCTCGACCACACCAGGTTGGGATGGTCGATGCATAGATGCCCTCGCGAAAAGGGGTAGACGACGTGCTCGGGGTGCGGGCGCGAGGTGTGCGGTCGCGGTACCGCGCCTTGCAGGCCCAATCGGCGCATCAGCCGCTGCAGGCGCTTGCGATTGACCACCTCGCCTTCGCGTCGCAGCCAGTCACGCATCTGGCGGCTGCCGAAAAACGGCGTGCGTAGGTATTGCTCGTCGATGCGCCGCAGCAACGCCAGCTCCGCGGGATCGACCGCCACCGGCTGGTAGTAGAAGCTCGAGCGCGCCAGCCCCAACAACTCGCACTGACGGGCGATCGACAGCTGCGCGTGAGCCGGCTCGATCAGCATGCGCTTGGCCTCAACCGCGCCGCTCAGCTTTTTTTTTCAGCCAGTCGAGCTCGACCTTCAGCCGCCCGATCTGCGCGTACAGCGGCGCGGTGACGGTCTCGACGTCGGGCTCGGCGCGTGTACCTCCGCCCTCGAACAGACTGGCCAGATGCTCCAGCGCCTGGCGCTTCCACTGGCTGATCAGCGTCGGATGCACCTGATGCTCGCTGGCGAGCTCGGCCGTGGTCTTCACGCCACGGATCGCCTCAACGGCGACCTTGGCCTTGAATGCGAAACTGTAACGCTTACGCTTCGTGGACATGGATGCTCGCTCCTCTCGGGGCCAGTATCCACCCGCCGCCAGAGCTTAGCGAGCTGTCCAGTTTTCGGGGTCCACTTCACTGGATCAGCGGCGAGTTGATCATGATGTCGATGGCGGCGCCACGACCGCCGCCGGTCTTGCTCAGCAGCCGCTGCGAGATCACCGCTTTCAGGTTCAGCGACAGGTCCATCAGAAGCTGCGCGCGGCGCGCCTCCGGGAACAGGTTAATGATGCGGTCCAGCGCCTGATTCGCGCTGTTGGCGTGCAGTGTGGACAGGCACAGGTGGCCGGTCTCGGAGAAGTTGATGGCGTGCTCCATGGTCTCGCGGGTGCGGATCTCGCCGATCAGGATCACGTTGGGCGCCTGGCGCAGGGCGTTGATCAGGGCGTTGTCCCAGCTCAGGGTGTCCACGCCCACCTCGCGCTGAGTGATGAGGCATTTGTCGTGCTTGTGCACGAACTCCACCGGGTCCTCGATGGTGATGATGTGCCCGCAGGTGCTCGCGTTGCGGTAGCCGAGCATCGCCGCCAGCGTCGTGGACTTGCCGGAGCCGGTGCCGCCCACCACCAGGATCAGCCCGCGTTTGGTGAGCACCAGGTCCTTGAGGATGGGCGGCAGGCTCAGGTCTTCGAGCTTCGGGATCTGGGCGGGAATGATCCGCAGCACCGCGCCGATGTGCCCCTGCTGCACGAAGACGTTGACGCGGAAGCGCCCGATATCGGGCGGGTTGATGGCGAAGTTGCACTCCTTGGTGGCGTCGAGCTCGCGGAGCTGGTGGTCGTTCATGATGGAGCGCACCAGCGTCGCGGTCTGCTCTGGCCTCAGCGGCGTTTCGGTCAGCGGTGTCAGCTTGCCGTCGATCTTGCACGCGGGCGGGAAGTCCGCGGAGATGAAGAGATCGGACCCCTTGCGCTGCAACATCGTGCGCAGGCAGTCCAGCATGAGCTTGGCGGCCTGTTGACGATCCATCGTGCGTTCTCCTTGGTGCGCCCGGGTACGGGAATCCGTGCCGCTGGCACGGCGTGCGGCTCAGGCCTCGAACAGGGCCTCGAACAGCAGCGCGTAGACGCCACTCGCCGCGACCAGCCCCGCCAGCATCGCCGGCAGCCCGGCCTTGAGCCAACGTGCCGGGGTAATGCGCGCGCCGGGAATGTCGGCGCGCTCGGCCTCGGCCACGCAGATGATGTTGGCGGTGGCGCCGATGTGCGTGCCGTTGCCGCCGAGTCCGACACCGATGGCCAGCGCCCACCAGAGCGGCTCCACCGCGAGCCCCTTGGCCTGCAGACCGGCGACGATGGGAATCATGGTGACGGTGAAGGGGATGTTGTCCACCACGGCGGACACGAGCGCCGCGACCCACATCAGCACCAGCGCGGTGAGCAACAGCTGCGATGGATCACGGGCCAGATGCGCCAGCTGTGCGCCGATCAGGTCCAGCAGCCCCGAGGCCTCGACCCCGCCCACCAGCACGAACAGCGCCGCGAAGAATAGCAGCACCGGCCACTCGGCCTGCTTCAGCAGGTCTTCCGGGTCCGGGCGCACCAGCGCCAACGCGATCACCAGCCCGATGAAGGCGACGAAGGCCGGGTACAGCTCCAGGTGGTGGTGTACGAAGAACAGCGCGATGACGATGACCATGGCCAACATCACCCGGCGCAGCATGGCGGGCTCTTTGATGGCCTTGCGCTCGTCCAGGTCCAGCGCTAGGGCGCGCGCCTCGGCCCGACCGCCGGGCGGATAGCGCAGCTCGCGGCGGAACAGCACGAGCACCAGACC
>Ga0316576_10001600_pt1 | contig 12348 bp, 12 predicted proteins | sample S0NA_FD_203075 | JGI IMG/M metagenome (GOLD analysis project Ga0316576, IMG submission 203075) | Rhizosphere microbial communities from salt marsh grasses in Alabama, United States - S0-2_050615r3r5 | ecosystem: Host-associated > Plants > Roots > Rhizosphere | place: USA: Alabama | collected... | reverse complement strand
GCCATGGTATCCGGGCGCGGTCTTGCGCTCGGTACGGGCCAGCGCGTACTCGTCCCTGGTATCGGGGTGCAGGAACACCGGAAAGTCCTTGCCCACCTGCATGAAGCCGCGCGCGAGCATCTCATCGCGGGTCGCGCCCACGACGACATAGTCCGACTCGTCCACCGGCAGACCCAGCAGCCGGTCGCGCACCGCGCCGCCGACGAGGTAAATCTCGAGTCCGTTCGTGCCGGCGGCGCTCGGCTGCTTGGCGCCGTCCGGATCGTTCACGACCGAATTCTGGGATACTTGGTCACTCATTCCCGCTCCTGAAACGCCCGGTCGCGGCCCCATCGCTCGTCCGCGCCGAAACGCCGGCCGCCGGTTGGCGTAGACGGGCTTACCGTCGCCGGGCGCGTGTATGGGGGCCGATCCCGTACAATACGCGCCTTGCAGTTCCGCCATTGCGAAGTCTTGCCCATGGCCCGCATCCTGACCTACCTGCTGCTGATCGCCCTGCTCGGCTACGGACTCTGGCCCTTCTACACGGTCTTTCGGCTGGACTCCGCGCTGACGCTGTCGGACCCGAAGGCCATCGCCCCCTACGTGGACCTGCCGGCGATCCAGCAGAATTACAAACAGCGGCTGCAGAGCACGCTGCATGCCTTCGTGCCCCGCACCGACAGCGACAGCGGCCGCGTCCTCGGCTGGCTGTCGCAGAATCTGACCCGGCTCGGCGACGGCGCCCTGCAGCAGGCCATCACCGACGAATGGGTGCGCAACGCGCTGCGCGAGGCCGCCGCCCGCGCCACCGACGAGCGCCCGGCCTACTTCCTCGCCGCGATCGACTTCGCGTTCTTCGAGTCCTGGGACCGCTTCGTGATCCGCCTCGGCAAACTCGGCGGCGAGACCCACGTGGTGCTCGGCCTCACCGGCCCGATCTGGCAGGTCACCGACGTGGTGCAGTGAGCGGCGCGCGGTTGGGAGCGGCGAATCGATCAGCGCCCGCTTGCGGGGCCGGCGCCCATGCCCGGGCGCCTCCCGCGTCGTCGCGCGCTACTTGCCCACCAGCTTGTCGTAATCGATGGTCAGGACCCGGCAGCGCTCGCAGCGCCACCCCATGTTCGCCGCCGGGCGCAGCCGCAGGCTGAGGGTGTTCGGCAGCGTCTTGCCGATGCTCGCGAAGCTGCCCGGGCGCCCCGCGGCGCGGTCCGACCAGATCGCCCCCTTGCCGAGCAGCACCCAGCCTTCCGACATCGGGGCGCCGCACTTCGGGCACGAGTGCGCCCAGTCCGGCCACAGCGCCGGGTCGTCCGGCACGGTCCGGTTGCGCCGCTCGATCCAGACCACGAGCCAGATCAGGAAGCCGATGGCCAGCGCGCCGAGGATCAGCGGCTCGGTCATCGCCATCCAGAGATCCTGAGCGGCATTCATCGGCGAAGCTCCAGACCGTAGCGGCCGGCGGTGTACTCCATCAGCCGCAGCACGGTGCGGAAGCCGGACTTCAGCAGGTTCTGCTCCAGCCGGGTCAGCTTCGACGGATCCACCCTGCTGCCGTCTGTGCCGGTGGTCAACCCGGTGCGGGCGCGGTGGTACAACGCGTTGCGGAAGGCCGCGGCCGTCTCCTCGATCAGCGCGCCGGCGGCGTCGTCCTCCGGCGCCAGTGCCCGGAGCCGGTCCAGCGTCACGCTGCCCTGATCCGGCCCCTGGGGATGGCAGGCGCAGTCCAGCGCCAGGGCGCGGGCGACGTCCACCACCGGCTGCAGGGTGCTGCGCTGGAGGTCCAGGATCTCGGTATAGCCGCCCTCGTCGTCGACCACGAGGCCGCGGAAGAAGGTCAGTGGCGGCAGATTGGCCATGGAATCGTTGACCAGCAGCGGCACGAAGCCCGGGTTGCGGGTCTCCTCGCCGTGGATGTGGCGCTCCAGGCGCTCCACCAGCCGGCAGTCGCCGTGGACGGGGCGCAGATCGAAGAACGACGTGGCCCGGTAGACGCAGCTCTCGATCGGATCATTGATCCAGCGGCCGAAGGCCTGCTCCCACTCGCCCACCGCACGGCACGCGCTCGGATGGCCGGCGACGATGGCCTTCGCGGTGGTGACGAAGCCGCAGGCGGCCAGCGCCGCGCTGACCCGCCGGCCGAGCTCCAGGAAATAGCTGCGCGCCGCCTTGCGCTGGTCCGGCGCCGGGTCATCGTAGATCAGGCCATGGTCGAGATCGTACAGCGTCAGCAGCTCGCCGCGGCCGGCGGAGCCGAAAAAGACCCAGCAATGGTCGAGCTCCGGACTCTCGATGCCCTCCTGCGCCAGCGCCCCCTCCACCAACGCGACGACGCGGCGCAGCACCGCGGCGTCCAGCGCCGTGGCGATGGGCGCCAGCCAGCGCATCGAATCCACGCCCGCGAGGCCCGACGCGAGCACCGCGTCCCCTTGCGTGCGCAGCCGGGCGAGCTCGCCGATGCCAGCGGCCTTGGCCATGTCCTCGACGATGGCCAGCGGCGCCGCCCCCTCGGTGCGGGTCAGGTCGGCGCGGGCGACGATGCCGGCGAGCGGCGCGTCCAGCCGGCCGTCGCTGGTCAGCAGCAGCAGCTCCGTCTGCTGCGCCAGCATCCGCGCCAAGTAAGCGCCCGCGGGCTCGCCGGGCGGGGCGGCGGCCATCACCGGCTGCATCAGCAGCCGCGCCGGATCGTCGCCGGACAGGGCGCCGGAGGCCACGCGGTCGCTCAGCATCCGCGGCGTGATCAGGCCCACCGCGCGCCCGTTATGGATCACGGCGGCGGCCAGTGCCCCCCAGGTTGCCAGGTCCGCGGCCACCTGCCGCAGCGGTGTCTCGGGCGCGCACACCACCGGCTGGCCGGCGGAGGCGAGCTTGCGGTCCATCCAGTCGACCGGCCGGCGGCCCAGGCGCAGCTCTCCGCTGCGGCTTTGCTCGGTCTCCAGGCCCTGCGGCGTGATGGCGGTGCTGAAATAGGCGGCGAGGAAGCGGCTCGCGCGCGGATGGCGCTTGACGAGGGTCCAGAACAGGTCCGCCGGCAGCGCGTACAGGATCACGTCCGTCTCGGTGCGGGCCGTGTACACGTGCTCGTCGATGCCGAGATAGCGACCGATGCCGAGCAGGTCACCCTCGCCGCGCACGTCGCGCAGCTGCTCGCCGTCCGGCTGCACGTCGAGCAGCCGCACGACCCCCTGCTGGATCACGTAGATGTAGCGCGAGCGCTTGCGCCCCTGCTCGAAGACGAATTCGCCGTCCTCATGAAAGACCACGCGCCCGCCGTCCACCAGATCGAGCAGCTCGTCCTCGGTCAGGTACTGGAACGGGGGGTAGCGCCGCAGGAAATCGGCGACCCGGTAGGCGATACTGGAGGTCTTCAAGACAGGCTTCAACGGCGATTGTGGCGGAGCGCCATGCTAACCGAAGCCGCGCGCGGGTGCACCGCGACCGATGCCGCCGCATGCGCAAGCGTGGCGAGCACGCGGTCATCGTCGCTTGCGGCACGCCGCTCGTTGCCGTCATAGTGGGTTCTCGGGTCCGGCCTGGCGCGGCTTGCAGCCTGGGCCGCGCCTTGCCCCGATGATGCGCGGACCGCGGGCCCCGAGGCCGCGTGCGCCACCACCCACCGGAGGTCTCCCATCAGCCCATCGATCTCGGACATACGTGTCGGCGTCGAGCCCACCAAGCCCCCGCCGCCAGGACCCGGACGACCGCCCGGGCGGGGTCCGGCGCTGCTCGCACTGGGTTTTCGTCCCTTCTTCCTCTGCGCGGGCATCATCGCGGTGCTGTCGCTGCTGCTGTGGCTCGCGGTGCTCTTCGGGCTGCTGCGCGCGCCGGACTACCTGCCGGGCACCAACTGGCACGCCCATGAGATGCTGTTCGGCTACACGGCCGCGGTCATCGCCGGCTTCCTGCTGACCGCGGCGCGCAACTGGAGCGGCCTGCCCACCGGGACCGGCGGGCTGCTCGCCGCCCTCGTCGCGCTCTGGCTCGCGGCACGGATCGCGCCCTGGGCCGGCGCGCCGGCCTGGCTCATCGCCGCGCTCGACATCGCCTTCTTCCCGGCACTGGCGCTGTCGCTGTGGCGGGCGCTGTGGCACGGGCCCAACCCGGCCAACCGGCTGTTCCTTGCCGTGTTCGCCGGGTTCACGCTCGCCTCGCTGCTGGTCAACCTCGATGGCGCCGGCATCGCGCCCGGCCTCGCCGTGCGCGGCGAGCGGCTGATGCTGGACCTGGTCGTCGTCGTGATCCTGCTGGTCGGCGGACGGGTCATGCCCTTCTTCACCCGCGCAGCCATCGCGGACGCGGCACCGGTGGCCAGGCAACGGCTCGACGCGCTGACCTTCGGCGCGGCGCTGACCATGCTGGCGCTGCACCTGGCGCTGCCGGATCAGCCCGTTGCCAAGGCCCTCGCCGGCGTCGCCGCAATCGCCGCCGGGCTGCTGCAGCTGGCCCGGCTCGCCGGCTGGCACGATCGGCGGGTCTGGACGCGGCCGATGCTGGCGGTGCTCTACACGGGCTTCCTGTGGCTCTCCGCCGGGCTCGTGCTGGAAGGCCTTGCGGCCTTCGCGCTGCTGCCCCGCTCCGTCGCGGTGCACGCCATCACCACCGGCGCCATCGGCGTGCTGACGCTGGGCATGATGGCACGGGTCACCCTGGGCCATACGGGGCGCGCGATGCAGGCATCCCGACTCACCGTGCTCGCGTTCGTGCTGATCAACGCCGCCGCGCTGCTGCGCAGTCCGGCCCTGCTGATCGCGCCGGCGCACTACCGCGACTGGCTGCTCGCCGCCGGGCTGTGCTGGATCGCCGCATTCACGCTGTTCGTGACCGTCTACGGGCCGATGCTCGTGACGCCGCGGGTGGACGGCAAGCCGGGCTGAGCCGCGCCGGCGAGCCCGTATCCCGCGGATGCAGCAACGGCGGACTGCCGTGCTCAGCCATCCTTGCGCAGCACGCAAGAGACGCTGTTGGTCATCAGCCCCGGGCCGATACCGAGCGACCTGGCCGTTGCGGCCACCAGCCGCAGTCCTATCCCGGCGCGCGACGGGGTCATCGCTGCCCGCCCCGCGAGGAAGGCGCGGCCGCCGTCTGTCTGGTCGAGGTTGGTGTAGCGCCGGCCAAAGCCGTTGCGGACCACCCAGGGCCAGACGCCCTGCTCCAGGCGCCCGTCGCCGGCCAGCCGGCGTCCGAGCCCGCGCGGCAGCCAGTGGATCAGCCAGCGTCCGCTGTGTACCTCGCGCGGCCAGAGCCGAGAGCTGGTTCCGGTGACCACGATGACGCCGCCGGGGGCCAGCACCCGGTCGACCTCCCGCTGCACGGCGGCCAGCTGACCGGGGTCCACGTATTCGAGGACGCTGTTGCAGGTCACGAGGTCGAAGGCGGCGTCCGGATAGGGCAGGCTGCGCGTGTCGGGGACGCAGCGAAAGCCGGCACGACCTTCTCCGATCCTGACGAGCTCGCCGCCCGGCTCGCCATAGCGGCAGGCATTGGCCCTCGCAAGCGCGACATTGGGCTCCGAGATGTCGATGGCTTGCACATCGCCGCCGAGCCAGGCCATCACGATCGCCGAGGCGCCGACGTTGCAGCCCAGCTCGAGTATCCTGCGGCCCCCCACCTCGACCCCGTAGGCCTCCAACAGCGGGCGCAGATGCGTCCATTCGTACTCCACGTACCCGCCGACCCAACGCGATGCCGGATCGAGGCCCAGTGACCGGGCCCGGTCGTCGAAGGTCTGGCGGGCGGCGGCGGAGCCAATGGCGGGGGACGGTGCTGCAAGGGCGTACATCGGGTCTGGCGATCGGACGGAATGGGCGGGCGCGACGGTCATGGCTCAGTCCTTGCGGCGCTCGAGCCGGACGAAGTCCATTGGATAGGGGTTCGCGGTGTCCGCCGGGTGGTGCTCGCGGGCGGTCTCGGTCCACTCGGCGGGGTCCCACGCCGGGAAGCGCGTATCCCCGGGGATCTCGGCGTCGATCAGGGTCAGCTCCATGCGGCGGGCTTGGGCCAGGAAGACCTGGAAGATGCTGGCGCCGCCGATGATCATGATCTCGGGCGCTGCGGCCGCTGCGACGGCCTCGTCCGGGTGATGGACCACGTCACAGCCCGGGGGATGAAAGAACGGGTCCCGGGACAGGACGATGTGGCGGCGGCGCGGCAGGAGGCCCGGCAGCGAGTCCCAGGTGCGCCGCCCCATGACGATGGGCTTATCGAGCGTCAGCCGCTTGAACCGGGCCAGGTCGGCGGGCAGGTGCCATGGCAGGTCGTTGTCGCGGCCGATGACCCGGTCATGGGCCATCGCGGCGACGAGCGTGACCAGCGACCCGGCGTCGCTCATCGCGCGGGCTCCGCGTCGGGATCACCGCCGGCCCGGACCTCGTCGGCGGGCGGCGGGGACATGGCGAGGCCGCCCGGCGGCGTCCCCGATGCCGCTGCACGCTGCGCGTAGAGCTCCGCGGCCTGCTGCAGCCGCGCGGCAACCTCGGCCCGCAGGGCCGGCGGCGCGACCACCTCCACGTCCGGACCGTATTTGAGGACATCCATGACCAGCTCCGACGGGTTGCTGTAAGGCACGCGCAGCTCGTAGCGGCCATCCGCGAGCGCACGGCCCCGCTGGTCGCGATGCCAGCGCTCCGTGGCCACGTAGCGGGCACGCCCGGCGCTGAAGCAGAGCACCGCCTCGTGCGCCGGCGCGCCGGCGAAGATGCCGTAGGAGTCCGCGAAATGGGCGTCGAGGTCGGCCTCATCCACGTCCAGGGCCGGCTCGTCGAGCTGGCGGACCTGCTCCATCGCGTCGACTGCAAAGGTGCGCAGGCCCTCGCGCAGGTGGCACCAGCCGTCCAGATACCAGTTGTCGCGGTAGTGGACCAGGCGCTGGGGAGAGACCACACGCTCGTCCCGGCTGGCGCGCCAGCGGTTGAAGTAGGTCAGATGCAGTCGCCGGCGCTGGGCCAGCGCGCCGGCAACCACCTGGAAGGCATCGCCACCGCCGTCCGCCGCCAGCCGCGTGGCCATCTGCAGAACCTTGATGCGCCCCTGCAGCCCCTCGGAGCCGGCCCGCTGGACCTCCAGCAACGCGTCGATCCGGCCTTGCAGCGGCTTCAGCACGGGCTCCAGCAGGCCCGGCTGCACGTCGGAGAGCAGCTGCTGAACGGTGAGCAGGGCGTGCAGCTCCGAGGCATTGAACCAGAGCCCGGGCAGCTCGTACATCTCGCCCTCGGTCTGGTCGTAGCGGTAGCCGTTGTACTCCCGGTCGTAGACGATGGGCGCGTTCAGGTACAGCCGCATGTCCTCGATGATGCGCTTGACCGTCGCGCGGGAGCATTCCAGCTCCTCTTCCAGCCGCCGCCGCGACACCGGATGGCGCGCCCCCTGAAGGATGCGGTTCAGCTCGAAGATGCGGTCGAAGCGGTCCATCGGCCCCCGCGGCGGTGTCGCGCGCTCGGAAACGGACTCAGAAGGAGCCGGCGGCGACGCTCTGACGGGGTGGCGTGTCGCTGACCAGCACCGGCGCGGACCAGAGCCGCTCCAGGTTGTAGAAATCACGCACCTTGGGCAGCATGACGTGGACGACGACACCATTGAGGTCCACCAGCGCCCATTCGCCATCATCGACGCCCTCGGTGCCGATCGGAGGCTCGCCGGCCTCCTTCGCACGGTAGGCGATGGTCTCGGCGATGGCCTTGACATGGCGATCGGAGGTGCCCGACGCGACGATCATGTAATCCGTGACAGCGGTCTTGCCGCGCACGTCCATGACCGCGATGTCGCGGGCCTTCATATCGTCCAGGGTGTCGACGACCAGGTCTTTCAGTTGCTCAAGCTGCATCATGTCCCCTCTGGGTTGACGTGTCTTCGTGTCGTTACGGGCACCTAGCGCCCCACTTGCCGCTCGCTGCTCATCGCTTGCCGCTCACCGAGATAACACCCATCCCGACGTATGAGCTCCAGCACCGGGTCCGGCAGCAGATAGCGCGGGCTGCGCCCGACGGCGAGCATCTGCCGAATGCGGGTGGAGGAGATGTCGAGCTGGGTCACGGATTCGAGCCAGATGCGACCGGCGGGGGCATCCGCGAGATCCCCCCGCCGGCGGGTCCTCCGGCGCTCCACCTCGTTGCGCAGCTCCGGTTCGCGCTGCAAAGAGGTCCCCGGGCGGAGCATGACCACCAGATGGGCCAGCTCCAGGATCGCGTACGGGCGGTGCCAGTCGAAAAAGCCGTTGAAGGCATCGGCGCCCACCAGCAGGCAGATCGCCTCGCGCTCGCCGACCTCGGCACGGATCGAGGCCAAGGTGTCGACGGTGTACGAGCGCCCGGGGCGGCGCAGCTCGCGGTCGTCGATGCGAAATCCCCGCTCGCCGGCCACCGCCGCCGCGAGCATGGCCCGGCGCTGTGCCCCGCTGGCATGGGGCTGATCGCGATGCACGGCGACGTTGAGCGGCAGGAAGCGCAGCTCGTCGAAGCCGAGCGCCTGGTGCACGTCGAGCGCGACCCGCAGGTGGCCATGGTGGATCGGATCGAAGGTGCCGCCGAACAGCCCGATCATCGGCGCGGGATCACGCGGGCGCGGGCCCGTCGGGTGGCGTAGGCGGGGAGTAGACGCCCAGCCGGGGCGCCGTGCACGGTCGCCACGGCCGGGCGCGAGCGGCGCTTTGGCGCGCGAGCACCGGCGCAAGGCCTCCTACCGCGGGACCTAAGCCGCCGCATCGCCGCGCCGGCGTTGGCCTGCTAGCCATGCGGCTCCGCGTGGGACCGCGGATCATGCGACTCCCGCCCGGCGCGAGCGGGCGCGCACCGGGCGACAGCGGAGGATGATTGCGGCATTGATTGGATGGCTGTGCTGGTCAATGACCTCTCGGGAGCTCGATCGCTGCCGGTTTCAAAATACCTTAGCAGAAAAAATCACGGACAGAAAAAATCCGCCCGACGCGTGGTCGTGGACATGGAGTCGCCCGAGCCCGGGCGCAAGCGCGAGCGAGGATTCAGGTGCGCACCTGGCCATCGCCGAGCACGACGAATTTCTGCGACGTCAGCCCCTCCAGCCCGACCGGGCCGCGCGCATGGAACTTGTCGGTGCTGATGCCGATCTCGGCGCCGAGCCCGTATTCGAAGCCGTCGGCAAACCGTGTCGAGGCGTTGACCATCACGGAGCTGGAGTCCACCTCGCGCAGGAAGCGCCGCGCCCGGCCATAGTCCTGGGTGATGATGCTGTCGGTGTGATGGGAGCCATGGCTCTCGATGTGATGGATGGCCGCGTCCATGTCCGCGACGACCCGCACCGCGAGGATCGGCCCCAGGTACTCGGTGTCCCAGTCGGCGTCGGTGGCCGCGGCGACGCCGTCCACCAGCGCCCGGGTGCGCTCGCAGCCGCGCAGCTCGATGCCCTTCTCGGTCATGGCCGCCGCGAGCCGCGGCAGGATCTGCGCCGCGACGCCCTCGGCCACGAGCAGGGTCTCCATGGTGTTGCAGGTGCCGAGCCGCTGGGTCTTGGCGTTCAGGGCCACCGCGAGGGCCTTGTCCAGGTCGGCGCGGTCGTCGATGTAGACATGGCAGATGCCGTCCAGGTGCTTGATCACCGGCACCCGCGCGTCGCGGCTGATGCGCTCGATCAGGCCCTTGCCGCCGCGCGGAATGATCACGTCGATGTACTCCGGGCAGGTGATCATCGCGCCCACCGCCGCGCGGTCGGTGGTCTGGAGCACCTGCACCGCATCGGCCGGCAGGCCGGCGGCGACGAGCCCTGCGCGCACCGAATCGGCGATCGCCTGGTTGGACGCGAAGGCCTCCGAGCCGCCCCGCAGCACCGCGGCATTGCCGGACTTGAGGCACAGCGCGGCGGCGTCGGCGGTCACATTCGGGCGGGACTCGTAGATGATGCCGACCACTCCGAGCGGCACGCGCATGCGCCCCACCTGGATGCCGGACGGCCGGTAGTTGAGGTCGGTGATGGCGCCGATGGGATCGGGCAGCGCCGCGATCTGGGCCAGGCCGTCGATCATCGCGTCGATGCGCGCCGGCGTCAGCTCCAGCCGGTCGAGCAGCGCGGCATCGAGCCCCTTCGCGGCACCTGCCTCCAGGTCCGCCGCGTTGGCTTGGCCCAGGGCATCGCGCCGGCGGTCGAGGTCGCCGGCGATGGCCGCGAGCGCGGCGTTCTTCGCGGCGGTGTCGGCACGCGCCATTGCGCGGGCGGCGGCACGGGCGCGGGCGCCGACCTCCGTCATGTAGCGCGCCACGTCGTTGATGACTGTCTCGGGCATGGGATGCTCCGCTCTGGTGTCAGATTGCCGCGATTCTACGGAATTTTCGCTCTGCCGAGCAGTGCTCCGCCGCGGAAGCTCCGCGACCCGGCTCCCTCGTTGTCGTTGTCGCAATCGGAGGCGTAAGCGAATAGCGACGTGAGTGAGGTCACGACAACGACAGAATACAGGGTCGAGACTCGTGCACTGCTGCACCCGGAAAGCGCCGATCCATCGGCATGCGCCTAAGCGGCGCCGGGCCGGGGCGGGCTGGCCAGCCCCTCGGCGATCTCGGCAAACAGGGTCCACGGGTCGGCATCCAGGCGGCCCTTGATCGCCAGATCCGCGTCCGCGCAGCGCGCGAGCAGCGACCATAACACCGGCAGCGGGTAGCGCTTGGCGGCGGCGAGCACGGCCGCGCGGCGGGATTCCCAGACCTGGTGCGCCTTCAGCACCGGCGCTAGGTCCCGGCGCTGTCGCAGCGCGAAGCCCACCGCGGCGAGCTTGCGGATCTCCCGCGCCAGCACCCAGAGCACCAGCGGCTCGGCGGTGCCGTCGGCGGCGAGCGCGTGCAGGACCCGGTCCACCCGCGCCCGGTCGCCGGCCAGCGCCGCGTCGGTGAGATCGAACAGGTCGTAGCGGGCGCTGTCGTTGACGGCGCCGAGCAGCGCCTCCGCGTCAAGCGGCCCGGGCTCGCGCAGCAGCGCGAGCTTGGAGATCTCCTGGTCCGCGGCGAGCAGATTGCCCTCGACACGCTCGGCGAGCAGCCCCAGGGCCTCGTCGGTGGGCGCGAGGCCCCGGGCCTGCAGGCGCGCCCGCAGCCAGTCGAGCAGCGCCCGCCCCTGCAGCGGGCGCACCTGCACGATGACGCCGCAGGCATCGATGGCCTCGGCCCACTTGGACTTGAGCGCCTTCCAATCGAGCCGCGGCGCCAGGATCAGCAGCAGCACGTCCGGCGGCGGGCGCCCGCAATGGGCACGCAGCGCGCTCGCGCCGTCCTGACCGACGCCGTCGCCGCTGACGCGCAGCTCGATCAGGCGGCGGCTCGCGAACAGCGACATCGCGTTGGCCTCGCCGGCGAGCGCCGACCAGTCGAAATGCGCCTGCTGGTCCAGGCAGGTGCGCTCGTCGAAGCCGGCCTCAACGGCACGCCTGCGGATCAGCGCCGCGGCCTCGCCGAGTTGCTGCGGCTCGTCACCCCACAGCAAATAGACCGGTGCCAGTCCCCGGGAGAGGGTCTGCTCCAGCTGCTGGGGGGCACAGCGCACCGGCCTGGGTCCTCGCCTCGGAGCCGCTGAGCGCGCTCAGGACGCCGAGCGCCTGGCGAGCGCCGCGCGCAGGCGCAGCAGGACCTGGTCGGCGGCGTCGCTGGCCATGTCCTGGTAGGTGATGTCGGATTCCAGCTCCTTGCCCAGTACCTCCACGTCCGGGTTGTCGTCGAAGGTGCGATCGAGCACCAGGGTCTGCCGCGGCACCAGCTCGGCACCTTTGGCATCGCGGGCGTCGAAGGTCACCCGGTAGGTCAGTACATAGGCGAGCGCCTTGCCGCGGAGATCCACCGCGACCACCCGGGAATCGCGGTCCTGCGAGAGGATGTTCAGAATCATGCCCGCCTCCGCCGGCGAGTCGGTCAGGCCCACATCGCTGCCCACCAGGCGCGCCTCGATCGCCTGGCCGACCAGCCCGCCGGCTTGGATGTAGAGCGGGCTCAGCTCGGGCGGGATATCCACGGCGCCGCGCAGCTGGAAGCCGCAGCCGGGCAGCACCAGCGCGGCCGCCAGGCCGAGCAGCACCCCGAGCAGCCCCCCGGCAGGCGCGCGGCCGGCCGCCCGGGCAGGCAGCGCCGCCGCGCTCACTTCGCCACCACGTTGACGAGCTTGCCCGGCACGACGATGACCTTGCGCACGGTCACGCCCTCGGTAAAGCGGCGCACGTTGTCGTTGGCGAGGGCTGCCGCCTCGATGGCTTCGCGGTGCGCATCCGCCGGCACCTGCACCTTGCCGCGGACCTTGCCGTTGACCTGCACCACGTACTCGATCTGATCCTGCTTCAGCGCGTCGGCGTCGACCTCGGGCCAGGGCGCGGTCAGGATGTCGTCGCCGAAGCCGCACTCGCGCCACAGATGATGGGTCAGGTGCGGTGCG
>Ga0316576_10001599_pt1 | contig 12352 bp, 10 predicted proteins | sample S0NA_FD_203075 | JGI IMG/M metagenome (GOLD analysis project Ga0316576, IMG submission 203075) | Rhizosphere microbial communities from salt marsh grasses in Alabama, United States - S0-2_050615r3r5 | ecosystem: Host-associated > Plants > Roots > Rhizosphere | place: USA: Alabama | collected... | reverse complement strand
CCCGGCTGGGCCCGCAGGGCGCGCTCGTACATCCGACGGGCCATCAGCGGCTGGCCCCGCATCTCTTCGACCAGGCCGAGGTTCGTCAGGGCGAGCGGCTTGCTCCCGGCCTGACTGAAGGCGGTGAGCGCGGCGTCCCGGTCCCCCTGGAGCCCGTGCACGAAGCCGAGGTTGTTGTAGGCCCGGCGGAAGCCGGGATCGAGGCGAATCGCGTCCTGAAACTCGGCCTTCGCCTCGTCGAGCCTGCGCTGGAGGAAGAGGCAGAACCCCAGGTTGTTGTGGTAGCGCGGGCTCCCCGGGGCCCCCTTCACCGCCCGCCGGTGAAGCGGCTCGGCCTCGCCGTGCCGTCCCATGTGGTCGAGCAACACGCCCATCGCCGCGGCGACCTCCAGGTTGGCCGGCACCTGCTTCTGCACCCGCTCCAGCTCGAGCCTCGCCGCCTCCAGCATCCCCTTCTCCCGCAGCACCTCGGCGAGCATCAGGCGCAGGCGCCCGTTGCGGGGGTACTGGGCCAGCAACCCGCGGAGGTACGGCAACGCGTGCTCGAAGTCCCGCTGATCGACGAGCCGCTCGGCCAGCTGGTACTGCAGCTGCTCGGCCTCCCTGGTGCTGAGCTTCTCCGTCCCGGATCCGGTCCCCGTTGTCGCGCAGGCACAGGCGAGGGCCGCCATCAGAGTCAGGCCGAGGTATCTCATCGCTCCTCCCATCAGAAGCTCTTCATGATCATCAGCACCGCCGGCCCCATGAGCAGGATCATCACCGACGGCAACAGGCACACGGTCAATGGCAGGGTCAGCTTCGCGTTGGCCTTGCCGGCCAGCTCCTCGAGAAAGACGATGCGGTGGTGCCGCATCGTCCGCGCGTGCTCGCGCAGGGCGTCACCCAGGTTCGCGCCCAGGGCGGTGGCCTGGGCGATGAGCGCCGTGAGGTTCTGCACCTCGGGGTGTCCAACCCTCGACGACAGCCGCTTGAAGGCGACGTCGATGGAGAGCCCGGCCCGCATCTCGGCCAGCGTGGTGCGAAGCTCGGCGGCGAGGATCTCATCGGTCTCGCCCTCTCGCTGCGCCGACACCCGCCCCAGCGCCTGCTCCAGGTTCAGCCCGGCATCGAGGCAGGTGACAAGCAGGTCGAGCGTGGAGGGCAGGTTGCGGCCGATCTCCAGCTGCCGGTGACGCGTCCTGATGTCCAGCCACAGGCCGGGGCCGATCACCGCCAGGCTCATCACCACCATGAAGAGGAAGACCGAGCTCACCGGCCCTGACATCACCTGTGTGCCGAGCACCGAGATCAGCAGACCACCCACGATGGAGCTCACCCGCACCGAGAGGTAGAGGTCGAGGGCGTCGCGGCTGCTGATCCCCGCCTGCGCCAGCCTCCCCTGCAGCTCCGCCACCGCGTCGGCGTCCCCCGGGCGGAGCATCGCGCCGAGCCGGGACAGGCCGTGTCTCGCGCCGCCGGACCGCTCGACATCGGGCACCGGAGCCTCGCCTGCCGCCGCACGCCCGCGTCGATGATGGCGGATGGCCAGCGCCAGGAACCCCAGCGAGGTGGCCATCGATCCTGCCGCCGCGATGCCGATCTCGAACGGTGACACGTCTCCTCCTCAGACGGCCGGACGGACCAGCCGCATCAGCCAGGCGATCCCCGCCATCCACAGCGAGGAGGCGATGATTAACACCACGCGGCCCGTGCCGCTTTTGAACAGCGAGCCCAGGTAGCCGGGCTGCACCACCAGCACGGCCGTCAGGATCAACAGGGGGAGGGAGCCCAGGATCAGCCCCGAGGTGCGCCCCTCCGCCGTCAACGCCCGGTAGCGCGCCTCGTACGCGGCCTGCGCCCGCAGGGTCGAGACGATGCGCTCCATCACCTCGACCAGGTTCCCGCCGGTCTGCTTGAGCACCACCACCGCCTCGACGAAGGTGCGCAGCGCGCGGCAGGCGTCGAGCCGCAGCGACATGCTTATCAGCGCCGCCTCCAGCGGCCGGCCCAGCTCGTACTCCTCGTGACACCGCCGCAGCTCGCCCCCCAGCGGGTCCGGCAGCTCGTGGGACACGAAGCGCAGCGCGCCCTCGAGCGGGTGACCGGCCCGCAGGCCGAAGACCATCAGCTCGAGCGCCTGGGGCAGCTGTTCGTCGATCTCGTTCAGGCGCTTGCGCCGGCGGGTGGTGATCACCATGTAGGCCACCACCACCACGACCATGTCCAGCGCCAGTCCGCTGACCGGGTTTCCGGTGACCAGCGTCACGGCGACCATCGTCACGCCCAGGATCGCCCCCATGACGGCGAGGAACCTGCCGACGTTGACGTTCCAGCCCGCCTGGGCCAGCACGACGCCCAGCCGCCGCAGCTTGCTCCACCGGTCGGTCCAGCTCCTGTTGCCGCCGGTGGCTCGCCAGTCCCCGTCGATCCAGTCGCCCTGGAACTCCCGGGCGCGGAGCAGCTCGAGCAGCCGGTCGCGCCGCTGCCTGTGCCGGCCCCTGGTGAGCAGGAACAGCCCCTGCACGACGCAGAAGAACGCGAGGCCCAGGAACAGCCCGATGGCCTGGAACTCGGTCATCCCCTGCCCCCGAGCACCGCGGGGTGCAGCGGGACCCCGGCCGCGCGAAAACGGCCGAGCAGCCCGCTGTGGCCGGAGCAGACGAAGTCGCCCACCAGGTTGCCGCTGGCGTCCGCGCCCCGCTGGTCGAAATGGAACACCGGGTGCAGGTCGATCTCGTCCTTCGCCACCTGGGTCGGCTCGGCGATCGAGGTCACCCGCCTGCGCCCATCGGACCCGCGCGAGACCTGGACCACCAGGTGGATCGAGCGGACCACCATCTGCAACATCATCGACTCGGAGAGCTTCGCGCCGGCCAGGCTCATCATGGAGACCAGCCGCGTCACCGCGTCGTCGGCGCTGTTGGCGTGGACCGTGGTCATCGACCCCTCGTGCCCCGTGTTCATCGCCTGCAGCATGTCCAGGACCTCGGCGGCGCGCACCTCACCGACCACGATCCGGTCGGGCCTCATCCGCAGCCCGTTGCGCACCAGGTCACGGATCGTCACCTCGCCGCGCCCCTCGATGTTGGGCGGCCGAGTCTCCATGCGCACGACGTGGGGCTGCTGCAGCTTGAGCTCGGCGGCGTCCTCGATGGTGATGATGCGCTGGTCCTCCTGGATGAAGCTGGACAGCGCGTTGAGCAGGGTGGTCTTGCCCGCGCCGGTCCCACCGGAGATCAGGATGTTGCAGCGCGCCTGCACCGCGCAGCACAGGAACTGCAGCATGTTCCGGTTGAGCGTGCCGGTCCGCATCAGGTCGGCAGGGGCGATCACGCCGGTGCCGAAGCGCCGGATGGACATCACCGGGCCGTCCAGCGTGAGGGGGGGGATGACCGCGTTCACTCGGGACCCGTCCGGCAAGCGGGCGTCCACCATCGGCGAGGACTCGTCGATGCGTCGGCCGACACGCGCGACGATCCGGTTGATGGTGTTCAGCAGGTGTGCGTTGTCTCGGAATCGGATCAGCGTCTTCTCCAGCCGGCCGTTCCGCTCGACGTAGACCGTGGAGGGGCCGTTGATCAGGATGTCGCTCACGGTGGCGTCCGCGAGCAGCGCCTCGATCGGTCCCAGACCGACGATCTCGTCGATGATCGTCCGCACCACGCGCTCTCGCTGACGGGGCGTGGCGACCAGGTCGTGCTGGGCCAACAGATCGTCGACGATGGCGCTCACGCGCGACTGCAGCGCCGCCGGGTCCATCCGCCGCACGGCGGCGACGTCGAGCCGCTCCACGACCTGGGCGTGGAGCCGGGCGAGGATCTGGTCCAGGTCGCTTGACGCCTGGCCCGCTGGCGCCGGCCTGCTGTCCGGCGCCAGCGCCTGGGGCGCGGCGCCGGGCGACCGCCTACCTCCGAGTCGCTCGACGATCTTCATTCGACGCACCTTTCGTTCTCGTCTTCGTCCGCGGCGTCCTGGCGCCGCCGCCCTTGCGCGCGAGCAGCCGCGACCACAGCCCCTGCTTGGGTGCCGCCACCGGCGCGGGGAGGCCGCCCAGGGACCGCGACATCCGCTCCAGCTCCCGCGCCACGTCCGCCTCCGGTTCGACCTCCTGCAGGGTCACGCCGTCGGTCATCGCCCGCTGCAACCTGTCCGGAGCATCGGGGATCAGGAACGCCGGGGTGACGCCGAGCGCCTCGACGATGGCCGGCACCGGCACCGCGCCGTCGCCGGTTCGGTGTCGGTTCACGACGAGCTGGACCCGCTCCAGCGGGTAGCCCAGGCGGCGCAGGATGTGCAGGCGCCTGGAGACCCCGCGCACCGCCGGCACGTCCTGGGTGGTGACCAGCACGATGGACTGAGCCAGATCCAGCGCGGCGATGGACACGTCGCCGAAGTCCCGGACACCGTCCACCACGACGAGGTCGAAGCGCTGCTGCAAGCGCTGCAATAGCGGCGGGAACCGCTCGGGGAACAGCTCGGCGAGCTCCTCGAGGCACCCGACCTGGGACAGCACCACGGCACCCGAGCGGTGTCGCGCGAGCATCGTCTCCAGCATCTCCCAGTCGAAGCCCTGCCCCTCGGCCACCAGACGGGACATCGGGCACTGGGGCTTGAGGTCCAGCGTCGCCAGGCAGTCGCCGAGCTGGAGGTCCAGGTCGACCACGCACACGGCTTGCCCGGCGTGCGCGGCCGCCGCCGCGACGTTGCACGCAAGGGTCGTGCTGCCGGTCCCGCCCTGCCCCGCGAGGAAGACGACGACCCTGCCCTGGCGCGCCGGCTCCGCCTCCACCTGAGCCGCGGGCTGTCGCGCCCGCGACGCCGCCTGCTCGGCCAGGCCGCGGGCCACCTGGTTCACGCGGTGGACCATGGTGGCGATGCGCACCTGGCCGCCGAAGGCGCGCGCCGGATCCGACTGATGGAAGCCGGTCTGCTGGTCCTGCCCGGACTGGCCCCGGGAGCGCTGCGCCCGCTCCGCGCGCTGACGCTGCGGCCACTCCTCCTCCCGGTAGGGCTGGTAGTGCAGCGGCTGGTCGTAGGGTGGCGGCGGCTCGCCGTATGGCTCGTAGGGCGCTGGCCGCTCATAGGGGTGCGACGGCGCCGACCGCTCACGCGACACCGGTGTGACGGCTCGCAGGTGGCGTGCCCGTCCGTTCATCGCGCGAACCCCACCAGGCCCGCCGGTCCTCGTCTGGGCGAGGCGGGCTTGTCGGCGTCGACGGTGCCGAGCAGGAAGAAGCGCAGCGCGCCGGGGTCGGAGATCTCCTCCTCCCCCGGCAGCGGCGGAACCTCCCCCGGCTTGAGCGGCTGCACCAGGCTCGCGGTGACCAGGATCACCAGCTCGGTCTCCTCCCGGCGGAAGGAGTTGCGGCGGAACAGCATGCCGATGATCGGGATGTCACCGAGCAGGGGCACGCGATGGCTGATGCTCTCCAGCCGGTCCTGCAGCAGCCCCGCGATGGCGAAGCTCTGGCCGTCGCCCAGCTCCACCGTGGTCTCGCTCTGCCGCATGGAGAGCACGGGGACCTGGGTCCCCTGGATCGCCACGGACCCGCTCTGCTCGCGCTCGCTGACCCCGACCGACACCTTGAGGCTCATCTTGCGGCCGTCCAGCACCGTCGGGGTGAAGGCGAGCTGGACGCCGAACTTCTTGAACTCGATGCTCGTCACGCCGAGAGCCTGGGGGATCGGCACGGGGAACTCTCCGCCGGCGGTGAACTTGGCCTCCTGGCCGCTGAAGGCGACCAGGGTCGGCTCGGACAGCACCTTGGCCATGCCCTTGCTCTGGAGCAGGTTGACCGCGATGCTGAGCGGAAACGCGGAGGAGTCGCGGCTGGAGAGCAGGAAGCTGAAGGCGTCGGTGGTCAACGACGGGCTGAGGAGCGGTACCGGCGGCAGCTCCCCCGCCGCGGTCACCGCGCCACCGCCGGGCTGGAGGGTGTTGCCCACCGTGCCCAGGTCCGGCGCCAGCTGGTTGTTCAGGCCGATGCCAGGACCGAGCATCCCTGCCGACCGCGAGCCCGTGCGATGCCAGAGGTTCACCCCCATCTGGCGCATCGCGGTGCGCGAGACCTCCGCGATCCGGACCCGCAGCTGGACCTGCTGCCGTCCGCGCACCGAGAGGAAGCTCTCCACCTTGCCCTCCTGGCCACTGGCCTTGAGGTGCGCCTCCGCGATGCGCTTGGCCCGGTCAGCGGTCAGCGCGCTGTCCACCTGGCCCTCGAGCACGATGGAGCTGCCCACCGCGCTGACCTTCATGCCCTGGCGGGGGAACAGCCGCTGGAGCTCATCCGCCAGGCCCGCGTACGACGCCACCACCTGGATCAGGTGCCGCTTGATGTTGTTGTCCCGGTCCACCACGGTCAGCCGGGCCTGCCCCAGCTTCTTGCCGGTCACGAGCAGACGGTTGCGAGGCAGCAGCTTCACATCGGCGATGTCCGGGTGGGAGATGTTGACCTCTGCGACGCCGTGGCGCAGCACCACCGTCTCGGCGTCGTTCACTCCAACCACATAGCGCTCGGCCCCGGCGGGACGGGTTATGCCAAGCACCAGCACCAGTGCAAGCCCTGCTCTGCCGAGAGCCATGGCGTCTCCTATTGATCCCTCGAGTGCCAAAATCGTCCTCACCGTCCGCCGCGAAAGATGCGGATCCTCGGCGCGCTGGCCACCTTGACCTTCCGGCGCGCCCGCTTCTTCCTCGGTTTCGGGGTCTCCTCCCGCTTCACCGTCACGCCCCAGTCGGCCTCCTCCGCCGGCGGCGGGGGAGGCGTCCGCGTCGCCGTCTTGGCCTGTCGCACCGTCCTGTCCCGGGGGTTGCGCAGGGCGATGTAGATCTTCCCCTCGCGCTCGGCCTGGGACAGGGCCTCCGCCTCCTCCGGGGTGACAAGCACCGTGATCACACGGCGCACCTCCTTGGACTCCGCCCCGCCGGCCCCGAACGGGCTGCCCTCCTCCCCTTCCTTGTGCGGCTTGCGGCGGCGGGCCACGGTCAGCGGGTCGATGTCCTCGCCCACTGCCAGGACCCTCACGTCCTGGAGCACCGTCCGCGTCTGCATGTACGTACCGCCCCTCTTGCTCTGCCGCTGGGCCGTGCTCAGCACATCGACACGCGCGCCGGGGTACACCAACTGGGCCAGGGTGACCGGATCGTCGGTCTTGATCGAAACGGCTCGCTTGCCCTCCTCGATCAGGGACGCGACCCCGATCCCGGCGTTGGCCCGGGATAGCTGACTGACGAGCACCGGTTGCCCCTTGACCAGGGGCACCAGCGGCACGCGCTTGGAGTCCACCACCTGCTTGACCCTGGTGAAGACGCCCCGCGGCACCGCCGACTGGGGCCAGTCCGCCATCGTCAGGTCCTGTGCCCGCAGTGGCACCCCCGCCGGCACGTCGTGGTTGACCACGACCACCGACCGCACCGGCTCCTGCGAGTACCGGTTCTCGAGCAGCTGGCTCACCAGCACCCCGGCCATCGCGGCGAACACCACCGCGCCGGCCATGAACCCGATGGTGCCCAGGGCGGACGTGCGTCTCGAAGTCGTGCTCACTGTGTCACCTCACCGCTTCAGTAGGGCATCGCCGCCTTGACCCTGATGTTCCCGAATAGCATTCCGTGGCTCCCGAGGTACGCGGTCGTGGAGACGACTCCGCTGGCGTTGCAGTCCAGCTCCACCTCGAGCGTATCGACCGTCGTGAAGCCCGGGGCCGGCGCGCTGTGCGCCGCGACCTGGAGCGACTTGCACCACTTGGTCAGCCCGCCCAGCTTGTTGTTGACCACCGTCCGGGCGCAAGTCTGCGTCGGCTGGCGGGCGAGCGCGCAGGCCCGCGCGGCGTCGTACGCCGCGCTGGAGAGCAGAAACCTCACCACCAGCCCGTGCCCGATGGCGATGGTGCCGATCAGCAACATGACCAGGATCGGGAGCACCAGCGCAAACTCGAGCGCTGCCGCACCCTGGTCTCGACGTCCTCTCCGCACACCGCGCCCCGCTCTAGCCCGTGACACCTGGACCTCCGAACAGCACCGCGACAGTCAGGGCGCCCGCCCCGATGGCGACCGCGTACGGCGGGCAGTGCCCGGCCGGCCGGTCCTCCACCGTGGGCACCTCCCGCGTGTAGAACGCAAGCCGCAGGTTGGTCGCCACGGCCCTGCGGTAGTCCGGCCCCAGCCGAACCAGGAACGCGAGCGCCAGCAGGCCGCCAAAGACCGCGGCCGCCAGCGCGCAGTACAGCGTCCGCTGCGGTCCGAGCCACGCCCCCACCGCCGCCAGGAGCTTCACGTCCCCGGCGCCGAGCCAGCCCCGGGCGAACGGCACCAGGAGCAACCCCAGCCCCACCGCCAGACCCAGGACGCTCGCCGCGACGGCCCCCTGGGCGAGGCCGAGGATCAACCCCGTCGCCGCGATGGCCAGGCTCACCCGGTTCGGGACCCGCCGAAAGCGGATGTCCCACAGGGCGGCCGCGCAAACACCGCCGGCAAAGGTCGCCCAGGCTATCGCGGTAACCAGGGGGGTCGGCATGGAGGATCCTCAGAGCAATCCACATACCATTCCCCCGTGTTGTTGATTTCTTTGGCCGCCCGGTTGACCGACGAGGTCTTCTGACCCCTTCGCAATGGCCCGGGAAGCTCTCGGTGCCGGGCTCCCTCCGTCGGGCAGTGCGGCCCCGGGTACGCCAAATGTCATTTTTGCTTTTTATTTCAAGATGTCAGAATTTGTAGGACAGAAGGGCGAACAAACCTACATGGACGAATGACCCCACCCGGAGTCCCGAGTCTCAGGGATCTGCTGCCGGCTCCCAGCGGCCGCCGCCTTCCCGCCAGTCCCCACCGCCACCTCCCCGTCGTCCTCACTATGGTGTTCCATCTCTCGATAACGCAATACCAATCGCGCATACCGAGCACGCGCGCAGTTTGAATTTTTTGTCCCATGGTATGGTCTTTTATCCCCACCGCTGACTTTCGCGCATTCAGACAATATTGCCTTCGCTCAAGCGACTTTGACAGGGACACAACTCCCCATCCGGCCGCTCGTCGAGCTCCGGCGCGGCCAGATTTCGTGTCGCTTTTCCGCCCACGCCCCGATGGAACGCGAGATGCATCGACGGCAGGACAACGAAACCACGACGAACCGAGGACGACGACCATGAAGCTCCTGAAGAGACTCTGGAGGGAGGACCACGCAGTCTCCGCTACCGAGTACGGCATCATCGCCGCCATCATCGCGGTGGGGCTCATCACCGTGCTGTTCACGTTCCGCGGTAGCCTGCGCAACATGTTCAGTCGAGCATCGGCAGCGGTGGACACTCCGCCGTAGTCGTCGGCAGGCGACCGCCGATCCTCGCTCCTGTACCGCGCCACGCGTCGCGCGCACGGCGAGTGCACGCCTGCACCCGCGCCCGGTCCTCCAATCCACCAAAATGACGTCGCAAATCTCCCGCTCGCGGCGGGGCGATTGCTCCCACCTGGGGTCTTTTGTCCTTATTCGACCTATTGTCTTATTCAAAACCGTCAGCTCTTTATTATGTTCTTGATCACGGCCGCCCAAATCAGGGTTATGAATTTATACCCTCACCGTCGCTCCTGGGGTCTATCGTTCCTCATATGGCCCTACAGTTCGCGATTCTCAATGGGATCCGACGGTGGATCGACCCTTGCATCACCGGCCGACGATCAGTCACCACCGGGAGGAAAACATGTTCAAAGCAAGTCGGGTCATTCTGCCTGGAGCCCTGCTCCTGCTGATAGGGGCGCAGTCCTGCGACTACCAGGAGGCCGAGCCGGGACCGCAGTACAGCTCCGCGGCCGACCAGCTCGCCGCCGAGTTCGGCGAGGGCGTGAGTCAGGACGCCGTGGACAGGGTCGTGAAGGTGTCCAAGGACCTCGTCCTGGAGAACCGCGGGCGAGGCATCTCGGACCTGATCACCAACCTCAAGGCACTCCTCGCGCTGCGCGGGATCGACGGCAAGGTCCTCGACGAAATCATTGACTCGACCCTCGGTGACCCCCTCCCCGGCGTCGACCTGTCGCAGAGCACCACCAACGGAACCGGCAGCGTGACGCAGCCGCTCTCGCCCAACAACCCCAATAAGCAGCACTACGAGTGCCCACCGATGAACCTGACGGGCAAGGAGTCCTGCGTGCAGCTCATCGACGCCGCGATCCTGCAGACCACGAAGGGGGTGACCGCGCCAGACTTCGAGACGAAGGCGACCCAGAAGATCGAGATAGAGACCGACCTGGGCAACCAGCCGCAGGATTTCAAGGACTTTGCGATACACTACCTGACCGATCTGTCCAAGAAGGTCTACAAGTTCGGTACCGACGTCGCCGCGATCCGCGCAGAGTACATTCTCCGCGACGCGGGACTGTGCGACGCGGAGGTGGTGGACGGCAAGGAGATCGCCCGGATGCGCGGCATCGAGGAGGCGGAGAAGATCCTGCGCCAGCTCATCGGACGGACCAACCTCACCCTGGCGCCCCAGGGCGGCGAGTGCCTGCGCATCGGCCAGACCGGCGCCCAGACCCAGGCCATCATCGAGGGGGAGATCAAGAAGTGGGTCGAGGCCAAGCCGCTGTGCCCGGACACCAGCCGGTCCAACGCCAACGTGCAGGAGGCCGAGAAGTACCGCAAGGAGGGCATCGACCGCGGCATCAAGTCGCTGACGACGACGATCTGGGTCGGCAAGATCCGCAACGGCATCCCCTGGGGCTTGAATGAGTACACCGTGGTCAATGTCGACAACTGCACCGCCAAGGACCAGATCCGCTACACCACCTCACCGCTCGTGGTGGACCTCGACGGCGACGGGCTCGAGCTTCGCACCGACCGCGTCTCCTTTGACCTGCTCGCCACCGGCCAGCCGCAGGAGGTGACCTGGCCCGGGCCCGCCGAGGGGCTGCTGGCCCTCGACCTGAACGGCGACGGACGTGTGACCTCCGGCCGGGAGCTGTTCGGCAACCGCAGCGACTGCGCGTCCGGCACGTGCGCCGACGGCGCGGCGGCGCTGGCGGTCCACGACGACAACGCCGACGGGCGGATCGACCAGAAGGACGCGGTGTTCGGCGCGCTGCGGATCTGGGTCGACCGAAACCACGACGGTCGTTCGCAGCCGTCCGAGGTCGCGCCCCTCTCCGAGCACGGTATCAAGTCGCTGTCGCTCAAGGCGACCTACTTCGACCAGAAGGTCCCGGCGGGCCGCATCTCTCTCTCGCTGTCCGTGGAGACCACGGCCGGCCCGCGGACGGCCTATGACGTCTGGTTCGACAACCTGGCCTCGCCCGGCTTCCCCACGCCCCTCGACTAGAGCTCTGCTCCGGAGGTAGCTCCGACGGTTGCGGCCGTAGGATGGGATGTGGGAGGGGGAGCGCAAGCCCTCCCGCTGGATCTGCCTTCCTTGCCCCGTGCCCGTGCCCACCTTGCCCGGGTGGGCGACGGTCTCCACCCCGCCGGCTCCGGCGGGGTGGAGGCCACTCCTCTCCCCTAGCTCCCGGAGATGCTCAGATCGTCGATGTACCAGCCAGCGTAGTTCACCACGCTGGTCGCCATCATGTGAAACGCGACCTCGATGATCTTTCCGGCGTAGGCCGACAGATCGACCGTCCGCTGGGACCAGCCCGGAGGGCTCGGCGCGCTCCCGGTGCAGGTCTGCGTCGCCACCGTGCCGTCGATACGGATCTCGCTCCAGTCGAAGGTCAGGAAGAGGTCATACCACTCGTAGAAGCTCAGGGTGGCCTTGGTCCAGTTGCCCGGGATCTTGACCTTGAATGAGAGCACGCTGTCGTCGGTCGTGTCCGAGTTGCTGCAGGTGCTGGAGGCGTTGCCCAGCGGGCTGTAACAGTCGCTGATCTTGGTGCCCCATGCGCCCATCCCGGAGTGGCCCGCGGTGGGCGGGGTCTCGGATCCGTCGCAGTTGGACGAGGGGTTCCAGTTGCCGAGCTTGCCCCACTCCCAGTCCTTGGTCCCCGCGAGCGCGCCGTCGGACAGCTCGAAGTCGAGGCTCAGGGGGGCGACCAGCGTGCCCGGGGGGAGGTTGACGCACTGGCCCTGGTCGCAGGACTGGGCCGCGGCGCACACCGCCCCTCCACCGACGGTGCCGGTCAGGCTACCGCAGGAGCACTGTCCGCCGCTGCAGGTCTCACCCGGGCCGCAGGCCACGCCACACGCGCCGCAGGCCAGGGGGCTCGTCGCCTTGTCCACGCAGGTGTCGCTGACCACGCACTTGGTCGCATCGGTGACGGTCCAGCTCGTGCCGCTCGCCGCGGAGTCGCACTTGGCGCACCCCTGGGGGTGGGGGTCGCCGTCCTTGTAGCACGTGCCCGAGATGAGGCAGGTGTTGGCGATCGGGCTCCAGTCGGTCGCGCTCTGGGTCGGATCACACT
>Ga0316576_10001598_pt1 | contig 12353 bp, 14 predicted proteins | sample S0NA_FD_203075 | JGI IMG/M metagenome (GOLD analysis project Ga0316576, IMG submission 203075) | Rhizosphere microbial communities from salt marsh grasses in Alabama, United States - S0-2_050615r3r5 | ecosystem: Host-associated > Plants > Roots > Rhizosphere | place: USA: Alabama | collected... | reverse complement strand
TAAAAGGAAATCATTTCAATTAGAATTTGATTCAGCCTCCTTTTCTTGACCACCAACCCCTCATAGCCCCTGGGATTCGCCGCTCTCTCAGGGGCCTTTTATTAGTTCATTCATTGTGCCTCTCCCAAAAAACGCCAACCAAGAATTTAATAATACCTGAAGCACCTTTGAAATTTGATTTGTTATAGAGGGTTAAAACATTACGAAGCTTTTTACTTGGTAATCGAAATATTTAATATTTTACTTCCATCAAAAACAGTCCGTTGGCCGGAGCAGTGATTCCTGCGAGGTTGCGATCTTTTGAGATGAGTATCTGTTTGAAGTCATGGGGTGTAATTTTATCAAATCCAACGTCCACAAGAGTTCCCACAATATTACGTACCATAAATTTTAAAAATCCGTCACCTTCTATTTTTAGGACCAGATAGTCATTTTCTGCTTTTACAAGATCAGCGTTTATAATGCACCGAACCGTGGAAGCCCTTGGACTTCCAGATCCCTCGAACGCTTTAAAATCATGGCTGCCGATGATACAGCGAAGCGCTTCTTGCATGGCGCTCAGGTTGAGTTTTTTGCGGATATGCCAGGCATACTGACGTGAGATAGCGGCAGGGAGTGTTCGATTCAAAATTCTGTAATGATATACTTTGCTTTTAACATCGTATCGGGCATGGAACTTTTCCGGGACTATTTTGCATGAACTTATGACAATATCTTCGGGCAAAAGGCTGTTGAGTCCTTTTAGAAAAACTTCCGGAGTCAACGATGCAGCACATCGAAAATTTGCTGTCTGGTTCAAAGCATGTACACCGGCGTCGGTTCTGCCTGAGCCTGTCACAGCAACGCAATTTCCTGTCATAGTTTTCAGTGCATTCTCGATTTCTCCCTGAATGGTTCGTTCCGAGGATTGTCGTTGCCAACCGTGATAGGCGCTGCCATCGTATTCAATGGTAATTTTAAAGTTTGTCATGAAAAATTCGGATTAGAGCCTATTGCAGGGTATATTCCCAAGCTGGCGTTCGAAGAATTCATCCATCGAATCGGCGAATTCGCTGAGCGAATACTCGGCGTTACATGCCCTGCAACGCAGATAAACCCGTCGTCAAGATTTTTGAATCACCAGCCGATCGTCACATTCGGGGCATCGAGGGTATCGTCTATTCATATATTATCTCTTTAAGGATTATCTCATCTGAAATTATAGAATGCAGATTGACAATATTGTGCGATTCTGTCAAATAAAATCTACAAGCCATCTCAAAAATGTATCTAACACCCAATTACGGTGTTGCCCCGCACTGCGGGACTCCCCGTTAAATTTTATTTATAGAGGTGGGTCGCGAGCCTGTTCAAAACGTTCACATAGTGGCGTGAACTCATATTTTAAGGATGAAGGAAGAATAACAATGGAGATAGTCATGTGCCCTGGTTTTAAAGCCGCCGGGATAGCCGCGGGTCTCAAGAAAAAAAACAAAAAGGATCTCGGTCTCATATTTTCCGAGGTGTCGGCAAATGTCGCCGGTGTTTTTACCAGGAATCGGATAAAAGCGGCGCCGGTAATTCTTGACAGAGAACGGATAAAATCGGGTGTTTGTCAGGCGATTATTGTTAACAGTGGAAATGCTAATTGCTGTACCGGTGAACAGGGAATTCGAGATGCTGAAACCATGGCAAGTTTATCCGCATCTGAACTCGGGATTTCAGAAGATCTGGTGCTTGTAGCATCAACCGGTGTGATCGGAGAGCCGTTACCCATTGAGAGGATTAAAACAGCCATTCCTGATCTTGTTGGGGCACTTCAACCGGGAGGGATTTCTGATTTAGCCGAATCGATCATGACCACGGATACGGTTCCCAAAATAGTTTCCTCACAGGGGGTTGTAGAAGGGAAATCTTTTATTGTTACCGGCGTTGCCAAAGGTGCTGGAATGATACGGCCGGATTTGGCGACAATGCTCTGTTTTGTCTGTACCAATGCAAATGCATCACCAGATGTTCTAAAGGGAGTTTTGATTTCAGCAATAGATCGGACTTTTAACCGGATTACAATTGATGGAGATACCAGCACAAATGATACGGTGTTGATGTTGGCTAACGGTCTGTCCGGTGCGGTTATTGAAACACCCGGAGATAAAGCAATTTTTCAAGAGGTTATAGATCGGATTCTCCTGGATCTTGCTAAGCAATTGGTCAGAGACGGCGAAGGTGTAACAAAGCTGGTTGAGATCATCGTTCAGGGCGCGGCTTCGGATTCTGATGCCAGAAAGGTTGCAGATACAGTGGCCCATTCCCCCCTAGTGAAAACAGCATTTTTCGGTGAGGATGCCAACTGGGGAAGAATTATCGGCGCTGTTGGTAGAGCCGGTGTTGATGTAGATCCTGACAGGATTGATCTTTTTTTCAACGATATTCAAATGGTGAAAGCCGGCATGGGTTGCGGAAAAGCCGTTGAGGTTGAGGCCACAAAGGTTCTCAAAAAATCTGAATTTACGGTGGTTGTCAACTTAAATATGGGACAGGGTTTTGGGTCCATGATTACGTGCGATTTTTCCGTGGACTATGTTAAGATTAATGCGGATTACCGCTCCTAAGTTTTCAATTCATAAATGGTTCTTTTTTCGATGAACGGCGTTCTCCGCGGGTTTCCGGCTGCGGAGTACAACATGTACTCCTTCCTGCCCCGCCATGCGGGAACCGAAAACCCTTGTGCGGCCTTGCTCATCGAAAAAATTTCAAATTTATAAATCGAAAACAGCACTTTCTTTTCGCCTTAATTTATTTTGAGTTAAGAATCACTCGAGACATGTGTTTTCAGAAAAGGCGATATGCTGGTCAACAGCAATTTATTTCTCGTGCCTTGATCTTGAACAAAAACCTTATTTTATGGATGGACACTATTTAATAAATATACCTTTTTAAGTCGTACCTATAAAACCATGTCTTTGATGCGTCTGCAAAAATTTTTGTCCCAAGCCGGTGTTTGTTCAAGAAGAAAGGGTGAAGAATATATTAAAGCCGGTCTTGTGCGCGTAAACAACACGGTTGTTTCCGAACTGGGTACAAAAATAGACCCCGTAAGCGATAGAGTAGAATTTAAAGGCAAGATCGTTGTGCCGGAAAACAATTTTGTGTATATTGCTCTCAACAAGCCAAAAGGATATGTGACAAGCTGCAGTCAACCGGGTGAAAAGATTGTGCTGGATCTTATCGATATTCCTCAGCGTGTTTATCCCATTGGCAGGCTTGACAAGGACTCAACCGGGCTTTTAATTCTGACCAATGACGGAAATCTTCATAACAGACTCTTGCATCCTTCTTTTGATCACGAAAAGGAGTACGATGTAACCGTATCAAGCCCCATTACAGATGGCGCGCTGAAAAAAATTGCCGGGGGTTTGCCAATGATGGGGACAAAAACAAGACCTGCAGAGATTATCAGACGCTCTCCCAGACGTTTTAGAATCGTGCTCAAAGAAGGTAAAAACAGACAGATCAGACGCATGGTTCGAAAAGTAGGCAATCATGTTACCCAATTAAAACGGTTAAGGATTTCGAATATAGAACTGGACAGACTTAAAAAGGGAACATGGCGTTATTTGACGGAAAAAGAAATAAAGGATTTGACGACTCAATGGAATTAGTTGACACAAGTATGATGATAGATTAATACCTAAACGGAGCGTTTTAAATTCTTGAAATGGTTAATTTAACAATATTTATAAATCCCTTTCAACAGCAAAGATGTTAAATTTCTGGAATTAGCGTGAGTCAGGTTGATATTAAAAATGTAAAAATAGCTGTGGTCGATGGAGACCTGTTGGTCCGTGATTTTGTATCCACTGTTTTGATGTATTGTGTAAACAGAGATGTGCTATCTTTTGATAACGGCATGGCGGCATGGCGGTATATAGAAGATGCCAATAGCCTGGACATCATTATTTCAGAAGTTGACGTTTCCGGTTTAAATGGGTTTGAACTCCTTGCCAAGTTCAAAGAGAAGCACCCATCCAAAAAATGCCTACTAATGTCCGCTAACCCCGACAATGAAGAGATCGCTAGAGATTCAGGGGCGGATGCCTTTCTTGCTAAGCCGGTGAGTGTAAATGACCTTTTTAGGATTGTTGAAGCATTTGTCGTATGAGATGAGAAGGAAGATTCTTATTTCCCTACGAACTCACCAGCCTCAAATCTTCCCGTCATTTTTTTCCCGGAAGGTGACGTCAGTGTTCCTTTCCCGTGTAACTTGTTGTTCTTGAATTGGCCGACATACTTCAGGCCGTTTGAACGAACCAAAATCCCTTGACCATTTAGCATATTATTTTTAAATTCACCGACATATTTCCCACCATCATGAGATGTCAACGTCCCTTTTCCATGCATTTTGCCATTTTTAAAATGGCCGACATATTTATCTCCATTTGGAAAAATATAGTTCCCATTTCCATTTGTACAGTCACCTTGGATACATCCACCCAAAGCATTCAAAGGAGAAAAACAGAGTATCAACATTAATACTGCAGCTAATAATTTCATGGTTTTGCGCTCCTTCTTTATCGAGATACGTTATCCAGCCTCGACCGGTATGATGACAATGTTCACCCTTCGGTTCACGGCGTCATTAGATGATATGGGTTGTGATTCGCCGTACCCGACAGTTTGTATCCTTGCCGGATCAACGCCCCGCTGTGTCAATGCATTTTTAACTGCCATAGCCCTTTTTTCGGACAAAGTTTGGTTGTAAGCTTCCGAACCTTTTGAATCGGTATGGCCTTCCACCCGAATCATTGTTTGTGAGTATTTATTTAATATATCGGCAACTCTATCCATTTCTCTGGATGCACCGGGTTTAAGTGTTGAAGAATCGAAGTCGAACATCACCTCGGATTTGAAAGTGGCCGTCAAAACATTCTGTGTTCTCTGAATACTGGCAGCCTCACTTTCTGCCATTGCCGCTCTCAATTCCTGCTCCTGTCGGTCCATATAGGCACCAATTTGATTCCCGGAAATCCCACCAACGGCTGCTCCGATGCCGGCTCCGAGTATCGTTCCGGCGGTATTTCTACCAATTGCTTGACCGATAAGTGCGCCGGCGGCGGCGCCAATCAAAGCACCTGTTTTTGTACCTCTTTCTTGCTGTGTGGGGCCTGCGCAGGAAATGAGAAATGTTACAAGAACCAGACTAACAAGTGTTGAAGTAATTTTTTTCATGAAACAGCTCCTTTTAATGTTTACGATGTGCCAAAATTGACACGGTTAATGTGTAAATATTAATTAGAATTAGTTTTATTGTCAAGAAACCCTGTAACCATAATCAATCTGAAAATATAAAATATTTTAATAAGATTTTAGGGGCTTCGTCCCCATTTAAGCAGTTGGATAAAGGTAAACTTTTTTTGTTTCCAATCGTCTATAACAATGAGACTCCTGAGGTTAAAAAAGGATTACTTGCATGGAAATAAAAATTAATATAAATATAAATCAGGCGGCAAATCCGTTGCCGTTTTTTGATGGATATGTTCAATGACTTTAGAGACTTATGTTACAGATGGAGATTGGCTTTTGCATAGTAAGGCAGAGATTAGGGTGAACAGGAAAGTACAAAAAACAAAAGCCAAAAGGGTAGAGCGCTCAATGTCATTGAAAGATGCTGAACTGGTTGCCCGGGCACAGGATGGTGACCAAACGGCCTTTGAGACACTGGTGAGACAGTATCAAGGAAAAGCCTATGCAATAGCTTATAATATGTGCTCCGGTGACAGTGAAGAAGCCCGGGAACTGACACAAGAAGCTTTTTTACGTGCTTATCGGAGTTTGAAAAATTTTCGGGGGAAATCGTCTTTTTATACCTGGTTCTATCGCATTCTCGTTAATACATGTTTTGACAGCCGGCGACGACGTAGCAGATTGGAGAAAATATTTTCTTTTTGGCGTCGAGATAAACACGAAAAGGTTTCGTCAGATGAGATTGATGCCCAATATCCGGATCCGAAGGAATATACAAATCCCATGGCGGCGCTGAGCAATAAACAACTTGCACATGAGATCAAGCAAGCCTTGGCATCTCTCCCGGAGAAACAGCGTGTGGTTTTTCAACTGAAAGTTCTCCATGGAATGCGGATACATGAAATCGCTAAAATAATGGGATCGGCAGAAGGGACGGTCAAAAGTCATCTTTTTCGGGCAACACATTTTATGAGAGAAGCTTTAAAGGAATGGGCTAAGCCATAGGCGAGACCTTTGAAAAATGAGCGTTTTGCAAAGGTCTCAGGAGGTAAGCATATGAAACATTGTGATAAATGGCAAGAAACACTATGGTTGGACGTACATGGAGAATTGTCTCCACAAGACCGCCTGAAATGGGAAAAACATCTTGAAGAATGCAGACCTTGCTATCAGGAGCGAGCACAGTTACTCCATCTATTGAAGAATGTGAATGAAGCCATGCCCGAACCATCCCTTTCTCATGAAGACGCCGGCGCTCTTTATAATGCCATCACAGGTAGACTGAAAGAGGAACACCGCAGTAAAAACCGGTGGCGAAAATGGATATTCGAAGGACATATTAAGCCCATTTATGCATTTGCCGCATGCTGTCTGTTGATAGTGGCCTTTGGTTGGTTCGGTCTAAAAGGTTCGCAACAAACGACCCGCGTCGAGACGATCTCCGACTCTGGAGCGAAAGAACAATTGATTGCAACAGACATGGACTTGCTTGAAAATTTAAAACTATTAGAAGAAATGGATACCCTGGAGAAGCTGGATCAGGTGATGGGAAAAAGAAAAACCACGATATAAAGGTATTCTATTTATTTAATATAAATAGCCGGAGCCCAGCGTCTCATTAACTTTAGATCACTTTAAATTTTTCCGGCTTGTTTGGGTTAGGTTTATTAAAGATAATGAAAAGAAAATGTCAGTCATTTATAGGTTCTAAACGCTGTATTACAGTCTTGACGCTGGTACTGGCAGCCATTTTTTTGTCTCCTGCTTTGAGTTGGAGCCGATCAGGAACAATTAACAGAGGAACCTACCTTAATGACGCACAAAGATATGATAAAAAGATGCGTTTAAGAAATCTGGAAGACTTTACTTTCCCGGAAAAACATTTTACTTGCTCACTTTTGAACAGAAAAGATTCCTATCCGTTTTTGGCAAAAAATTATAGAGATCGATATAACAGATTGTCTCCTGAAGAGAAAAATCTGCTTAATGAAAGATATCGGGAATGGGAGTCAATGCCGGAGCAAGAACGACAAAGGTTGCGCCATCGAATGAAGAAGTATAGACGTCTTCGCCCTAAAGATCGAGAACGTTATCAACATCGATATCAGCAGTGGCAGAAACTTTCACCTGAAGAGCGCTATAGGATCAGGGAAAAACTTCAGGAGTGGGACAGGTTGTCTCCCGATGAAAAAGAACAAATCCGTCAGAGATTTCGAAGGCCATAAAGGACGTTTGAATACAAAGAGAACAGCAGCAATATGATGGATGCTCTCCATCATAGAGCATTCTTTAAAATGAATTCGACACGATCGCTGATGCTCATAAGCGGAACTAAAATCAACTCATAATTCAACATCCGATAACTTTCTTTTAACAGACGATAAATCCTTGATGCAACTTTATCATCTTCCGACCGAACAGGATCTTTTTCCAACGGAATTCTGTCAAAGAAGAATATTTTTTTATATCGCCAAAGCCGGCTTTTTTGAATCGGATCGTAAGGATCTAATCCTTCCAAGATATAATATCCGATACTGTCCGGCACCGCTCGATCCAAGAAAACTGTTTCTTCTTTTAAAAGAGACCCTTCAACTGCGATCTTTTTATACAGAATGTGACGCTCAAAAGACAAAATGTCAGTCTTGATTTGGGCGATGGTTTCCCCATGCTGTAATCTTTTATCGATATATGTCCGGGCAACTTCATGTACAACTCGATAGCCGCGCCGTTCAAGTTCACTGATGACGGCTGTCTTGCCGGAACAAGGGGCACCAGTAATCACATACCAGTTTGTCTGCTGCATGAAAGGCTCCTGTAATGAAAACTTTCCTTGAAAAAATCGGAATACGATTTAATATAATCATGAAAACACGACATATAGAAAGCTCATGATTCAACTTATTCTGTTTTCATGATTAGGAATTTTTAAAATCTATTCTGACAAGAAAGGCTTACAGCAAAACGTCTAGAATTTCCAACTAATTTTGAGAAGAACTATAAATTAAAATATTACCTGTTTAAACCAGCTAAAATCTGTGCCCAATACTAGAACCTATCTCAAAAATAAGATTAGGGTTCAGGGCAAGGCGTGGAACGGCGAAAAAGCGGAGCATACACGAAGTATGTGAGCATTTTGAACCGTTTTACAACGCCGCCATGGGCACTTAGATTGTTTTTGAGGTAGGTTCTATTAATATTATGCGTTACGAAGGCCCCATCTACAGGCCCCCCAGCGAGGCCGATTCTCTTTTGATACAGGCCACCATTGGTTGCCCACACAATAAATGTACGTTTTGCATGGTCTATAAAAACGGTCCTCGATTCAAAGTCCGTGATGTAGAGGATATCAAGGCAGATATTTTAACTGCCCGCGATATTTATAGGGAGCACGTTCGAACCCTGTTTTTTCCGGCAGGAAATACCATTGCCATGAAAACGGATGACCTCTGTGATATTCTTAAATTCGCAAATGAAATATTCTCGACTTTAGAACGGATTACGGTGTACGGGTCTTCCCAGTATATCCACAAAAAGGGCCCTGAAGGGTTGAAACGTCTGGCCGATGCAGGCCTTTCACGGATACATGTAGGTCTTGAATCCGGAGACGATATTATCCTGAAGCGGATCAAAAAAGGAACAATCAGTAAAGAACAGATTGAAGCCGGTAGATGGGTTATTGAGGCGGGTATCGAGCTAAGCCTCTATGTTGTGTTAGGAATCGGCGGCAAAGACCGTACAGACGTCCATGCCCGAGAGACAGCCAGAGTATTAAATGAGATTGTGCCGGATTTTATCCGGCTTCGTACCTTTGTACCAAAGATCAACACGCCGCTTTTGGAGGAAGTTCAGAACGGTTCTTTTCAAATGTTAAGTCCCCATGAAGTGCTTCGGGAAGCAGCATTGCTGATTAAGGAACTCCAACCGACATCCTATCTTACCAGTGATCATTATACCAACTATGTTAATCTGGAAGGAAAACTTCCGGAAGAAAAAAAGAGGTTACTTGATAAAATTAGCATGGCACTGAAACAGGATGAAACATCGTTTCGCCCCTTTTTTATAGGAACTGAATGAATAACCTAAATTGAGCGTTTCAAATTTTTGAAATGGTTAATTTAAAAATATTTTTAAGATATTCTGACCTTTTGAATTTCAGTAATTTGAAACGCTCAATTTAGGAAAAAGTAAAGAGATATAGAGAAAGTCATAGACCTATATTATCCATGGAGCTTTAGTTTAGAAAAACCTTCCAATCCTTCATACTATTTACGCCGCCATTGAATGCATGTATATGTATCAATTTGAAATCGTTTCACAAAACCTGCACGTACTTCAACAACGTATTTAACCGGGCCTTTAGATTTGTATCGCTGGTTTGACAATGGGGTGGCCGATTCGACGATATTGACGATGCACCCATCTCCTCCTACAAAGATGATGTCAAGCGGAATCCGTGTATTTTTCATCCAAAATTTCTGTGGTTCCGGATGTTCGAAGACGAATAACATTCCGCTGCTATCGTCCAAAGTGTCACGTCCCATAAGCCCCTTCATCTGAGCATCGGGTGTATCCGCGATTTCGATGGCAATTGATGCTTTTATTGACTTGCCAAAGTGGACAAAATCAAGAGTTCCCTCTTTACAAATAGGAGCTAATGGCTGGCTATCTTGAAGTGTTTGATTGTGGTGGGTACAAGCTGAAAAAAGCGATATTTCCAAAAAGAAAAATATCAATCCCATCTGGATGTGTCGTCTATTAAGTGTTGATCCCATTTGAAAATTGTAACAAATTAAAACAAATCTTCAAGGGCAAATGAAACTTATGTGTTTGAAGTTCATTTATTGTGCCGAGGATTAAATTAATCCCTGTGTTCTGTATATGACTAGAAGCTATCTCAAAAATAGGATTTTGGTTCAAGTTCAAGGCGGGAACGAGTTTCAACCCGCAAACATACTAAAGTATTTCGAGGAGTTGGGATTCGGTCCCAACGCAGAAATTGGGACAAAAGGCCTTTTTGAGATGGCTTCTATTTATTCTTTGTGTTTTTACACGAATGATCTTTGTGGTTTCCGCAACATTCTTTGTTTTGACTTTGGGTACACCCATCTTGTTTATCTTTTAAATTTTCCGGGTTTTTGCAGCTACACTTCGACATTATTTTCACCTCCTAAATGATGGAATAGGTTCTTAGTAATTCTTCAATTGGATATAACAAGGTTTCCATTGCTAAATGTGATTTCAATATCGTCGCTGAACAAATCCATGACAAACTCATACTCTGAAGGCAGGGAATAACTTAGAATTTTATCCAACAAAGGGGCAGTAAAGCCAAACACCAAAGCCATCATACATTCATCCTGCATGGCCTTTCGGTATGGTGGTGATAAAACAATTCTTTGTCTTTTTTTGATAATTTGTTTCCATGCTTCATACGCAGTGTATTGTCCGGAGTTGTAAGCACCCATGGATTCACCTTGCAATAATGATATTTTGGGAAAGCTCCTGTTGTTAGAATTGCAAGATGCATACCAAACCAGAATGCTTATTTGTCATATTATGGAAAGATGAATTTGTTTTAAAAAAATCGGTTAGATAGGGAGCGATGATTAGGTGGTGATAAGAGATTTAATGAATAAGAAAACTAAAAAACAATATTATTTTGTCAGGCTGAATTAAAATATTGCCAGGTCGGGAATATTTATCGCCATATGATTTCAGCATCATTTCTGAGCGGCAGTCTTTGATATTTAAATTTTGGATAACCGACCATCATTGCCCCGAAATTAACATTTCCTTCAGGGAATCCCAGTTCTTGTTGCATTGGCGGCCACAAGGTTGCAGCTGCATTAAAATAGCCGGCCCAGCAGGCTCCAAGGCCAAAAGACGCAGCCGACAGTTCCAAATATGTTAAGGCAATAGTACAGGCAACAGGAGCTGTTCGATCGTCTTTATGTGCATGGGTTACGATAACATGGGGAGCATCTCTGCATATGAGGTCATTTCCATTTTCACAAAAAGAAACAACTCGATTAAGGTTCATAGCGGCAACGAGTGGAGAATCTTCTTTAATTAAGTGACGCATCCAATCGATCACAAATCCAGCCATCCGTTGGACCTCATCTTTTTCATATACAACCAGCCATTTGACAGGCTGAAAATTGTGTGCCGAAGGGGCAAATCTTGCTATATTGATTAATTTTGTCAGACTCTCTTGCTCAACCGTTTTGTTTTTGTAATTCCTTATGGATCTTCGATAACGTAAAAAGTGCTCGACTTGTTCCGGGCCAAATAACCAGTCGTCATTTATAGGTTCGCACTCTTGTGCTTTCATAATTTCGTGAGACATGGCACCATGCGGGCAAACAGCTACACAATGCCCGCATTTGATACACAGCTTATCCCCACCATCAATAAGGGAAGGAAATGCCTCTTTGTCTTTAAATTCAATGATTGCCACAGGGCATATTTCAGCACAAATACCATCACGTTTGCATTTTTCTTGATCTACAGTTATCAGGCTCATAATTTTATCCATAATATGTTAAGATATTTTGATTTACTTAAATTTCTATTTTGGTTGGGCGTGATGTTGGTTTTTAAAATAAGATACAAGAAAAAAGGACCTAGAATATTTCCTAAGTCCTTGTCATTATTTTGGTAGCGGGGGCTGGATTCGAACCAACGACCTTCGGGTTATGAGATTAATATTATACACAATAAATTCAATAGGTTGTATTAATTTCAAGGAGTTAGGGTGCTAAATCTTAATAAATCATAATGGATCGTTAATGTCAAATGCACCCTATATACACCCAAAAACCCGGTCACTTCGGCTGGGTTTTTGGGGTCCAGACCGATACCTAATTTAAAAATTGAAATATGATTTTAGAACCAATTGAATGGGTATAGAAATGAAAGATACATACCAGTTTACCACCCAAATTCGGGTTTAACGTTGTCAGACTTTTCACAGGTTTTCTTGGCAGCTGATATCCTGGGATTCCTACAGGCTATCTTAATATTGAATAATGGCTTATTCACGAATAAAGATTTTGCCCTTACTCTAAAAGAGACCCGAGAAAAAGTAATTATTCAACCCAGAATGGTGGGAACTTATAAGCTTATGTAAC
>Ga0316576_10001597_pt1 | contig 12357 bp, 12 predicted proteins | sample S0NA_FD_203075 | JGI IMG/M metagenome (GOLD analysis project Ga0316576, IMG submission 203075) | Rhizosphere microbial communities from salt marsh grasses in Alabama, United States - S0-2_050615r3r5 | ecosystem: Host-associated > Plants > Roots > Rhizosphere | place: USA: Alabama | collected... | reverse complement strand
AGGACGACTCCCCACCGACCGGCTGATCCGGGGCGCCCACCGACCGGAACCGGGGGCGCGTTCGGCGCGTCCAAGGCAAACTGGGGTTTGTGCGCTGAGACGGCGGTCAACGAGGAGGCAGCATGGGCGTGATGCGTGGAGCGGCGACTGTCGCCGGCGCGGTGCAATCGAGCAAGGGCAGGCACCCACTGCTGCAGAGGATCGGCGCCGTGCTGCCAATGCTTCGGGACACGTTCACGGGCAGGTGGCCGGGTGCCCCCATGGCCCGCATCGTCGGAGGCATTTTCGGCATCGCGTACGTGATCTCACCGATCGACTTCATCCCCGAACTCATCCTCGGGCCGTTCGGCATCGCCGACGATCTCGCGCTTGCCGCGGTGGCCGTGGCCGCGCTGCTGTCCAGCGCGGAGGACTACCTCGACGCGCAGTCGGCGCCGGCAGAGGGAACCGGAGAGGTCATCCGGGGCGTCGTGATCGACCCCCAGGCCACCGAGTAGGCGCGGCGCAGGAATGGTTAGGTGCGCTGGGAGCGCTTGGCCGCGCGACTGAGCCGCGTCTGGTCGCCCAACTGGTCCACCATGAACTCGCGCAGCAGGTCGATGGCCTCCACGACCTTCTGGCTGGTGAGCGAGTAGTACACGTTCAGGCCGTCCTTCTCGGACTCCACGACGCCGCGCTCGCGCAGGATCGAGAGGTGCTGGCTGGCGTTCGACTGGCTGATCTCCAGGTCGACCGCCAGTTCACCGACGGTCTTGGCCCCGTCGCGCAGTTCGCTGATGATCAGCAGGCGCTTCGGGTCGGCGATGGCCTTGCAGATCCGGGCATGGAGGTCGTGGAGTTCCATGGACGTAGCGCGGTCCACGGGCCCTCCCTTCTCCTGTCGGTCTGCCTTCGGTCTGCCTGTGGGACTCGTGAAACCCGTCACGAGCCCCACAGGCATTCTTACCTCACGTGGTGGTGGACGCCGCACACTGGTTCTTGCCGATCTCCAGGAACTCGATCTCGTCGGCGGTCGCGTCCTTCCGCCCGGAGTTGACCAAGCGGATGGTGTCGTACGTCTCCGGCGCGCTCGGCAGCGAGGAGATGACCTCCTGGATGAACTTCGCCATGTCGTCCTCGTTGAGGAGCGCAGACTCGAACACATGTCCGAGGTCAGTCTGCACCAGGCCCGTGTCGTCGATCTCGTTGGCGAACGACCAGTGGGCCGGCAGCACCTTGGTGGCCGGATCCAGGGGCTGGAGCACATTGTGAACCGTGTGGTACAGCTCGCTGGCCAGCTCCTCGGCGCGGCCCGTCAGGTCGGGCCGGCCGACGCCGCGGACGAAGACGGTGTCGCCGGTGATCAGGAAGCTGCCCGGCAGGGAGATGCAGGTTGATCCAGGAGTGTGGCCGGGCGTCTTGATGTTGAGCACGTGCACCTTCGCGTCGCCGAGGTCGATCTCCTCACCGTCGGCCAGCGGCCTGTTCTCGAATGGCGTCGGGGCCTTGCCCGTGTCCTCGATCGGCACGCTGTAGGTGGCGCCGGCCGCCTCGGCGAGGAGCGGGCCACCGGTGATGTGGTCGGCATGGACGTGGGTGTCGATCACGTGGGTGATCGTCATTCCCTCGCTGGCGGCGAGGTCGATGTACGGCTGCGGGAACCGTGCCGGGTCCACCACGATCGCGCTCTGGCCCGGGACGCCGATCACGTACGAGATGCACGCCTTTGACGGCCGCTGCACCTGCCAGCCGACCAGACCGCCGGGCAGGTCGGGAAGCCGCTTGGATACCAGCAGTTCCGCCCACGCGGCGGTGCCGCCCTCGAGGTTGCGGACCGTCTTGCCCTCTTCCTCGAGCATGTCGATGAGCAGGTCGCTGCCATTGCCGTGGGCGCACACGACGACCGTGTTCTCCGGGATCTCCTTCACCAGGTCCTCGATCTGCTCGACCGCCATCCAGATCGGCATGTTCTTCATGTCGACCGGCTTGGCGCCCTCGATCTGCCAGGCGGCGAACTCGTCCTGGTTGCGTACGTCGAGGATCAACGGCACCGTGCCGGCCTCGATCTCGTCATACAGCTCACGCGAAGTGACTGCCCGGCTCATGGTGCCTCCTGGTGGTGTCGCAAGGGGGATTCCCTAGTCGTTCAGTTGGGTATCCGCGTCGTTGCGCAGATCGGAATATGCGCGAACGCTAATGCACTTTTTGAGAAATCGGAAGGGTTTTTCGCGAAAACTCTTGATTGAATGCGCTCGGACCCGTACGGTTCCCCAGAACTGCTCAGGAGGAGCCATGTCCGAAGACGTATCCCTGCCAGACGAAGAGTCGATGACGATCATCGCGTTCAGCGGTGACCTCGACAAGCTCTGGCCCACCATGATCCTGAGCTCCACCGCCGCCGCGTCCGGCATGGAGGTCACGGTCTTCTTCACCTTCTGGGGGCTGTTCCCGCTGGTGCGCGAGGACTACAGGCACATCGGCAAGGAGAAGCTCACCAAGAGCATGTCTCGGTTCAACCCGCCGGGCTTCCAGCGGGCGCATCTGAGCAAGATGAAGTTCGGTGGCATGGGCGCCAAGATGATGCGCCAGGTGGCGGCTCAGGAGGGCCTCGCCCCGCCCGAGGAGCTGTTCGAGATGTGCGTTGAGCTCGGGGTGAACCTGTGGCCGTGCCAGATGACCATGGATCTCATGGGCATCAAGAGGGACATGATGGTCGACGGACTAGGCGATCCGGTGGGTGCCGCCACCGCCCTGGGCAAGATGGCCAAGTCCGAGATCAGCCTGTTCATCTAGTCGAACTCTCATCCAGCCAACATCGCTTCGCACCAACCCAACGTCAGGAGAAGGACCATGGACTACGCCGACCTCGCCACCACGGTAGACGCCACGGGCAAGAGCTGCCCGATGCCCGTCTTGATGACCTCGAAAGCCGCCAAGGGCCTGAACTCGGGCGACATCTTCCTCGTCATGGCGACCGACGCTGGCGCGCGCTCGGACATCCCCGCGTGGACGAGCCAAACCGGGAACGAACTGCTTGAATCGAGTGAGGACGGCAACGTCCTGAAGTTCTACATCCGGAAGAAGTGATCGTCCGTGCGGTATGGCTTCGCCATTGACCAGCGGACGTGCATCGGCTGTCATGCCTGCACGGTCGCTTGCAAGGTGGAACACAACGTCCCCGTTGGCAAGTTCCGCACGTGGGTCAAATACGTGGAGAAGGGCGAGTACCCGACCACGACCCGCGAGATGGGCGTCATGCGGTGCAATCACTGCACCAATGCCCCCTGCGTCAAGGCGTGTCCCACTCAGGCGCTCTTCATTCGGGACGACGGCATCGTCGACTTCGACAATGAGCGCTGCATCGGCTGCAAGACGTGCATGCAGGCCTGCCCGTATGACGCGATCTACATCGATGACGAGACCCATACCGCCGCGAAGTGCAACTTCTGCGCCCACCGGATCGACAACGGCCTGGAGCCCGCCTGCGTTCAGGTGTGCCCCACTCAGTCGATCTGGATGGGTGACATCGACGATCCGACCAGCGGGATCAGCAAGTTCCTGAGCATCGAGCCGGTCAACGTCCGCACCCCCGAGCAGGGGACACGGCCGAACACCTACTACGTGGGTGCAGACCAGACGGTGCTCGATCCCTTGGCGGCACCAGTCGAGGGCTCCTACCTCTGGGCCAATGCCGATCCGCTGCGCCTCGAGACCGCCCACGAGCTTCCGGGCGATCCGGTCTCAGGGGCTCGGCTGACGTACAACACCGAGCATGCCCGGCCCTGGGGATGGCGGGTCTGGACCTACTTGTGGACCAAGTCGATCGCTGCGGGTGCGCTGCTCGTTGGCGCGCTGGTGCTGCTGATGACGACCGACCGCACCTCGTTGATCACCACGGTCGCCCCCGTGGTCACCGAGGTCTTCCTCGCGATCACCGCCGTCCTGCTCATCTGGGACCTCAAGCGCCCTGACCGTTTCTGGTTCCTGCTGAACCCCATGATGATCAACAAGAGATCGTGGCTGGCCATCGGCGGCATCTTCCTGGGCATCGGCGCGGCTGTCGGTGGACTGTGGTTCCTCGCCGGTCTCGCGACGCAGCTCGACATGGGCGACTTCTCCGCGGCGCTGACGGTGCTGGCCTGGATCTCGATTCCGGTCGCGGCGATGCTCGCCGGGTACACGGCCTTCTTGTTCGGGCAGGCCGAGGGCCGTGACCTGTGGCAGTCGCCGGTGCTCTTCTGGCACCTTCAGGCCCAGGCGATCATGGTCGGCGCCGGGGCGCTGCTGCTGCTGTCGCCGATCTTCCAGCCCGACGAGAGCACGGTGACCTGGCTGTCCTGGGCCCTCGTGATCGGTGTGGTCGCGCACCTGCTCATCACGGCAGTCGAGTTCGGGGGCAAGCACTCGACCCGCAACGCCGAGGTCGCGGCGCACGCCATCACCTCTGGTCGCTACTCGAAGCAGTTCTGGTTCGGGTCGGTGCTGCTGTCCGTGGTGGGTGGCGCTCTCGCTCTCGGCACCGGACTGGGTGCGTCCTCCGTGCTCGCCGTGCTGGCCGGACTGATCGTCCAGCCGGCGCTGGTGCTGCACGAGAAGGTCTTCGTGACCGCCGGCCAGGATCCGCCGCTCTCCTAAACACGCTCGCTCGCCGCACGATTTCGTCCAGGAAAGGACGCGACCAGATGTCCAAGCGCTCCAGCAGCTCCCGCGAGCCTTCGGCAGCACCCGTCACCTCGGATCGACCGGAGGCGTACGGACTGCGGCTGCGTGAGACCGTCTCGAACTACCCGCCGGTCGATACGTGGGACGACGTCGTCATGTACGACGCCAAGGCTCACCCGCGCAAGGTCGAGAAGCACTACATGCTGGTGCCGACGACGTGCTTCAACTGCGAGTCCGCATGCGGCCTCCTTGCGTTCGTGGACAAGGAGACCAAGGAGGTCGTCAAGGTCGAGGGCAATCCAGCCCATCCGGGCTCCCGTGGCCGCAACTGCGCCAAGGGCCCGGCCACGATGAACCAGACCGCGGACCCCGAGCGGATCCTGTACCCGCTCAAGCGGACTGGAAAGCGCGGCGAGGCGAAGTTCGAGCGGGTGTCGTGGGACGACGCGATGAACGACATCGCCGGCCGTATCCGCAAGGCCATCCAGGAGGATCGCCGCAACGAGGTCATGTACCACGTCGGTCGGCACGGTGAGGACGGCTTCATCGAGCGGGTGCTGCTGACGTGGGGCGTCGACGGCAACAACACGCACACCAACATCTGCTCCGGCGGCGCGCGCTTCGGCTACTCGGTCTGGGGCGGCTACGACCGGCCGTCGCCCGATCACGAGAACGCGAAGGTCATCCTGCTGCTGTCCGCCCACCTGGAGTCGGGTCACTACTTCAACCCGCACGCCCAGCGCATCATCGATGCGCAGGTGCACGGGGACGCCAAGCTCGTCGTTGTGGACCCGCGCCTGTCGAACACCGCCTCGAAGGCGGATGAGTGGGTCTCGCCCTGGCCCGGTACCGAGGCGGCCATGCTGCTGGCCATCGCGGCGTACCTGCTGCGCACGGACGCAGTGCAGTGGGACTACATCCGCCGCTGGGTGAACTGGTCGACCTACATGGAGGCGCTCCACCCGGATCAGGATCCGAAGGACTTCGACGCCTTCAAGTCTGCGCTCACGGCGGACTACCAGAAGTACACCTTCGACTTCGCGGCCGACGAGTGCCGCGTACCGGCCGATCAGATCGAGCGGGTGGCGAAGATCGTCGCCGGCTGCGACCGCAAGCTCGCGGCCCACACCTGGCGCTCAGCCACGGCCGGCAATCTCGGCGGCTGGGCGGTCGCCCGCGCCCTGTTCTTCCTGACGGTGCTGACCGGCAGCGTGGGAGAGAAGGGTGGCACCAGCCCCAACGGCTGGAACAAGTTCATCCCGCACGGCCCGTCGATGCCGGGTGGCCACAACTCGTGGAACGAACTCCTCTGGCCGTCGGAGTTCCCGATGTCGACGAACGAACTGTCCATCCTGCTGCCACACTTCCTGCTGGACGGTCGCGGCAAGATCGACACGTACTTCTCCCGCGTCTACAACCCAGTGTGGACGAATCCGGACGGCTTCAGCTGGATCGAGGCGCTGTCCGATGAGGACCTAGTCGGCTGCCACGTGGCTATGACGCCGACATGGAACGAGACGGCGATCTTCGCCGACTACATCCTGCCTTTCGGCCACAGCACCGAGCGCCACGACACCATGTCGTACGAGCAGTACGCCGGCAAGTGGCTCGGCTTCCGTCAGCCGGTGCGACGCGTCGCCCTCAACAAGATGGGTGAGAACATCACCGATACCCGCGAGTCCAATCCGGGCGAGGTCTGGGAGGAGACCGAGTTCTGGATCGAGCTCTCGTGGCGGATCGATCCTGACGGCTCCCTCGGGATCCGCAAGTACTTCGAGACTCCCGGCGAGCCGGGCAAGAAGGTCACCGTCGACGAGTACTACGGCTGGATCTTCGACAACCAGGTGCCGGGCCTCCCGGACAAGGCGGGCAAGGAAGGCCTTACCCCGCTGGAGTACATGCGCAAGTACGGCGCGGTCGAGGTCGTCAACAACCTGTACCGGCAGGACGAGCGTCCACTCACGCCGGCCGAGCGTGAGGGCGCCGAGCCCGACGAGAACGGCGTCCTGCGCAAGCCGGTGACGCCGGAGACCCAGAAGCCGCTGGTCGGTGAGCCGGGAGCGGTCGGCGTCGTGCTCGAGGACGGCACCGAGGTGGCGGGGTGGCTGACCCCGTCCCGCAAGCTGGAGCTGTACTCGCCGTCCATCGCCGACTTCGGCTGGCCCGAGCTGGCGACGCCGTGCTACATCAAGACGCACGTGCATCACGAGGGCATGGATCATGCCAAGGGGGATATGGCCTTGGTGCCGACCTTCCGGCTGCCGACCTTGATCCACACCCGATCGGGAAATGCCAAGTACCTGAACGAGATCAGCAACAAGCATCCGGTGTGGATGAACAACGTCGACGCCGATCGGCTCGGCCTGCAGACCGGCGACATGGTGCGCGTCAACACCGACATCGGTTACTTCGTGGCCCGCATCTGGGCGACGGAGGGAATCAAGCCCGGCGTGATCGCGCTGTCGCACCACATGGGTCGCTGGCGCACGACTGACGACGCGGGCAGCCGCTGGGTGTCGGGCAAGGTCGACGTGGGCAAGCTGCCCGACGGTCGCTGGCGCCTGCGCTACAAGGAGGGCGTGCGTCCCTTCGTGAGCGAGGACGCCGACTCGATGCGCATCAACTGGGAGGACCCCGGGGTCCACCAGAACCTTGCGTTCCCGGTTCATCCCGATACCCAGTCCGGTATGCACTGCTGGCACCAGCGGGTGCGGGTTGAGAAGGCACACGAGGAGGACAAGTACGGCGACGTCGTCGTCGATACTGCCAAGTCCCGTGAGGTCTACAAGGAGTGGATGTCCTGGACCAAGCCGGGACCGAACAAGGATGGACTGCGTCGGCCGCTCTTCATGATGCGCCCTGTGATGCCGCAGATGCAGGCCTACTACGTCAACGGCACGGGCGAGTAACTAGTTCTCGTCTGCCCCGTTCTCGCGAATAGGAAGCTGCAGCATGTCCTTCATCCTCGTGGTACTTGCGGTACTGGCGATCGGCATCGGCATGGCCGTCGGCATGTTCGGTGGCGGTGGCTCCATCCTGACCACCCCGATGCTCGTGTACATCGGCGGCTTCGACCCGAAGCCGGCCATTGCGGCCAGCGCGGTGCTTGTGGCGGTCACATCGCTCATCGGCATGATCCAGTACGCGCGGGCCGGACAGGTGCGGTGGAAGACCGGCCTCATCTTCGGCTCGGCAGGCGTCGTGGGTGCGCTGCTGGCGGGCCAGGTGGGTCAGCGTCTGCCAGGCAATCTGGTCCTGGTGCTGCTGGGCATCATGATGGTTCTCACAGCGATCGCAATGATCCGCGGACGCAAGGAGATGCACGCCAAGCACCACGAGGGCCTGCCCCTCTTCCGAATACTTCTGGACGGTTTCGTCGTCGGCATCGCCACGGGTCTGGTGGGCGCTGGAGGGGGCTTCCTTGTCGTTCCTGCCCTCGTACTGCTGGGCGGCATCCCGATGCAGGCCGCGGTGGGTACCTCCTTGATGGTGGTGATGATGAAGGCGATCGCAACCTTCGTCAGCTACCGCATCAAGTTCTTCGGCGAGGACGGGTTCGCCGCCGTCAACCCAGAGACGGAGTTCGACTGGGGAGTGACGCTCATCGTCGTCGCCTTCGCCATCGTCGGCGTCTTCATTGGCGTCAAATTCGCGACCAAGGTGCATCCGGACTCGCTGCGCAAGTGGTTCGGCTGGTTCGTCCTCATCGTCGGGTCGTTCACCCTGCTCGACAAGTCGCACGCCTTCACGGCCGTCTTCGACTTCGCGACGACCTCGGTCGTCGATCTCCTGGTGGTCATCGCCTTCCTCGTTGCCATCGTCATTGCGGTCGTGGTGCTGGTGATGCGGGCCAGGAGGGACAAGAAGGAGAACCTCCCGGACGAGGAGGAAGTGGTCTCCGACGACCCGGACCTCGTGGAGGATCCCTACTAGTCTCGTCGCGCTGGCTCACACGCGGAATCGTCGTGGTGCCACTGCGATGGAGGTTTCCATGACCGCGCTGCGGGAAGCGGATTGGTGGGCCGCGCGCGCCGCGGCCGCGGGGCTGGCCGACCGGTTGGGCTCGGAGCAGGTACCCGTGGGGGCCACTGACCGTCGGGTGCTGGCGGCGGATGTGCACGCGCTGTGCGATCTGCCGAGTTTCGACACGTCTGCGATGGACGGATGGGCACTTGCGGGGGATGGCCCGTGGCGGATCGTCGGCGACGTGGCGGCGGGCAGCCCGCTCCCGGATCGCCTTGCTCCGGGAACGTGTGCTCGCATTGCGACAGGAGCGGTGGTGCCCGAGGGCACTCTCGGCGTGCTGCGCTGGGAGGCGGCCGAGGTTCGCGAGGGCGCGGTTCACGGGGAGGTCGCCGCTGGACGGGACATCCGCCGGCGCGGCGAGGAATGCCGCACGGGAGAACTGATCGCATCGGCGGGCACGGTGGTCACCCCTGCGCTGTCGGGGTTCCTCGCCGCCACGGGGCACGACACGGCCGGAGTCACGCGCCGACCGGCCGTTGAGCTGATCCTGCTGGGTGACGAGTTGCTGGAGGAGGGCATTCCCCGCGGCGGGCTGGTCCGGGATTCGCTGGGTCCTCAGCTGCCGGGCTGGCTGGATCGTGCCGGAGCGTCCGCCAGTGATCGCCAGCGCGTGGGCGATGAGCTGGACGACGTGGTCGACGCGTTCGCCCGAGCAGTGGATCGCGCGGACCTTGTGATCACGACTGCGGGCACTGCCGAAGGTCCACGCGACCACGTGCGCGGTGCCATCGAGCGGCTCGGCGGGCGCCTCGTCGTCGACCACGTGGCTGTGCGCCCGGGGCACCCGATGCTGCTGGCGTGCCTGCCCGCGGGTGACCGCAACGTGCCGCTCGTGGGCCTCCCGGGGAATCCACACTCGGCGGTCGCGGGCTTCGCCACTTTGGCCATGCCGCTGATCGACGCCATGCTCGGCCGGACCGTCGAGGGCCTGTCCCGGGTGCCCACGGCGGAGGAGTTGCGCGCGCCCAGGGGCCACACGCGACTGATAGCTGGGGTGCTGGCCGACGGCGCGTTCGTGCTGTCGCCATACGGCGGCTCGGCGATGCTCCGTGGCCTCGCCCAGTCGCGCGGCTTCGCGGTCGTGCCGGAGGGTGTCACCCCGGCTGGCGGTCTGGTGGCGTGGCTGCCCCTGCCGTAGCCGTCAGAGCCGATCGGGGTCGGGGCTCCGTGCCGACTGCATGGCCGACCATGACATGCGACCGCCGACGATGAGCATCAGGATCGCGAATCCGATCCGCAACGCCGATCCGCTGACCGCCAAGGCGATCGAGGCGCCGACGATCGCCCCGATGATCGCCCCGGTCCCGAACCTGGCGCCCTGCATCCAGTCCGTCAGTCCAGGCTTCGACAGTCGGATGGCACCCACAAGCGAGATGGGCACCATCACGGCCAGTGAGGTGCCTGCTGCGAGCTGAGGGCTGAAGCCGAACACCGCGACCAGGACCGGCACCAGGAGGATGCCGCCGCCGATTCCGAAGAGTGCCGACAGCAGGCCCATGCCGAGCCCTGCGGCGGCGTAGCCCGCAGCTGTCGCGAGCGAGAGGTCGGGCAGTTGCGATGCGGCAGCCGCGATCTCGCCCTGCGGCCAGAGCATGCGGATTCCGGCGAGGACGACGAGCCCCCCGAACAGGGCCTGCAAAGTGGCGTTCCTCGACCGCTGCACGATATGCGCGCCGATGTAGGCGCCCACGAGGCCGCCCACCGTGATCATGACGGCGGGCAGCCACGCCACCGACTCGCCGAACGCGTAGCGCAGGGCGCCTGCCACAGCCGCCATCGAGACCATCACGAGACTGGTGGCCTGGGCCGCCTTCTGGGGAACCCTGCGAGCCATCACCAGGAAGGGGACGAGAATCAGGCCGCCGCCGACGCCGAACGCACCCGAGAACACCCCAACGCCGGCTCCCACCCCCACGTCCGAGGGGAGGCTGCCGCGAGTCTCGACCACGGACTCACCCTAGGGCCACTGGTGAGGGCGGCCTTCTAGCATCAAGGGTGACGGTGAGCCAGCCACACCACAGGAGACCTGACATGCAGACCCAACTGCTCGAGATCCGGACCGGGGCGCGTTTCGCAACGGACATCACCAAGGAGGTGGCCGAGTTCTGCCGACCCTTGGGCGACGGGCTGTGCAACGTCTTCGTGCCGCACGCGACCGCGGGCGTCGCCTTGATCGAGACGGGCAGCGGCACCGAGGCGGACCTGGAGATGATCATGGAGGCCGTGCTGCCCAGGGAAGCTGGCTACCGACATCGGCACGGTTCACCCGGGCACGGTCGCGACCACGTGCTGCCGGCCCTCCTGGCGCCGAGCACGACGATTCCTGTCGCTGATGGGCGTCCGCTGTTGGGGATCTGGCAGAGCGTGGTGCTCATCGACTCCAACACCGACAACCACGAGCGCGAGGTCCGCCTGTCGTTCGTCACGGGCTGACGTCGCGCAGCCCGCCACTCGGCATACAGGTCAGCCGACGTCCGACAGGAAGGCGTCGAGCAGTCGCGCTGTGCGGATGGGCTGCTGGAACAGGAACGAGTGGCCCGCCCTCGGGACGAGGTGCAGTTCGGCACCCGGTACGGCGGCCGCCAGTCGCCGACTGTTCACGGGCGGGGTGATGACATCCCGAGCGCCGGTGATGATCAGCGTCGGGATGTCCAGCCCCTGCAGTTCACCGAGGTTGACGTTGCTCCGCAGCCACGGATCCTCAGCTCGGACCATGGCGCGACGGGTCGCGGCGGGCACTGACTCGTCGGGATAGCGCCCCGAGCCCACTGCGTCGCTCAGCCGGTTCAGGAACCGTTCGCCGGCGCGTTGCCCCGCTCGCGGATAGTTGGTGCGCAGGTAGGCGGTCTCGTCATCGCCACTGTCCGCCTCCTGCACCCATCGCGGGCCGAGGACGGTCGCGTCCCCGCCCGGGTTGGTTGCGGCGAGCACGAGGCGATCCACGAGAGCCGGGTGCTGCACCGCGAGCCGCTGCGCGATGAACCCGCCCATCGACCAGCCGACCACGTCGACGGGCTGTCCCGGCGCGATCGTCACGAGCAGGTCGGCCACCCAGTCGGCGGCGCGCGAGAAGGACCACCGCGCGGGCGCCGCGCCCGACATGCCCAGGCCCGGATAGTCGAATACGAGGACCCGATGCCCGTCGGCCAGCGCGCCGAGTAGCGCGGGATCCCACTCGCTCATCGGTGATGCGGTGCCGTTCAGGAGCAGGAGCGGGGGGCCGTCGCCCAGGCTCGCCCAGGCGAAGGTGGTGCCGGCCGCGGTCGTGAACTCGGGACTGAGCCGCACCTCGTCGGCTGGAGCAGCGGTGGACGGGAGGGCCGTGAGGCTCAGCGTGATCGTCCCAGCTGCCAGGAGTGCCGTACGCCTGCTCCGCCGCCGAGGGCAGAGCCGAAGCGGCATGCGGCCCCTTCCGTCGTTGCGTCGTCTGATGGCAGGCTGATCCTGCCACGCACCAGCGACCGGAGGCAGTCATGGCGAAGGTGGTCCACTTCGAGATCCACGCGGATGACGTCGAAAGGGCGAAGGCCTTCTACACCGCCGTGTTCGGATGGGAGTTCGAGGACTGGGGACATGTGGTCGACTCCGACTACTGGGGCATCCTCACCGGACCGGATGAGGAGCCCGGCATCAACGGTGGTCTGCTGCGGCGACCAGCGCCGACCCCAGCTGCGGCCTCGGGATCCAACG
>Ga0316576_10001596_pt1 | contig 12358 bp, 14 predicted proteins | sample S0NA_FD_203075 | JGI IMG/M metagenome (GOLD analysis project Ga0316576, IMG submission 203075) | Rhizosphere microbial communities from salt marsh grasses in Alabama, United States - S0-2_050615r3r5 | ecosystem: Host-associated > Plants > Roots > Rhizosphere | place: USA: Alabama | collected... | reverse complement strand
CGCGTTCGGTGCCGCTTTCCCCTGTAACCGCGCAGCGATATTAGGCGTATCACCAACAGCCAGATGTTCTCGCGACAGACCCTGGCCGACCTCTCCGGTAACGACCAAACCAGTGTGAATACCGATTCGCGCGGCGAGCCTAACCGCCAGCTTTTTCTGCAAATGGGGGTTTATATGGCTTATCGCCTCGATGATACCCAGCCCTGTCAGGGCCGCACGCAGGGCATCGTCTTCATGGGCCTGAGGATAGCCAAAATAGACAAGAAGACCATCCCCCAAGTACTGGGCAATGTATCCATCGAAGCGGCGGATAATTTTGTGGCAGGTGTCCTGGTATCGGCGGAGCACATCCCGTAGATCTTCAGGGTCCAGTTTTTCAGATAAAGCGCTGGAATCCACGAGGTCGCAAAACATGACGGTCAGCTGCCGACGCTCGGGCTTAGCCTCTCTGGCATGCTGCCGTCCGTCTTCGGTAGGATCTCTGGATTCAAGCTTTTCCCCGCACTCCATGCAATAGAGGGCTTTTTCAGGCAACACCGTCCCGCAGGATTTGCATTTTCTCTGAAGGGCGCTACCGCACTTCATGCAAAACAGTGCATGTTGAGGATTGTCGTGATGGCACTGCCGGCATTTCATTTGGCCGTCTCCGTTGGAACTACAACTCGCGAATGGGGTTGTGTGCCTGCGAATCCATCATCGCGTCGAATCGGTTTGATTTCAATTTTCTTAAAAAGAATGACCAACCATGACCCAGAGCGAAGCGGTCTCATCGGAACTGCCGAATGCAGTGGCTCCGAGTACCAACTGTTCCTGGCCATAGCCTTTGACTAACCCTCCCACACCAACGGTAAATCCCATACTGTCGATTGAAAATACATAGGGAAGCACCAGGGCCGACTGCAGACCTTTGGGGGTTTTCTTCCCTTTTGGTCGGACTCTTAACGGAACCAGGCGGGCGGGCGGATGCGGCGTCTTCAAGGAAAACTCCGACGATGGTCAGAAAAAGAGCCTTTGTGAAATATCGCTGGAACATCACACGCGCCTCCTGTGCGGTGTGGGACAAATGCAAATGGTTCCACATTCGTCACATGAACGTCATGCGGCCGTTGGCAAGACGGGCCTGCTTATCATGGCTGTCGATGGCGACGTCCATGAAGCTGTCGCTGAAAAGAGAATATAGCCAACCCTCGGATAACTTATTCCCACAAACCTAATACGTCGCGTCCAATCGACCAGCGTTTCTTTTTCTCCGCCACCTTTTCACCCAAAATCCATTTGCGGTAGAGTTTGTCAATCGTCCCCCGGGTCCGTTGGATTTGCAGCCAGTCATTAAGGAAATTTTCAAAATCCGTTGTCCCCAGCGGCAGGGCAAAGGCGGCATTCGATTTCAGGTAAGGCTCCGGCACGGCCACGGAATAGGCGGGATAGAGGATCGTCCAGGCCGATCCTGCCTCCGCACTGATGACAAGGGCGTCGACCCCTTTCGGGTTGTCGGTAAAAAACTCGCTATAGGATTTCAAGGCAACGATCTCGGCATCCGGCAGATAACGCTTCATACTTTGGACCCGTTGTTCCCCGACCATTCCTAAAGTCGTCTTCAGCTCCTTGTCTATCACGCGCCAGCTGGTGAACGCGTCGCGCCGGTAGTCTTCAACCACTACGGCGGTGGTCAAATCCATATAGGGGTTGGAGAAATTGAGCCTGGCAAGTCGTTCCGGCGTGACAATCAACCCACCGATGGCGATGTCAAACTTGCCCTGGTTGAAGTCTTTAATTGCCGAGCTGTCATAAGCCCACTCGATAAACTCGATATCGACTCCCATCTCCCTGGCCAGCAGATGCATCAGCTCGACATCGAAACCTACCAGTTCGCCCTTGTCGTTGATGAAAGAAAACGGCAGGTTCTCTGGGTTATAGCCGACTCTGAGCTTGCCGCGCTTGATGATGGATTCAAGTGGACTATGGGGCGCTATCTCTTCGATGTAGTCGCCTTCTTTGCTATCGGCCCTGTTAGGCTCTTCAATCCCAGCTTGCATCAGGGTTTGTCGCGCAATGTCTTCTTTGCTGACCATTTTATAGAGCACGAACCGCGTCCCCAGAAGGGTTGCCGCAAAAACCGCCAATGAAATCAGCGCAAAGCTTAACACACGGGACCAATTGATTTTCATAGCCCCCGTTGCCGCGCACGCCGCCACCAGGGTGAAGGTATATAAATTCATGACCGCAAGCAGGGTCGCAAACCAGCTGTTGAGGACACCCGTAACGACATAGAGCTGGTACATGTCGGAAGGGATCTGCATTTGGTCCAGCAGGAAGGGAAGGGCCAAATCAACACCGCCAAACAGGGTAAAGAGTCCCAACACGGCGAAGCCGGGATAATCCGTAAGCGCCATACTCTTGCCGACAAACCAGCCCGCAAAAAGGACGAACAGCAGTGTCAGCAGTTTGCCGATGTTGGGAAAATTAAAGGACGTCGGCACCAGCACTTCGACATAGTTGTCCGTATCTTCACTTCTTATCCGGCGGTCCTCGAAGAGCTGGCGCGCATTTTCCACCAGCATGGGCAGCGTAATGAACAGGTTGCCCGTGACAAAGCCGGTGGTCAGGGCATCCCGGGCGGATCTGAGGATATCCCGGTAACTGAATGGCGTGAGGGCGGCGGCCAGGCCGGGCAGGATCCAAAAGGTCAATAAAAGGGTGGCAACGATAAAAGGGATGATATAGCTCTGCAACCGGCCGAACTCCTGAACGGTCATGGTGCCGGCCGCATTGGCGGCGATGGCGAAAACGCCGACGGGGGTGATCTTCACCACGATCATCGCAATGCGGCTAAGGGTTTTGGAGGTGGCCTCCAAAACGTCCAGAAGACCGGATTTACGTTCTACGCCGATGAGCGCGATACCAAAGGCAACGCTGAAAACCGCCGCCGCGGGAACCACTGTGCGCGCCAGGGAGCTGAAAGGGTTGACGGGAATGTAGAGGTCGATAAAGTCGACTTTGGCGACTTTTATCAGGCTGGCACTGAAAAAGGAGCCGGCTTCGATGGCGGGAAAGGAAAGGGGCATTAAAAACACGATCGCAAAAGCCAGAATCCAGGAGGCAACAAGAACGATGCCGCCGGTGATAGCGAGATTCCTGGCCTTCTCATAGCTCAGCGACCCGATGCCGAGCATCAAGGACACCACCATGTACGGCAGGATCGACATTTGAATGAGGCCGATATAGGCTTTCCCGACAATTGCCAGTGCCGATGCCTTGTCCCCAAAAAACATTCCCGTGAAAAGCCCGAGCGTCAAACCGATGAGGATTTGGGTGGATAGAGAAAGGCCTTTTTGGGCTTTCGCATGATCACTCATGGTGATGTTCTCCTATCCCGGACGGCATCCAATACCCTCGAAAAACCACTGCCTCGGGGGCATCTGCACCAACAAAGTGTGAAGCCCCATCGCAGGGCTGGAATTTTCGGCGGCAACCGTGTCGATCCCGCACGGCTGCCCAGGGGGTGGACCTGCGGCCCGAGGCATCCCTTGATCGCTGCGCGTCATCAGGTAAACGGCTTCACCGAGAGGGCAATATCCTTGCAGGTCAGGTTCATGATGAGAGCTTGCACATCCAGCGCAAGGTCCGCAAGTGCAGGTTGTCCTTCGGCGCAAATGGCAGAGGAGAGGTTTAGGGTGCAGCATAGAATGCGAGGGGAGGCAAACAGGAGCGGGGATGCCTCCCTCATCAGTTACCTGTCCTTACCACAGATATCCCGTTGTTTGTAGCTCGAATGTGTTGCGTTCACCTTCAATTTGCGTTCCAAGGGAATACGGCATCCTAGGGCGTCGCCCTGCCCCCGTCGTCGAGACGCTGCACCAGCGCGTTCCATAGAAAAGTGGCATAGAGCATGGGATTGTGATCGCGGAATGAGCGGGGGAGCAGAATGTCTGGATCGAGCTGAAACTCTTGGGGGCGGGCTCCGGTATTGTCGGCATTTCTCGAACGACCAGCGGCATCCGCTTCCCCCCTGGCAGCAGGCGTATCGTTAAGATTGCCGTTGGGACCGATCCGTATGAGTTCACCCACATGGAAGTAAGGGCCCTGTCCGGGCATGCTTGCCACAATGTCCGTGTTGTTGACCACCCGATAGGCGTGCACGTGGAAGTGGGCTCGAAATTCCTTATCACCCACGCGGGGGGAGCCGAAGGTGTAAAGCCCCTGCACATCCTGCAGGCGATCGGCGGCCAGGGTGGCCAGGGCCGCCCCCAGGCTGTGGCCGGTGAGCCAGATTTTGATGCCGTGGGATTGCAGCCTTTCGATTTCCGGCCGCAGCATGTTCCACACTTCCTCCAGGGCGGCCTTGAAGCCGCTGTGAACCCGCCCCCCCTGCGCCCAAACGGAGAGGCGGATGTCGATGTTGGTTTTCATATCGGCCAGGATCCGTTGGGCATCGAAATGCTCTCCGCGCTTCCAGATCTCGCTGCCCCGGAAGGCAACGATGGCGAAGCGGCCGTTGGCGGCCAAAAAGCAGTAGGTTCCGGAGCGCTCGAAAAACTGGATCTGTTCAAACCCGGCCTGACGCAACCGCTGCCATGCAAATGCATCATCCGAATAGACGAGGGTGGAAGCCTCGGCCAGCCACCAGGCATTGATCAAGCTGAAGGACGATGCGTCGTATTCAAACGGAAAGAAATATCGATTTTGAAAATAATCGTATTGATTGAAGGGGGGCGAAATATTTTCGAACGTGATCCGGGGTACTTCCTTTCTGCTTACCAGCGCTGTTTCCGCCCGCCCGTCGATGGACGACAGCGTCGCCACCACCATTGCGACGCATAGGGCGGCCGTCCGTAATCTAGAGTTCCGGTTCGAAAAGGCCGCCGAACGCTTTGCGAAGTTTGTAGAGCGCGTCGGTGGGCTCGTGAAAATCCCTCGCATCTTCCGCTGTAACCCGGCGACTGTAGGCCAAATCCTTTTCATAGCATATTTCCGCAAGTTTGGTGGAAAGGGTGTCGCTTTCAAGGACCACGGCTGTCTCGCTGTTGCGCTTTTCGCTGCGCGGGTCAAGGTTGCAAGACCCGACCAGGGCCTAGCGCCACTCGAAGACGGCGTATTTGGCGTGGTTGCTGCCTTCGGCCTGCCGGTTTTCATCATAGCGCTCACCATACCCTTCCCGGATTTGCACGCTGCCGCCGCTTTGACGGGTCTCTTCGCCCTCGTTTATCGCCAAGAGCTTTTTGTAATAGCCGCGGCCCACCTCCTCGAGGGGACTTCCCTCGCAGGTTTCGGCCGGTCCGAAAACCGGTGCCGTCCCTTTTTCGGCGCGCTGGTGCTCCAGCGGGGGCAACGAAGGCCTGGCCGCGTGGCGTCCGGATGCCGACGGGGATCCCCTTTACAGTCCACAGACCGCCAACGCGGCAACGACGGCGAAAACGATGATAAAGACGTGATAACGGTTCATGGCGAAACCCATATCCTTCAAACCATGGACCTCATGGCATCAATCCGGTTTCTTGGTAGTATCTAAGTGCGCCGGAATGCAGCGGGGCACTCAGGCCTTTGAGCATACCTTCCTTTGAGAGACTGTAAAAGGCAGGGTGCTGGAGGCGAAACGTTTCAAGATGCTCAAAGATTTCCTTCGTGAGCACATATACCACATCCGCTGGAACCCGGGAGGAAGTGCACAAAGCGGCCAGGACACCCATCGTTGGAACGTCCGGTTGATCGTCCACCCACGGATAAAGACGGGTCACCGGTATGGTGCTTTGGATGTAGTAGCTTCTCCCGGCCACCAGCCGGTCTATGGCGGGGCCGGAAATGGGAATGATGCGGACCTTGCGTTCGATGGACAGCGCCCTTTGGACGGTTTCGCTGGGATGGCCGACCGTGAAAAAATAGGCGTCGATGCGGTTGTCCTGCAAAAGGGAGGGCGCGTCGGAGGCCATGACATCCAACTGCGTGATGTCCCTTACGGGATCGATACGGGCGGCTTCCAGGATGTCCATGACGATCCGGTGGCGGCTTATCCCCGGGTTGCCGAGACTGACGCGTTTGCCCTTGAGGTCGGCAAGTGTCGTGATGTCCGCATCGACCGCCGCAACCAGCGTCACCGCTTCATGATGGAGGCTGAATACGGAGCGCAGTTCTTTTTGCGAACCTTTATCCTCCCATGCGGCCAGTCCGTGGGTCGCCTGGTACAGGGTGTCCGACTGGGTCAGGCCGAACTCCAAATACTCGGCCGATAGTGCGTTAAGGTTGAAGGTTGCGCCGTTCGTGGCTTCCACCGTCGCCCGGATCCCGTAAACATCACGCTTGGCATTGATCATCCGGGCGATGATCAGGCCGGTGGGGTAATAAACACCGGTAAAATCTCCGCTGCCGATGGTGATGAAAATCTCTTCGGACCTGAGATCGGCCGCTGCTGCCATGCAAGACAGGCCGGCGACCAAGCAGATGACCCAGATGATGATTGTCTTTGTGTTCATTGCGACCTCATGGCCTTCTGTGCTTCAATTCTCATCCGGTTGAAGAGAGGTGCTGATACTGAAAGCCTCGGGCTCTTCCCCTAAAAAGGTCTGGAGCTGATTCATCGCAACGGGACCTTTTTCGATGATCAGGACGATGCGATAGCCATCCGTAAAATAGGGGTCCCCGGTGAGGTTGGCCCTGGGGTCGGAGGGCCGGGCGCGCCCCACCCCTTTCGCCCAGCCGACTTTGGCCAGCATCTGGGAATAGATCAAGTCTTCGACAAGGGAGCCGCGCGCTTCGTCGATGTCCGGATCGATCTTGTGGGTGACCGGCGGCCAGGCTTCCGAAGTGAACCGCACGCCGATATCCCGGCTGATTTGCCCGACAAAAACGGGTTTGCCCCGATAGCGCAGCCGGCTGTACCACAGGCGCAAGTGGTTGCGCTCGTGGATGTCGTGGCGCGGCTTCTGGCGGGCCAGATCCTGGCGGCGGCTTTCGAAGTAAAGCGGGCTCACGGGCGAGTAGCGGTAGCGCGAACCGAATAGGAATGACTTGATGGTCTTCCACACAGCGGTGGAATAGGTTTCTTCGGCCGGCAGCCAGCCCCGGCGGGCGAAGGCGGCGGTAATATCCGTGAACTCACCGATGACGACAAGGTTGAGGGGGTCGCCGAATTCGCTGCCCTTCTCGTCGGTGGTGCAGCAGGGCAATGCCTCCAGAGCGGCTTTGAGCTTTTCCTCATCCACCTCGACAATCTTTTCATTCGGGTAAAGGGTTTCAAAATCCAGCATGCCATAGTCCACCCGCATACCGGGAATTTGGATATGAAAGGTGAAGAACTTTACCTGTTCATTGGCGATAAGGTCGATCTGCACCACCTTTTCGCCTTCGTCGAGATTGGTATAAACAAAGCCCGTTACCGCCGTATCAGGCTTGATCGGGTTTTTAAAGTTCACCGCGCGGAAATGGCGTTCCATTGCATCACGGTAGACGTCGAAGAGGCCGCCGCGCACGGCATACACCGCTTCGAGGGGTGAGAAATAGTTGGGATCCGTGCCCGCGCTCAGGAGGTAGAATGTCTTCTCGCTGTGGTTTTCAACCTTCACCCAGACCGGCTGAATTTCTCTTTCGATCAAGTCCACGTCGAAGAGGGACTGGATTTCCTCCTTGGTGGGTACGGCCACCGTCACCCGGACATCCGCGTCCATCCGCGAGACCGCCCGGTCGCGGAAGCGAACCGCATTGATGGATTCCGGATGGTAGGAGGCGTCTGTTCGAAACGTGGCGCAGCCGGTGAGCACCGCGAACAACAAGACGACGGTCGTGGGGCGCACCAATCGCAGGAAGGCACGCTTCGGATCACCCCGGTCCCTTTGGGTATGGACAACTAGATGCATCGATCACCGACTCTCAGGTATTCTTTGATGCCAGGATGCTCACGGGTTGGTTACTTGAAATTCGACAAGGCTTCCTTGTAGGCGTGATAGAGGTCCTTGTAGGCCTCGGTAAACCCTTCTTTGGCATCGTCCCAGGATTCCGTGGAGGCGTCACCCAGCTCGTCCAGCTTTTCGCCGGCCACGGCGCGCTTTTCCTTCAGGTCGTCGATGGTTTCCTCGTAGGCGGTTTCGGTTTCATCGGCGGCCTCGGCGGCCTCCGTCTCCAGCTTGCCGATCTCGGCGTCCGTTTTTTCGAGAAGATCTTGGCCGTGCTTCACCGCGTCGTTCTTTTTATCGATCATATAGTTCTTGAAGGCCTCCGCCGCCTCTTTGGTCTCCTTGGCCAAATCGTCGGAGGTGCTTCCGCCAACAGCCGGTCCCGCAAGCGGGATGGTGATTGCGAGAGCGGTGAGGAGAGCAAGCAGGATGGTTGCATGTTTCATGGAATTCTCCTTTTTGTTTCGGTAAAGGTAAAGTCCGAGATCAACAGAAAAAGATCAAGGGTTTGAAAAATTGATTATCCTTTGGCCTTCGAATAGGTTTTCGGTCCGAGGGCTTCTCCGGCGGCGTTTTCTTCAAGGTTTGCGCACACAGCGCATCTCCGGGGCATCGTAACCCCAGACGATGGTGGCCTCGCCCCGGTGCTCCCAGAAGGTCTCATTGCGGCCCTGGTACTTGGTACCGCTTCCCGAAGGCTGGCGATACATCAGCGACACCTGGTCGCCGCGTTCGGCGATCAAGGTGGGCGGTTCGGTTTCAAAGAAGATGACGACCACTTCATTTCGTGGATCGCCGTCGCAGGCAAACCAGAAGGGGCCCTTTTCCGGCACCAGGCGGTAGCGGGCCTGCAATTCGGCGATGCGGTTTTGATACAGGGTTTCGGTGCAGGCGCGCGGATCATCGCTTTTCCAGCATTCGTTGCGGCCTTTGATCCAGCCGCGCTGTTCGGCCTTGAGCAGAGATGACGGTTCGCTGGCCGCTTGGCGGGCGGCGGCGGAATAGACCGCGGCGAGCTTGCGGTCCAGATCGGCCAGTCTATCGTCCTTGCAGATCATTTCCTCGATGGTGCCTTCCGCTTTGGCACAGTCGAAAGCCGGTTCGGCGGCCCAGGCACTGCCTATGGGCATGAGGAACGTCAGAAACATCAACGCTGCCCAAACCTGAAGGCAATCTCGCGGCGGCTGTCTCATTCATCCTCCAGCAGGATGCATCATACGGATTCAGTTGTAGGGGTAATTGAACACCTGGAGAACGGTCGCCAACATCCATCGATCCAGGGTTTTCAGAATGGCCATGGCTCTCTCGGGTAAATTGATGCCGGTTTTGTTCTTGTCAAGGCATGGCATGCGGCCTCTTACGTGAGGTTAAGCGTTGAATCAACGGTTTTGATCGGGAAATTTCAGCGCTTACCGGACACAGTCAGAAACAGAACCGTCAGGATGGCGGCAAAGGGCGGTATCAGGGCGTTCGGTGCGGCCATGGCCCAGAGGGTGGCCCCGCTGACGGCGCACCAGAATACCGGAATTATCATAAGGATCCACGGCCTTTTCCGGTTTGAAGTCAGCAGGATGCCCAGGGTTGCCATCACGGTGGGGTCGGGGGCAATGCCGAAGAGTTCGACCTGGGCCCATCCATGGCCCAAGAGGGGATTGACAAAGGGGTAGAGTAGAAGGGCGAATCCATACAGGACGACACTGGTCCTGCACAAAGCGGGAGAGATCGGCTCGCGGAGGAGCCTGTTCCGAAAGATTCCTGCCCAGATTAAGAATAGCGCTTCGAGAGCAAAGCCTGCCGCAAACCAGGGGGCCGCCCAGTTGATGGCGGCATAACGCCGCCAGTGATAGCCCCAGGCAACCCACAGCCAGGAGGCCGCCAGCACGGCGGCGGCAAATCGTCCCTGCCAGGCCGGCCGGCGGACCAAGACGAACAGTAGGGCAAGTCCCATGGGCAGCATAAAGGCTTGCAGCGGCCATGCATCCCGGTTGGCGAGTTCGAACAGGCGGTAATAGGTCTGGGGCGAGAAGAGCAGAAGATCCGACAATCCGTAGGTAGACCAGACCGTCATTACAATTGCTCGACATAGGCGATCATACGCCGGCGCATGATCGCGTCCGGCAGGTCTCCGGTGGCGGCCCCCATGTTCTCGCGAACATGATCGACCCGGGAGGTGGCGGGGATGGCGCAGGTAACCGCCGGGTGGGAAATAATGAATTTGAGGAGAAACTGGGCCCAGTTGACGCAGTCGATTTCGGCCGCCCAATCGGGCAGCGGGTGACGTTCGGCCCAGTCGATGAGGCTGCCCTGCTGGAAAGGTCGGTTGGCGATGACGGCCATGCCGCGGTCCCGTGCCAGGGGAAGGATGCGCTCCTCCACGGTTCGGTTGCGGATATTGTAGCTGACCTGAATGAAATCGAGGGGGTGCCGGCGCATGACCTCTTCGAATTCTGAGTGGCGGCGGCCCTCCGAGGTGGTAATCCCCACATAGCGGACTTCGCCGTCGGCTTTCTTCTCGAAAAGCAGTGGGAGGTGGTCTTCCCAGTCCACGAGATTGTGCACCTGCATGAGGTCGAAACGGCGGATGCCCCAACGCCTCCGGGATTCATCGATCTGCGCGCCGCCGTCGGTCATGAACGGGGTCCAGACCTTGTCCGCGGCAAAAACCGTTTCGCGCCGGCCCAGCTTCGCGAGGCCATAGCCGATGACGTCCATCGAAGAGCCATACATGGGCGAGGAATCGATCACGGCTCCCCCGGCGGCGAAGAAGGCCTCCATGACCGCGGCACAGTTTTGTCGGGCTGCGGGATCGTCGCCCACATTGAAGGTGATCCAGCTGCCCAGGCCGATGACGGGCAGGGCTTCCCCGCTGGAGGGGATGGGGCGGGTCATGACGTCATGCGGCTGCGCGGCCCCGGTCAGCGGCCGCAGAAGAGCGGCGGCCCCTGCCGCGGCCATAAGGCGCAGAAAGTCGCGTCTTGCGTATTTCGGTCCCGGCGGGGTCATGGCGACGGCCTCCTAGTCATTTTCTTCGGCCTGCCTGGGCTGCCAGCGTTCCTTCAAATCCGGCAGGTGTTCGCTGTGAGTAAGTAGGATGATCTCGTCGCCTTTTTTGAAACGCGTGGATTCCTCGATGAAATACGCCTGATCCTTGCGGTAGTAGAATACGACGGCAGTGTCCTCGGGAAGATCCAGATCGGTATCCATGTCCGCCTCGTCATCGCCGGCCACGAAGGTGAACAACCGCGCCTCACCCTTTAAAACGGTGGACAGTTCCACACTGTCCAGGCCGCGGACCATGTTTTCGAGGTATTGGCTCATGGTGCGCACCGGGATGATGGTGTCTTCGAGCCCCAGTTCCAGGCACAGCTGCTGGAGCTCGACATCTTCGATGCTGGGCACCACTCGCTGGAACCCCATGGAGCGTCCCAGCAGGGCCGTGATGATATTGACCTGATCGCTGTTCGTAAGGCAGAAGAGAAAGTCACAGTCCTTGGGATTCGCCTGGCTGAGAACGGCCGGCTTCGAAGCATCGCCATGGACGAAGCTAGCGTCCAGATCATCGGCCAGCCGGTCGATGCGCGCCTTCTCACTTTCGATGATAATGATGTCGTGCCCCGCCTTGATCAGGGCCCGGGCCGTGATGACCGTCATGGGCCCGGCTCCGGAAAATACGATGCGCATGTTATTCCTCCAATCGTTTGGCAAACCATGTTCCGGGGGCCAGCAGGATCAGCCAGGCCATGATTTCCAGCCGCCCCAAAAGCATATCGGCACACAGCACGGCTTTCAGGAATGGATGCAGATCGGGGCCGGTGATGCCCGCCGAGAGGCCGGCTGTACTGAGGGCTGAAATCACTTCGAACAGGGCATCGAAAGGGGGGTGGCCCATTAGCACGAAGGGCGCCCAGGAAACCGCTGTTGCCACGACATATACAAGAATGAGGCTCAGGGCGTTCTGAATTTCGTCGTTTTCCAGGCGGCGACTACCCAGACGCGGATTTGAAACGGCATTGCGGGGCATCCCGGTCCGCTGAATCAGCAGATGGAGTATCCGCATGAGGATCAGCAGCCGCAGAATCTTGATCCCACCGGCGGTCGAACCGACGCTCCCGCCGATAAACATGGAGACCATCAGGACGAGCTTCGATCCCGCATCGATCGCTGCCATGTCGAGGGAAGCGAATCCGGCCGTGGATTGGGCCGAGAGGGCGTTCAAGGCACCATGACCCAGGGCCTGGGTCCAATCCAAATGACCATTCAGCCGCAGGGTGCCGGCAAGAAGCAGCGTCACCAGAAAGCCCACGAGCAGATAGCCGCGGAGCTGGCGATCTGCCGCGACGGCGCGTATACCGTCACGGAAGAGTCGTTGGTAAAGAAGCAGCGTAACCCCGCCGGCCAGCGACAGGAAGATGACCAGCCCCCGGGTGGTATGGTTGGGTAGTCCTCCCAGGCTGGCGTCGTTAGGCGCAAACGAT
>Ga0316576_10001594_pt1 | contig 12363 bp, 9 predicted proteins | sample S0NA_FD_203075 | JGI IMG/M metagenome (GOLD analysis project Ga0316576, IMG submission 203075) | Rhizosphere microbial communities from salt marsh grasses in Alabama, United States - S0-2_050615r3r5 | ecosystem: Host-associated > Plants > Roots > Rhizosphere | place: USA: Alabama | collected... | reverse complement strand
GATGGTTTCGGTGACGGTTCTGTTCAAGCCGAACCTGGCGCCCGTTCCCGTGTTGCTCTGCGGCTACTGGCTGTTGGGTGGGCATTACGGGCGGCTGATGTTGGGGCTTGTCGGAATGGCGCTGGGCGCGCTGTTCGCGCTGGGCGTGTCGTCGGTTTTCTTCGGTGGCATTTCCGGCTGGACCCATTGGTTGTCGACGATGGGCGGATTTACGGATTGGAACATGCCGGCGGGCGCCGGAAATTTTCACGCCCTTTCGCTGATCGGCCTGGACCCGGGCCCTGTGGGCCGTGTGCTCATGGCCCTGCTGCTGTGTGGCCTCGCATTGGCCGCCATGGCGACGAGGTCCTGGACGGCGCGCCGCCCTTCGAGCGCCGCCGCGGGATGGCGGTCAGCCTTCGGTCCGCCGTCGGCGTCCGACTACGGCCTGGTGTTGGGCATCGCCTGCGTGATTCAGATGCTGGTGTCGCCGCTGGTCTGGCTGCACTACTACGTGCTGATTCTGCCTCTGTTCGTGATGGCGTTGCGACCGCTTTCGGCCTCGCGTGGAGCCGGCGCGGCGGGCCTGCTGATGCAGCGGTTGCTACCGCTCCTGGCGTTTTTGCTGTTACTGGATGGGCCGTTGGCCGGATTGCTGGATGAGTCGCCTGCGGCCGCGGTAAACAAGGCCTGCGTACTGTCGGCGGCGCTGCTTTATCTCAGTGGCCTGTGGCAGCTTTCCCGCCCGCCGCTCGAGCCTGTGGGTAACCTGGCAGTGCAAAAGGAAGAGTAACTTTCGCCGATGACGCGGAAGGCGCTGAAAGGGTCCAATTGCTGCTTTCACAGTAAAGAGCAATTATCTGGACAATTCAGCGTATACAGCGTTCTCTGCGGAGATTTCTTGCCGTAAGCGGTCAGGGCGCGTCGCTATCGGTATCGATCCGGCGGGGCACCAGCCGTTCGCTTAGCGCCAGGGTTCGGTCCTCCCCGGATTCATGGTACTGGGCGTCCTGGTTGACTTGCCAGACGTCCCAGATGGTCTCGCCGGCGAGGATGTTCTCCGCCGCCAGCAGGCCGGTCATCATGGCGTGGTCCTGGTTGTTGTATTTGTGCATGCCGTTGCGTCCGACCAGATGCAGGCCCGGGCGCGAGGCCTCCAGCCACTCCCGGAACAGCGCCATGCGGTCCTCGTAATTCTCGTCATAGACCGGGTAGGCTTTCGGCTGACGGATCACGGTGCCGTCAACGACGTGGCCAGGCGGCACCAGGCCGAGCTGGATGAGTTCCTCGTCCGCCAGCCGGATCAGCGCCGAATCGTCAGACTCCCAGAGTCCGTCACCGGAAAAGCAGAAATACTCCAGGCCCAGGCAGTTGAGCTCCGGGTCCGGGACCAGGTGGGGCGACCACGACTTGAAGTTCTGGATGCGCCCCACCTTGACGGCCGAATCGTGAATGTAGATCCAGTTGTCGTCGAAGCAGTCGATATCCCGCACGATCAGCGCAACGGTCAGAAAGTCGCGGTAGCGCAGGGCGCGGGCCGCCGTCAGTACCGCGTCCGGCGGCGCCGGTTCGATGAAGCCTGCCAGGTCGGCCACCGCGGCCGAAGAGATCACGTGGTCGCAGGTGAATTCGTGCGCCTGGCCGTGTGCGTCTTCCGCTACCACTCGCCAACTTCCGTGTTTCGGCGAATGAATCAGGCGTGTCACGTCCATTCCGAGAAGTACATTGCCGCCGGCCTCCCGGGTCTGGCGCGCCGCGGCTTCCCACATCTGGCCGGGGCCCAGTTTCGGGTAGCGGAAACTCTCGATCAGCGTCTTGGGCGTATCGCCACGTCGGTTACGGATTCGGCTCAGCCATTTCGGGACCAGCGCACTGCGAACGGCGCTGCCGAGCGAAAGTCCCTTGATCCGCTGGGCCGCCCAATCCGCCGAGATTTCGCGGCACTTCATGCCCCAGACCTTCTCCGTGTAGGTTTCGAAGAAGATACTGTAGAGCCGGTGTCCGAACTCGTTCGTCACCCATTCTTCGAAAGTCTGCGGATCGTGGATCGGGAACAAGCGGGCCCGTGCGTAGGAGGCCATGCAGAGGGCTGACTCGAAGAGCCCAAGCTTGGTCAGGGCGTCGAGGGCGCGCAACGGGTAATCGAACAGTTTTCCGTTATAGAAGATGCGCGATTTTCGGGGTCTCGTCAGCAGCTGCTCGCTGAGGATGTCGTCCCACAACGCCTCGATCTCGGCAGACTTGGAAAAGAACCGGTGGCCACCGACGTCGAAGCGGAAGCCTTTGTAATGCTCCGTGCGCGAAATGCCGCCTACGTTGGCCGGGTCGCGTTCCAGCACCGTGACCTCGGCGCCCGCTCGCGCCAGGTGGCGGGCTGCAGTCAGCCCGGCGGGCCCTGCGCCAATGCAGACTACCCGGGGCGGCCGGACTTGCGGGTCGGACGAGTCCATATCAGGCCCTCCCCGCCGGTTTGGTCCTGCGCAGCAGAAAGACCCGCTCGGTCAGTCGGGACAGGCCCTTTTCCCTGAATCGCGGCTGTTGCTCGAGGCAGTCTTCTTCATGCAGCCTGTCGACGGTCCAAAACCCTCCAAAGATCTTGCGGACTTCCTCCTCGGGGACTGAAAAGGGGGGGCCGCGCATCTCGTCCTGTGGGTATTGCATCGTCACCAGAAGCGATCGCGTGTCTTCGGGCACCAGGGCGGTTAATCGCTCGACGTAACGCTCGCGCATCTGCGGAGGCAGCGCCACCAGTGAGGCACGGTCGTAAACGGCGTCGAAACGGGCCGCGCCGGTGAGATCCAGGGTAAAGAAATCGCCGCAATAGATGTCCAGATGTTTGCCACGGAACAGGCGGGCGTCGGGCAGTTCGGTCACGCCATGCGCGATCGAATGTTCCTCGAAGAAGTCCCGGACTGCCCGCGGGCTGATTTCAACGCCGGTCACGCGGTAGCCCCGCTCGAGCAGCCAGATCATGTCCCGGCTCTTGCCGCAGAGCGGTACGAGGACGTTCGCCCCCCGCTTGATGCGAAGCGTTTCGACGAACGACTGCATGTGCGCGTTGTAGTCGTGTTGGTGGAAACCAATCTCCCCACGCGACCAGCGCTCGTGCCAGAACTCAGGATCCACGGGTGGCGGGGCTCATCCGGTCCAGTCGAGGACGACTTTGCCGGCTTCTCCGCTTTCCATGGCGTCGAAACCGACCTGGAAATCGTCGATCGGAAGGCGGTGGGTGATGATGGGAGTGAGGTCCAGGCCGCTCTCGATGAACACGGACATCTTGTACCAGGTTTCGTACATTTCGCGGCCATAGACGCCGCGAATGGTGATCATGTTGAAAATGATCTTCTCCCAGTCGACGGAATAGTTTTTCGACGGGATGCCCAGTACAGCGATCCGGCCGCCGTGGCAGAGATTGTCGAGAATATCCTGGAACGCGGCCGGTGAACCGGACATTTCAAGCGCGACGTCAAAGCCCTCGCTCATGTGAAGTTCTTTTTCCACGTCGGCGAGCTTCTCGCGAGTGACGTTGACGGTTCGAGTTGCCCCGAGCGCTTTGGCCAATTCCAGGCGGTAGTCGCTCAGGTCGGTGATTACGACGTTGCGCGCACCGGCATGCCGGCAGACAGCGGCAGCCATGCTGCCGATCGGTCCGGCGCCCGTAATCAGCACGTCTTCGCCGAGCAGGTCAAACTGGAGTGCGGTGTGCACCGCGTTGCCGAAGGGGTCGAAGATCGCGGCAACGTCGAGATCGATCCCCGGCCGGTGTTCCCACACGTTCGACATGGGAAGCGAGATATACTCCGCGAACGCGCCGGGGCGGTTGACCCCGACCCCGGACGTATGTGCACACAGGTGCCGGCGTCCCGCCATGCAATTGCGGCAGCGGCCGCAAACCACGTGACCCTCGCCCGACACGATCTGGCCCGGGTGGAAATCGTTGACGTTGGAGCCCACCTCGACGATCTCCCCGACGAACTCGTGGCCCACCACCATGGGAACGGGGATGGTGCGCGCGGCCCACTCGTCCCACAGGTAGATATGCAGGTCGGTGCCGCAGATCGCGGTTTTCAGAACTTTGATGAGTACATCGTTCAGGCCGACTTCAGGCCTGGGAACATCCGCCATCCAGATACCCCTGGCCGCTTCGCGTTTGACTAGTGCTTTCATCCCCGTGACTTCTGTTGATGGCCGGGCGGATCACCCGGCTGTTGGAGGTTTCCAGGCTGGGCCTGTGTACAGGGTTAATGGTACACCACCGGGATGTCCCTTGGCATGACCGGTCGCGGAAATCCACCCGGATTTGATATAAAATCCGGCAATTTCCGGGAGAACATGCCATGAATGCGCTCGTCGAAACCGAACTGGAACACGGGGTATTGACAGTTCGCCTGAACCGTCCCGAGAAGAAGAATGCCCTGACCGGTGAAATGTACACGGCGCTTGCGGATGCGCTCGACCAAGGCGCCCGGGAACGGGCCGTCCGCGTTCTGCTGGTTACGGGCACCGCCGGCGTATTCACGGCGGGCAATGACATCGCCGATTTTCTCACCCCGCCCGATCCCGGGGAAGAGCGGCCGGTCAATCGCTTCCTGCTCGCGCTGGCTCGCACGGACGTACCCCTCGTGGCTGCGGTCGACGGTATGGCGGTCGGGGTCGGTACGACGATGCTCCTGCATTTCGACCAGGTATTCGCGACGGAACGAGCCCGTTTCTCTTTGCCGTTCATCAACCTCGGGCTGGTGCCGGAGGCCGGATCCTCGATGTTGTTGGTCGAAACCTGCGGCTACCGAAAGGCGGCGGAATTACTCATGCTGGGTGAGCCGTTCTCCGCCCAGGAGGCGCAGCGCTGTGGCATCGTCAGCCGCTTGTGTTCCGAGGAAACGCTGCTGGAAGAAGCGACCAGGGCTGCCCGGGCTCTCGCAGCCAAACCCCGCGGCGCGCTGCGGGCCACCAAGCGCCTGATGCGGCGTCCGCCTGAGCCGCTGGAGACCCGAATCCACGAGGAATCGCTGAAATTCTTCGAGGCCCTGAAGTCACCCGAGGCACGCGAGGCGTTGACGGCTTTCCTGGAAAAGCGGGAGCCGGATTTCACGCAGTTTGACTAAACTCGTCCCTCGTTCCGGCGTAGCCAGCGGTCGAACCGCCCAAGTGCTTCCTGGAAATTGTCCCTGCCAAAGCCCAGCCGCATCTCCCGGTCGCTGCCCCCCAGCATGGCCGCAGACTGGATCAGGATGTTCTGGTCCCGGGCCAGACGCTCCGACAGCGCGCTGACCGAAGGTACGTCGAATCCCACCAAAGCTGTAGAACCGGCCAAAGGCCGCCGCCAGTCGAAAAGGCCCTGCCACTGTTCAAAGAAGCGATCCGCCAGCGTGAGGTTGTGTTCGATGCGGCTGATGTTGCGGGCGCATAGTGTGTCACGCGCACGCAGCGCGGCCAGGGACAGGTAGACGGACGGCACAGGCGAACAAATGCTCGTGTAGTGCTTCCAGTTGTGCAGACGGCCCCACAACACCGGGTCGTTGACGATAAGCCAGCCGCACCGCAGGCCGGGCAGTCCATGGGTTTTCGAGAGCCCGGAAAGAATCACGGCGCGGTCGGAGACATCAGCCAGGGAAGGGACGGGCGGCGTCCCTGAATGCACCAGGCCAGAGTACATCTCGTCGCAGAACACCGCGAGCTCATGCTCGGCCGCCAGCAGGGCGAGCTGATCCTGCCATTCGCGCGAGGGGTAGAAACCGGTTGGGTTGTGCGGAAAGTTGACCACGAGCAGCCGGGTTTTTGGCGTCAGGAGCCCGCGGAGTTCGTCGAGGTCCAGCGCCCAGCGGGAGCCCGAGGCCCGGAAACGCCAGCGGTGAACCCCCTCCGGCCCTGCGACGTGCTCACACAGGTTGACGAGCGCGTCGTAGGCGGGCACCGTGACGACCACTTCGTCCCCCGGCTTCAGCAGGGCTCGGGCGGCCAGGTAAATTCCTTCGACCGGACTTCCCAGAACCAGCACGCTGTCCGGACTCACCTGCTGGTAAATGTCCGCGATGGCCTGGCGCAGCGCGGGTTCCCCGGCCGTTTGCGTATATCCGAGTCGTTCACGGCCAAGGCCTTCGAGCGAATCGCCGGCCATTTCCAGCAGTTCGGCGATCGAAACCGTCTCGCAGTCGGAATTGCACAGTTGCCAGTCGGTGGTGAACTCGTGTCTGGCGAAGAAGTGTTCGGTTTCGAAAGGGGCGATATCCATGCGGTGGTCCCGTGCCGGAGGGTTCCCGGGTATGATATCGTGCCGTCTGGCTCGGACTCACCTGAAGGAATCGAAATCGGCGCCATGCCAGGGCTCATCCAGGACTTTGACGTGCTCACGTTCGACTGCTACGGGACCCTGATCGACTGGGAAACCGGGATCTGGGATGCATTGCAGCCCATGTTGATGCATAACGGGACAACAGTCGTGCACCGCAGTGAAGCATTGGGCCGCTTCGCCGCCTGGGAAAGTCGTCTGCAGACCGGGTTTCCGGGGCTTCCGTACCCCGAGTTGCTGGAACGCGTGCACGCTGAGATTGCGGGGGATTTCGGCCTCGAATCGACGTCGGAGCTCGATGGCGCATTCGGGGCTTCGGTGCCCGGCTGGCCGGCGTTTCCCGATACGGCGGATGCGCTGCGCGCGCTGAAGGAACGGTACCGCCTGGTCATCCTTTCGAACGTGGATCGCGGGAGTTTCGCCGGCAGCAACCGCAAGCTGGGCGTGAGCTTCGACGCAGTGTACACGGCAGGTGAGATCGGTTCATGGAAGCCGGATCCGGCGAACTTCGATTATCTCGTGGCGCACGTCCAGAAGGAATTCGGGCTCGGGGCGAACCGCATTCTCCATACGGCCCAGAGCCTGAGGCACGATATTGCCCCCGCCCGAGCCCACGGCCTGTCCTGCGCCTGGATCGATCGCCAGGGCCTGTCGAGCGGCGGTGGTTGGGGTGCGACGGCCGAGATCGCCGATCGACCGGAAGCGGATTACGTGTTCCACAGCCTCGCCGAATTCGCAGAGGCGGCAGGCGTTGCGCACTGAAACGAACAGGCTTGCCGGACGCGACTGCGATCCGTTAGCGTGAAACCGCAGGACCGAATACAACCCGAAAACAACACGACACACTGGATACAAGACAGGAAACCATGAACAACACCATCAAGAGCCTGATTCTCAATGCACTTCTGATCCTGTTTCCACCCGCGGCCAGCGCGGCGCACTACGACGTGCTGATCCGGGGCGGAACGATTTATGACGGCAGCGGTGAGCCCGGGGTGCGCGGCGACGTCGCCATCGTTGGGGACCGCATCGCGGCGGTCGGCGACCTGGCGGGGGATACCGCCGAGCGAGTGCTGGACGCTACGGGCCAGGCCGTGTCGCCCGGCTTCGTCAACATGCTCAGCTGGGCAGTGACGAGCCTGCTGAAGGATGAACGGGGCCTCAGCGATATCAAGCAGGGTGTCACGCTCGAAGTATTTGGCGAGGGTTGGTCCATGGGGCCGCTGCCGCAAGGGGAAAAGGGCCGGGAAATGCTCCGCGACATGATGGGAGAGGATGTCGACATGGTCCAGTGGACGACGCTGGGCGAGTATCTCGATTACATGGTGAAGCGCGGTGTCTCGCCCAATATCGCCTCTTTCGTGGGTGCGACCACGGTGCGGATCCACGAGGTCGGCTTCGACAATCGGCCGCCGACCGCCGAGGAAATGAAGAACATGAAGGCCCTGGTCCGCCAGGCAATGGAAGAGGGCGCGATGGGCCTGGGAAGTTCCCTGATCTATCCGCCGGCGTTTTTTGCGTCCACGGACGAACTCGTCGAACTGGCCAAAGTCGTCGGGGAGTACGACGGCATGTACATTTCACACATGCGCAGCGAAGGTAACCGGATCGAGGACTCGCTGCATGAGCTCATCCGGATCGCCCGGGAGGGCGGTGTCGGCGCCGAGGTCTATCACCTGAAACTTGCCGGGCGGCAGAACTGGGACAAGCTGCCGGCGGTTATCGACATCATCGAGAAGGCCCGCGCGGAGGGCCTGCGGATTACCGCGGATATGTACACCTATGTCGCGGGGGGAACCGGGCTGGCGGCCTCGTTTCCGCCCTGGGCCAGCGATGGCGGCACCCAAGCCTTGCTGGAGCGTTTGCGCGACCCCGGGACGAGGGAACGTATCGTGGCAGAAATGCGTAAGGACGCCGACGACTGGGAAAACCTTTATTACGGAGCCGGCCCGGACGGCGTGATGATCATGGGCGTTGAGAAGGACGATCTCAAATCCTGGAGTGGCCGCACCGTCGCCGATATCGCCCGTGAGCGGGGCACCGACCCGGAGGAAACGGTGGTCGACATGGTGCTCGAGTCGGACGGTGCCGTTTCAGCCATGTACTTCCTGATGGATGAGAAGAACGTCCGAAAGGAGATTGCACTGCCCTGGGTGAGTTTTGGCTCCGACGCCGAGGCAATCGCGCCCGAGGGCGAGGTCCTGGAGCAGGCGACACATCCGCGCGCGTACGGCAATTTCGCAAGGCTGCTCGGGCGCTATGTTCGCGAGCAGAAGCTGATTTCGCTCCAGGAGGCTGTGCGGCGGCTGAGCGCTTTGCCGGCTGAGAACCTGAAGATTCGCGACCGCGGCCGATTGTTGCCCGGATATTTCGCCGACGTGGTGGTGTTCGACCCGGACACGATCGCCGACCGGGCCACTTTCGAGAATCCTCATCAGCTCGCTGTCGGTGTGAATGACGTATTCGTCAACGGCGTGCAGGTTCTGGATCGCGGTGAGCACACCGGGGCGACGCCCGGGCGCGTGGTGCGTGGTCCCGGATACAAGGGAGAATGAGCTCGAGGAGAATCGCATGCTAAACCCCCTGGCCCGAACATTTGTTCTCGCCGCAGGCTGCGTGGTCTCGTTGCTGGCACAGGGCCAGCAGAGGCCGGTGTTCGAGATTTCAACCGACAAGGCCTACGACGCGGGGCAGGTCCCGGCGTACGCGGGTGACCACCCGGCTATCTACTCGCACATCGACGACCAGTTGCCATACCACCTCGCGGCCCTGCAGCGCTGGATGCGCCAACCGTCCATAAGCGCCCAGGGCGAGGGCATTCAGGAAATGGCCTCCATGCTGCGCGGGGATCTCAGGGACATCGGCTTCCAGGAGTCGGAGCTGGTTCCGACCGGGGGTCATCCGGGTGTGTGGGGTTACTACGACGCCGGAGCGGAGCACACGCTGCTGGTGTACATGATGTACGACGTTCAGCCCGTGAATCCCGAGGACTGGGAGAGCCCGCCGTTCGATGCTGAACTGGTCGAAAAGAGGCTGGGCCGGGTGATCGTCGCGCGCGGGGCGGCTAACCAGAAAGGTCCCGAGCGCGCATTCCTGAATGCGCTGGAGTCGATTCTCGCGGTCGACGGCAAGCTGCCAGTCAACCTGATGATTGCCGCCGAGGGCGAGGAGGAACTCGGTTCCCCGCATTACCCACGGATTGTCGACGCCTATGAAGACCGCATGAAGCAGGCCGACGGTGTGCTTTTCCCCATGTCGGTCCAGGCGTCAAACGGCAATGCGTCGATGCTGCTGGGCGTCAAGGGCATCCTTTACTTCGAAATGGAAGTCAGCGGCGGTCCCTGGGGCGGGCCGCAAAAGGCGGAGATCCACGGCTCGTACAAGGCCATCGTGGATTCGCCGACATTGAGGCTGGTCCAGGCCCTCGCCAGCCTGACGACGCCGGACGGCAACACCATACGGGTTCCGGGATACTACGACGGCATACGTCCGCCAACGCCCGAAGAACAGGAACTGATCAACGGCGCTGCCGCGAAGCGGGACGAGCAACAGGCGCGGCAGGTGGCCGGTGTCGCTCGGTTCATCGACGACCTGCAAGGCCGCGACGCCATTGTCGAAGCGCTGTACATGCCAACGCTCAATGTGGATGGAATCTGGTCCGGCTACACGGGCGAAGGCGTCAAGACCATCCTGCCGAACGTCGCCACGGCGAAAGTCGATTCCCGTCTGCCGATGGGCCTGGACCCGGATGCAGAGCTGGAAAAAATCCGTTCCTGGCTTACCGAAAACGGTTTCAACGAAGTGGTTCTGCGCAAGCTGTCCGGTTATCCCGCCGCACAGACTTCGGTGCACTCCGATCTCGCCCAGTCGGTAATCAGCGTTTACAACAAGTGGGCCGAAAGCCTGTCCATCCAGCCCCGGATTGCCGGCAGCGCGCCGTTTTACCAGTTCACCGAGCGGCTCGGTCTGCCCCTGGTGCCGGCGGGGCTCGGACACGGTAGCGGCGCGCATGCGCCTGACGAGTACTACCTGGTCGAGCCGGCGCCCGGGGTGCCCATCGCCGGTCTCGCCGACGTCGAAAAGGCATACGTCGACCTGCTCTACGCGATCGCCGGGAAATGACAGGCGTCGCCGATCAGGTACTGGGCCGGTTCGTCGATCTCCGGTCTCGGGTCGAGCGCAACGGCATGCTTTGGGGCACGACCTACGGTTTCCTGATCATGTTTTCGTATTACATCCTCAGAGCCGTCAGGGACGAGATTTCCTCGGCGGATCGAGGGAACCTGCAGATACTCTGGACTGCCGTGTTCCTGGTGATGATGGTGGCGGTCCCGTTGTATTCCTGGGTCACTTCCCGCATGTCACGTGGTGTTTTCGTGCCGCTGGCCAACCGGTTTTTCATCCTTTGCCTGGTCGGGTTCTGGCTGTGCCTCGCCCTCCTGCCGGATTCAGCCCGCCCCTGGATCGACCGGGTGTTCTACGTCTGGAGCAGCGTGTTCGCACTGTTCGTGGTGACTGTCTTCTGGGGTTTCATGGCGGACTGTTTCGACAACGACCAGGCCAAGCGGCTGTTCGCGTTCATCGCCGTCGGGAGTTCGATCGGCGGTATGTTCGGCTCCACGGTCACCGCCTGGCTGGCGACCCTGGTGCCGACGTTTTCGCTTCTGCTGATCGCCTGCGTGCCGCTGGAGCTTGCCTGCTGGTGCGCCCGCGTGCTGCACCGTGAGTTCGCTACCGGCGATGTCCGCACGGAAGGAGAAGCCGGGCGAGCCGTGGGCGGCAATGCCTGGTCGGGCATGAAGGCGGTGTTCCGGTCGCCGTACCTCATGGGCATTGCCGCGTTCATCGCGCTGATGACCTTCGTCTCCACCATGCTCTATTTCCAGCAGGCCAATCTCGTCGCCAACGCGTTCACCGACCGCGGCCTGCGAACGGCGTTTTTTGCTCGCATCGACCTGGTCGTCAATGTGCTGACGGTCGTATTCCAGGTCTATCTGACCGCACGCATCGTCAAGTGGCTGGGCGTTGGGCTGACGCTGGCCATGGTGCCATTGCTCGTGACGGTGGGTTTCATCGGGCTCGGCCTGTACCCAACCCTGGCGGTGCTGGTCGTCGTTCAGGTCATCTATCGCGCGGGGCGCTACGGCCTGACGAAGCCGGCACGGGAGATGCTGTGGACCGTGCTGGGGCGCGAGGAAAAATACAAGGCCAAGCCATTCCTCGATGCCGCGGTCTATCGCGGCGGTGACCTGGCGAGCGGATGGATCTATACGGGCCTGTCCGCAGCCGGCCTTTCCATTGCCGCAATTGCATTGGTGGCGGCTCCGGTTGCCGGGCTGTGGGCGCTGCTGGCGATAAGGCTGGGCCGCAATGAGGAAGTTCTGGCGATCAAACCGGGAGAAACGCGATGAAATTGACACGGAGATCTCTGATTGGCGCCGGCATCGCCGCGGGCGCCGTTTCCATGGGAGGGCGGATGGGCAGCCTGTTGGCCGCCGGCCCGGACCTCGCCATGGCCACCATACCGTCGAGCGGGGAGCAGGTGCCGGCGGTAGGTATCGGTACTGTGGATTACCGCGGCGACCCGGACTCGTCGAGCATGGCTGAGTTTCGGGAAACCCTGGCCACGTTTGTTCGACTGGGTGGCACGGTCCTCGATACCTCACCCAACTACGGCAATTCCGAAGAGGTGCTCGGCAGACTTCTGGAAGCCCTGGGCGCGCGCGGAAAGATGTTCATGGCTACCAAGGTGGACCAGGAGGACACCGCTGCCGGGGTAGAGCGGATGGAAGGGTCGCAACGGCGTCTTGGCGGCCGGATCGACCTGATGCAGGTGCACAACCTGATTGGTACGGACGCACAGATGGAGACGCTGAAGGCCTGGCGTTCCGAGGGCCGTATTCGCTACATCGGCGTCACCACGCACCGCGACGAGCAGCACGATGACCTGGAACAGGCGATGCGCCGTCACAAACCGGATTTCATCCAGGTGAACTACGCGGTGAATGACCGGGACGCTGCTGATCGTATATTGCCCCTGGCGCAGGATCTGGGGATCGCGGTGCTGGTTAACCGGCCATTCGGCAAAGGAGGGC
>Ga0316576_10001593_pt1 | contig 12367 bp, 8 predicted proteins | sample S0NA_FD_203075 | JGI IMG/M metagenome (GOLD analysis project Ga0316576, IMG submission 203075) | Rhizosphere microbial communities from salt marsh grasses in Alabama, United States - S0-2_050615r3r5 | ecosystem: Host-associated > Plants > Roots > Rhizosphere | place: USA: Alabama | collected... | reverse complement strand
CCGTTCCACCCGAACCCGGGGCAGCTGGTCTACTTCAGCGCCGACCTTTCGCCGGCCACGCCCGAGGAGGACCTCACGTCGGTCCAGTGGGATCTGGGCGACGGAACCATCATCTCCTACACGAGCTGCCCGCCGTACTACGGGTCCTGCCTCGAGTGGCCGCAGACCTATGCCGACGACGCCTGGTACGACGTGTCGGTCACCGTCCAGACCGTGGACGAGATCGCGTCGGATTCGGCGCGTATCGAGGTCGGCGATCCCCTCGCTCCCCCGACTGCTTCGTTCACGGTCGCGCCGGCGGCGCCGACGCTGTTCGAGAGCTCGACCTTCACCTTCGACGGATCCTGCACCGGCGCGTGCCAGTTCCAGTGGAACTTCGGCGACGGCGCTCAGAGCACGGCGCTCCAGCCGAGCCACGCGTGGGCGGTGCCGGATCTCTACACCGTCGAGCTGACCGTGATCAACGACGCCGGCGCCGACACCGCCGACCGGAGCGTCGAGGTGTCGAGCTGCTGGCAACCCGTTCCGCCGACCCAGGACGGCAGCTGCCACGGCGGACCGGTCTGGCTCACCGCCCCGACCGGCAGCGCCTGGCTGTGGAGCACCGGCGCCACGACCCAGGTCGCCGCTGCGACGATGGCCGGCGGGTACTGGGTCGACATCGACGACGGGACCGGTTGTTGGGGCTTTACCTCCGCGACCGTGGTGCTGTCGAACTGCGGCGATCCGAGCGGCGACGCGAACCTCGACGGGGCGATCGACGCAGCCGATCTCGCGGCTCTGATCCCCGAGCTCACCGACGGCGACGGCGATGCCGTGGTCGGCGCCGGCGGCGGCGACCTCACCGCCCCGGGTGGCGACGTCACCCGCGACAGCCTGCTGCGCAAGGACGACCTGCTCACGGTCGGCCTCAGGCTGTTCGACTGAGGTCCACCCGAGTCGGTTTCTCCCTCCGCACCCGTCCGGAGCGTACGGCCTCCCGCCGCACAGCGTGCCGGAACTCGGGCCGCGCCCTGCTACCCGTTCTCCCGAGCGAACTTCCGCATGAACTCTGCGAGGTACTCGACGCCCTCCATCTCCATGGCGTTGTAGATCGACGCCCGGCAGCCGCCGACGGAGCGGTGGCCCTTGAGGCCGCACATCCCTGCGGCGAGGGCCTCGGCGACGAACTTCTTTTCCAGCTCTTCGGACGGCAGACGCCAGACGACGTTCATGTACGAGCGGCTGGCGGGCTCCACCGGGCACCGGTAAAAGTCCGGAAGCTCACTCATCACGCCGTACAGGAGATCGCCCTTCGCCCGGTTGCGGCGCTCCATCGCGTCGAGTCCACCCTGCTCCTTCACCCACTCCAGGACATTGCGCACCATGTAGATGGCGAAGGTCGGCGGCGTGTTGAACAGGGAGTCTTTGGCCGAGTGCGTCGAGTACGAGAGCATCGTGGGCACGTTGTCGTTGGCCTGCTCGATCCAGCTCTTCCGAATGATGACCACGGTGACGCCGGACGGCCCGATGTTCTTCTGGGCGCCGGCATAGATCAACGAGAAGGCGTTGGCGTCGAACGGCCGCCACAGGATGTCGGACGACATGTCCGCCACCAGCGGCGTGTCGCCCAGATCGGGAAAGTCGTGGTACTGGGTGCCCTTGATGGTGTTGTTGCTGGTGATGTGCACGTAGGCGGCCGACGGGTCGAGGTTCCACTCGCCGAGCGGAGGAATCCGCGTGAACCCGTCGCCCTCGCTCGACGCGGCCTCGCGTCCGTTGGCGATGATCTTCGCCTCCTTGAGCGCCTTGGCCGACCAGGTTCCGGTGTTGACATAGTCCGCCGAGCCCCCCGGCGGGATGAAGTTCATGGGCAGCATCGCGAACTGGGTCGAGGCGCCGCCCTGGAGAAACAGCACCTGGTGGTCGTCGTCGAGCTCGAGCAGCTCGGCCATCAGGTCCATCGCGCCGTAGTGGACGGCGTCGTACTCCTTCGAGCGGTGCGAGGTCTCCATCACCGACATCCCCGTCCCCTCCCAGTCGGGGATCTCGTTCTTCGCTCGCTCGAGCGCGGCGAGGGGCAGCGTTGCGGGACCGGCGTAGAAGTTCCATGTACGGCTCATCACATCCTCCGTTGTCCGGACGGTCACGCCGTCTGCTGGGCGAAGTCCTCGAGAATTCGAACCACGACGTCGCCGATTCGCAGCATGTTCTCCTTCGTGGAGGCTCCGATGTGCGGGGTCATGATCACGTGCGCCGCGTCGTACAGCGGGCTGTCGTCGGCCGGCGGGTCCGACTGGAAGACATCGGTCGCGTACGCACGGACCTTGCCCGACGCCAGCGCGTCCTTCATCGCCGACTCGTCGACGCAGCCGCCCCTCGACGTGTTGATGATCACCACCCCGTCTTTCATCCGTCCGATCGTCTCGCTGTTGATCATGTTGCGCGTCTCGTCGGTGAGCGGCACGTGGAGCGACAGGAAGTCCGACTCGGACAGCAGCTCGTCCATGGTCACCAGATCGACGGTGTCGTGGCCTTTGAGGAACGGATCGTACGCGATCACCCGCATGCCGAACGCGATCGCGCGGCGGGCGAGCTCGGTGCCGATGTTGCCGGCGCCGAACAGACCCAGCGTCTTGCCCATGAGCTCGGTCCGCTTGAGCTGCTTCTTCAACCACTGGTGGTCCCGCATGCCGAGATGCCCCTCGACCAGACGGGTCGGTACCGAGATCATCAGTGCGAAGGCGAGCTCGGCCACCGCCACCGCCGAGGCCTCGGCGGTGTTGAAGACCTGGATGCCCTTGGAGCGCGCGTACTCGACGTCGATATTGTCGAGACCGACACCGCCGCGGATGATCAGTCGGAGATTGGCCGCGTTGTCGATGTACTCCTTGGTGCACTTGGTTTTCGAACGGACCAGCACCACGTCGACCTCCGGCAGGCGGTCCTTGTCGTCGGTGACCTCGCCGAACGCCGTGAGCTTGTCGGGCAGTGAGGGATCGAACGCGTCGGAGATCAGGATCTTCATCATTCCTCCTCGTCGGACGGACTCACCGGAGCCGCCGGTCAGTCATCCAGGGGTCTCACGATCAGGCCGGAGCGGAGCTTCGGCTCGAACCAGGTCGATTTCGGTGGCATCACGCGGCCCGCGTCGGCGACCGCGAAGAGCTGCTCGATGGCGGTCGGATGGAGCGCGAACGCGACGTCCCAATCACCGGCGTCGACCCGTCGCTCGAGCTCGGACAGTCCGCGGATGCCGCCGACGAAATCGATGTTCTCGTCGCTTCTCGGATCACCGATGCCGAGCACGGGTGCGAGCAGGTTGTCCTGCAGAATGGCGACGTCGAGGCTGCGCACCGGATCGTCGGGCGGATAGCTCCCGTCCCGGGCGGTGAGGAGAGACCAGCGGCCGTCGAGGTACATCCCGAAGCTGCGCGCCCGGTCGGGCTTCTCGGCCGAGCCCGGCGCGACGTCGAATCGGCTTCGAATCGTGTCGAGGAAGGCGTCACGGGTCAGACCCGACGGCAGCTTCACGACCCGGTTGTAGTCCATGATCAGCATCTGGTCGTGCGGGAAGATCACGCTCAGGAAGAAGTTGTACGGCTCCTCGCCGGTGTGCTCCGGGTTGCGGTCGCGGCGCAGCGCCCGGACCCGCGTCGCCGCCGCCGACCGATGGTGGCCGTCGGCGACATAGAGCTCGGGCACGGCATCGAAGGCGGTCTGCAGCGCCCGCACGTCGGGCGTCTCGTCGACGACCCAAAGCACGTGCTGAATGCCATCCGGTGCGGTGAAGTCGTACGTCGGTTCGACCGACGTCAGTCGGTCGACCAGCACGTCGATCTCGGGCCGCGCCTTGTAGGTCAAAAAGACCGGTCCGGTGTTGGCGCCGAGCGCCTCCACGTGGCGGGTCCGGTCATCCTCCTTCTTGGCCCGGGTGTGCTCGTGCTTCTTGATCAGGTCGGCCTCGTACTCATCGATGCTGGCACCGGTCACGAGCCCGGTCTGTACGTGCTCGCCCATCCGCTGTCGGTACAGGTAGAACGCCGGACGCGCCTCGCGGACGAGGACGCCGTCGTCCTTCAGCCGACGCAGGTTCTCCGCCCCCTTGGCGTAGACCGGATCGGAGTAGAGGTCGACGTCGGGTGCGAGGTCGATCTCCGGTTTGACCACGTGGAGGAAGGACAGCGGGTTGTCGCGCGCCATGTCGCGCGCCTCGTCGCTGGACAGGACGTCGTACGGCGGGCTGGCGACCCGTTCAGCGACATCGGGTCGCGGGCGCCACGCGCGGAAGGGCTCGATTCGCGCCATGCTCGGGCCTCCGGTTGGTGGATTTCGGCCCTCGCGGGAGGGACCATGTGAAACGTAGCACAGGCTCGCGGTCCTGACCACTGCCGTCACCCGTCGAGCCAACTCGTTGTCGGAATTCCACACGGCGTGATACGGTTGGATTGTGCTGATGCTCAAGCGTGCATCTTTCGTCGTCGCCATCGCGGCCGTCCTCGTCGCCGGGTTGCCCCCGGTCGGCGACGCCTGCGGTCTCGACGTGTCTCTCGCACACGCCTGCTGTGACACACCGCCGCCGCAGGCCGGCCACGCCTGTTGTCCGGTGACGACGTTGACCGCGCCGTCGACCGACGACCTCAGCTGCCACTGCGCCCATCGCCAGCCTGCCGCCGCGGTGCTCGCCCTTGCCGCACCGGCACCTGACGGATCCGCCCACGCCGGCACCGTCGTCGGGCTCGGCAGCGTCGTCGGCCCGGCGTCGTCGCTCGGCACGCCGAGGAGCAACGCCGCTCCTCTCCGGGCACACCCTCCCCCACCACTGTTCCTGGTTGACTGCGCCTTTCTGACCTAGACCGCGACTCGTCGGACGAGTTGCGATCGGGCGCTGTGCGCCCGAGTCAGAAAGGACATGCCATGGAGAAGCTTCAAAAGTGGGGCTTGGTTTCCGCGATCGTGGGGCTGGCGTTCATCGCGCCGGGCGCCCGCTCGTCGGCGGACGAGACTGCCGTCTCGCCGGCAGATGCGATCGTCGAGCGGATCGACGACGACGAGCTGCGCTCGCTGCTGACGGAGGTGCTCGAGCGCAACCCCGAGATCGCCGTGTTGCGGGCGAAGATCGCTTCCTCGGGTGAGCGCGAGGTCGCCGTCCGTAAGCTGCCAGACCCGCGGGCCGAGCTGACCGCCTTCGTGCTGCCCCCGGAGACCCGGGTCGGTCCGCAGCGGTTCGCCGCTCGGGTGACCCAGCAGCTGCCGGGAGGCGGCAAGCTGGAGAAGTCCGCCCGCGTCGCGCAGGCCGAGCGTCGTGCGCTGTCGAGCCAGCTCGAGGCGCTCCGCCTCGACCTCGTGACCAGGGCCCGGCGATTGCTGATCGAGCTCGCCTACCTCGACGAGGCCCGCCGGGTGCTCGACGACGACCACGCCACGCTGAGCCATTTCGAGGAGCTCGCGCGGGCGCGGTACGCGTCCGGCGCCGGGCTCCAGATGGACGCGGTCCAACTCCAGGCCGAGATGACCAGGCTCGAGGCCAGGGCGACCGAGATCGACGAGCGGCAGGCCGGGGTCGCGGCCGACCTCAACCGCCTTCGCGATCGTCCCGGAGCGCCGCTGCCGTCCCTCGTCGTCGACCCGAACGCGCCCGACGATCTCGACTGGCGGGCGCTCGGTCAGATCGCCTTCGCGTCTCGTCCCGAGCTCGCCGCGGACGACGCCCGCATCGAACAGGCGTCGGTCCGGACCGAGCTCGCGAGTGAGGACAAGAGCCCCGACTTCAGCGTCGGGCTGACCTACGCATACGTCGACCGCCGGACCGACGTCGACGTTCCGCACAACGGCCGGGACGTGCTCGGGCTGAGCGGAGGCATCTCGATTCCGCTGTGGAGGAAGGGAACCGACGCGGAGGTCGAGGCCGCCACCCAGTCCCGCATCGCCCGCGAGGCCGAGCGGCGCGCCACGGTGACCACGGTCGAGCGCGAGCTCGAGGACCTGCGCGGTCGGTTGCCCGAGATCGCGCGCCGCCTCCACCTGATGTCCGACGTCCTGCCGGTGCAGGCGGAGCAGTCGTTCGCGTCCGCAGAGGCTGCATACGCCGCCGGCCGAGTCGATGCGCTGTCGCTGCTCGACACGGAGCGCGTCCTGCTCGACGTCAGGCTTTCCGGCGCGCGCGCCCGCGCGGACCTCGCCATCGCGCTCGTCGACCTCGAGGACGCCATCGCGGCGCCGCTGCCCAAGGGAGACCCGTCATGACCGCCCGAACCAGCTTCCCGCGCACCCGCGGTTCCGCCCGGACCGGCGCCGTCATCGGCCTGGCAGCCGGGATCCTCGTCACCGCGTTGGTCCTGCTCGACCCCTTCGATCTGACACACCTCGATGAACGGCTCCGAGGCCAGCCGACCGGGGGCCCGGCCGGGTCGGCCCACGAGACGCTGTGGACCTGCCCGATGCACCCGTCGGTGGTCGAATCCGAGCCAGGAACCTGCCCGATCTGCGGCATGGACCTGGTCCCGTTGGAGGACGATCAGGGCCCGGCCGCCGACCACCAGCACGAAAGCCCGGCCGAGCTCTGGACGTGCCCGATGCACCCGTCGGTGGTCGAGCCCGAGCCCGGAACCTGCCCGATCTGCGGCATGGATCTGGTCCCCATGGAAGCCGAGGACCACGGCGCCGACACATCGGATTCGCAGGCGTCGAACCAGCGCGCGGAGGTGCGCATCGACCCGACCGTCGTCCAGAACATGAACGTCACCACCGAGAAGGTGCAGCGCCGGGATATCAGCCGCCGCATCCGCACCGTCGGCTACCTCGACTACGACGAGGATCACATGGTGACGGTCACCACCAAGTACTCCGGGTACGTCGAGACCGTTTTCGTCAACTACCTGGGCCAGCCGGTGCACAAGGGCGAGCCGTTGTTCGAGGTCTACTCGCCCGAGCTGATCCAGACCCAGCAGGAGCTGCTGTCGGCGGTCCGCTACGCCGATCGGCTGGCCGGATCGAGCCCCGACACCGAGTCTCGGGCCGAATCCCTGGTCACCGCCGCCAGGCAGCGCCTCGAGTTCTGGGACATCAGCGACGACCAGATCCAAGGTCTCGTCGACCGCGGTGAGATCGTCCGGACCCTCGAGGTCACGGCGCCGGCGTCGGGCGTCGTGATGAAACGGATGCACGGTCTCGAGGGCATGCGGATCCAGCCCGGCATGGACGTCATCCACATCGCCGGCCTCGACACCCTGTGGCTGTCCGTCGAGGTCTACGAGAACCAGCTGCCCTGGATCCGCGAGGGTTCCACCGCGACCATCACCCTCACCTACTTCCCCGGCGAGACCTTCACCGGCCGGGTGCGTTACGTCGAGCCCGAGGTGTCCGAGGCGACCCGCACGGTGCAGCTGACGCTCGAGGTGCCGAACCCCGGACGCCGGCTCCGCGTCGGCATGTACGCGACGGTGGTCTTCGAACCGGTCGAGGTCCGGGATGCGATCACCGTGCCGTCGCAGGCGGTGCTGCGGACGGGGCTGCGCAACGTCGTCGTGGTGGCCCTCGGCGACGGCCGCTTCGCGCCGCGCGAGGTGACCCTCGGTCGGGAGGGCGACGGCTACGTCCAGGTGCTCGACGGCCTCGACGCGGACGAGACCATCGTCACGTCGTCCCAGTTCCTGATCGACTCCGAGTCCAACCTACGAGAGGCGGTGCGGAAGATGGCAGACGCCAAGCGCGACGCGACCGCCGCCGGTCACCAGCACTGAGCGGGGGACGCCATGCTCAACAGGATCATCGAGTGGTCCCTCAAGAACCAGTTCCTCGTCGTGGTCGGGTTGCTGTTCGCGATCGGCGGCGGCATCTGGTCGGCGTCGAAGATCCGCCTCGACGCCATTCCCGACCTGTCCGATGTCCAGGTCATCATCTACACCAAGTACCCGGGCCAGGCACCGCAGGTGGTCGAGGACCAGGTCACCTACCCGATCACGTCCAAGATGCTGTCGGTGCCCTTCGCCAAGATCGTGCGCGGCTACTCGTTCTTCGGTTTCTCCTTCGTCTACGTGATCTTCGAGGACGGTACCGACCTCTACTGGGCGCGATCACGGGTGCTCGAGTACCTGTCCGGGCTGCAGTCCCAGCTCCCCGAGGGAGTGACGCCGCAGCTCGGGCCTGACGCCACCGGCGTCGGCTGGGCGTTCATGTACGCGCTCAACTCCGACCAGCGGAGCCTGGCCGAGCTCCGCTCCTACCAGGACTGGTACTTACGGTACGGGTTGACGTCGGTCGAGGGAGTCTCCGAGGTCGCCAGCGTCGGTGGCTTCGTGCGGCAGTACCAGGTCGAGGTCGACCCGGTGAAGCTGCGCGCCTTCGGCATCCCGCTCAGCCACGTCAAGAACGCGATCAAGCGCTCCAACAAGGACGTCGGCGGCCGTCTGGTGGAGCTGTCCGAGCAGGAGTACATGGTGATCGGCCGGGGCTACGTCAAGGAGATCAAGGATCTCGAGCAGATCCCACTCAAGGTCGGCGTGGGCGGCACACCGGTTCTGCTCTCCGACGTCGCGAACATCACCATCGGTCCCGAGATCCGACGCGGCATCGCCGAGTGGAACGGTCGCGGCGAGACGGTCGGCGGCATCGTCGTGGTGCGCTCCGGCGCCGACACGCTCGATGTCATCGAGCGGGTCAAGGAGCGCCTCACCGAGCTCAAGACGGGGCTGCCGGACGACGTCCGCATCGAGGTCGGCTACGACCGGACCGAGCTGATCCACGCGTCGGTCGAGACGCTGACCCACACCCTGATCGAGGAGTCGATCATCGTCGCGCTGGTGTGCATCGTCTTCCTGTTCCACTTCAGGTCGGCGTTCGTCGCGATCTTCTCGATCCCGGTGGCGATCCTGCTGTCGTTCATCGTCATGAAGGCCCAGGGGCTGGGCGCCAACATCATGTCGCTCGGCGGGATCGCCATCTCGATCGGCGTGCTTGTCGACGCGGCGATCATCATGGTCGAGAACGCGCACAAGCACATGGAGGAGTGGCACGGCAAACGCAGCCATTTCGAGATCATCCTGCGTTCGGCGCAGGAGGTCGGCCCGACGCTGTTCTTCAGCCTTCTGGTGATCACTGTGTCGTTCATGCCGGTGTTCACCCTGCAGGCGCAGGAGGGCCGGCTGTTCCGCCCGCTCGCCTTCACCAAGACCTACTCGGTGGCCATGGCCTCGCTGGTGGCGATCACCGTGATCCCGGTGCTGATGTACTGGTTCGTGCGCGGTCGGATCCGCTCCGAGGAACGCCACCCGATCTCGCGCGCGCTGCACGCCGTCTACACGCCGATCCTCAACTTCGCGCTCCGCTTCCGCTGGCTGGTGGTGATCGTGGCCGCGATCGCGATCGCGTCGATCATCTTCCCCATGCAGCACATGGGCTCCGAGTTCATGCCGCCGCTGTGGGAGGGCGATCTGCTCTACATGCCGACCACCTTCCCCGGCATCTCGATCACCAAGGCCAAGGAGCTGCTGCAGCAGACCGACAAGCTGATCGCCCAGTTCCCCGAGGTCGAATCGGTGCTGGGCAAGATCGGCCGCGCCGACACCGCCACCGACCCGGCCCCGCTGACCATGATCGAGACCACGATCCAGCTCAAACCGCAGAGCGAGTGGCGCGACGGCATGACCAAGAAAAAGCTGGTCGATGAGCTCAACCGGGCGGTCGATTTCGCCGGTTTGACCAACGCCTGGATCCCACCGATCAAGACCCGGATCGACATGCTGTCGACCGGCATCAAGACGCCTGTCGGTATCAAGATCGGCGGTCCCGATCTCGACGTGCTCGAGCAGCTGGGGAAAGAGATCGAGGCGGTCGTCCGGCCGCTGCCGGGAACCCTGTCGGCGTACGCCGAGCGGGTCATGGGCGGCAACTACGTCGACTTCGAGATCGATCGCGAGGCGGCCGCCCGTTTCGGTCTCACGGTCGACGACGTCCAGGACGTCATCATGTCCGCCATCGGCGGCATGAACGTGGACTGGACGGTCGAGGGTCTCGAGCGCTACCCGATCAACGTCCGCTACCCGCGTGAGCTGCGGGACAGCATCGAGAGCCTGTCCGAGGTGCTCGTCACGACACCGACCGGTGCCCAGGTGCCGCTCTCCCAGGTCGCCACGCTTCGCATCCACCAGGGTCCGCCGGCGATCAAGTCCGAGAACGCCCGACCCAACGCCTGGGTCTATGTCGATCTTTCGACGTCGGACGTCGGCGGCTGGGTCGAGCAGGCCCGGCAGGCGGTCGAGGAGCAGGTCGACGTTCCGGAGGGTTACACGGTCTTCTGGTCCGGCCAGTACGAGTACATGCAGCGGGCCAAGCAACGGCTGATGATCATCGTGCCGATCACGCTGTTCCTGATCTTCTTCATCCTCCACCTCAACACCCGGTCGACGGTCAAGACCGGCATCGTGCTGCTCGCCGTCCCGTTTTCCGCGGTCGGCGCGGTGTGGCTGCTGTACCTGCTCGGATACAACTGGTCGATCGCGGTCTGGGTCGGCCTCATCGCGCTCGCCGGACTCGACGCAGAGACCGGTGTGGTCATGCTGCTCTACCTCGACCTGGCGTACGACCGGTGGCGCACGGAGGGGCGGATGGTCACCTACGCCGACCTCGAGGACGCGATCGACCACGGAGCGGTGCAGCGGATCCGACCGAAGATGATGACCGTCTGCACCATCCTGTTTTCGCTGGTGCCGGTCCTGTGGGCGACCGGCACCGGCGCCGACGTCATGCGGCGGATCGCCGCACCGATGGTCGGGGGCGTCGTCACCTCGTTCGTCGGCGAGCTCCTGGTCTACCCGTCGATCTATTTCATCTGGCGGTCGCTCAAGCTCGAGCGGACACGGCTGTTCCGCGGCGGGCTGCGCGATCATGACACCGAAGACTCGCACGACGGCCCGGTCGTCGAGCGATGAGGGAGGCCCGAAATGCATGATGGTTACATGTTCGGTATGGGTATGGGTTGGCTGTGGCTGATCGGGTTGATCGCCTTGGTGGCGATCGTCTGGGTGGTGTTTCGCACCACGTCCTCGAGCCGTCCCGGCGATGGCGGCGCGCCGCGCGCTCGCAGCCCGGAGGACGTCCTCCGGGACCGCTTCGCCCGCGGTGAGATCGACGAGCAGGAGTTCCGCTCCCGCCTCGCGGCGCTGCGCGACGCGGAGTGAGTGATCGATGACCGCTGGTCGAAATACACCAGGATCGGTGGGTATCAACCGGACGACCGTGATCGTCGTCGACGGTCGACTGATAACTGCATCTGAGTCAGAGGTTTGCAGATCGGCTCGAGAATTGCTTGAGGGATTGGTGGAACCAGTCGCGGTGCCCGGCCGGTGGTCGCCATCGCGCACCGGCACCGTCGACGCGAAACGAAAGGAGTCGATCGATGTTCAGAACGCTTTCACACACCGTGATGCCCGTGGCCGCCGCGGCGCTGCTCGCCATGGCGCCGGGCGTCGTCGGCGCCCAGTCCGCGGACGCCCAGCAGAATCAGCAAGGCCAGATGCAAAACCGCATGGCCGGCTCGAAGATGGACTGTCAGCACATGCAGGCCGCAACCAAGGAGATGCGCTCCAAGCGCCAGGAGATGCAGGCGACGTTGGACGAGCTGGCCGCCAAGGTGAAGGCCACCAGCGGCGCGAAACAGCAGGCGGCGATGGCCGAGCTGCTGACCACGATGGTCGATCAGCGGCGCGTCATGAACGACATGATGTCGACAATGCAGAGCGCCATGATGGGCCGAAAGATGCACACGGACCAATCGAACTGCATGAATCGGCAAACCTCGTCGAGCGCCATGTCCGGCGGATCGATGATGCAGGGCTCGATGATGGGCGGCGCGGAATCCGATCAGGGTTCCGGCAAATCCACTCACTGAGCCGGATCTCGAGCCCCGTCGTCAGCCCGAGAGCGCCCGGACGTTCCCGGTCCGCCACGGACCGGGGATCGCCCGGGTGCGACGCGCTTGCGAAACCGGCCCGGCGTGCGTGCCTGATGCCGATGATTGAAGGGAGCTGAGCATGGCGATCGATCCGGTCTGCGGCATGGATGTCGACCCGGCCTCGGCGACGCATCGCGTCGAGCGCGACGGTGACACGTTCGTGTTCTGCTCCGAACACTGCCGGACGACCTTCCTGGAGCATCCGGCGCGGTATTCGGATCCGGACCCGTCGGCCGACCGCCACGAGCCCGTTGCCGCGCCTGGCGGCGGTGCACCACCCGACTCCGGGTACACGTGCCCGATGCACCCGGATGTCCGGCGGGAGAGCCCGGGCGACTGCCCGGAGTGTGGCATGAGCCTGGAGCCGGCGGCGCCGTCCGGCTCCTCGACCCGGACCGAGTACACGTGTCCGATGCACCCCGAGGCGGTGCAGGACCA
>Ga0316576_10001592_pt1 | contig 12368 bp, 15 predicted proteins | sample S0NA_FD_203075 | JGI IMG/M metagenome (GOLD analysis project Ga0316576, IMG submission 203075) | Rhizosphere microbial communities from salt marsh grasses in Alabama, United States - S0-2_050615r3r5 | ecosystem: Host-associated > Plants > Roots > Rhizosphere | place: USA: Alabama | collected... | reverse complement strand
AACTACGACGTCGAGGTCACCGACGATGCCGTCCGGATCACTCAGAACGGGCGGATCGCATGGCAGACCCAACCGGGCATCGCGTTCATCTCGGCGGGTCAGGGCAGCGTCGACTTCACCGAGCATCTCGGTTACTTCTGGGCCGACGTCACCCGTTCGGCCGTCATGCCGGACCAGACCATCGCCGCGGTGGAGCAGAAGGGGCCCATGGTCATGATCAGCGGGACTCTCAACGGCGAGGGCGCATCGCTCGACTACCGGATGACGCTTCTGTCCGTGCCGAAGTCCGCAACCGTGCGAGCCCTGCAGATGAAGGTCACTGCACCGGAAGCCGACAGCGTGGTACTGACCGCGGGCATCGCCAACGGGGAGCGAATCTACGGACTCGGGGAGCAGTACCGGCCATTGGATCTCACGGGAACGATCACGCCCATCCTGCCGCGCGAGCAGGGGGTCGGTCGTGGGGAACAGCCGCTGACCTACCTGGCGGACGTGACGCAGAAGGCGGGCGGGAATCTCGCCACCACGTACGCGGCGTGGCCCTCCTACCTCACGAGTGAGAACAAGGCGTTCACCTTCCGCGACGCGAAGTACAGCAGCACATTCACGATCGCGGACTTCTCCCGCAACGGGCAGGCGAGTCTCGAAGCGTGGGCCCCGCGGATCTCGGCGGAGGCGTTCGTCGCCGACAACCCGGAGGATGTGGTCGCGAAGCGGGAGGCGGGCACCACGAGGCCGCCGCTGGCCGATTGGGTGCAGCGCGGCGCCGTGCTGGGGCTGCAGGGGGGCACGGACAAGGTGCGCACGGTGGTGAAAGAGATGCAGGACGCCGGCACCAAGATCTCCGGTGTCTGGCTGCAGGACTGGACCGGCAAGCGGGTGACGAGTTTCGGGGACCGGTTGTGGTGGACGTGGCAGTTGGACAAGCAGCGCTACCCGGGCTGGAAGAAGCTCGTCCGGGACCTCAACGAGCAGGGCATCGAGGTCCTCACCTACATCAACCCGTGGCTGGTGGACCCGGCGGAGAAGGGCGACGACTCGATCACGAACCTGTATCAGGAGGCGGTCGATGCCGGCTACACCGTGCAGACCCAGTCCGGTCAGCCGTACCTCATGGACCAGAACGGTTTCGACGCGGTACTGGTCGACTTCACCAATCCAGATGCCGTCGACTGGTACGCGGATGTGATCGCCGATGACGTGCTCGGAGCCGGAGCCGGAGCCGTCGGCTTCATGGCCGACTTCGGCGAGGCGCTGCCCTACGACGCGAAGCTCTTCGACGGTGACCCGATACTGGTCCACAACCAGTACCCCGAACTCTGGGCCTCCGTGGTGCGGGAAGGCTGCGACCGCGCGGGACAACCCGAGTGCATGGCGTTCATGCGCTCGGCGTTCCTCGGCTCGGCGGAGCAGGTCCCGATGATGTGGGCAGGCGATCAGATGGTCGACTTCGCCGACCAGGACGGGATGGCCAGCGCGATCTACGGCATGCTCTCCGGGGGTGTCTCCGGCTCGCCGCTGTGGCACAGCGACATCGGCGGGTACACCAGCATCAACGCCGTGGTGAAGAACTACGTGAGGCCACCCGAACTGAATCAGCGGTGGGCCCAGATGCAGGCCTTCGGGGTGCTGATGCGCACGCATGAGGGGAACCGGCCTGCGGAGAACCAGCAGGTCTACGACACCGCGCAGACCCGGGAGGCGTTCGCGGAGGCCTCGAAGATCTACGCGGCCCTGTACCCGTACAGGAAGACCGTGATCGATGAGGCCGTCGCCACCGGGGTGCCGGCGATGAGGCCCACGTGGATGGTGTTCCCCGGAACAGCGGCGGCGGCAGCGGATCTGCAGTTCTTCCTCGGGGACCACCTTCTCGTCGCGCCGGTGCTCGAGGAAGGCGCGGATTCCGTCAGCGTCTCGTTCCCGCCCGGGACCTGGGTCAACGTTCTCACCGGCGAGACCTATGCCGGGGATCAGACCACGGAAGTACCCGCACCGTTGGACACCCCGGCCGCTTTCGTGCGCGAGGGTGACCGCGTCGGCGAGCAGATCCAAGAGGCGTTGGCGGCTCGGTAGCGTGCGGGGTGCCCGGTCGGCCGCGACCCCGGAGGCGACTACCGTGGTGTCGTGCCCGACGTCCGAGCAGCCACTCCCGATGACGCCGAGGCGATCGCCGCACTCGCTGCCCGCACCTTTGCGCTGGCGTGCCCCGACCACACCCCGCAGGCCGCCATCGAGGCGCACATCGCGAACGAGTTGAGTGCGGACCGCTTCCGCGAGCACATGGCGACCGCATCGTTACTGGTGATCGACGCCGGTAAGGAAGTGCGGGGCTACGTGATGCTCACCACCGAACCCCCGCCGATCCCCACCCGATGGCACAGACCCATCGAACTGCGCAGGATCTACGTCGACGAGCACGAGCATGGTCGCGGGGTCGCCGCGGCCTTGATGCGGGCCAGCCTGGATGCGGCCAGAGACGGTGACCACGACTGGATCTGGCTGGGCACGAACGAGCAGAACAAGCGGGCGATCCGCTTCTACGAGAAGTTCGAGTTCGAGATCGTCGGACAGCGCACGTTCCGCGTGGCCGACTCGGTGGAGAGCGACCACGTCATGGCGCGACCGGTGGCGGCAATACCGTAGGGGCATGACCGACTACGACCTCGTTGTGTACGGCGCGACCGGTTTCACCGGCAGACTGGTCGCCGAATACCTGGCCGATCGTGGGGGGCCGGAGCGGATCGCTCTGGCCGGGCGCTCCCTGTCCAAACTGGAGGCCGTGCGCGATGAACTCGGAGTGGACTGGCCACTGATAACCGCGGACGCCTCCGATCCGAAGTCGCTGCGTGCCATGGCCGAGTCCACGACCGCCGTCGTCACCACGGTCGGTCCCTACTGGAAGTACGGCCTGCCGCTGGTCGAGGCCTGTGCCGGGGCCGGCACCCACTATGCGGATCTCGCCGGTGAGGTCCTGTTCATGCGTGAGAGTATCGAGCGTTTCAGCGAGGTGGCCAAGAAGTCGGGCGCGAGGATCGTGCACGCCAGCGGGTTCGACTCGATCCCCTCGGACCTGGGGGTCTTCCTGCTCGGGGAGGCGGCCGGTGGCGATCTGGGCGAGACGGTGATGGCCGTGCGGTGGGCCAGCGGCGGGTTCAGCGGGGGCACGGTCGCCAGCGGGATCGGACAGATGGAGGCGGCCAAGCAGGACCCGGCGCTGCGATCGGTCATGGGCGACCCCTATGCGCTGACACCGGGCGAGTCCGGTCCGGACGGGGGTGACCAGATGTGGGTGCACTACGAGCCGGTACTCGACTCGTGGACGGGGCCGTTCGTGATGGCCGGGATCAACACCCGGGTCGTCCGACGGTCCAACATGCTGCTCGGCTACGCGTACGGTCGCGACTTCACGTACAAGGAGGTCGTCGCCACCGGGTCCGGGATCGGCGGACGGGTCCGGGCGGCTGCACTGGCGGCGGGTACCACGGTTGGCATGCTGGCGCTGTCGATCGAGCCCACCCGGGCGCTGGTCTCGCGTTTTCTGCCCGAGCCGGGTGAGGGCCCGGATCAGCAGGCCCGCGAGAAGGGCGGGTTCCGTATCGAATTCCGCAGCACGTTGCCCGACGGGCGGGTGTATGGCGCGGAGGTGATCGGCAAGGGCGATCCCGGCTACGCGGCGACGGCGCGCATGCTCGGCGAGTCGGGGCTGTGCCTGGCCACCACGGAGGGTCCCGGTGGGATCCTCACGCCGGCCAGCGCTATGGGCGACGACCTGGTCGAGCGCCTGCGGGCAGCGGGTATGACGCTACGCGCCTGGCAGGTCCGCTGACCGCTGCGACGCGTGTCCCGATTGTCCTAATGTCGTAGGCATGAGCAACGAGGAGATCAGGGCAGCGGCCATCAAGCGCATCAACCAGAAGCGGGGCTTCTGGCGCATGGTCGGTGGGTTCGTCATCGTCTGCTTGATCCTCACGGCGATCTGGGCGCTGTCCGGCGGCGGGTACTTCTGGCCCATGTGGGCCTTCTTCGGGATGGGTATCGCGACGGCGTTCAGCGGCTGGGCTGTCTACGGTCCCCGTGACCGGCCGATCACGGACCAGGAGATCGCAGAGGAGATGCGGAAGATGGGCGGTCAATAGTCCGGGCCAGCCACAGTCCGATGGCGACGCCGGCGAGGTCGGCTGCGAAGTCCCACCAGTCTCCGCCCCGCTGCGCCAGGAAGTAGTGCTGGACGAGTTCGCTGGCGCCCGCCTGCAGGATCATCGCACCGATGACCCACGCACGGGGGATCCCGGCCCGCAGACCGAGCCAGGTCACGACGGCGAACAAGCCGACGTGTACGACCTTGTCCAAAGGGAGCGAACTCTGCACGCCGGGTGCTCTCGGCACATAGAGCACCCAGAACTGGATCGCCAGGGCCGTCACGAACCCGATCCGGATGGCGCCTGGCTGTCGCACCAGTTCAGCGTAGGTTAGAGGTGTGTCGATCAAGACCCGCCCCAACGACGAAGACGTTGCGGCGTTCCTGAACTCCATGGAAGGCTCCCGGCGGCGCGAGGACGGCCTCGCGATGCTCGGGATCATGCGTGACATCACGGGCACGGAACCGGTCATGTGGGGTCCGAGCATCGTGGGGTTCGGCGAGTCCGAGTACACGAACACCACCGGCACGAACACGTGGTTCCGGGTCGGTTTCTCCCCGCGCAAGGCGAGCCTGACCGTCTACATCATGGAAGGCTTCGGCCCACACCGGGAACTGCTGGAACGGCTCGGTCCGCACACGACGTCGGTGTCGTGTCTGTACATCAAGGATCTCCGCACGATCGACCACACCGTCCTTCGCCAGATCATCACAGCGTCCTGGGAGGCGTCATGAAGGTGGAAGTTGAGCAGCGCGGACATGTGCTGCTGATCGGGATCAACCGGCCGGAGAAGCGCAACGCCTTCGACCTCGAACTGATCGATCAGTTCGGTGCCGCGTACGAGCGGCTTGGGACGGATCCGGAACTGCGGGTCGGCGTGGTGCACGCTTTCGGCGACCATTTCAGTGCCGGGCTGGACCTGGCCGAAGTGGGCCCGGCGGTCGCGGAGAAGGGGCCCTCGGCCCTCTCCGGTGAGTACCAGTTCGACCCGTTCGGGATGTGGGCGCCGCCGGTCCCGAAGCCGGTGGTGGTGGCCATGCAGGGGATTGCCTACACGCTGAGCATCGAACTGGCCCTGGCCAGTGACATCGTGATCGCGGCCACCGACGTGCGTTTCCGGCAGTTGGAGATCGGGCGCGGCATCATCCCGTTCGGCGGAGCGACGCTGCGGGCCACCTCGCAACTCGGGTGGGGCAACGCCATGCGGTTCCTGCTGACCGCTGAGGAATTCGGGTCCGACGACGCCTACCGGATCGGGCTGGTGCAGGAGGTGGTGGCGCCGGGCGAGCAACTCGACCGCGCCCTGGCCATCGCACAGACGATCTCTGAACAAGCGCCGATGGGCGTGCAGGAGACGCTGGCCAATGCCCGGATCGCCCGCGATTTCGGGGAGGAGGCGGCCAGGGCGCACCTCAAGGAGGTGCTCGCCTCGATCATGGTGTCCGAGGACGCCGCGGAAGGGGTCCGCAGCTTCCTGGAACGACGGCCGGCGAAGTTCACCGGCCGCTGAGGGTCTGCACCTGGCTGCTTCGCCGGGGTGTCCCGACTGCCCGGACCATGCGAACGTGCAAACATCCGTGTCTTGGGTGACGCGATATTCACATCCTTGGGCGCCGCGGCAGTGTCGCAGGGCCTCACCGCAGCCGACGTCGACCCCAGTGGTCGGCGGCATAACTGAGCGACTCGTCCACCCCCAATTGGCGGGTGGAGTTGCCGACCCGGACCCACATCTGAACGGGCTGACCCTTGCCCGGGGACAGGAACACCGGGCGGGATGCCGGGGCGATGCGCAGGTGACAGATGGCCGTCCCTTCCAGCACCGGGAACTCGGCGGTCACGCTGGCGGCCGCGGTGGAGCCGAGTGTCTTGGTGAGGAAGTCCCGCATCCACAACTCGTACCGGTCGAGGTCCGGGGACTTCATGAACTTCAGGTCGTCGTCCAGACCGAGCGGTTCGCCCGTGTCGTCGACCCCGATCAGCAGGTCCCCACCCCCGGAGTTGGCCATCGCGGCCACGGTCTTGGCGACCACCATCTCGATCTTGTCGTCACGCTGTCCGGTGTGCAGGTTGCAGCGGGCGGTGGACTTGAACTCGACCCGCGCGCTCTCACCGCCGGCGACGAGTTCGGCTGCAGTGGTGTGGGGCTGTCGCGTGATGTAGGCGACAACCAGCATGACCAGGACGGTGGAGACCCCCGACCAGAACAGGACCGCCGGGCCGTACTCGCGGGCGTAACCGCCGCGCAGGAGGGTCACCAGCAGCGCTCCCCCTTCCGCCCCGAGGATCCCGGAGAGCACCGCCTCGGACCAGTTCAACCGCACGCGCGCTCCGAGCAGTCGCCTGATGGCGAGCCCGAGAACGGCGCCGAAGATGACGACGAGACCGAATGCGAGGGCGAGGTCCATGGCAGGTCCAACGTATCGTGCGGGTATGACCACTTCGCGACGGATCACACTCGCCAGCCGGCCCCAGGGCCACGTGCAACTCACCGACTTCGGCACCGACGAGGTCGAACTGCCGGCACTGCAGGAGGGCGAGTTCCTCATGGACGTCGAGTACCTGTCGATCGACCCGACGATCCGCGGCTGGATGTCCTACGACACCTACCTGCCCAAGATCGTCAAGGGCGAGGTGATCCGCAGCGCGGGCGCCGGAGAGGTGGTGGAATCGCGCAACGACGGGTTCCCGGTCGGTTCCCGCGTCTTCGGCATGCCCGGCTGGCAGAGTCACGCTGTGCTCACCGGCGGCGTGCCCATCCCGGAGGGGGTGACGTACGAGCAGGCCCTGAGCGTTTTCGGGGTCACGGGGCTGACGGCCTACGTGGGGCTGGAGGACATCGGCAAGCCGCAGCCTGGCGAGACGGTCGTGGTGTCCGGTGCCGCCGGTGGCGTGGGTTCCATCGCCGGCCAGATCGCGAAGATCATGGGGGCGCGCGTGATCGGCGTGGCAGGATCGCCGGAGAAGTGTCGCTGGGTCGTCGAGGACCTCGGTTTCGACGACTGCATCGACTACCGTGCCGAGGACATCGCGGGGGGGCTGCGGCGGACCTGCCCGGACGGGATCGACGTCTACTTCGACAACGTGGGCGGGGAGACCTTGAACCAGGTCCTCGCCAGGATCAACGACCACGCCCGGATCATCCTGTGCGGGGCGATCTCGCAGTACGACACGGGCGCCCCCGCGCCGGGACCGGCGAACATCGTCAATGCGATCCCACGCCGCGCGCTGCTCAAGGGTTTCATCATCCTCGATCACATGGACCGGGCGGCCGAGGCCTCGCAGGCGCTGGGGCAGTGGATGGCCGAGGGGAGGCTGCAGGTCCGCACGTACGTGCGCGAGGGCCTGGACTCGGCCCCGAGTGCTCTGCAGGACCTGTTCAGCGGCGCCAACGTCGGCAAGACGCTGGTTCGCGTGTAGCTAGGCTAGGAGTCATGGCTGAACCCCCCAGCGAGACGATGGCCCGCGCGAGCATCGAGATCGCGGCGCCACCGGAGAAGGTGTACGACCTGGTCGTCGACGTGTCGCACATGGGCCAGTGGTCACCGGAGGCCACAGGGACGATCGGCCACCCGCGGCCTCTGCGAGTGGGGTCGCGCTTCTGGGGTTTGAACCGCAAAGGCGTGTGGCGCTGGTTCACCCTGTGCACGGTGCGGGCTGCGGAACGTGGTGTGAAGTTCGAATTCGACGTGGACTTCTGGCCCGCGGGGGTATCCCGCTGGACTTACGATTTTTGCCGCACCCCAACGGGGTGCGAGGTCACCGAAACCTGGGAGGATCGACGCAAAGGGCTTAGGTCTCTTCCCATCGAGATGGTCGGCCAGGTGATGATCCCCGGTCCGCGGGCACGGCACAACCAATGGAGCATCGAGACGACCCTGCAGCGGCTGAAGGCCGCGGCCGAAGAATAGGCGCCGACGATGGCCTTGCCGAAGTCGACGCTGGACCAGTTGAAGATCGAGGCCGGCGAGACCTTCCGGATCGCCGATCACCACCCCGATTGGCTGCCCGAACAGGTGCGGGACCTGAGCAAGGAGGAGCGCAAGGAGCGCGCCGAACAGATGCTCGCCGCGAACAAGGTGGAACTGGCCGAGGCGCAGGAGTTGCTCTACGCCGACGGCCGGCACAGCGTCCTGATCGTGTTCCAGGCCATGGACGCCGCCGGTAAGGACGGCACGATCTCGCATGTGATGTCGGGGGTGAATCCACAGGGCTGCTCGGTGGCCTCGTTCAAGGTGCCGAGTGCGGTCGAGTGGTCGCACAACTACCTGTGGCGCTACTCCAACGCGCTGCCCGCTCGCGGCATGATCGGGATCTTCAACCGGTCGTACTACGAAGAGGTACTTGTGGTGAAGGTGCACCCGGAGCTGCTGGACAAGGCGAACCTGCCCCCGAGTGCGCGCCACAAGAGGATCTGGGAGCACCGCTACGAGGACATCAACAACTTCGAGCAGCATCTGACCCGCAACGGAACGACCATCCTCAAGTTCTTCCTGAACGTCTCGAAGGACGAGCAGCGCGATCGGTTCCTGGACAGGCTCGACCATCCGGAGAAGAACTGGAAATTCAGTTCCAGCGACATCGTCGAGCGCGGCTACTGGGACGACTACATGTCCGCGTTCGAGGAGGCGATCAACGCCACCAGCACGGCCTGGGCGCCCTGGTACGTCATCCCGGCCGACCGCAAGTGGGCCATGCGGGCCGTGGTCTCCGACATCATCACCACCACGATCACGAGCCTCGACCTCGAGTACCCCGAACTGCCGGAGTCGGAAGTGGCCAAGCTCGGCGAGGCCAAAGCCGCGCTGCTGGCGGAGAAGTCGGGCTAGCCGCGCAGTTCAGCAACAGGTGGCTGGCGACTCGGCCAGGGTCAGCCCCCTCGGCGCGGGGTTGTCGTCGGTGATCGTGTAGACCTCCCAAGCCGTGCCCTCGGGGTCGTCCACCCACACCTTGTCCTGCAGGGCGTAGCAGCAGACCGTCGACATCTCCTCGCGGGTGGCCAGGCCCTGCTCCCCGAGGCGGTCGACCGCGGCCACGACGTCCGCGGTGCTCTGCACCTCCACGCCGAGGTGGTTGATCGTACCGGCGGCCTCGGGCTTCTCGATCAGGACCAGTTTCAGGGGTGGGACCGCGACGGCGAAGTTCGCGTATCCGGCGCGCCGTTTGTGCGGTTCGACTCCGAACAGCTTGCTGTAGAAGGCGACCGATTCGTCGAGGTCGGCGACGTTGAGGGCCAGTTGTACACGTGACATATCCGCTCCTATATTGATCGTCATCGATATTACCTATATATTGATGAATGTCAATATGGAGGTGGGATGAGCGCACAACTGCCGTTGATCGACATCAGTGAGTGTTGTGAGTCTGGGTTGGCCGAGCCACTGGCCCGGGCGGACGCTGAGCGCCTGGCGAAAGTGCTCAAGGCCGTCGCCGACCCCGTTCGCCTGCAGTTGCTGTCACTCATCCGGTCGTCCGGCGAGGCGTGTGCGTGTGACCTGACCGAGCCGGTCGGATTGAGTCAGCCGACCGTGAGTCACCATCTGAAGGTCCTCCAGCAGGCCGGGCTGATCCACCGGGAGCAGCGTGGGCAGTGGGCGTGGTTCAGTGCGGATGCGGATCGGCTGGCCGACCTCGGCACCTTGTTCGGCTGAGCATCATTGTTCGCTGAGCAGGCGGCCGATCTCGTCGGTCGTGGGCACGCGACCCGCGACCACCACGTGCTCATCGATCACCAGTCCGGGCGTGCGCATGATCCCGTAGCTCGCTATCTCGGCGACGTCAGTCACCTTCTCCACGGTCACATCGAGTCCCAGCGCCGCCACCGCCTCCTGGGTGCGTTCTTCGAGCCGGTGGCAGTTGGCGCATCCCGGTCCGAGGATCTTGATCTCCATGGCGTGTTCCTTTCAGGCGAGTAGCAGGTTGAAGCTGTAGCCGACGGCGACGATCCCGGTGGCCACGACCGCGATGAAGGTGGCGATCAACTGGGGCTTGAGTACGCGGCGCAGCAGGATCATCTCCGGCAGGGACAGCGCGACGACACTCATCATGAAGGCGAGCAGGGTTCCCATCGGCAGACCCGCGCCGTACAGGGACTGCACCAGTGGCATCACACCTGCCGCGTTGGAGTAGAGCGGTATCCCCATCCCGACCGCGACGATCACGCCCAGCGGGTTCTCGGCGCTGGCGTATGTGGCGAAGAAGTCGGTGGGAACCCACCCGTGGATCACCGCGCCCACCCCGATCCCGACCAGGAGGTACGGCCAGATCTTCCGCAGGATCGTGACCACTTCTTCCCGGCCCATGGTGATCCGGTCATCCCAGGTGAGTCCCGCGGAGCTATCGATGACCTGCCCGCGCAGGCGCGTTTCGAAGACGAACGGCTCGACCCAGCGTTCGGCGTGCAGCCGGCCCAGCGTCCAGCCAGCGACGGTCGCGATCGTCAGGCCGGCGGCCACGTACAGCAGCGTCGGGCCGATGCCGAACATCCCCAAGAGCAGTCCGATCGCGATCTCGTTGACCAGCGGGCTCGCGATCAGGAAGCTCATCGTGACCCCGATCGGGACGCCGGCTGCCACGAAGCCTATGAATGCGGGAACCGCGCTGCAGGAGCAGAACGGTGTGATGACGCCGAGGCCCGCGGCCATCACGTTGCCTGCGCCCTCGCGCTTCCCGCCGAGCAGGGCGCGGGTGCGCTCGATCGACATGAACGAGCGCAGGACCGTCACCACGAAGATGATCCCGACCAGCAGGAGTCCGATCTTCACGAGGTCGTAACCGAAGAAGTGCAGACTCGAGCCCAGGGCGCTGTCCGGGGACAAACCGAAGACGCCGTAGATCAGCCAGTCCCAGAACGGGGCGTTGACTCGGTACAGGGCCAGCCACGCGAGGGCTGCCGCAGCCAGGCCCGCCCAGCGCGACCATGTGGGCCGCGCGGATTGGACCTGGGTCGTCATGTCAATCGCCCCCCGGGAGCGCCTCCCGGATCCGGGTCGCCGCATCCGGGGCCAGCGAGTAGTCGACCCAGCGCCCCCTGCGTGCAGTGGTGACCAGTCCGCTGTCCCGGAGCACCTTGAGGTGGTAACTCAACAGGTTCGGCGCGATGTCGAAGTGTTCCTGCAGTTCGCAGACGCAGGCGGTGCCGGTCGCCAGGCGTGAGAGCACTGTCCAGCGCACAGGATCGGCGACGGCCTGCAGGAGACTCACCGCGTGTTCGGAGTCCGGCCACGCGGGCCTCATTTCGATTGAAATTGATTCAATCACACTTGAAGTATAACTCCTGCCGGCGATTCCAGGAGTGGTGCGCGGTGGGTGGTGGTGGTGTAGCGGCCGGTTTCGGTTGTAGTGATGGTGAGTTTGCCGTGGTGGACGCGGCGGTGGTGGTAGTGGCAGAGCAGGACGAGGTTGCTAGTTCTGAGGCTCTATGTAGGTGTTATGACCACCTCTGGCGGGTCCGCCCGTCGCCTATCGAACGCTCAGCATGCGATGAAGTCGCAATAAACGGAGCCCGCCCCGGATCCCCGACGGGAGTTCAACGTTCACCAATTCGGGGGACGAGCATCCGATGATCCTTCAAGTCGCCGTCCTCTCGCCGGGGAATCCCCTGGCCCCTTTCAGTGAAGAAGTGAAACCTCACGTGCCACGTCTTCACCAGAAGGTCCGCGCCGGTTGGCCGCTGGGAGTCACCCGACTAGATGGACTCCCGCGCCTGGTCGCTCAGCTGCTGCAGCACGACGAGGGACCGTGCCTGCACCGGTCGGACGGCACCCGCGGCCACCTCGGCGTGGGCTCCCTGGTCGGGCCAGACGGACGTGTCGAACACCAGTCGCCAGCGGGCTTGCGTGGTACGCCCGGGGACAACGCATTCGGCAGGCACCTCCGAGGCATTGAAGAACAGGGAGAACGACGAATCCCGGACGGGTCGGCCGAACCTGTCGCGCTCGTTGAGAGCGGCTCCGTTGAGCACGACCGTCAGGGTCTTCGCATACCCGACCTGCCAATCCTGTTGGGTCATGGCCTCGCCGGTGGGGCGCAACCATGAGATGTCGGGCACGTCGTTCCAGGAATCGATCCGGCGGCCCTCGAAGAATCGATGACGTCGGAAGATCGGGTGGCGCCGGCGCAACCCGATGAGCATCCGGGTGAACGCCAGCATGCCCGGGTCGATGCTGTCCCAGTCCATCCACGTCAAGTCGTTGTCCTGGCAGTAGGTGTTGTTGTTGCCGTGCTGGGTCC
>Ga0316576_10001590_pt1 | contig 12370 bp, 4 predicted proteins | sample S0NA_FD_203075 | JGI IMG/M metagenome (GOLD analysis project Ga0316576, IMG submission 203075) | Rhizosphere microbial communities from salt marsh grasses in Alabama, United States - S0-2_050615r3r5 | ecosystem: Host-associated > Plants > Roots > Rhizosphere | place: USA: Alabama | collected... | reverse complement strand
TCACCAATGAAACAAGTCGTTTTGAAGATGTCAGTAACCGCAATATAGTCGCTTTCCTTGATCTTGCAGAGAATCAGGCAAATATATACAACTCTATCCCTGACTTCCAGAGTACCCCCGGTGCCCCCGTGAATCCGGATAACAGCAGCAATGGCCTGTACGGTCAGTTGAACACAACCTATAGCGGAGTCAGGAACATTGACCAGGTAGCTGATGCCTTTGCACCACTCTATCCCGGGTTTCAGATCGGGCGTGACTACGAGAAGATAGAGAATGCACGCAAGCTTACTGAACGCGAATACACTGTCAATAAGCAGCTTGGTTATATCTCCCTGAATGTCGCACTGAACAATGACGAGGTGCTTGCCGTAGCATATGAATACACGTACAACGGTGAGGTATTCAAGGTGGGAGAGTTCTCCACCGATGGTGTCACTGCTCCTGATGCCCTGATCCTCAAACTGATCAAGGGAACGACTCTCAGTCCGCAGATTCCGACATGGGGCCTGATGATGAAGAATATCTACAACATCGGATCAGGGAGAATCGAGGCTAAGAACTTTAAAGTCAATATCCTTTATGAGGATGACCGTACCGGCAATGCTCTTAACTATCTGCCCGGAACTCCTCTTGAAGACAAGGTACTGTTACAGGCACTGGGCCTCGACCAGCTAAACTCACAGCTCGACAGGGTACCAGACGGGCTTTTTGACTTTGTTGACGGCATAACGGTGATGGCTGAGAAGGGAAGGATAATTTTCCCTGTACTCGAGCCGTTTGGACGACATCTCCTGAAGTATATCACTGACCCGGAGCAGATAAGCAAATATGTCTTTACTGAACTCTATGACTCAACACAGACGGTTGCCAGGCAGATGGCAGAAAAGAACAAATACCTCCTCAGCGGACAGTTCACTTCAGCCTCGGGATCGGAGATAAGACTTAATGTGGCTAACATACCGGACGGTTCGGTAAAGGTGACAGCAGGAGGGGTGACGCTGACAGAGAATGTTGATTATACGGTTGACTATAATATGGGCACGGTCAAGATCATCAACTCTGCAATCATTGAGTCAGGAACGCCGGTACAGGTATCTCTTGAGAGCAACCAGTTCTTCGGGCTGCAGACCAAGAGCCTGTTTGGAACGCATCTTAACTACCGGTTCAATGATCACTTCAACCTGGGAGGTACTGTACTGCATCTCACTGAGAGACCATATACCCAGAAAGTGACCTACGGTGAGGATCCTATCTCCAACACTATTTACGGCTTTGACGCTTCATACCGTGACGAGTCGCAGTTGCTTACCAATGTCATTGACTGGCTTCCCTTCATTGAGACAAGCACACCCTCATCGATAAACTTCTTCGGTGAGTTCGCCCACCTGGTTCCGGGTCACAGCAAGGCCATCACATCGGAGGGGGCGGTATATATTGATGATTTTGAGGCAAGTGAGATATCACTTGACCTGCGGGCATTCAATGCCTGGTCACTGTCAAGCGTACCGCAGGGACAGGATAACCTGTTTCCTGAAGCAAGCCTGAGCAAAGATATCAGGTCAGGGTTCAACAGGGCGCTGATGGCATGGTATGTCATTGATCCGCTTTTTCTTCGCAACGGGTCGACCACACCTGATCACATCAGGGCTGACCCCGATATGCAGTCGAGCCATTTTGTGAGGGAGATCTACGAGACCGAAATATTCCCCTACAAGGAATCGGCCAGCGGTATACCAACGAACATTTCAGTACTCAACGTAGCCTTTTACCCGGCTGAAAGAGGTCCGTACAACTTTGACGTTTTGCCGGGCAGCTACTCTGCAGGTCTCAGTGCCGATGGTCTTCTCAACTCACCGCGCACACGATGGGGAGGCATGATGCGTGAGCTGCTCACCAACGATTTTGAGTCGGCTAACATACAGTACCTGAAGTTCTGGGTCATGGATCCATTTGTTGAGAATCCGGATCATGAAGGCGGAGACCTTTATTTCAACCTGGGTAACATTTCAGAAGACATACTGCGTGACTCCCGTAAGCAGTTTGAGAACGGGCTTCCCACATCGCCGCTCGTAGTGAATGTTGACACTACTGTCTGGGGCCGTGTCCCGAATGTGCAGGCTGTGGTTCAGGCTTTTGACAACAACATCGAATCACGCCAGTACCAGGATGTGGGGCTTGACGGACTGAGCAATGATGATGAGGTCACTTTCTTTGACAGTTATCTTCAGGCTGTAGGCGTGGTGGTGAGCCCGGAGGTTCTTGACAAGATATTTGAAGACCCCTCAAATGACGATTTTCATTATTTCAGGGGTTCTGACTATGACCTTCTTCGCCTGGGTATCCTTGAGAGGTACAAGAAGTTCAACGGCACGGACGGGAACTCACCTACTTCCGAGATGTCAACGGAATCATACCCAACCAGCGGATCGACGCTGCCGGACATGGAAGATATCAACCGCGACAATACCCTCAGTGAAACAGAGAGTTACTACCAGTATCACGTTAGTCTCAGGCCGGAAGACATGGTTGTGGGAAAGAACTTCATCGTTGATGAGCTCGAGTATACCGCCACTTTTGCCAACGGAGAGAAGTCGCCCGTGAAATGGTACCAGTTCAAGATACCTGTCACCGACTATGAGAGAATTGTTGGTTCAATACGTGATTTCAAGTCGATAAGGTTCCTGCGCATGTTCATGCGAAACTTTGATGAAGAGGTCATCATGCGTTTTGCCCGCCTCGAGCTTGTGAGGTCTGAATGGCGTAAGTACAATCTTACCTTCTATGAAGGTGGAGAACGCATAACGATACCTGAGGAAGATGACGGCACCTTTGAGATCAGCTCGGTGAGCATAGAGGAGAATGCGGGCAAGGAGCCTGTGAACTATGTCCTTCCTCCCGGCTTCGACCGTGTGATTGATCCTGCCAATCCGCAGCTGAGACAGCTCAATGAGCAGTCAATGGTTTTGCGTGTGAGAGAGCTTGCCGACGGGGACGCAAGAGCCACATACAAGAATGTGACCCTTGATATGAGGCAGTACAAAAGGCTTAAGATGGAGGTTCATGCCGAGGCTCTCATAGGCGAACCCCTGCTTGATGATGAGGTGACGGTGTTTGTCAGGCTGGGGTCAGATTACAGGAGCAATTTCTATGAATATGAGATACCCGTTAAGCTTACCCCGTACGGAAGGTATAATAATGACATCGAGGAACAGAGGGAGATAGTGTGGCCGGCAGACAACAAGATAGATATAGACCTTTCGCAGCTGCTTGATGCCAAGCAGGCCCGAGATGCCGCCATGCGCCTGGAAGGATCAACCCTCAGCGAGTCTGATATCTATTCCATGATGGTTGATAATGCCCGTATTTCAGTAAGCGGCAGTCCCAACCTCAGCAACGTCAGGGTGGTGATGGTAGGAGTAAGGAATCCGATCAGGACACGTGACCCGCTGAATGATGACGGTGCCCCGAAGTCGGCAGAGGTATGGGTCAACGAACTCCGGCTTAGCGATTTCCGCGAGGATGGCGGATGGGCTGCCAACGCACAGTTGCAGGCCAGGCTGGCTGACCTGGGTACGGTAAACCTTGTGGGACAGACAAGCACCCCGGGATGGGGCAGCATAGACAAGAACGTCAGTAAGCGCAGCATGGAACAGGTGATACAGTATGACCTTTCGTCCAACCTCGAACTGGGTAAGTTCTTTCCCGAGAAGGCCGGCATACGTATTCCGGTATATATGGGATACTCAGAGAACCGCGTAAGACCGCAGTATGACCCCCTTGATCCGGATATCCTGCTCAATGAGACACTTGACAACGCCGAAACCAGGGCCGAGAGAGACTCAATTCTCAATCTTGCCCAAAAGTACTCACGTCGCCGCACAATAACAGTGAGCAACGCCGGCATTACAAAGAGGGGAGAGAAGCCTCATGCATGGGATCTGGCCAACATCACTGCCAGTTATGCTTTCAATGAATTATACAGTTCAGATACAAGGACTGAAGTAGATGTGGAAAGGACATACCGGGGAGGCGTAGCCTACGACTTCGACGCGAGGCCAAAGAACTACACCCCCTTCCAGAAGTCAAGGTTATTAAGCTCGCCTGCTCTCAGGCTTATCAAAGACTTCAACATCTACCTCTTCCCGAAACATATCACCGTCAGGACCGAGTTATACAGGTATTACAATGAGATAAAGACGCGTAATATCAGTAATCCGGACCTGCTTATCAAGCCTGTTTTTACTAAGGATTTCCAGTGGACCCGCTTCTATGATATCAAGTATGATATCACCAAACAGCTTAAGGCAGACTTCACCGCCAGCAGCATAGCACGTATTGATGAACCTGCCGGGGGAGCTGACAGAAGACGTTACCCGGAACTGTTTGATGCATGGCGTGATTCAGTCATGACCAACCTGATAAACCTGGGGCGCACTACCAACTATTACCACCTGTTTAATGTCAACTATAACATCCCTGTCAACAAGCTGCCATTGTTGTCATGGGTGACCTCCAACGCACGTTACAGCTCCAGGTATGACTGGATCGCCGGCACCATATTTCCTGATTCCATGAATATCGTTCCGGGAAATACCATCAAAAACTCGAGCAACGGACAATTCACATTACAGGCTAACCTGACAAACCTGTATAGCAAAGTAAAATTCCTGAAGGAGATTGAAGCCACTACTCAGCCGGGGGCGAAACGGCGAATGAGCCTGGGTTATGAGGAGGTGACTCATAACAGGAGGGGACTCATTCTAAAGGCAGGCAAGCCAAGGATAATAAACCACAATCTTAAAACAAAAGATGTCACTGTGACTGTCACCACCAGTGACGGGGCTCCTGTCAACGGGAAGTTCAACATTGTTTCGGATAACAGGATAGACTATACTGCCGATGATGATGTCACCAATGCAGTCGTCGTCATAAAGGGGCGGGTGGAGAAGAAGCCCGGCATCGCCAGTGTGGCAGGACGCTATCTTGTCCGTGGTCTGATGGCTTTGCGTAACATATCTGCGACGTACACCCTGGAACAGGGTCATGTGATGCCCGGGTACCTGCCAGGCAGCTCTTTTATGGGCCAGCAGAACTACCAGGGTATGTCATCGCCCGGGTGGCGTTTCCTTGCAGGGCTTACTGATGAACGGTTTTTTGATGAGGCCGTAATCAACGGTTGGATTACTACCGACACATTGCTGAACAATGCGGCAACATACAGCAAACGTGAACAGTTAAACCTTAGGGCCAATATAGAGCCCTTCCCCGGTCTTCGCATTGACATTACCGGTGACAGGCGTTATTCAGAAACTGTATCTACCTACCTCAACGCTAACAGAAGCGGCAATTTCCCGGACAGCACCAGGAACACGCGTCTTACGGGGTCTTTCACCATATCTGTAGTGTCATGGGGTACCGCCTTTGAAAAGATACCCAAATCAGGTGACTATCTCTCACCAACGTTTGAGAGGTTCAGGGAATATACGACAATAATATCACAACGGAGGGGCAATGAGCGCAGTCTTGTTGACGGCAGTTATGATCCGCACTGGGATCCTGTGACAGGCGAACAAGTAACAGGCTCCTATTTAAGCGGATATGGCATGACCTCAGGAGAGGTTCTCGTTCCGGCGTTTCTGGCAGCATACACTAAAAGAGATCCTCAGAAGATTTCGCTCTCGCCCTTCCCTTCTATTATGCACATGATGCCAAACTGGAGAATAAACTTTGAGGGACTGACAAAGTTTGAAGCAGTGCGCAAGATATTTAACTCGGTAAGCCTCTCGCACCAGTACAGGTCTACATATACCATTGGCTCGTTCAACACGAGCCTGTATTATGACCCTGATGAAGATGGCATTAGCAGGATACGTGACCTTAAGTCGAACTTCATACCTCAGTATGAGATCAATACCGTCACCATCAATGAGCAGTTCAGTCCGTTCATAAACATTGACCTGGGATGGAAGAACTCACTGACCACAAGGTTTGAATACCGCAAGTCGCGTACCGTGACGCTAAACCTGGCGAGCAACCAGGTGGCAGATATCAGGAACGATGAGATAACCATCGGTGCAGGCTACAGGTTTGATAATGTTGCCATAACGCTTAAATCACGTACCGGCCAGCGTGCCCTCGAGAGCGACCTTAACATCAAGGTTGACCTCTCTATCAGAGACAACAAGACAATTGCCCGCAAGCTTGTGGAAGAGGTGAACCAGCCCGTGGCAGGCCAGAGGGTATTCACTGTGGGGGCTACTGCTGATTACGTATTGAGTGACAGGTTCAACCTGCAGATCTATGCAGACCATTCAATGAATGACCCGTTTGTTGCGAATACATTCCTTACCTCCAATACAAACTTCGGCTTCAGCCTGCGTTTTACGCTGGTACAATGAAAAATGCCTTTTCTTCCACTGAAGTAAAAAAAAGTTAGGTCACGGATTAAATCTCAAAAAAGATGTATTTTTGACTTCCTGACTGAATAAATAATAATTCTAACGTAAAAAATAAAGACATGAATGTTCCGGCAAATCTGAAGTACACCAGGGATCACGAGTGGGTCATTATTAACGGCAGGGAAGCTGTAATAGGCATTACCGATTTTGCGCAGCACGAACTGGGAGACATAGTGTTCATTGAGATTGAGACTACAGGGGAGAAGCTGGGCCAGGGCGAGATCTTCGGTACCGTTGAGGCTGTCAAGACCGTATCAGACCTCTTCATGCCTCTTGGAGGGACCGTCACTGAGAAGAACGAGGAGCTTGACACCACAGCGGAACTGGTAAACAGTGATCCTTACGGTAAAGGCTGGATGATCAAAGTCGAGATAGATGACCCTTCAGAGGCCGACGCACTGCTTGATGCCGAAGCCTACAAAAAACTCATAGGAGAATAGAGCCTGGAGCCTGGAGCAGGTATTAATCCTCTGCGAGGAATCCCTGTAAATTTTACCTTTTGTACTACAAAACTGCATGCGCTAAGCCCATTCTATTGGCCATAGGCCATGGAGTATTGCAGGTCCAAAGATTGTAATAATAATTGTTGGTCGTAGACCATCAAGAATTGCAGATTCCCGACCTACAGCGTTTTCTTCACCTGTACCGTCTGGTATCCTTCGATTACGTCTCCGGCTTTGATGTCGTTGAAGCCTTCGATATTCAGACCGCATTCATAGCCTGAACTGACATCCTTCACATCATCCTTGAACCGTTTCAGTGAACCGAGTTCGCCGGTATAGATCACAATACCGTCGCGTATCACTCTCACTTTAGTGTTGCGTGTGATCTTGCCGTCGCGTACGAAGCATCCGGCTATCGTACCCACCTTCCCGATATTGAATGTCTCGCGTACCTCTACCGTTGCAACGATCTCTTCCTTTATCTCGGGAGAGAGCATTCCTTCCATTGCAGCCCTGATCTCCTCGATTGCGTCGTAGATGATTGAATAGAGGCGAATATCAATTCCTTCCTTCTCAGCCAGTTTCCTGGCGCTCAGGGACGGTCTGACCTGGAATCCTACCACCACGGCATTGGATGCGGCGGCGAGGAGGATATCCGATTCTGATATCTGTCCAACAGCCTTATGAATAATGTTGACCTGTATCTCCTGTGTCGAGAGCTTGATCAGGGAGTCGCTGAGCGCTTCCACCGATCCGTCAACGTCACCTTTGACAATGATATTAAGCTCCTGGAAGTTACCGATAGCAATACGGCGTCCGATCTCATCGAGCGTGATGTGCTTCTGCGTACGCAGGCCCTGCTCTCTCTGCAGCTGTGCTCTCTTGGTGGCAATTTCCTTGGCCTCCCTGTCGGATTCCATCACGTTGAACTTGTCGCCGGCCTGCGGCGCCCCGTTAAGTCCGAGGATAAGTACGGGCATTGAAGGACCGGCTTCGGTCACCTTCTGGTTTCGTTCGTTGTACATGGCCTTGACATGACCATAGCAGCTGCCGGCAATAACCACGTCGCCAATATTAAGTGTTCCGGCCTTGACGAGTATTGTCGCCACAAAGCCGCGTCCCTTGTCAAGCGATGATTCCAGCACCGTACCTATAGCAAGCTTGTCAGGATTGGCTTTCAGTTCTAACATCTCAGACTGAAGCAGTATCTTTTCAAGCAGCTGATCTATATTTATTCCGTTCTTGGCTGAGATCTCCTGTGACTGGTATTTACCGCCCCATTCTTCAACGAGGAAGTTCATGCTGGCCAGCTCTTCGCGTATCTTGTCAGGATTGGCTGTCGGCTTGTCTATCTTGTTGATGGCAAAGATTATCGGCACCCCTGCTGCATGAGCATGGTTGATGGCTTCGCGCGTCTGCGGCATGACGCCGTCGTCGGCAGCCACAACAATGATAACGATGTCGGTTATCTGGGCCCCCCTGGCTCGCATGGCAGTGAAAGCCTCATGACCCGGCGTATCCAGGAAGGTGATGACCTTGTCATCATCGAGGGTCACACGGTAGGCTCCAATGTGCTGCGTTATTCCACCGGCTTCACCGGCAATGACGTTTGTATTCCTTATATAGTCAAGCAGCTTTGTTTTACCATGGTCAACGTGTCCCATTACGGTGACGATAGGAGGACGCGGTTGCAGGTTTTCTTCGTCATCTTCTTCCTCCCTGACAGCTTCCTGAAGCTCGGCGCTGACAAATTCAACGGTAAATCCGAATTCCTCAGCTACAAGAGCCATGGTCTCGGCGTCAAGTCTCTGGTTGATTGACACTATGAGCCCGAGGCTCATGCATGTAGAAATGATGTCAACCACCGGGACATTCATCATCGTCGCCAGTTCATTGACAGACACAAACTCTGTGACCTTGAGGTTACTCTTTTCAAGTTCCTTCTTTTCAGTCTCGTCCTTCATCCTCTGGCTGACAGCATCCCTCTTGTCACGACGGTATTTCGATACCTTTGATTTGCTCTTGCTCATCAGCAGGTTAACGTCCTTGATGTTCCTGTCTACATCATCCCTGTCAACCTCCGGTCTCAGTGCACGGAATGACTTCTTCTTGTCACCTCTGTGATCTTTCGTTGCGGCTTTCTTATCCTTCCTGGAGTCGTGGTCCTTATCTGCACCAGGAGTGGTATTAAGAGCGACTTTCTCACGGCTCCTTGGCTTAATACGTTCACGCTTTTTCCGGTCATCATGTTTTTGCCGTCCTTCACCCTTCTCTTCCTTGCTCTTCTTGACCTCCGGAGTCAGTTCGATCTTGTCTATGATCTTGGGTCCGGTCAGCTTTTCAAAGCCAGGGCGGAAGATCTCTTCAGGCTTTTTAGCCGGGGCTTCTGCGTCTACCTTTGGAGCTTCCGGCTCTTCCTCCGCTGCAACCGGTTCTTTTTCAACCTCCTTAGTAGGAGTTTCAGCTTCAGCTGTATCACTTTTCCTGTCGGTACTCTTTGCTGCCGGTTTTTCTTTTCTGGATTTCAGCGTCTCAAGATCTACCTTGCCTACTACTTTCAGACCCTTCTTCACTTCAGGTTCTTTCTGTTCAGTAGCAGCCTCATCCTCACCGGTGACGGCACTCTTCGTTTCAGGTACCTCAGGTTCTTTCTTCTGTGGTTTTGGGGCCTCAGGGGTTTCAGGCCTGGGCCTGGCCTCAGCCTTTTTTATCTCATCCAGCAGATCAATGTGCTTCTTTACACCAGCGGAAACATCAGTAACAAGGACTTCTTCCTCAGGCTCACCTGATTCCCCTGTTTGACCTGTCTCCATATCATCAATGGAAAGAGACTTTTTCGGAGTTATCTTCTCTTTGAGAGCCAGTTTCTCGGCATCCTTCTTTACGCTGAGGTCGCCACTGTATTCTTTGACTATCAGCGCGTAAGCCTCAGGCGGAATCTTACAGTTGGGATCTGTGGTTATGTCAAATCCCTTCTTGTGAAGAAACTCGACAATGGTCTGGATCCCTACATTGAATTCACGGGCTGCCTTGCTCAAACGTATGGCTTTCTTGTCTTCAGTCATATATACCTTTATGATGCCTCTTGTGTTCTTTAATACTATCTCTTGCTTCCGTGAAGCGGATTACTCTTTTTCAAACTCAGATTTAAGTACGTTAATGACCTCCTTTATCGTCTCCTCTTCAAGGTCTGTCCTCTTTACGAGGTCATGCACCGTCAGTCTCAGGACGCTGCGTGCAGTGTCACAACCGATGGCTTTAAGCTCATCAATGATCCATCCTTCTATTTCATCGGCGAACTCATCAAGGTTGACGTCTTCCTCATCTTCATTATCAGGTTCACGGTATACCTCTATGTCATACCCTGTAAGCTGCCCGGCGAGCTTGATGTTCAGTCCGCCCTTGCCAATAGCCAGTGAGACCTCACTGGGTTTGAGGTATATCTCAGCCTTCTTGTCAGCTTCCATCAACTTGATGGAAGTGATCTTGGCAGGATTGAGGGCCCTGGTGATGAAGAGCTGTATGTTGGAGGTATAGTTTATCACGTCAATGTTTTCATTACGAAGCTCACGCACTATGCCATGGATCCTCGAACCCTTCATCCCGACGCATGCGCCGACAGGGTCTATGCGTTCATCATATGATTCAACAGCTACCTTGGCTCTCTCCCCGGGTACCCTGACGATCTTACGGATGGTGATAAGCCCGTCAAATATCTCAGGGACCTCAAGCTCAAAGAGCCTTTCAAGAAATACCGGTGAGGTACGGCTGAGGATAATATTGGGGGTGTTGTTTTTCATCTCTACCCTGATGACCACGGCACGGATGGTGTCGCCCTTGCGGAAATGGTCGGATGGTATCTGTTCTCCCTTGGGAAGGATAAGCTCGTTGCCGTCATCGTCAAGCACCAGGGTCTCACGTTTCCATACCTGGTACACTTCACCTGTTACTATATCGCCGATACGGTCTTTGTATTTAAGGTAAATATTGTTCTTCTCAAGGTCAAGTATGCGCGCAACAAGGTTCTGCCTCAGTGCCAGGATTGCCCTGCGACCGAAATCGAGGAACTTGACCTCATCCGATACTTCTTCACCCACCTCGTAGTCTTCATCGATCTTATGAGCCTCAGATATTGGTATCTGGGTGTTGGGATCTGTGAAATCCTCGTCTTCAACTACCTCACGGTTACGCCATATCTCAAAATCGCCCTTATCGATATTGACAATAATGTCAAAGTTATCAGCCGATCCGTATTTCTTGGCAAGCATACCTCTGAACACATCTTCCAGCACACTCATCATGGTTGGCCTGTCAATGTTTTTCAGCTCCTTGAACTCTGAAAAAGTGTCTATAAGATTAACGTTTTCCATTGTGGCAATCTGTTCTTTACTTGAATGATATTATTACTTTAACTGATTTGATATCCTCAAAATTGAATGACCTGATCACCGAGCCTGTCTCTCGGTTCTTCTCCATGGTCACGATTTTAAGATCAAATCCTCCCTTTGTTACGTTGGTAAGAGTGCCTTTTTCTACAGTTCCTTCCAGGTCTGTAACCTCAACCATTTTACCCTCGTTCTTAAGGTACTGTTCATGAACCAGCAGTGGCATGTCAAGACCCGGAGAAGATACATTGAGTTCATGATCGCCTCCTTCTTCTCCCAGCTCATGACTGATAAACCTGCTCAGCGAGGCACAGTCATCAATGGTCACCCCTTCCGGCCTGTCAATGAGCACGGTTATACGTCCGGTGCTGCTTAACCTGACGGCAACAAGGAAGATGCCCGTGCCTTTTATATGGCTTTCGGCCAGTTTCCGAATATGGTCTTTTGTAATCACAGTCTGTCTTTTGATAACAAAATAGGGGACTTTTGTCCCCTAGGCCATTCATACCCTTCTATTCGGCTGCAAAGATAACATCATTTTTTTAAATATCAAGCGGGAAGAGTATGGAAATAAACACGGTTTGGTTGTATCTGAAGCATTTCTGGCCCTATTTTTGGAAACAATTGAATAAATTTGCTGACGTAAAACAGTCTCCCCTTGACCAACAAGAAAAAGATCATCAACGACCCGGTATACGGATTTATAAGTATGCCGAGCGATTTTATCTTTGACCTGGTGAGTCATCCCTGGTTTCAGAGACTGCGCAACATCAGACAGCTCGGATTGTCACATTATGTCTATCCGGGCGCGGTGCACAGCCGTTTCCAGCATAGCCTGGGAGCCATGTACCTTACCGGTCAGGCCATTCATACCCTCAGGATTAAGGGAATAGCCATCAGCCCTGCCGAAGAAGAGGCTGTACTGGTGGCAATACTGCTGCATGACGTTGGTCACGGGCCCTTCTCGCATGCCCTTGAGCACTCGCTGATTGAAAATATGCCCCATGAGCTTATGTCGCTGCTGATCATGGAGGAAATCAACCGGAAGACCGGAGGCAGGCTCGATGATGCTATAGCTGTTTTC
>Ga0316576_10001589_pt1 | contig 12371 bp, 9 predicted proteins | sample S0NA_FD_203075 | JGI IMG/M metagenome (GOLD analysis project Ga0316576, IMG submission 203075) | Rhizosphere microbial communities from salt marsh grasses in Alabama, United States - S0-2_050615r3r5 | ecosystem: Host-associated > Plants > Roots > Rhizosphere | place: USA: Alabama | collected... | reverse complement strand
GGGGTGGGCAAGACGACGGTGGTCAACAGCATCCTGCGCATCATCCGGGCGAAGGGCGTCAGGGTGCTGCTCTGCGCGCCGACAGGACGTGCCGCGAAGCGGCTGTCGGAATCCACGCAGGTCGAGGCCAAGACGATCCACCGCTTGCTGGAGTTCGATCCGCGCACGGTGGCCTTTAAGCACAACCAGGATGCACCGCTCGACGCCGAGCTGGTCGTGGTGGACGAGGTCTCGATGGTGGACACGGTGCTGATGCACCAGTTACTGCGGGCGCTGCCGGATCACTGCGCGCTGCTGTTGGTGGGCGACGTGGATCAGCTCCCGTCTGTCGGCCCCGGTGCGGTGCTGGCGGACATGATCGACTCCGCGGCGGTGCCGACGGTGCGGCTCACCGAGGTCTTCCGCCAGGCGACGACCTCGCAGATCATCGTCAACGCCCACCGCATCAACCGCGGCCAGTTGCCGGGGCGAGCGGGGAGCGCGCCGAGCGATTTCTACTTCATCGCCTGTCAGAGCCCCGAGGAGATCCATGACAAGCTGCTGCAGGTGGTGACCGAGCGGATTCCGAAACGGTTCGGGCTGCATCCGATCCACGACGTGCAGGTGCTCACGCCGATGAACCGTGGCGGCCTGGGTGCACGAGCGCTGAACGTGGAGCTGCAGCAGCGGCTCAATCCAACGGCCGAGCCGAGGGTCACCCGTTTCGGCTGGACCTATGCCCCCGGCGACAAGGTGATCCAGACCGTCAACAACTACGACAAGGATGTGTTCAACGGCGACATCGGCCGGGTCGTGGACATCGACGCCGTGGAGGGTCTCGTTGGCATCGATTACGACGGGCGGCGCGTCGCGTACGACCTGGGCGAGCTGGACGAGGTCTCCCTCGCCTATGCCACCACGGTGCACAAGGCCCAGGGCTCGGAGTACCCGGCGGTGGTGATCCCGCTCGGCATGCCGCACTACATGCTCCTGGAGCGCAACCTGCTCTATACGGCCGTCACCCGCGGCAAGCGGCTCGTCGTTATCGTCGGCCAGAGCCAGGCACTGGCGATGGCGGTCAAGCGTCTCGGCTCCGTCAAGCGGCTGACCAACTTGAAGGCAAGGCTCCAACAAGCCGTGAAGGGCGAGCAGGCTTGACGCCGACCTTGGGTGATGGGGGAGCTGGTTAAGCCGCCTGTGCGTTCACCCGCTCGCGTAGCTCCTTGCCCGGTTTGAAGTGCGGGGCATGCCGCGCCGGGATAGCCACCGGCTCGCCCGTGCGCGGGTTGCGGGCTATGCGGGCCGGGCGGTCGTGTAGGGTGAAGCTACCGAAGCCGCGAATCTCGATGCGCTCTCCGCCTGCGAGCGCGTCGCTCATTCGCTGCAGGATGATCCTGACTGCGGCATCCACGTCTTCCCGGCTGAGGGTGTCTTGGGACGAGGCCAGGAGGGCGACCAGTTCGGATCTCGTCATGGCGGCGGACCGTGCAAAAGCTACCTAAGGGATGGTTATGAGAGTACTCAGGTACTTATAGCGTAGCGAATCCCCAGCGTTCTTTCACGCCCCAGCACGCAATGCGCCTAGCCGCCTTCCCGGAAGTGGTCGCGGTAGACCAGCGGCTCGCCGCGTTCCCAGGGTCGGTAGTGATTGGCGAACTCAACCCGCTCGGCAATGGCCGGGTGGCGGCCACGCCAAAGCATATACAGCGGACCGGGGCGCGGATGCACCAGGTTCTGATCCTGCAGGATCGAGAAGGCCGTCGCCATAGCGCGGTTGTCGCGGGTGACCTCCAACGCAAAGCGGTCGGCCTGACGCTCGATGTGCCGGCTGTAGGCGAGCGCGATGGGTTGGACGAGCAGGAAGAAGACCGAGAACAGCAGCACCAAAAGCGGCAGCGACGCGATATCCGAAGGCTTGGTGAAGCCGAAGCGGTGGCCAAAGCGCGCCATCAGAAAGCCGAGACTGCGGTGCACCGCATACAGCGTTCCCAGCACGAGCAGGCAGAGCAGCCCCAGCAGGCCCCAGATATGCCCGAGTACGAAGTGCCCCATCTCATGGCCCATCACAACCAGAACCTGCTCCGGGGCTAACCGGGCCAGTAAAGTGTCCCACAGCACAATACGCTGGGTGCCGAGGAGCCCGCCGACGTAGGCATTGACCGCGTCGGTGTCCGTGCTCTTGTTGACCTCGAAAACCTGCCCACCATCGATGCCGGCCCGCTCGGCCAGGGCCAGAATCTGCGCCTCCAGCGCCTTGTCCTGCATGGGGCCGAAGTCATCGAATAGTGGCGCGATCAGCACCGGCTGCACCAGCAGCATCAGGATCAGAAACGGCACCGCCGCAAGGCTGGTCCAGAGCCACCAACGCCGCGGCAAGCGCCGCAGCAGCAGGTACGGCACCCAGAGCACCGATGTCGCGATCACCATGGTCGCCGCCAGCGCCTTCAGCGAGTCGCCGAACCACTGCCCGAGGGTTTGGTTCGACAGCCCATAGGCATGCGCACGGACATAGTCCTGATACCAGCTGAGCGGCAGATCGAGCAGATAGACCAGGGCCAGATACAACAGCACGTAGACGGCAATGGTGAAGAACCAGTTCCTGCCGACGTTCTGAGCCCAATGCCGCAGCCGCGCCGAGAAACCGGAGAAGAGGATCGCGGCCGGTACGAGCAGGCCCCAGAGTGTCGCGATGACCCAAAGGACATTGCCGCTGCGGTAGTAGCGCAACGTCTCAGCTGAAGGTTCGGGGACAGCGACGGGTGTTGCATCGGCGCGCTTCACCTCTGCAGCGAGACCCACCGCCATCGTCGACTCGGGCACTTCAGCGGCACCGACTCCGGCGGAATACCCAGCCGCCATCATGACGCCGATCAACATCAGCAGAGTAAGCCAGAAACCCACGGTTGGAAGCCGCATTCTTTGACACCGATTTGTCATCTAGCGTATCGTCCTGTGTGCTTCACAAGCCAGTGACCGGGAGCGCTGTGCAGGCACCGAAACATCCTGGCCGCATCGGTTTCGAACCGCAAGCCCGCCGCCTATCAGATCACTGCAACCCGTGGCAACAACCTAAGTGCAGAGACAGCACGGCGCCGGCATCGGCCGTCGCCACAGCCTGTCGAGCGTCCAGTCTTCGCCGTCGCGCACGGCGTCATTGGCCGAACGGCTGTTCGTCGAGCGTGTGCGCGATCTGCGCTGTTCCAGCCATCACACTTTGAGGAGAACAACAATGCCGTACAACGGGCAGACATCCCAGCCCCGATCCGTTGAAGAGATCCAGGCACAACTCGCGCAGCTCGAAGCCGATGGGACGGCCCTGCGAGAGGCGTTGCGCGAGCAACAGGCCGCCGAGTTCGCCGCATTCATCGGCGAGCTTCGCGAGCGGATCGATGCGCGGGGCTACAGCCTGGACGATGTGGTTGCCCTGTTGAGCAAGGGGCGTCGCGGACGGTCCGCCAAACAGGCTACCAGTGGCGTCACGCGCTACGTCGATCCGGACAACCCAGCACAGAGCTACTCGCGTGGACCGCTGCCGAACTGGCTGCGGGAAAAGATGGAAGCCGCCGGCTACGACCCAGCGGACAAGGCGCAACGCGAGCAGTTCAAGGCAACCCATCTGCGGTTGGCGGCTTAAGGCGGCGCGCTGATCGGGATGTCACAGGGCCGAGCTGCCGCCTTGCAACCTCGCTCAACGAGACGCCGGTCCTGCCGCTGCACCCAATGTGATCGCTCGACGCCCAGTCCCTGCACTTGGGCCTGGTACAACAGATCGCTCCGCACACATTCCGAGAGCCCCACATGTGCGGCCGCTTCGTCCAATACGCCGACCCCGAGATCTACGCCCGCCAGTTCGACCTGGACACGATCTGCGAGGCCACCCCGCGTTATAACGTCGCGCCGACGCAGTCCGTGCTGGCGATTCGCGAGACGGATCAGGGGACACGGGAGCTGGTCCCGCTGCGCTGGGGCCTGGTGCCGTTCTGGTCCAAGGGACCGGACAGCCGCTACAGCATGATCAACGCCCGCGCCGAGACTGTCAGTGCGAAGCCCGCCTATCGCGATGCCTTCAAGCACCGGCGCTGCCTCATCCCCGCCGAGGGGTTCTACGAGTGGAAGGCCGGCAAGGGCGGCAAGACGCCGTTCCTGATCCAGCGAGCCGACGCCCGCCCGTTCGCAATGGCCGGGCTCTGGGAGCGGTGGCGACAGGAAGACGGCGAACTGCTGGAGTCCTGCACCATCATCGTCACGGACGCCAACAGCCTGGTGCGCGATATCCACGACCGCATGCCGGTGATCCTGAACGATGAGGACTTCGCCGCCTGGCTCCATCCGGACAGCGAGGATGCGACCGAATTGCTGGCCATGCTACGCCCCAGTGACCCGGCGCCGTTGGCAGTGCATGAAGTCTCACGCCAGGTGAACAGCCCACGAAACGACGGGCCGGAGCTACTGGTGGCGGCTGATGGAACGAGGCGCTGATGCTCTCGCCCGCCTAGGGCCGGTCGGCGACAGGCGCCGGAGCGTCTGCTTAGCGTCCTTCTGCGGACTTGGGGCGTTGCGGTCCAAATCGGCAGCTCCCGACCCAAAGCGGGACACGAACGGTCCAACGGAGCGCGTCTCTGCTGACGACCAATTACGATCTCTTCGTCTTTGACCTGCAGCGCCGTGCGTTGATCTGCAGACAGCCGTTCCAGTTATCTACTATCTTTGGATGCGACACGTCCACTAGTACGGAGAGTCTCGCGCCGACGGGCATGCCACAAAAGCCAGCCGATCTCCGATCACGTAGCATCCTGGAATGCAATGGCTAGAAATTCCCAAAAGGAAAAACCAATGACCGTGAGCGCCGCAGCAGCGCTGGGGGTCGGCTCGATGGTCGGTGCAGGTATCTTTGCCCTGATGGGCGAGGCGGGCACCATCGCCGGCAGTGCCGTATATCTGTCCTTCGTCGCGGCGGGTCTCATCGCTTTAGCCAGTGGGTACTCGATGGCCCGGCTGGGCGCACGCTACCCATCCGCGGGTGGTATCGTGGAGTACCTTGCCCAGGCTTATGGTGTGGGTCTCATCTCCGGCGCTCTGAGTATCCTGCTCTACATCTCCGCGATAGTGGCATTGGCATTGGTGGCTAAGACGTTCGGCAGCTACGCCATGGCGCTGTTGCCGGTGGCGGGGGATACCCGATGGGTCAATGGCCTCGCCGACTTCGTTATCATCGCCTTCGTTCTGCTCAACCTCGAGGGTGCCAGAGGCGTGGCAAGCCTGGAGAAACTGGTTGTCGCGGTGAAGCTACTGATCCTCGTCGGCTTTGCGGTCGCCGGATTGTACGTCGCCGACCCCGAGGCCTTGTCGCCAGACCGCTACCCAGCCCCCAGTCAGGTGCTCTACAGTCTTGCCGTGACCTTCTTCGCCTTCGAGGGCTTCCGGGTCATCACCAACTGCGCGGAGGACATGCCTGAGCCAGCCAAGACGCTCCCACGCGCCATGCTGTTAGCGATCGGTGGCGTATTGATCCTCTACGTCGCGGTTGCGTTGGCGGTGTTTGGCAACCTGAGCGTCACACAGGTGACCGAAGCCAAAGATTATGCTTTGGCAGAGGCGGCACGACCCGTTTTCGGGGCCGCGGGCTTCAGTATCGTTGCCATCGCGGCGCTCGTATCGACCGCATCGTCGATCAATGCGAATCTCTACGCCGTGACTAACGTCACCTATCAACTTGCCAAGGAAGGGGAATTACCCACCGCTTTCGGCCAACCGTTGGGGCGATCCCGCGAAGGTCTTATCATCAGCGCCGCACTTATCATTGTGTTGGGGCACGCCTTCGATCTCTCAGAGATCGCAGCTGTAGGTTCCATCACAGTGCTGATTGTCCACCTCCTGGTGCACCTGGGCCACTTGCGCCTACTGCATGAGACCGGCGCCTCTCCAATGCTCGTAGCGATGGCGATCGTCCTGGTACTGGTCGCAATTGTCTTTGCATCGCTCTATACGCTCCAGGCATTGCCACATATGCTCTGGCTTGTGGCTGGGAGCTTGGTCCTCGCGATGGGCATGGAGGTTTTTCTCCATCGCCTGACGGGGCGACGGGTCCACGCACGCACACCAGAGCGATTGCAGACCAAGGTACGCCGAGGCTGAGCGCATGCCCGCTAGTGTGCCTTAGCCAATGAAACTCGCTAACCCTATTTGTTAGGCCCTATCCCCGTTACCGACAGATAGCCTCAAACTCGCATCTGTTAGTGATCGGATCGGCGGGTCTTTGATCCGCCGTCGACTCAGCAAGTGGTCGGCTCGGACAAAGCCTATCGAACCTTGGAATAGACACCTACCACGGTCGCAGTCACCAATATCAGCCCCATGCCGAAGATCTGCGACCCGGCCAGTGTCTCATTCAAAAACGCGACGCCGAATAGAGACGCGGTCACCGGTTCGACCATTGCCACGACTGAGGCTACCGCCGGCGCGGTGTGCTTGAGGCCGACGATATAGAAAATGAACGACAATCCCGCGCCAAGCACCCCCACTACCGAGAACAGCGGCCAACTCGGCGCGCTTAGGACCGCGACGATCTGGTCGACATCGCTCGGCCATATGACGATGGCGACCAGGACTGCGAACGCTATCGCGAGAATCGCCTGCGGACTGCCGTGGGATGCCGCATACTTGAAGCCGAAGATAAATACCGCATAGGACAGGGCGGAAAGCAGCCCGGCGCCGACGCCGATCGGCGTGACGCGACCATCCCCGGTTTCGTAAGCACCTGTAAGCAGCATCACGCCAAGCATCACCACCGCGATCGCGGCCCACTTAAGCGGCGTGGCGCTTTCGAGCTTGACCGCGAACGACACGAGATAGACGAACACCGGTGCGCAGTACATCAGTGTCACTGCAACCGCGACGCCGCCCTCGGCGATGCTCAGAAAATAGAACGTGAAGTTGCCAGCGACGCCCAGACCGGCAATCACCGACCAGAGCCATAGTCGGCGGCTTGCCAATCCGCTGTCGCGCGGGCGAATCGCCAGCCAGACGAGAACAAACAACAGGCCGATCGCGCCTCGGTAGAACGCCACCACGAAGGCGTCCCAGCCGCTGGCCATGAGCATCCCGCCGATCCCGCCCGATAGCCCCCAGCAAAAAGCCGCGAGCGCCACGAGAGCTGTCGTTGCGCCTTTTATGTGATCTCCCGCTCGAGAGTGAAATTGAGACGGGCCGTGGGGGCCGTGACCAGGAGCAGCTGTCCGCTAGCGACCCGGAGGAGACGAGCTACCCTCGACCGTCGGGCAACGTCTTGGCCTTCAGCGAACACTCAGGCTCCCTGCGGAAGGGTCCCATCCAGGGCCTCGAAGGCGAGCGGCAACCGCTCCAGGCAGTCGCGGAAACGCTGTTCGAGCTGTGCCTCGTGATCGCCCCCAACGAAGATCGTTGCTACCTCGTAGCTATAGCTATCCTGGTCCCGCAGCGACGACAGCCGCTGCCCCTCGTGTACTTCGATCTGGATCTGAGTCTCTGGAACAGCGGACTCGATGGCGGCGATCTCTGCCGACGTTGGCGCACGGCAGACGATGGCGTCGTGAAATTGCCGAACCATGAATTTTGCGGCGAGAGCGTAGCGGCCGGCGCCCTGCTCGAAGCGCGGCGCACGCCCGAGTCCGAGATCGATCATGACCTGGTGGTGGTAGCAGCCGTCCACCATCCGGAACAGCGGGGCATGCGACTTGGAGATGCGAGGATTGATCTCCAGCAAGCGGATGGCGCCACTCGCCTCGTCCCAGAAGTACTCGATATTGAAGGGCCCGCCGTCGTAGCCGATGCGCGTCATGACGCGGGCGGTGATCTCCGTCATCCGTGCCAGCACCGCAGCGGGGAGGCGGGACGGGTACTGATAGCGGCTGAACGACGAGCCCTGCGGCCCGCAGCGCAACGAATCCACGGTGCCGTAGACCGTCGTTTCACCGTCGAACACGTAGCCCTCCTGCGTGACCTGCCGTCCGGCGGAGATGACGCCCTCGGCGATGCAGTGATGACCGCCGATGGCGGCGATCTCCGGCGGCAGCTCGGCATGGCTGAGGATCAGATCGAAGGGCTCGGCATAGCGGCCGATACGACAGCGGATCACGGGTATCGCGGCGCGGAAATCCGCCTCGTCGTCGATACGGAAGCCGAGATGCGACAGCACCGCCTTGATCGGCTTGAGCCAAAAAGGATAGCCGATCTGCACCTCACCGACGGGGTCATCGGCGAAGGGATCGATGGCGCAGAACGGCGGCACATGCTCCGCCGCCACCTCGGTCTGGAGCAGCCGGCTCCAGTACTTGTGCTCGCACCCAAGCACGGCCTCCAGTGTTGGACCGGGCAGTCCGACGGAGCGGCGCAGGATGGGCAGCACCGTACTGACCGGGAAGTCCCAGTAGCCGACCACCGCGTCGACGCCCTCAGCAAAGCCCGTCAGCGTGCGGATACCCTCGTCGAGGAGCCGCGCCACGGGAAAGTGCTCTTGCTGCTTGATCTCGCGATAGGTCAGCAAGGGATGGAAGCAATAGCTCTCCGCACCGGGTAAGGTCCTTAGCTGTGCCAGGTGAAAGTCGTCGAGTCCGACAACGAAGATGTGTTTCATCGGTGGCCTAGGTAAGGGCGGCGACTCCGCCGATGGGCCGCTGTCCACAGGGACGGGGGCCAGACAGGTACGCTGAGGCGACCAGTCGCGCGGTCCTCATGATATCGCGGCCCCATGGCACATGCTCGGCGCTTGCCGCAGCGCCGGCTCGGCTCGGTGGACCGGCCGCCGCGGTTTCGCTGGCAGCCCACGGAGTGGCGACCGTGGCGCGGGCGATGCCCCCTGCGGTCGCCCGGCTTCGGCTCTAGACTGCAGTCAGGAGCGGGGGCATGTCGACTCCCGCGCTGTGATTCACGGGCGTACCTGCGCCCCGGCGACTGGAGGCGATCTTGGACCAACCCGATTTCGATCCCGAGACCCGCGTACTCGATGGCCTGCGTATCAGAATGGCCGACGGCGCCGAGCTGGCGGCCCGCGCCTGGGTGCCGGTGGATGCCGAGCGCACGCCGGTGCCGGCGATCCTCGAGTACATCCCCTATCGGCTGCGCGATCAAAAGGCGATTCGCGATGCCCAGGTCCATGGCTGGTTTGCACGTAACGGCTATGCCGGCGTGCGCGTCGACCTGCGTGGGAGCGGCGACTCCGACGGCGTCCTGCAGGATGAATATCTACAGCAGGAGCTGGACGACGGCCTGGAAGTGCTGCGCTGGATCGCCGCCCAGCCCTGGTGCAATGGCCGCGTGGGCCTATTCGGGCTGTCCTGGGGCGGCTTCAACGGTCTGCAGATTGCTGCTCTGCGGCCGCCGGAACTCGGCGCCGTCATCTCGGTCTGCTCGTCGGATGATCGCTATGCCGACGACGTGCACTACATGGGCGGCTGCCTCCTGACCGACAACCTGTCCTGGGCCGCGACCATGTTCGCGTTCAATTCCTGCCCCCCAGACCCGGACGTCGTGGGCAAGCGCTGGCGGGACATGTGGCTGGCGCGACTGGAAGGCAGCGGCCTGTGGTTGAAGCACTGGCTGCAGCGCCAGCGGCGAACCGCCTACTGGAAGCATGCCTCGGTCTGCGAGGACTATGACGCCATCCAGGTACCGGTGATGCTGGTCAGCGGCTGGGCCGACGGCTACTCCAATACCGTGTTCCGGCTGCTGCGGCATCTGAAGGTCCCGCGATGCGGCCTCGTGGGCCCCTGGGGGCACAAGTATCCGCACCTGGGTGGTCCCGGTCCGGCCATCGACTTTCTCGGTGAGTGCGTGCGCTGGTGGGATCAGTGGCTCAAGGGCGAGGACCGCGGCGTGGAGCAAGACCCGATGCTGCGGGCCTGGATGCTCGATCGGCACGATCCGCAACTGCCGGACGTGACGGGTCACTGGATCGCGGAGGCGACATGGCCCAGCCCGCGCACTGAGACCACCAACTGGACACTCAGCGGCGGTCGGCTGCAGCGCGACGACGGGACGGCGCTGCCCGAAGAGCCGCCGTTGGCCCTGCAGAGCCCCCTCAGCGTCGGCCTGTTCGGGGGCAAGTGGTGCTCCTATGCCGAGACCACCGACCTGCCGTCGGACCAACGCCTGGAGGACGGCGGCGCACTGCTCTTCGATACCGCTCCCCTAGCGGCGGACTTCGACATGCTCGGTGCCGCCGAGGTGCAGCTAGAGCTCTCCAGCGACCGGCCGGTGGCCATGGTCGCCGTACGCCTGTCCGATCTGGCGCCCAATGACCGTGCGACCAGGGTCACCTACGGTGTGCTGAATCTGACCCATCGCGATTGTCACGAGGCGCCCACGCCGCTGGAGCCGGGACGCCGCTATCGCATACAGCTGCGCCTGAACGAGATCGCGCAACGCTTCTGTCAGGGCCACCGGATACGCCTCGCGATCTCCAGCTCCTACTGGCCGCTGGCCTGGCCCAGCCCGCGGCCGGTCCGGCTGACGTTGTATCCGGCCGGCTGCCGGCTGCGTCTGCCGCGGCGCCCGCCCAGGTCCGACGACGCGCATTTGCGCGAGCTGGGCCATCCCCGCCTAGGACCGACCCCGCGCCACACGCTACTGGCGCCGGCCAAGCGGGAATGGCAGGTGATCTATAACCTCGCAACCAACGAGGTGAAGCTCGACGTGGTCAACAATGATCCTTTGCTGCGTCTCGAAGACACGGGTGTCGCCTTCGGCCGCGACGTCGAGGAAACCTACAGCTTTCGCAACAACCGCAGCGATACGCTGCGCGGCGAAGTGCTGCAGACGCGAAGCTTCGAACGTCCTGGCTGGCAGGTACGCACGGTGACGCACACCGTGCTCACCTCCACCGTCGATGCCTTCCAGATCCGCGCCACGCTGGACGCCTACGAGGGCGATGTGCGCGTGTTCGCCAAGAGCTGGGATGAGCGCATTCCGCGGGATCTTGTGTGATATCAACTGGACGAAACGGGACAACCAAGACACGGCTCAACTCCCTCCCGCCTCATCCTGCCGCTTGGGGCTGACACCGAGCGGCTGTTTGTAGCCGATCACCGCCGGTCGGCACACTGACCGCCAGGGTCCGCGTTCTGCCGGGGACCAGAACCCAAGGTTCCGCGGCTCGATCGACCGTTGACGACCCTAGGCGGACGCCAGAAGAAACCGCGCGCACCAGTCGCCTATCGTCGGAAGGTTTGCATCAGGGGATGCCAGACCTTGCTGACATTCAACCAACCCAACGTTACTTGAGTTGCCTCCGAACATTCCGAACACACGCAGCTTGCAGAGCAAAACTACTATGACGCTCTGCACACTAATCTTTCGCCTTGCGGGCAACGGCCGTCGACATACTGAAATTCCCTTGTAGTTCCGCCAATCCCTTTTTCTCATTTCTCATACAAGCCGCCTGCAACGAATAACTTTGATGGCGCTCCCGGCATCGCGCCTTCGCCTCTGCGGCTATTTCTCGCGGCATTCCAAAATTGCCTTGCATCTGCTCCCAGCCATTTCTTTCGTTACGTTCACACGCGTCCTGTAATGATCCGCCCTGATGCTTCCTCCAGCAGCGGATGCCAATTTCCAGCGCCAACCGTGTTCGTGGCGAAAACTCACTAAAGTCTTGTTCCCTCAGGTAGTCCTGCATGGCAGCGTCGGCACGCCTCACTTCTTCAAACTTCTCTTCTAGACGTTTACGTGCTTGCGTAACTCGATTCTCTGAACTCCTCGGGGGATCTTTGGTGAGGGATGGCAGTTGTTGGGAGAAGGTACTGCGCTGGCTTTGGTCATCAGTCGGTGCTACTAATCTGGCTTCCTCTGCTAGTTGAGCTGCACCTTTGTGCTCGGAATATTGCTGTGTGGGCATCGTTGCCGCTTGGGATTGATCACTTGGGCCTGGGTTACCAGTGCTCGCTTGTGTTTGTTCCAGCGATTTGCTTTGTGAGGGATCTAGAATCGCCCACTGCAACCCGACCTTGTTTGGGTACGACTGGTCTTCGCGCATGTCTGAATTCCCCACTTTCCGTTCTTCCTTCTGGGTATGGTTATCGCTCTCAGTGTTACCTTGTCGCATTTCTGCATCAAGACGGAGGGCGTACAATGTGCCAAGCGTAGCTCCGAGTGAAATTATCCCCGCGGCGAGTAAGAAGCCGCCGACGACTGTCAGAATTGGATTTCCTTTATCTATGGAGGAGGTCATGCGTCAACCCGGTGGTGCGGGACAGCCGAGACGCCGTCGGTCAACGCCTGCTTGTCGCCGGCTCTAGTGCAGCTCCACAAAAGTACTGAGACCGTTTCTAGATTGTAGTTGTATCATGCTGATCTGATGAATTTTCCGGATCAGAGGTTCGTTGCCATGCCCCGCTGCTCTGCCGCCCCCGTGCATGTTT
>Ga0316576_10001588_pt1 | contig 12372 bp, 7 predicted proteins | sample S0NA_FD_203075 | JGI IMG/M metagenome (GOLD analysis project Ga0316576, IMG submission 203075) | Rhizosphere microbial communities from salt marsh grasses in Alabama, United States - S0-2_050615r3r5 | ecosystem: Host-associated > Plants > Roots > Rhizosphere | place: USA: Alabama | collected... | reverse complement strand
TTTTGACTTTTATTTTTGATCTTAAAGTTATCATTGGTTAGTTTTCCATACAATATGCAAGGCTGGATTATAAAAAGTTAAAATAGCCCTAATATAAGAACAGTTAAACAAAAAAAGACAATCCATGAATTTTTGCTTTAAGCGCCAAGGATTGACTAATTACATATTTCTTATGTTTCCGTAAAATTTCAGCTGTTAGCCCACTTTCTCTGCAAAGCTTCTTTATTGACACTTCAATGTCATTTTTTGCCATATTTCTTAGAGCCCACCTTATGCGCCTTTTCTGAAAATCTATTGGAGTTTCAATTGATTTATTGAGTATTTTGGTAACGTTTGGAAACCTTTGATTATCTGAATAATATTTTTGCAAAAGGTTAATCTTTTTCAATAGACTCGATTTTGTCAATCTGACAGGTTTTGCATCTTCTATTAGCGCCTCATTTAAAAATTGTTTTAATTCTTTACCTTTCTCTCTGTCATACTCAATCCAGTCTATACGCCATTTGGGACGCTGTTTTCTCTTGGGGTGTGGGTTCTTTTCCATATGCGCATGAAACCATTCCTTATCTTTGGTAATTAGATAATCATAGGTGCCTGCCATTTGGTGCATTAGATCAGATCTATAAGCATTGGGATTAATATTTAGGAAATTTATTAGGTTTCTGCGGTGTTTTTCTCTTATATTAATTTTAGAAGCAAGATGATAAGACTTATTTAATTCAGGCCGGTCAAGTTCGATGCAAAGAATGCTCCACTCACTGCAATTGAATTCTTGTTGAATTAAGATTTTTTGTTCCCCCATTTTTAATTTTTTTCGAATTGCTGAGATTTTACTATTTCCCATTCTTTTTTTGAAACGATCAGTCAGTGGGATTCTGATTCCTTGCTGTTTTATTACAGCTATCAATTCATACATTTTAATATTGAGATGATTAGAAATACTTGCTAATCCGATTCTTTTTTCTTTAATAATTTTCTTAAGCTGCGTAATCAATTCATTAGATGGTATATCAACGCACGTTTTATCTTTTAAAAGTAGTTTGCTAGATTCAATGCTTAGCTGATTAATTTTCCCATTCTGAAGAAAAGCCTGAGCCGTTCCTTTTTCAAATACCTCAATCGAATCGAACATAGCACCAATAAAGAGTAAATATTGGATTGCAGGTTTTCGACGCATATTTGAGGGTTGATCGAAAAAACGCCTTATCCATGCGGATGGAAGGCCCTTATGCCTCAAAGACAATCCCAGCCATCTAACAAATTCAACACCGAATCGGTTTTCTATAGCATCGACAATTTTATTATATTGAACTTGTGAGTTGCGGGTGACCTCATATTCAAGCAGTTTCTGTTTAATTATTGTTTTTGGGTTGGAATAACTGCTGCCGCGCGATTTAGCAATGTAAGCGCTTTGTATTGCGAACCATTCAAGAGCATTTTTGTTAGAAGGTAGATTCTTATAAGAGAAGAGCGGAGTAATGTTTTTGCAATTGCATCTACCTGGCATACTAAAGGCATTTTTTGTTATAGGGTAAGGCCCACAATGTTTACAACCATGGGCGAGCTTTTCCCCATGCAGATAGCAGACCGCCACTGCAGGTAATTGATGTTCACGCCTAAAGTATGCAAATCCTAAATCAGCTTCCTGCTCCTTAATACATTTTAGGCAAAATCGCGGGTGCTTAATTATGGGAGCTTGACTATATAAAGATAAACCTATTTTAAGGTATAAAGGTTGAGGATAATCAGTTGCAAATTCGTTAACACTAAAATCAAATTTATTTTTTCCATCAAAGTACAATAAGTAAGGTAAAATAGTATGATTATAAAGAATATTTTTTATGTCTCTCCCTGGATTGCCTATCGGAAGTGTAATTAAAATTCGTTTTAGATATCCCGGAACAGCACTTAAAAGAGAGGCTCGTCTTCGATGACCTATTATCTGTTTAAGCACATTAGTATATGGCAATCCAGAACGAAAAAAATACCGGCAGAACAATGAGTAAACAGTTTCCCCTTCAGCGGCAATAGGAAAAAAAGAAAAAATATAATTAGATTCATTAAGTTCCATATTAATAGTTTCATGAAAAAATTTATCTTTACCTCTACTCCCCAAAAACTTTATCATGTAACTCATTTATCGTGTAACCCTTATTGCATGATTTTTTATTTAAATTACTTTCAGTATCAATTATTCCTATTTCAAGGTCTTTTTTTTGATTATTTTGTTTTTGTAATTCTTGAACACTATTGACCAGAGGATCTTGCTCTGCCATTTTTTGCCAACCCTTTAAATATAAATCATCAAAATCATGCTTATATTTATCATGGTCTTTTTCTAGAATGTCAAGGATGCGATGAAGTGGTTTAAACTTTATTTTATATACTTTGGTAAGTAAGGACACATCAACGGTTTCGATTTCTCTATATATTGCCTCAATTTGGGAAAGAATAAACAAATTGAGCATAATACCAGTAATTCCTTGGCTGAATTTATAAAGAGTGTCAATTATTTTATCATCAATAGGTATGGGCTTTTTCACCCATTGATATTTCCAGGTATGCTTGCAAAGATTCCTCCAAAATTTATTTTTAGAGCTTGATGGTCTTTCTAAATCGTAAAATCCGCCTTCAATAAATCTTCTGTTAGTGCTAAACTCTTTAGTGAAAATTTTGTCGGCCTTGTAAGTTCCAATCAATATTACAGGTAACTGCATTTCTTCACGAAATTTAAATATTTCGCTAAGAATTTCATTGCAATTTCTATCGGACACTGACAAATTATGAAAATCATCAATAATAAGTAGGCCTAAATGGTGCGCTTTTATAATTTTACGAAATTGTGAAGAAAATTCTGACTTACTAGTATTAGAGCCTTTAAAGGATTTTGCGTATAGTTTCTCATTGAGAAGTTCATCTGTCGCTTCGCCATATTCCCTAACAAATGCTTTTAAAGTTTTTTGAGATGGAACATTACGCATAAGATAAACTATCTGACTTTCAGTAAATGGGTGTCCTTGGTAATTTATATGCCTAATAACGGCTTTTCCTAAACAACGAAGGATAGAACGAATTAACGCAGTTTTACCAATGCCGGAAAGTCCGGTTATGAACATAATTCTAGAGGGTTGGTGCCTAACCGGATTAATAGTTGGTGCTTGGGGGTAATCATAAAGGAATCTTTGTCCAGCAGGTGTTATTGGATTGCGATATAAGTAACCTGTGAAAATCTGGATGTAAATCATTCGATATATTTCGTAATGGTCTTTCGTTGGATAAAGAAAATTTGAAAGCCTTATTGGTAAAAACATACGATATGAACTGGGAATTGTCCGTTCTTCAGGATCAAATTTAGGAAGCCTTAAAAGTAATTTAGAAATTTCCTTTTTATTTGCAGGTGGATTTAATGACTCAATCAGTGGATTTCCTTGAAATTCTTCAATAGGAGGTTTAGTATATGTTGGATTATCGTTAATGTGAATTGGGATTGGTTTCAATTTTGTGCTCCTCAGAAGTAATTTTTTCGGTTTTTTCCCATGCTGCATTGGTAAGATCGTCTAAATCGTCATCAAATTGATCATATTTTTCATTGAAAGTCTCTTTCTTTTCACGACTAAGCTTTACACTTTCTAAATGGTTAATTAATGGAGGTGAATCTATTTGGGCAGCAACGGATTCACGGATTTGTGATCCGACAATGTCAATTTGTTTATTCCTGCGTATATCTTTTTTTTGATCTTTTTTGGAATAACCTTTGTTGGCCTCTTTTGCCTCTGCCGAGGCTGTTTTAGTCATATTTTTTATACGATCTTTTTTCCCTAATTGAGATTGAATATTACTTGTGTTTGTAAGTTTTTTAGCATTTTGGAGGTCGATATAAAATGCATCGATCTCGAAAAAAGCATATTTATTCTGAAATATTTCTTTATCTGAATTTTCCGCAGGCACCCATTTTTCTATCTTGTCGTCAAAAAAATATATTCTATCAGCCATTAATTCATCATATCGTATTTCAACTTTATAGTTACCGCTACGAGCTGCTCTATGTAAATATTGATTTTCGTAAAGTCTTTCGCATTTGAATAATTGATGTTTGAAGTAAATACCATCTGGCTTTACTGAAGCATAACCTTTAGTGAGAAAAATGGGGATAAACTCTTGTTGAGTAAAATTAAAAGAAAATCCTGGGCGATTCTCTAACCCCCAACTGTAGACGTTGATATAGGAAACATTATTGTTGCCATTTCTCAACATTTCGTGAGGAATATAAGCGCCAGCAAATTTATTGGCGTCTAATATTCTTTCAACGATTATTGTTTCCAATTCTATTATGTTTAAAGCTGCAGTAATTTTACCATCAGATTCAGTACGTTTTCTCCTTTTTATAAACTTTCCTGGTAAGTCATAGAGATTTGAATGTTTAATTCGATTGATTGCGGACTCTATTGACCCTTTACGGTCTCCTCGACCTGATGCAGTAAGTTCAATTATAATGCCGGATTCAGTTATTGATTTAGCTTTATCGCTTGCCATCTCACCACGGTCGGCAAGAAGCCGCATTGGAGCCTCTTTACAAGGCCAATCAGCGTTTTTATACGGCATCTGCAATCTATCGAAAATTTCTTGTTTATCTGTAAAACAGTTACGAAGCGCTCTAGCTGCCAATGACCATTTGGCAGATTCAAGCGATACGCAATGACCGACTATAGCACCGGACCAAACATCAATAACGAAATACACTGTTGCGGTACCAACTCTATGCCTTCTCCCATACCGTGATACAAGTTGAGTTTGGAAAATAGTGGCGTCAATTTCGAAACGATAGCAAGGACCTGGAACATTATCGCGGGCTGTACCACGTTTAGGGGATTTGTTAATATATGGCCTCTTATGGCTCGGGTGTTTATTTCTTTTACCTTTAACGAGTTCTAATTTTTTGCCTGCATATCGGAACTGTCTTAAAGTAGGCAAATTTTCTTCGGGGAGTAATTTCACCCTTTCTGTAGCTATGCCATTATCATCATATATAACCTCTACTCCATCTGAATAATGATCCCTTTTCAATTGTTCAAACGCTTGTTGTACCGTATAAGTGCCCTTAATGACGTATTTTTCATAGTAGTCATTAAATATATCTTTCTCATTATACCCACATACTAAACTTTTAGACGGTTTTCCTTCGAATAAGTTTTCGCTTGACTTACACCTGCGTCCCCTTCGTTTTGTTCCTATATTTTGGTCCTCACCACGTCTTCCACGACGGTAAAAAGCCGGTGCGAGAAAGATATGTTTTTGACCACCCCAGTAAAAACGATTATAGCGGCGACGTATGGTGCGGATACTTAAGTCGAGGGAATTGGCAAAATTTTTTAACACTTCTGACCGGACAGAAGGCGAAAAAAGCACATCATTATTATCAAAAATCGGACGCATTTTTTCATAAAATTTGTCCAACTCTGCGAGAGTGGTTTCATTTACATGACAAATGAAAGAAGAAAAACCCGTTTCGAAATTATTGTATGGTATTATTATATTGTTTTCAATTGCGTCAACTAAAGCATTTAATTTAATGGTAAAAGGTGATTTTATATCTCTTATATTTTTGAAATCCAATTTTATGAGTGCGGCATTTTCTTTATTGTCGGTGCGCAGAAATCTTACTATTCCTTCAAATAAAAATTTTCGGTTAGGTGCGACAATGAATACTGAATTGATGGAAAGCACTATTTTTTCCTATCAAGTTATCTTATCATTTTGATTGGATAGATGTGGCTTAAAATCGTTGATTCCAGATCAACAGAAATCAAGTGTAGCCATACTGAACGGGCAAATAGGTTGAAACAATATTTTTTATCGAGAAAAAGTTTATTTGATATCATCGTAATTATTTCATTTAAGCAACGATCGGACGTCCAGCATTGATAAAAAGCATTTCTAAAAGGCTCAAGATACTCAGTGAGCCAGTTCAAGCTTTTAACAAAAATACGATCTGATAACAGATCCAAATTTCTGGCTTTTAAAATCGGGATGTTTTTTTCAGTGCAAACACGAAAAGGCACTTTTCGTCTTTGCCAATATATTTTTTCAATTAATAGCTTTTCATGTACCCGTTTACTAGCCGTCGGGCTATTGAGATCAACTTTATATGATGGTTTAACTGCGACAGCTTCAAATTCCAAACCTTCAGATCTATGAATTGTTAATAAAAGATCTGTGGTTAACAAAGTAGGTGTTTTTGTAAACAAAATATTCGGATATTTAATCCCTAATTCTATGGCGATTTTTTGTGTTTCGTCCCAAGGCAATAAGGCGTATTGTTCACGGATTTCAATTACAGACGGTTCAAATTCGGAAAGCAGATGTACATAATATTCATTATCTGAGAAATATTGGTGCACTCGATTAAACTTTAAACTCGGAACTATATGCGAACGACCAGATGATGGTACATCGCGGGCTTGATAAAATGGACGATAATTATCACCATGTCCTTGACCGTGACCCTCGGAAATCCATCTCTCAATATCTATAAATGATGGCCTTCTAATTTTTGGCATGAAAAAACCCCGGTTAAAGTTTAATCGTATTAAACGAATTTAGGACATAGCGGAATTCTTTATAAACACGGTGTCGTAAATTGTTTACTGCAAGGTTATGCAATTCATCCTTTATAATGTTTTTCGTATTAGGCCGTTCCTCGAATTTCCTCTGTGATAAAAACCAGAAACCTATATATAAAATGAGCGAAAAAAATTTATACATTATCTTTTTTGTTGTATAAGATTTCAATATAGTAAAATAGACTGCTGACAGCATCGGATCGGCTAAGGTACAGGTGATGATTCACCCATTCACTATTTAGGAGGCCGAAGAAGCCTTCCAGAACAGCGTTTTTGTAACAGTTCCCCTTGCGACTCATAGTGCAAGTTATTCCATGATAGGAGATCAGTTTCTGGTAATCAAGGAAACGTATCGACTGCCTTGATCCGAATGATATATCAACCCCGGTGCAGGGGCTCGCTGTTCAGTGCCATCTTCAGCGCATCGACGGCCATTGGATGCGTCAGCCGCGATGAGGTGGACCAACAGACAATCCTGCTGTTACACAGATCGAGTATCACAGCCGGGTACAGGCTGCCTTCTTGGGTGTGACTGTAGGTGATATCGCTTACCCAGAAACTATCAGGAGCATCCACGGTGACCTCGTTGTCCAATATATTTGGTGCTACCGACAGGTTTTGCCGGGAGTTGGTTGTGACTTTGAATTTCTTTTTGGTACGAGACCGGATACCGGCTTCACGATTGACTCTGGCAACGCGGTTTTTAACACAGAGAACGCCGTCATTGGCAAGATCCCAGTGTATCTTGGGTGAACCGTATGTGCCGTTGCCGATGGCATGAGGGAAAAGGATTTTGTCCTATAAAGCCTGGTTTTCGGTGGTTCGACGGCTCTCCGGAAGACTGAGATATGCATAAAAACAGCGCAGGAGACCTCGGAGACGCGCACATGCGGAATACCTTGAACGTCTTTAGGTGGGTAGCGATGAATTGTAACTTCATTTCTGATCCTCCACAAAGTTAGCCAACGTGTTTTTTATGGTGTCACGCTCTTCTTTTACACGCTCCAGATCACGCTGGAGGTTTTTTAACCTCCTGTCGTCAGGATGTCGTATCCCTTTTCCGAGGAAGGAGTTTTGAGGATCATCGGCCAACTGCATTTTCCTGTGGCGCGGAACACTGTATACGATTCCCAGATTTCTGGATGCTCCGTCGATGCCGTACCCTTTTTCAGTGATAACCGCCATGGCTTCCATTCTTTTTTCTTTATCACTGAAACACCTCCTGTCGCTCATACACATTGGGCCTTTCGAGGTGTCCGCAAAATTGGGGTAAATGCAAAACTCCATTTTGGACCTAAACAACTGAAAAACTCGAAAAGTGTACATTTTTGATTGTAGACAGAAGCAGTCCATAGCTGTTAAAATGAGTATGTCCTAGCTCAGGAGTTTTTTTCAATGGCTCATTGTAAACACAGTTTTTTGATGTCATCTTATTGATTGGCTGAAAGGTACCGTACCAACCATAATGCATAATACAGGGTCTCCATAAGCGCCTGTCAATGAAAATTAATACGTGTAATATAACCAGTATATGAACGACTAGCGTTCGGTTCATTGCTAGCTAAAAAAAATTTTTGATTCATGTATATTGCTTAGCAAGTCAATTAATCTTGAGAAGTTTTCCGCGAAAAATTTTTGTCAAAAAAGAATGAAAGAAAAAAAAATTTATACTAAAATTTTGACAATTTTCTGTTTAAAAAATACTAAGCAGTAAATTATAGTATTTACTGAAAGAACTGTTAGTAAAAGATTTTAGGTAAAAATCTAATTTTTAAACTAACAAGGTTGCACATTTTTTCTAAAAATTAGTATAATTTACAGATAATTGCAGATCTGATGAAATTTCATAGCGAAGTTTGCTTAAACAGTAGAAGTAAGACAATAAAAAACACTACTTATCTGTTTTAGAATAATCAAATTAAAAATTTTAAAAAAAATTTTAAAAAGTTCGAAAATTTAATTGAAAACCAAATTTCGGGTGCTGAGGGACACTTTTAAAGCAAATATTGTGACCTTTGATCACTCTTCATAGGTTGGATTCTGCGTGACCTTGGTAACTGCATCAATTATGCTGTATATACAGTTATAGATAAGGAAAGTTCTGGGAAAAAATTAGGAGGCGCGGCTGTATTGGTCGAAAGCGATCCAAAATATAGGAGGGCAATAAATAAAGTTTTTATACATTTTCATATTGGTAGTTTACCAGGGAAGATCAAATGTTGGGGTAAAGCTCACATCAGGCTATTCATAAATAAATCAGTGGATCAACGAAAAGGATATTCTCAATTTATCAACTCCTCTAATTTATATGAAAGCAAAAATCATATCGATAGGTGTTGAAAACAATGTAACTTCGTGAACTATTCCTATTAAAGTGTTTGTTTGCAATACGATATCAAAATATCTGGCAAGTTTTTTTGACATTGCGGGTGATTCAAATTGACGGAATTAGAACCCATAAATTTCGATTTCATTTCAAAGTTCAACCTGGACTTGATAAATCAAATAGTTCTGAACGTTTTTTGGGTGAACTTATGGCGAAAAATATTACCAAATTTTCGCTATTTACACTGACGCGTAATACCAAACAGATAGAAGGGTTCAGGAGCTTGGAATTTTTGGAACAAAAGGTTTTGGTATTTTACTGGTTGATGTGAAAATGAGCACTATTTGGGCAAAATAAACAAAAACATATTTATGACGCAACACCAAGGTATTGCGAAATAAATCGGTCGTTTTTTTCAGTATATTCATGATGGTTTCGATTATGAACAAATTTCGCAGCATCATTGCCCTTCACAATATTTTGGGGAGCTATGGGTTAGACTTTCGATCCAGACACTGGCACGGGTATTTAGCGAATCAAGTCCTCCCATCAGAAACAAATTCACCAGCCCCTAACCGGTATTGCCTTCGTTTTAAATACTCTGAGATAAAAACCGCTAATAGTAAGTGCGAAATATTAAAGATAATCGCACTTATCATTATAAGTATTCGATAGCCATAATACTGGCATCATCGTTAGGGCTTGCCTCGCCTGCAAAATCTTTAATTGATTTTTGAATTATATCCATAAGGGTTTGAACAGGGCAACCGGCATGTTGTTGAAGGGTTCTCATCAAACGTTCCTTGCCAAAAAGTTCTTTTTTCACGTTTGGATAATCGAGAATTCCATCGGTATAAACGATGATTTTATCCCCGCTTTGCAATGGCACTTCCTCCCTGATATATGGCTGATCATTGCCCGTTCCAATCACCGGCCCATGTACACTGAGTATCCTAAGAGTTCCATCCGGGCCTATAAGGATCGGTGGCGGATGTCCGGCATTGCTGTAAAAAAGAGAACCTTTGACATAATCAACGGTAACATACACAATCGTAAAGTAACTGTCGAAAAGTTCAAAGGGAAAGGTTCTTTCCAAATTGTTTAGAACAGACTCCGGTCGAGGGGTTTCGGTCGCGGGCACCATGGGTGCGCAGCTTGTCTGAATAAACTGTGAGACTGCCGCCGCAATAAGGGCGGATGAGACGCCGTGCCCACAGACATCGAACATGTAAAAGCTTATATGATTTTGTCCGGTATACTGAAAATTAAAAATATCTCCGCCAATCCGGTCGCAGGGCTCAAACCGCCAGGCAAAACGGATCGGTCCGATGCGAGGGGAGTAGCGCGGAATCAGGGCCTGCTGAATTGTAGCCGCCACTTCCATCTCTTTATCAGCCAGTTGCTGCTGATATCTTAATTTTTCCTCCACCTGCTGGCGTTCGGTTATTTGTCGTCTGAGTTCCTTGTTGATGTTGGCCAAACTGTCTTCAGCCAACTTGCGGTTGGTCACATCAGAAAAGGTGACGACAACCTGACGGAGGCTTCCGTTGTCATCAAATTCAGGAAACGCATTGACCTCAGCCCATATAACATTGTTGTGTCTTGGATGATTGATACCGACAAGGTAGTGTCGCAGTGGTTTTAAGGTGGTGATAACAATATTGACCGGATATTCTTCCAAGGACAATCTTGACCCATCCCCACCCAGAAAATACCAATAAGGATCGGTGTCTTTCCTTTTAACCATATCCTTTTCAGAAAGTCCAAGCAGCTCCTGGGCCCTGTGGTTGGAGAGAAGTATACGCGTGTCAGGCGCATGCACCACTACTGCGGTATCCAGATTGGCAAGCAGCCTTCGAAATTTTTTTTCGCTCTTTAGCAATGCCTTCTCTGCTTTTTTTCGATCAGAAATATCTACAAGTGAGCCAGACCTGCGTACAGTTCGCCCTTCGGAATTCTTTATCGCCATACCAGATGTTCCGAACCAGCGATAAGCCCCGGATTTTGTTTGCAACCGAATTTCGACGTTATCAATGCCGTCGTTTTTTAGATTGGTATCAATCGCTTCATGTGCTCTATCTCTGTCCTCTGGATGAAGAAGCATATCGAAATTTTTTAAGCTCGATTCGATCTCACCGTCCTGATATCCGAGCATCTCATAGAGACGAGGCGAACACCAAACCGTATTCCGGCTGGTATCCTGCCAGTCCCACAGACCGTATCCAGCCCCCCTGGTTGCCAAGGCAAAACGTTCTTCACTATCCTGAAGCATCTTTTCAGCGGCCCGTGTGTCGGTGATATCGATTCCAGTGACGATAACGTACTCAACAGATCCGTCAAATTCGGTAAGGGCTGTGTTGGACCATTTGATCAGCCTGTAAAAACCGTTCTTGGTCAACCAATAGTTTTCGTGCTCGTTTGGGAAAATCCCCGATTTTAGGTTTTCAAAGACGGCTTTCACCTGATCCATCTCATTTGGAAGCAGGAAAAAATCCCAAAAGCATTTTTCCTTAACCTCCTCAAATAAATAGCCGGTAAGTTTCTCGCAGGCCCGGTTAAACCGAACGATTCGCCCTCGCCGGTCGAGCACGACAACCAGAGCTCCGGCTGTCGATAGAACGGCAGAGGTGAAATCGCGTTCTTTTTGCAGCTCGTGCTCTGCTCGTTTTAGCTCGGTGATGTCCTTTACACACGTGATAAAATTGAGGGGCATTTCATCGTTATCCCGGATGAGCGAACTTGACACCAGGCCCCACACGACATGACCCTTCTTGTGGACATATTTTTTTTGGAATTCACCATCTGTGACATCGCCGTTTGATGCTCGTTTAATGTAATTTGCACTGACATCCAGAAAATCCGGGTGGGTAATGTCGTTTACGCTCATGCCTTCGAACTCCTCTTTGCTGTATCCGAGAATGTCGCACATGTGCCGATTGACCCTCAAGAACCGACCCTTAAGATCCACCAGGCACATGCCGACATTGGCATTGTCGAAAGCAAGGCGTATGCTATCACTGTAATCACAGTGTGAGGCTTCATCTATTACCCGACTTTGAGAGCGCTTAAATATATCTGAGGTGATTCCGCTTAACTCTTCGTGAATCAGACTGTGGGACATCGATTTAGCCTTTTTTTATTAAATTTAAAACAGTTATGCCAAATTAAACTAAATTTACAAATTCTATATTAAATAAAAAATACACAGATAGGCGACCCTCGGTCGAAAAACTGACATGGTGGAGAGATGCGATTACACCGGTGAGGGGAAGTTTGTTTACTTTTCAATGGTTCTATATCTGGGATAAAGAATAATCATGAATATAAAGATGTCATTTATAGGTTATTTTTTCCAGCTCACCGGCCTGACCTTCTTAACTGTAATTTTGGATTTTAGCGCATCGGAACACTCACATACTGGCAGAC
>Ga0316576_10001587_pt1 | contig 12373 bp, 11 predicted proteins | sample S0NA_FD_203075 | JGI IMG/M metagenome (GOLD analysis project Ga0316576, IMG submission 203075) | Rhizosphere microbial communities from salt marsh grasses in Alabama, United States - S0-2_050615r3r5 | ecosystem: Host-associated > Plants > Roots > Rhizosphere | place: USA: Alabama | collected... | reverse complement strand
CGCCGTCGTGGGATCAGTGGGCACGCTCGACACCGTCGGTGCGACGTGGGTCGACGCCGCCGACGGCCGCTCCTCCCGGCTGCTCGTGACCGCCGTCGCGGACGAGACCCCCTCGGCCCCCGAGCCCCCGGCGCCGTCACCGTCGGCGAGCGAGGACGCGGCCGGGGGAGCATCGCCGTCGGCGAGCGAGAGCGCGACCCCGGCGGCAGAGCCGTCGCCGGAGCCCACCGCGGCTGGCGACACGCCAGAACCGAGCGAGAGCGCGGACGCGTCGCCCGGTCCGACCACGGACGGGCAGCAGCCTGCGGACACGGACGACTCGACGACGCAGGTCGTCGTCCGCGTGCTCGACCCCGACGGGAGCACGAGCACGGCGACGGTGGTGACCGTCCCGACAGGCGCGACCGTCGAGGTGCCCGTCGACCTCGACGACGGGCTCGCCGGTGCATGGCTCGTCCTCGACCCGGTCGAGGCCGGGACGGTGGTCGCCGCGCGAGAGACGACGGCCACCATCAGTGTCCCCGACCCGCTGGCCGCCGACACCGACCGCGACGGACTCTGGCTCGACCTCGTGCCCATCGTCGGATCGACGCTGACGGTGGTCTCGCCACCGGTGCTCGCCGACGTCACCGCCGGCCTGCCGCGTCAGTCGTCGAGCTCGCCGTAGCCGGGGTCGATCTCCTCCGGCGGCCGCCCGAGAAGCTCGGCGACTTCTTCCACGAGGACGCTCAGCACCAGTCGCCGGGTGGAGATCTCCCCGCGTGCACGTGTCTGGATGGGGCGGCGGTGCAGCACCACTCGCGCGGGAAGCCCCGCCTCGGCCGGCTCGGTCCGGCCCAGCGGAACCCAGTCACGCCCCCAGGTCCGCAGGTCGGGGACGTCCTCCACCACGAACTGGACGTCGGCGAGCTCGGCGGACCAGCGCTTGTCGAGTCGCGCCACCGCTGCCGAGGCGATGTCGTCGAACCGCTCCGCCGCCGACCGAGCCAGGGGAACCTCCGGCGGCGCCACCGATCCGCGCACCCCGCGGCCCCGCCGGTCCCGGTGCCCGCTCCCGCCCACGCGGCCAGGCTACGTGCACGACACGCTGGCGCTCCCGCGCCCTGCTGGTCGGGTTCGGGCGGGTGTCGCCGGTACGGTGAGGCGCCGTGGTCGGAGTTCGTCGGTGCACCCGCGCCGGGTGCACCGAGCCCGCCGTCGCCACCCTGACCTACGTCTACGCGGACTCGACGGCCGTCCTCGGTCCGCTAGCCACGTACGCAGAGCCGCACTGCTACGACCTGTGCGCCGCCCACTCGGAACGGCTGACCGCGCCGCGCGGCTGGGACGTCGTACGACTGGCCGTCGACCCCCACGCCTACGGTCCCACCGCGGACGACCTCGAGGCGCTGGCCGACGCGGTCCGTGAGGCTGCCCGACCCGCCGAGACACCGGCCCGGCCGATGGTGGAGGTCGGCAGGCGGGGGCACCTGCGGGTGCTGCGGTCCGACGACCAGGAGGGATAGGGTCCAGGGCTTGTGCCCCCTGCGCAGCAACCCGCCCCTCGCCCGTCGCGATCGGCCGTCGTGAAGGCCTACGACATCCGGGGTGTCGTGCCCGACGAGCTGGACGAGGACACCGCCGAGGTGGTGGGGCGCACGCTCGCTGAGCTCACCCGCCCTGTCGACGGGGGCACGCACCCCGGCGTCATCGTCGGACGCGATGCCAGGGTCTCCTCGCCGGCGCTCGCCGCCGCGCTCGCCCGGGGGGTCGGCGCAGCCGGCGTGGACGTGCTGGACCTCGGTCTCGCCTCGACCGACCTCGTCTACTTCGCGTCCGGCACCCTCGAGCGTCCGGCCGCCGTCGTCACCGCGAGCCACAACCCGGGCCGGTACAACGGCGTCAAGATGTGTCGGGCAGGGGCCGTGCCCATCGGCTGGGAGACCGGTCTGGCCGACGTCGCCGCAGCGCTGGACTCGCCCGACGTGCCACCGGCCGCAGGGGTCGCGGGATCGGTGACCCGGGTCGAGGTCATGGCCGACTACGTGCGCTACCTGCACGGGCTGGTCCCGCTGGACGGGGTACGACCGCTGCGCGTCGTGGTCGACGCCGGGAATGGGATGGCCGGCCTGACCGTCCCCCCGGTGCTTCGTGACACGCCGGTGACGGTCGACGGCCTGTACCTCGAGCTCGACGGCACCTTCCCCCATCACGAGGCGAACCCGCTCGACCCGTCGACCCTCGTCGACCTTCAGCACCGCGTGCGCACGACGGGTGCGGACCTGGGCCTGGCCTTCGACGGCGACGCCGACCGCTGCTTCGTCGTCGACGAACGGGGACACCTCGTCACACCCTCGGCCATCACCGCGCTGATCGCCGAGCGCGAGCTGCGACGCCACCCCGGCGCGACCATCATCCACAACCTGATCAGCTCCCGCGCCGTCGCAGAGGTGATCACCGAGAACGGCGGGGTCCCCGTTCGCACCAGGGTCGGCCACTCGTTCATCAAGGCCACCATGGCCGAGACGGGGGCGGTGTTCGGCGGCGAGCACTCCGGGCACTTCTACTTCGCCGACTTCTTCAACGCCGACTCCGGCCTTCTCGCCGCCCTGCACGTGCTGGCCGCCCTGGGCGCCACGTCCCCCGGCACCGTGCTGAGCGAGCTGGTCGGCCGCTACGAGCGGTACGCGCGATCGGGGGAGGTCAACTCCACCGTCGCCGACCCGTCGGCGGTGCTGGCCGCCGCCGAGGAGGAGTACGGCCGCCGGCCCGGCGCCCGGCTGGACCACCTGGACGGGTTGACCGTGGCGGCCGACGACTGGTGGTTCAACCTGCGGGCGTCGAACACCGAGCCCCTCCTCCGGCTGAACGTCGAGGCGACCGACGATGGCACGATGGTGGCCGTGCGCGACGAGGTGCTCGCCTTCGTCGCCGCGCATGCCGCCGGTGCGAGGGAGCGTTCGTGACACTGCAGCCCTGGGTCCTGGAGATCCTTGCGTGCCCCTGTGACCGGCACGTGCCCCTCGACTACGACCCGCATGCCGCGGACGGCGCCGGCGAGCTCGCGTGCACCGGCTGCGACCGGGTGTTCGCGATCACCGACGGCATCCCGGTGCTGCTCCTCGACCAGGCCCGGCACCGGGGTGAGGACTGAGGCCGTGTTCGACGACTCGCGCCTGGACGACCCCGCTGCCCTGGCCGGCGTCGACGACGAGCTCCGCCTCATCGCGGGGTGGGGGGCCCAGGTGCGCCGTGCCGGCGCGTCGGCACAGGTCGCCCTCGCGGCGGCGGCCGACCGGCTGTCGTCGCGGCCGCGTGCGGTGCTTGCGGCCGGCGCGGACGGCCGGCTGCTGCGGACCGTCCTGGAGCGTGCATGCCCCGTGCCGTTCGTCGCCTGGCCCCATGCCGGCCTGCCCGGGTGGGCCGGGCCGCTGGACCTGGTGATCGTGATGGACCCGGCGGGCAGGCCGTCGCCGGAGAACGAGGCCGCCGTTCTCGAGGCGGCCCGTCGAGGCTGCGAGCTGCTCGTCGTCGCCCCCTCGGGTTCGTCGCTGGCCCGCATGGCCACCGGGGAGGCCGTCCTCGTCCCGTCGGGGTCGACCGACCCGCTCGCCTCGTCCGTGCCGGTCCTGGCGGCGCTGCACACCCTGGGCCTCGGGCCCGACGTGTCGGTCGAGCCCGTCGCGGCCGCGCTCGACGCCATCGCGGAGGTCTGCGGGCCGGCGAGCACCGTCGACGCCAACCCCGCCAAGGAGGTGGCCCTCGTGCTGGCCGACCGAGTGCCTGTGCTGTGGGGCGGTACGCCGCTGGCGGGTCGTGCCGCCCGCCGATGGGCCGAGGGGCTGCGGGCGGCAACCGGTGTGCCGGCACTGGCCGGCTCGGCCGAGCAGCTGCAGCCGCTCCTGCGCGCCGCCCCTGAGGCCGACCTGTTCGCCGACCCCTTCGACGATGCCGCCGGGCCGGGGCCGCAGGCGCCGGTGCTCGTCGTCCTGGACGACGGGGAGGCCGAGGACGCCGTCCGCGCCATCGGACGCGAGCTCCGGCAGGTCGCCGATGCCCGGGGAGTCCGCGTGCACACCGTGACGGCGGACGAGGGTCCGGACGTGGCCCGGTTCGCCTCCCTGCTGTCCGTGGGCCGCTTCGCCGCGGTCTACCTGGCGTTGGGGCAGTCGGGCTCGTGAGCCGGCGAGCCGTCTCGTTGTACCCGCTGGACGGACGGGTGCAGCACTACGCGTGGGGGTCACGGGAGTCCCTGCCCGGCTTCCTGGGTCGAACCCCGGACGGTCGGCCGTGGGCCGAGTGGTGGCTCGGTGCGCACCCCTCGGCGCCGTCGACGGTCGGGTCTGTGCCGGCCACGACGCTCGACCGCCTGGTGGGGACGGATCCGGCCCAGATGCTCGGCTCCGCCGTGCGCGAGCGCTTCGGACCTCGGCTACCGTTCCTGCTGAAGGTGCTCGCCGTCGCCGAGCCGCTGTCCTTGCAGGTGCACCCGACGGCGGAGCAGGCCCGTCGTGGTTACGTCGCGGAGCGACCGGTCGGCGCGATCGCGCCCGAGGAGCCCCTCTACGCCGACGAGTGGGCCAAGCCCGAGATGGTGCTCGCCCTCACCCGGTTCGACGCGTTCGCCGGTCTGCGCCCACCGGCGGGTGTCCTCGCCCGGCTGGACGCGCTGGCGGGGGTCACCTTGGCCACGTCGGTCGACCGGCTGCGGGCCGACCCGACGGCCGCAGGGGTTGGCCGGCTCGTCGCGGACCTGCTGCGGCTGCCCGCCGAGGACAGTCGCGCCGCGGTGGCGGAGGTGCGGGCCGGCATCGACCAGCTGGCGCAGCAGCAGGCCCCCGAGGCCGCTGAGCTCGCCGTCAGCGCCCGCCTGGCCCGGCGGTACCCCGACGACCCGGCCGTGGTGGTGAGCGTGCTGATGAACCACGTGGTGCTCGAGCCCGGGGAGGCGATGGCGGTGCAGGCCGGGCTGCTGCACTGCTACACGGGTGGGCTGGCCGTGGAGATCCAGGGCACCTCGGACAACACGCTGCGGGCCGGTCTGACCGCCAAGCGGGTCGATGTCGACGAGGTGCTGCGCATCATCGACGAGGCGGCGCAGCCGCGTCTCGTGTGGCCGACCGAACCTGCCCCCGGGCTCGAGACCTTCCACCCAGGGAGCGACGACTTCGCGCTGGACCGCATCTGCGTCGCACCCGAGTCGAGGTTCGTGCTCTCCGGTGGGGTCCCCGCCGTGGTCCTCGCGATGGATGGCACCCTCACGCTGAGCACCGACGGTGCCCACACCGAGCTCCGGCGGGGTGAGGCCGTGTTCGCCCCTGCTGCCCTCGGTCCGATCACCCTCACCGGGCTCGGTGAGGTGCTGCGGGCACGCCCCGGCACGCCCGAGCGGGACGGGGCGGTCGAGGGTGCGGCCGGCGCGAGCATCGTGAACGGGGCGCGGTGAGCGCGGGGGGCGGCACCAAGGCGGTCGTGGCGGCTCTGCTCGCCAACCTCGGCATCGCCGTCACCAAGCTCGGGGCGTGGGCGCTGACCGGCGCGTCGTCCATGCTGGCCGAGGCCATCCACTCGTTGGCGGACTCGGGCAACCAGGTGCTGCTCCTCGTGGGTGGCAGGCGTGCCGCGCGCGCCCCGGACGAGGAGCACCAGTTCGGGTACGGCCGGATCCGCTATGTGTACGGCTTCGTCGTCTCCATCGTGCTCTTCTCCCTCGGCGGCGTGTTCGCCCTGTACGAGGCGTGGCACAAGCACACCGAGATCCGCGCCGGCGAGCCGAACGAGCTGCTCGACTCCCAGTGGTGGTGGGTGCCGCTCGTCGTGCTGGCCGCGGCCATCGTCATGGAGGGGCTGTCGCTGCGCACCGCCGTCGGCGAGGCGTCGCCGCAGCGCCGCGGGCAGTCGTGGGTGCAGTTCGTGCGTCGCGCCAAGGCGCCCGAGCTGCCCGTCGTGCTGCTGGAGGACACGGCGGCGCTGGTCGGCCTCGTCTTCGCGATGCTCGGGGTCGGCCTGACCCTGCTCACCGGCAACGCGTCGTTCGACGTCGCAGGGACGGTGATGATCGGTGTGCTGCTGGTCGTCATCGCCGTCATCCTCGCCATCGAGATGGTCAGTCTCCTCGTGGGGGAGAGCGCCACCCCGGAGGTGACGGAGGCCATCCGTGCCGCGCTGACGAGCTCCCCCGGAGTCGAGCGGATCATCCATCTGCGCACCCTCTACCTCGGCCCCGACGACCTGCTCGTCGCGGCGAAGATCGGCATCCGCGGCTCGGGCACGGCACACGACCTTGCCGACGGCATCGACGCGGCCGAGCGTCGGGTCCGTGAGGTGCTCGACGTCAGCGCAACGATCTACCTCGAGCCGGACGTCTACCGCGACGACTACACTCGTGACTCTCCGACGAACCCCTGACGCCGTTCGTCCCTCGTCCTTCTGTGGAGCTCCTCTGTGACTGCTGCTGCGCCATTCGACTTCAAGGTGGCCGACCTCGCCCTCGCCGACCTCGGTCGTCGCGAGATCCGGCTCGCCGAGCACGAGATGCCCGGCCTCATGGCCATGCGGCACGAGCTCGCGGCCGCGCAGCCCCTGGCCAGGGTGCGCATCACCGGTTCGCTGCACATGACGGTGCAGACCGCGGTGCTCATCGAGACCCTCGTCGCCCTCGGCGCGGAGGTGCGCTGGGCCTCCTGCAACATCTTCTCCACGCAGGACCAGGCCGCTGCCGCGGTCGTGGTCGGGCCCGACGGGTCGCCCGACGCGCCGGCCGGCGTACCGGTCTTCGCCTGGAAGGGCGAGACGCTCGCCGAGTACTGGTGGTGTACCGAGCAGGCGCTCACCTGGCCGCCCGACGCCGACGGGCGAACCGGCCCGACGACGATCCTGGACGACGGCGGCGACGCGACGATGCTCGTGCACCTCGGTGTCGAGTTCGAGAAGGTCGGCATGGTGCCCGACCCTGCGTCGGCGGACTCCGAGGAGCTCTCGGTCGTGCTCTCCGTGCTTCAGCGCAGCCTCGCGGCCGATCCCACCCGGTTCCAGCGGCTCGCCGAGGCCGTCGTCGGGGTCACCGAGGAGACCACAACGGGGGTCCACCGGCTCATCGAGCGCGAGCGTGCCGGCACGCTGCTCTTCCCCGCGGTCAACGTCAACGACTCGGTGACCAAGAGCAAGTTCGACAACACCTACGGCTGCCGGCACTCGCTGGTGGACGGCATCAACCGCGCCACCGACGTGCTCATCGGCGGCAAGACAGCCGTGGTCTGCGGCTACGGCGACGTGGGCAAGGGCTCGGCGGAGTCGCTGCGTGGTCAGGGCGCGCGGGTCATCGTCACCGAGGTCGACCCCATCTGCGCGCTGCAGGCCGCCATGGACGGCTTCCAGGTCGCCCAGCTCGACGACGTGCTGGATGTCGCCGACATCGTCATCACCGCGACCGGCTGCCGCGATGTCGTCACCGCGGAGCACATGGCCGCGATGAAGCACCAGGCGATCGTCGGGAACATCGGCCACTTCGACAACGAGATCGACATGGCTGGCCTCACCGCGTACCCCGGCGTGGTCCGCGAGCAGGTCAAGCCCCAGGTCGACGAGTGGCGCTTCGCCGACGGCCACTCCGTCATCGTCCTGAGCGAGGGGCGGCTGCTCAACCTCGGCAACGCCACGGGCCACCCGTCCTTCGTCATGTCGTGCTCGTTCACCAACCAGGTGCTCGCCCAGGTCGAGCTGGTCACCCGCGCCGAGGAGTACCCCCTCGGTGTGCACGTCCTGCCCAAGCACCTCGACGAGAAGGTGGCGCGTCTGCACCTCGACGCGCTCGGCATCGGGCTCACCGAGCTGACCAAGGCCCAGGCCGAGTACCTGGGTGTGCCGGTCGAGGGGCCTTACAAGTCCGAGCAGTACCGCTACTGACCGCCGCTCGGCGGGATCTGCGTCGTCCTGCTGCTACTCGGGCGGGATCTGCGCCGTCCCGCTGTTGCTCGCGGGTCATCTGTGCCGTTCTGCTGTTGCGCACGAGCGATCTGCGTCGTCCTGCTGCTGCTCGGGCCGGCTTCTGTGCTCGCTGGCTGTCGCGTGGACGACAGCAACGAAGCGCAGATCCCCTCACCGACGACAGCGCAGGCGCGTAGATCAGGCGTGCGGCACCACAGAGGCGCATAGATCGGGGCTGAGGCACCGCCCAGGCGCGTAGATCAGGCGTGCGGCACCACAGAGGCGCGTAGATCGGGCGCGCCTGCCGACGCTGCCTCCGACCGACGGGCGCGGGCCAGCACGGCCTCGACGTCTACTGCCGCGGAGGCGCCGACGTCGGCGGCAGCTCGATCCCGGCGGCCCGGGCGAGCGCCACGTCGAGCCGTTCGGCGCGGATGCGACGGTCGACGTAGACCAGGCCGAGCACCAGGCCGCTCACCGGCACGGCGACGGCCTGGCTCACGACCCCGGTCAGCGTGGCGACCACGATCGCGACCTGCGGGTCGAACGGCACCGCCGAGACGATGATGCCGAGCGGGATCGCGACCACCTGCGACAGGGCCCCGGCGATGACGGCGCCGAGCAGCAGGATGCCGAATGTGCGCCACCACGCGGCACGCGTGAGCGTCCACGCGCGGCGCAGCCCGGTGAGCGGCCCGATCGGCCCCTCGGCAGTGCTCTCCAACGCCACCGCCGGCGTGGTGAGGGCCAGCTTGACGCCGAGGAACACCGACACCGGGAGGGCGCTGAGCGTGACGAGCACAGCCAGCGCGTACAGCAGGCCGGCATCGATCGCCACGGACACGACCCACATCAGGGCGACGCCGACCCAGACCATGCCGACGAGCACGGTGACCAGCAGCGACGCCAGGATCAGTCGGCCGAGGCGGGGAAGCACCCGTGACCACGCCTCGGCGAACGTGAGCCGGGCGCCGACGGCTGAGCGACCGACGACGGTGGCGAGCACACCTGCGAGCAAGGCGTAGAGGGCGAACGAGAGCAACGCGACGAGCGACGCGCCGACGAGCACGGCGACCCACGGGATCGACTCGACCTGGGTGACGAAGGCGTCGAGGTCACCGCTCTCCGCCGACGTGGACAGGTCGCCGAGCGACGAGAACGTCGGCAGGAGCAGAAGGATCTGCAGCACGGCGACGACGCCGAACACGACCGCGGCCGACCCGATCGTGGCAGCGGGGTACCGGCGCAGGATGGAGAAGAGCCCCTCGAGGATGTCGCCGACGCCCAACGGGCGCAGCGGGATGCTGCCGGGCTTGGGGGCGGGAGGGGGCCCACCCCAGCCGTATGCCCCGTACGTCGGAGCCGGAGGACCCCAGCCGTTGCCGGGCTCGCCGCCGGGCCGGCCCCATCCCGGCTCCCCGGGCGGCGGTGGTGCGCCCCACCCCGCCGCGGGCCCCGTCGTCCACCCGCCTGCCGGAACCTGTGCCGGTGGGGGCCCGGCGGGCGCCGGTGGTGGTCCGCCGGGCGCCGCTGGAGGGGCCGACTCGTTCGCGGGAGGCTCGTCAGGTGGCACGGACTGGCTCACGAGACTCATCGTGTCACGACCGGACGTGACACGATGAGCGGGTGAGAGGACGCATCCTCATCGTCGACGACGACACCGCCCTGGGGGAGATGCTCGGCATCGTCCTGCGAGGGGAGGGGTTCGAGACCTCGGCAGTCACTCGTGGGGACGAGGTCATGCCCGAGTTCGAGCAGTTCCAGCCTGACCTCGTGCTGCTGGACGTCATGCTGCCGGGGATGGACGGGATCGAGGTCTGTCGTGCCATCCGGGAGCAGTCGGGGGTGCCGATCGTGATGCTCACCGCGAAGTCCGACACCGTCGACGTGGTGCTCGGGCTCGAGTCCGGCGCCGACGACTACGTCGTCAAGCCGTTCAAGCCCAAGGAGCTCGTGGCGCGGGTGCGGGCGCGCCTGCGGGGGACCGAGCAGCCGCGCCCGACCACGCTCACGGCCGGCGACCTGGTCATCGACGTGCCGGGGCACGTCGTACGCCGCGGCGACGAGGTGATCGGGCTGACGCCGCTGGAGTTCGACCTTCTCGTCTGCCTCGCCCGACGGCCCTGGCAGGTCTTCACCCGAGAGGAGCTCCTCGAGCAGGTCTGGGGCTACCGGCACTCGGCCGACACCCGTCTGGTGAACGTCCACGTCCAGCGGCTGCGGGCCAAGATCGAGGCCGACCCCGAACACCCGGAGATCGTGCAGACCGTCCGAGGCGTCGGGTACAAGGTGGCCTCGGACTAGGCGCATGGCGCTGACCTCGCCGGTTCGCGGCCTCGCCCGGTGGTGGCGCGGGTCGATCCAGGTGCGCGTCGTTGTCATCACGCTCACCTTGTCCCTGGTCGTGATGTCGCTGCTGGCCACCACCCTCATCCGGCAGGTCAGCACCGGTCTGCAGCGCACCCAGGTTGACGCCGCCGTCGACGACACCGCAGCCGGCGTGGCGTCGGCCCGCAACCAGCTCCAGGCGGCCCAGTCCATCGACCCGGCGACGGTCGGGCAGCTGCTGACCCAGGTGGTGCAGAACCTCGCCAGCGCTGGGGCGGCCTCGGGCCGCTACGACGTCGTGCTGCTCCGGGCCCCGGGCGGCGACGCCGACGCGCCGGCAGCCTCCCGGGCCACCAGGACGTCGCGTGGCGTCGAGCCTGCGTCGGTCCCCCAGCGTCTGCGCGACTCCGTCCGAGCCGGGACGTCCCTCTACTGGACGCCCACGACCGTCGCGTACCAGGACGGCAGCCGGGAGCCCGGCCTCGCGGTCGGCGCAGCCGTGCCGGTGCCCTCGATCGGTGTGTACGAGCTCTACTACCTGTTCCCTCTCGGTTCGCAGGAGGAGATCCTCGCCCTGGTCGGTCGCTCGGTGGCCAGCGTCGCGGTTCTCGTGGTGCTACTGCTGTCGGCCATCGCTTTCGTCGTCGTGCGGCAGGTCGCCCGGCCCGTCCAGCAGGCCGCGCTGACCGCCGAGCGGCTGGCGGCCGGCGCCCTCGACGAGCGCATGTCGCTGCCGGCCCGGGAGCCGAAGGACGAGCTCGGCCGGCTGGCCCAGTCGTTCAACCACATGGCCGGCAGCCTGCAGGAGCAGATCACCCGGCTCGAGGAGCTGTCGCGGCTGCAGCAACGGTTCGTGTCCGACGTGTCCCATGAGCTGCGCACGCCCCTGACCACGGTGCGCATGGCCGCCGACCTGCTGCACGACCAGTCCGACCGGATGGACCCCGAGTCCAGGCGGGCCTCGGAGCTGATGCAGTCCGAGCTCGACCGGTTCGAGTCGCTGCTCTCGGACCTGCTCGAGATCAGCCGCATCGATGCCGGTGCGGCCGCGCTCGACCTCGAGGAGGTCGACCTGCGCGACGTGACCGCCAGTGTGTGCGACGGGCTGACCGCACTGGCCGGTGACGTCGGCACCGAGCTGGTCGTCGACGTCGGGGAGGTGGCTGCCACCGCGGTTCTGGACCCCCGCCGGATCGCCCGCGTGCTGCGCAACCTCGTGGCCAACGCGATCGAGCACTCGGAGGGCCGGCCCGTGGTGGTGCGTGTCGGCGCCAACCCCGACGCCGTTGCCGTCACCGTGCGCGACCACGGCGTGGGCCTGGAGCCGGAGCAGGTCAGGCTGGTGTTCAACCGGTTCTGGCGCGCCGACCCGGCGCGCGCCCGCACCACGGGCGGGTCGGGCCTGGGCCTGGCGATCTCGCTCGAGGATGCCCGTGGCCACGGCGGTGAGCTCGCCGCGTGGGGCCTGCCCGGGGAGGGCTCGTGCTTTCGGCTCACCCTGCCGCGAGAGCCGGGCGGGCCGCTGGGCTCACCTCCGCTCCCGCTGGTGCCGGACGACGCGCCGACCCAGGCCATGCGGGTCGTCGACCCCGACGCGGCGGTCGGGCCGTGAAGCGGGCGTGGGCGCTGGTCGTCGGCGCGTGGCTCCTGGCCAGCGGGTGCGTGTCGGTGCCTACCACGGGTCCGGTCGTCGAGGGCCGACCAGCGGGCGATCCCGTGGCCCCGCCCAACGTCGCCATCCTGCCGCAGGGCCCTCGACCAGGGGACGACCCTGTGGCGATCGTCGAGGGCTACCTGTCCGCGATGGCCTCCTACGAGCCCGGCTACCCGACGGCCCGGGAGTTCCTGACCCCGACCGCCGCGGCCGACTGGACGCCAGAGTCGGGCATCGCCGTCTACGGCGCCGGTGAAGGGTCGCGCAGCGTGTCGGCCACCGACGACGGGGTGACGATCGCGGTGCGCCTCGAGGCGCGGGTCAGCGAGGACGGCAGTTACACCCCTGTCGAGCCCGGCTCGCGGCTTGTGCTCGACCTGGCTCTGGAGCCGGTCGCCGGCGAGTGGCGCATCGCGACGCCGCCCGACGGCCTGGTCATGACAGCCTTCGACTTCAACCGCGAGTACGCCTCTTACGCCAGCTACT
>Ga0316576_10001586_pt1 | contig 12375 bp, 12 predicted proteins | sample S0NA_FD_203075 | JGI IMG/M metagenome (GOLD analysis project Ga0316576, IMG submission 203075) | Rhizosphere microbial communities from salt marsh grasses in Alabama, United States - S0-2_050615r3r5 | ecosystem: Host-associated > Plants > Roots > Rhizosphere | place: USA: Alabama | collected... | reverse complement strand
CGCTCGTGAGTGGCCCTCAGCGCCACTCTGGGGGCCGCACCCGCCTCTAGCGCCTCTTTCCAGCGGGCCGCGCACAGACACCATCGATCCCCGGGCTTGAGGCCAGGGAAGCCGAATGCCGGCACCGGGGTGACGAGGTCGTTGCCCTGCTTCCGGCTGAACTCGAGAAACTCCCGGGTCACCTGGGCGCAGACGGTATGAGAGCCTAGGTCCTGAGGGCCCGTCTCGCAGCTGCCGCTGCGGCTGAAGCCGGTGCGTGGCCTCAACGAGCACACCTCGAGGGGCTCTCCGAGAACGTTCTTGGGTTGGTCCATGGGGACAGGGTCCGGTCTAGGTTGGTGGTCTGGGGATAATAAGCGCGCTCGCCGATTCAGGCGCGCGCTAAGGTCGCGAGACGGGCACCAGCCAAATCGGCGACGCGACGGCCTCGGCGAAGGGTTCGATTCCCTCGCGCACGGCGGTCACGCCCTGTGGCCCCAGACCGCGTGGATCGGGTCCGAGTGGGCGAGCCGATCGGCGTACTTGTCGTCCGGGGGGCGGGGCAGACCCCGCAGGGACCAGGTCTCCAGATCGCGGAACAGGCCCGACTCCAGGAAATACTCCAGCACCAGCCCGGGCCGCTCGAACTCATGGATCGCCTCCCAGATGGCAATGGTCTTGGGGGGGAACCATCGGTTGGAGAAGGTCACCGCGAAGACGCCGCCGGGTCGCAGGATCCGGCCGACCTCGCGAAAGAGCGCGAAGGGCTCCACCAGATACTCGACGGAAGCGGTGCAGACCACCGCGTCGAAGGCGCCATCCGCGAAGGGAAGCCGTGCCTCGGCGTTGAGGTCCTGAACTAGCCGCTCGTCGAGAACGGGGTTGGCCGCGAGCTCCGCCGCGTTCAGCCCCAGGCCCACGACGGGGCCGCTCGCGAGGGCCTCCGGCAGGTGGGAGTGCCAGCTCGACATCAGGTCGAGGATGCGCGATCCGGGTGGGATCAGGCGACCGTAGAGGGCCTGGATCTGGCCGATGGCGACCCGGTCCAGGTGGTCGACCAGGCGCGGCGCCCGATAGAACTCCGGGTCCGGGCTGGGATCGCGGCGCAGGAAGGGGAGGTCCGACCAGAAGTCCGTGGGAAGGTCCCGCCAGCGGGCCTGCATCCCGGGGCCGTTGGCCGTGACGAGGCCCGCGACCTCGACGCATCGACCGCCGTGCTCCCCGTCAGGTTCCCAGATGTCCTCCAGGGTGACACGCAGGTCCAGGGGTTGGTGGGCGAGGGGATGGTTGAAGTCCACGGCGATCTGTTCGGGATCGACCCGGGTAATGCGGCAGGGGCGCCGGTCTGTTCGGACGTCGCCGCTCGGGTCCCGAAAGATGGCGCGGGGGTAGAAGCGACCCACTCGCGGCTGGACGGCGCCGTGACCGGTGTAGAGCCGATCGAACTGGCGATTGGCCACCGCGGTATGGGCGTCTTCACTCCAGGGGGCAAGGAGCGCTCCGGGGGCGAAGGCGTGCTCGAGCACATGATCCCGGGGCTTGTCCAGGATCGCCGCCTCGATCGGGGATGGAAACAGGTCTCGTCCGAGGTTGAGCCCAGTCGCGATGAGACTGTCGGTATGCCGCGCCCGGGGGCTCTGCCAGCTTAGGTCGAGTCGCGCGCGGATCAGGGCCGTGCCGGTGGTGCGTTCGAGGCGGTGTAACGCGACCTCGGACCCGGTCGCGCCGACGGTTGTGTCCAGGTCGAGGGTCTCGGGATCCATGAACCGGGTAAAGCGGGTTCCGATCTCAGGGGCGTGGCACGTGTCAGATCGGTGCGGAAGGGCCGGGGATCAAGATCCCTGGAGATCGTAGATGCCGCGGCGCGGGGCCAGCGGCGCCGGCCAATCAAGCGATACCCCGTAGGTCGGACTTGAGTCCGACCGGGCCGTGGGGGTAGCGGCTCGCGCCGTGTCGGGCTAACGCCCGACCTTAGCTCGATCCCTTGCGGATGCGGATCAGGTCGCCGACCTTGACCTCGTTGGCGGCGAATCGATTCCAGCGCTTGATGTCCCGGACGGTGACCCCGTAACGGCGGGCGATGGCGTCCAGCGAATCGCCCCTGGCCACGCGGTGGGTCAGCACGGCAGTCGAGGAGGCGTCGCCCGGGATCCGAAGCGTTTGGCCGGGCAGCAGGGGCTCGCTCGCCAGCATGCCATTGAAATCCGCCAAGGTCCGGGGCTCCATCCCATGGCTGCGGGCGATGGAGGCAAGGCTCTCCCCACCCTTGACCACGTGGGGCCGCCCTTCGCCGGAAGTTCGCGCGGAGGGCGACCCGCGCCCGGCGAGGGCGCTCGCCGACCTCGCCGTCGGTGGCGTCGCGGCAGGAACCGCGGGCAGCACCTGGGCCGAGGCGAGCCGGGAGGTGATCTGCTTTCCACTGCCGGCTGGGACGAGCATGCGGCCGGGTCCGTAGGGAGCGGTTCGGCCCTGCTTGAGGCCCGGGTTGAGTCTTCGCAGCTCCGCGATCGAGACGCCGCTGGCCTGGGCGACGCGGGCCAGGTCAACGGAACCCTGGGTCCGCACGAGCTCGAGCTGGGGCGCGCTCGGGATCGCCGGGAGTCTCATGCCGTACTTGGCGGGCTCGGCGACCAGCCGTGCCGCGGCCAGGATCTGGGGAACATAGTTCTGCGTCTCTCCCGGGAGATCCAGGGACCAGAAGTCCGTCGGCCTGCCCCGGAGACGATTTGCCACCTGCGCCGACTCCACGCGGCCGGGACCGCAATTGTAGGCCGCCATGGCGAGCTCCCAGTCACCGCCGAAACGTCTGTTGAGCTGCTGGAGGTAGTCCATGGCGGCCCGGGTGGAGGCGAGGACATCCCGGCGATCGTCCTGCCAGCTGTCCTGACGCAACCCCATGATGCGGCCGGTGGAGGGGATGAACTGCCACATCCCCGCCGCCGCCTTGGGTGAGGTCGCCGCCGGGTTGTACCGGCTCTCCACGTGGGGCAGCAGGGCCAGCTCAGCGGGAAGACCGCGCCGCTCGATCTCCCCGATGATGACGTGCAGGTAGGGACGGGCCCGCTGGGAGAGCTTTGCCAGGTACTGGGGATCCCGTCGGAAGGCCGAGACCTTGGAATCGATACGGGGGTCCGCGTAATGCGACAGCCGCATGCCGCTGCGAACCCGCTCCCACAGATCGGATCCGCCCGGCCGGGCCTCGCCTCCCTTTTTGTTCCGCTGGGATCTCTGAGTCGCCTCGAGCACCCAGATGTCCGCCGCGGGGCGCACATAGCCGTACTCCCGCGCCGAAATGGACTCGTCGTAGTCCGAGCCCGCGGTGCCGGAAAGGCTCCGGTCCGAGGCACAACCTGCGGTGATTAGGAGAGTGGCAGAGAAGGTGAGCGCATAAAGAATAGGCACGCCGCCTCGGCGCGCCAAGCGTTTCGAAGCTGGCATCAGTTCCCCCCCGAACAGTAGCCGTGGCGCCTGGACTCTGTTGAATTTCTTAGAGTTCGGGACAGAGCATACGAAAATTCCCGACAAATAGCCAGTCCAATCTTCGGGTTTTCCCTAGCTCCGGATTCGGGACAGGAGACTGGCGACCCGGTAATATCCATACCGCCCACGCCGGCCTTCCATGGGGCCCCGCTCGTAAGGTGCAGCCGTCCACGACGCTCGAGGCATGTCGAGGGCTGGGAGGCGTTACTGGGCCCGACAATTGGAAACCGCCGCGCCGCTAGGTACTTGGGACTGGCGGATCGCTCATCCGACGAGAGCTTCCGATGACCGAACCTGGAGGTGCTGGGTCCGCCCTCGCCGGGCTCGAAGAGTGGTACGCATCCCCTTTGGGAGACGCGGTCGGAACCCGGGAGAGTGCCTGCCTCCACGGGATGCTGGGGGACGTCTTCGGCTATTATCTGGTCCAAGTGGGCGTCGCGGGTGGCTTCGAGGGGGCCCTGACGGCGAGCCGTATCCGCCATCGGGTGCTGGTGCCCAGCGGGCACAGCCAGGAGGGGCACGACCTCCAGGTGGTGGGCGATCCAACAAGACTTCCGCTCGCCTCAGACGCCGTGGACGCCGTCCTGCTGCCTCATACCCTGGATTTTGTGGCCGATCCTCGGCAGGTCCTGAGGGAGGTGGAACGGGTCCTGATCCCCGAGGGGCGGGTCTTGGTTCTGGGCTTCAACGCCCTGAGCAGCTGGGGCCTGATCAGACTCCTGCACCGCCGCAGCCGTCGGGTACCCTGGTGCGGTCGCTTCCTGACGCCTTATCGGGTCGAGGACTGGCTCTCCGTGCTGGGCTTCGACGTGGAGCGGCGCGAGTACATCCTGTTTCAGCCACCCATACACCGGGCCCTGGGGATGCGCCTGGCGTCCCTGGAACAACTGGGACGGCGCCTGTGGCCGGCCCTCGGGGCCGTCTATGTGATCCGGGCGGTCAAGCGGGTCTCGACCCTCACCCCGATCAAGCCGCTGTGGCCCGCGCGCAGGGCCCTCGTGCCGGGCGCTATCGAGCCGACCGCGCGGCGCGGCTACCCGGATCGGGCCTCGGCTGACGGGCTGCGAGGGTGCGCCGGTCGGATGGGCGATGGCTGACTGCGTTCAGGCATTCACCGATGGCGCCTGCAAGGGCAACCCCGGGCCCGGCGGCTGGGGCGTGCTGCTGCGCTGGGGCGGGGCCGAGAAGGAGCTTCGAGGCGGTGAGTCTCTGACCACCAACAACCGGATGGAGCTCATGGCCGTGATTGCGGCCCTGGAGTCCCTCAAGCGCCCGGTCTGCATCGAGATCACCACCGACTCCCAGTACGTGAAGCGGGGCGTGACGGAGTGGATGTCCCGCTGGAAGCGCAACGGCTGGCTCACGGCGGGCAAGCAGCCGGTCAAGAACCGAGACCTTTGGGAGCGCTTGGACGGGGCCCTTCGTGCCCACGAGGTGCGCTGGCACTGGGTGAAGGGCCACTCCGGCCATCCCGAGAACGAGCGGGCGGACCGCCTCGCCAATCTTGGAATACCCGGCTGAGGGCCATGGCGCCCGCGCCACCCCAGAACATGAAAGTTCGTGGCGCCACGGCCGATCCCGCTCCCGGCGCGACTTCCACGGTATCCCTTTGCGGAGGAGTCTCACCGTCATGCGCCAGATAGTCCTCGATACGGAGACGACTGGACTCGACCCCGAGGAGGGTCACCGGTTGATCGAGATTGGCTGCGTGGAGCTCAAGGACCGTCGTCTGACCGGCAACAACTTCCACCAGTACCTCCAGCCGGACCGGGAGGTGGACGCGGCGGCCGTGGAGGTCCACGGTATCACTAACGAGATGCTCGCGGACAAGCCCCGTTTCGCGGAGGTCGCCGAAGACTTCCTCCGCTACGTGAGCGGCAGCGAGCTGATCATTCACAACGCTGACTTCGATACGGGATTCCTGGACCATGAGCTGCGTCTGTGGCGCGGCGAGGGCCCGAGCATTCGGGACCTCTGTGAGGTCACGGATACCCTCGGCCTCGCGCGTCGGCTCCATCCGGGGCAGCGAAACAGCCTGGACGCCCTGTGCAAACGCTACGGGGTGGACAATTCCCATCGGGATCTGCACGGGGCCCTCCTGGACGCCGAGATCCTGGCGGATGTCTACCTGGCAATGACCGGCGGTCAGGTGGCCCTCGCCCTGGGCGGTGACTCCACGGTGGAGCCGGGACGGGACCCGGCGACACGGCACCGCGGCCGGCTCGATCCCAACCGCCGCCGTCTCCGGGTGGTGCGCGCCGATGCCGAAGCGCTGTCCGCCCACGCGGAGCGGCTGGCGTCGATCGCGGCGGCCAATGGAGGGATCTGTCTGTGGCTCAGCCTGCCCGCGGAGCAGGCGCGACCGACCGGGCAGGACGCCGACTAGGGAAGCGCTGGCCTACTGCGGCACCCGCGCGGGCCGGGAATGGCCCGAGCGGATCGAATCCTTGGGATGGCAGCTGATCAGCATCTCCGGCGGAGCCTCGGAGCGGGACTCAGGGGTGCTGCTGTTGCGTGCGGGTCGGTCCTACGCCGTTCACCAACGACTCCAAACCCTCCAGGTCGAAGAGCTCGATGTGCTTGCGGTCGACCCGCATCAGGCGATCCTCTTGGAAGCGGGTGAACAGTCGGCTCACCGTCTCCACCGCGAGCCCGAGATAGTTGCCGATCTCGTGGCGCGACATGCTGAGGTAGAAGTCCGTGGGGGACAGGCCACGCTTGGCGAGCCGCTGCGACATGCTGAGGAGGAATGCCCCGAGACGTTCCTCGGCGCTCTTCTTGCCGAGCAGCAGCAGCATGTCCGTGTCGTAGCCGATCTCCTTGCTGAGCAGCCGGAACATCTGGTGCTGCAGGCTCGGGATGGAGGCGGTGAGCTCTTCCAGACGCGAGAAGGGGATCTCGCAGATGGCAGAGGTCTCCAATACCTTGGCCGAGCAGGCGTGGGCTTCCTTGTCGATGGCGTCCAGCCCGACGATCTCGCCCGGCAGGTGAAATCCGAGCACCTGCTCTCCCCCCTCGGCACTGGGCGCGAAGGTCTTCAGGGAGCCGGTCTTGACCACGTAGAGTGACCGGAAACGGTCGCCGTTGCGGAACAGAAAGTCCCCGCGGTGGAGGGGTCGCGTTCGTTTGACGATGTCATCCAGCCGTTCCACGTCTTCCATGGTGAGTCCCATGGGGAGGCAGAGCGTGGAAAGGGTGCAGTTTTTGCACGCCACGCGTATCGTGTCGAATGATATGACTTTTCGCTGGCTCAAGGTGGAGCGCCCCTGGATTTCCACTGGGCTCTATTCTGAGCCGTCAGTTGATCCCGATCAAGAGATCGTCATCTTTCGCCGTACCTGAGCGCCGGCGAAAGCGCCTGAAACGCGGGCCGCGCGCGGTCGTAGGGGGCAAAAAAAAAGCCGCGCCTCGAGGGCGCGGCCTTCCCGCGAGCGGGTGCTCGGGTACCTTACTTGGACTCGCCCGCAGCGGGGGCAGCCGGTGCGGCAGGCGCCGCGTAAGGCATTCCATAGGGCGCGGCGTAGGGGGCGCCGTAGCCGTAGCCGGGGTACCCACCCCAACCCGGATACCCGCCCCAACCGTAGCCGTAGCCCGGATAGCCATAACCGTAGCCATAGCCACGGCCGTAACCGCGACCGCGACCCCAGCCGCGACCCGTGCCGCCGCCGCTCATGCTCATGTTGAAGTCGCCATAGCCGTCGCCGAAGGCATCGCTGAACCAATCGGTGAGGCCGTCGCCCCAGCCGGAGCCGTAGCCGGGACCGCCGCCCCAGGGACCACCGCCCCACCAGGCGTTCGCGGAGGTCATGGAGAAGGCGGCGGCGCCGGCGAAGGCGGCGACACTGATTACTTTGGCAAGCTTTTGCATCGTTCTGACGCTCCTAAATCTGCACTGGTCGTTGGGTATTCGCAAACCCGGCCCAGACGGGTACCTCGCGAGGGTCCTTGGCATCTGGACGGGGCGTTTCGACGGGCGAAACGCCCACAGACTATACGCGCACCTCGTGAGTTTGTGAAGGAAAGGGCTGGCTTGTTCCGGGGTCACTCTCAGGATGCGGCCGGAGCCGGCGTGCGCGCATTGAGGGGCACGGTCGAATTTGATAGCGTGTCCAGGCAGTCACGCCCATCCCCTAGATCGCGGTGCCGCCCATGTCTTCACCGACCTCCAGCCCCGGTGTTTCGTCTGGTGAGCCGCCCCGGAGCAGCGCGCAGACCCGCTACATCTTCATCACCGGCGGGGTCGTCTCGTCCCTCGGCAAGGGGATCGCCTCCGCCTCCCTCGGCGCCCTGCTGGAGGCACGCGGGCTCCAGGTGACCATGATCAAGCTGGATCCGTACATCAACGTGGATCCAGGGACCATGAGTCCCTTCCAGCACGGCGAGGTCTATGTCACCGATGATGGTGCCGAGACGGACCTGGACCTGGGACACTACGAGCGCTTTCTGCGCACCCGGATGGGTCGCAACAACAACTTCACGACCGGTCAGATCTACGAGAGCGTGCTCCGCAAGGAGCGGCGCGGTGACTACCTGGGCCGCACCGTCCAGGTGATTCCCCACATCACCGACGAGATCAAGGCGAGCATCCGGCTTGGCGCGGACGAGGCGGATATCGCCATGGTGGAGATCGGGGGCACCGTCGGCGACATCGAATCACTCCCGTTCCTGGAGGCGATCCGCCAGATGCGGGTGGAGCTGGGGCGTGAGCGGGCCCTCTTCATGCATCTCACCCTCGTGCCCTACATTCGCACCGCGGGCGAGATCAAGACCAAGCCGACCCAGCACTCGGTCAAGGAGCTGCGATCGATCGGCATCCAGCCGGACATCCTGCTGTGCCGGGCGGAGCACCACATCCCGGATGACGAGCGGCGCAAGATCGCGCTCTTCACCAACGTGGCGGAGGACGCGGTGATCTCGGCGGTGGATGCGGACAACATCTACCGCATCCCGCGGCTCCTGCACGCCCAGGCACTGGACGAGCTCGTGGTGCGCCAGTTCCAGCTCGAGGTGGGGGAGGCGGACCTCTCCGAATGGGACCGGGTGCTGGATGGGTTCGATCACCCGCGGCAGGTGGTACGCGTGGGCATGGTTGGCAAGTACATGCACCTGACCGAGGCCTACAAGTCCCTGTCCGAGGCCCTGGGCCACGCGGGTGTCCACTCCCGCACCAAGGTGGAGGTCGTCTACATCGACTCCCAGGAGATCGAGCGCGACGGCACCGGATCCCTGGAATCGGTGGACGCGGTGCTGGTCCCTGGCGGCTTCGGGGAGCGCGGGATCGAGGGCAAGATCCAGGCGGCGCGGTACGCGCGGGAGCGGCGGGTGCCCTATCTCGGGATCTGTCTGGGCATGCAGGTCGCCGTCATCGAGTACGCGCGGGACGTGGCGGGGCTGGAGGGGGCCCACAGCACGGAGTTCGATCGCCAGACCCCTCACCCGGTGATCGGGCTGATCACCGAGTGGCGTGACGAGCGGGGTCAGCTGGAGACCCGGGACGAGTCCTCGGACCTCGGCGGCACCATGCGTCTGGGGGGCCAGAACTGCCGGCTGGAGCCGGGGAGCCTCGCCCGCGCCGTCTACGGCACCGCCCAGGTCCGGGAGCGTCACCGCCACCGCTACGAATTCAACAATCGTTATCTGAACCTGATGAAGGACGCCGGCATGCGCTTCTCCGGCTGGTCCCTGGACAACCAGCTGGTGGAGATCATCGAGATCCCGGATCACCCCTGGTTCATCGCCTCTCAGTTCCATCCGGAGTTCACGTCCACCCCCCGGGATGGCCATCCGCTCTTTCTGGGTTTCGTCAAGGCCGCCCTTGCGCGTCGCGCCCAACGCGGGGGCGATCCCGAATGATGCGGCTGGCCGGCTTCGAGGTGGGGTTGGATCGGCCCCTGTTCCTCATCGCGGGACCCTGTGTCATCGAGGGCGAGGCACTGGCGGAGGAGACCGCCGGCCACCTCAAGGAGATGACCGACAGGCTCGGTATCCCCTTCATCTATAAGTCTTCCTTCGACAAGGCCAACCGGTCCTCCGGGACCAGCTTTCGGGGACCCGGGATGGAGCAGGGGCTCAAGATCCTGGAGGCGGTGCGCTCGCGTATCGGGGTGCCGGTGCTCACCGACGTCCACGAGGATACCCCCTTGGGAGAGGTCGCAGCGGTGGTCGACGTCCTGCAGACCCCGGCCTTCCTCTGCCGTCAGACCAACTTCATCCGGCGCGTCGCCGAGCAGGGGCGGCCGGTCAACATCAAGAAGGGCCAGTTCCTCGCCCCCTGGGATATGAAGAACGTGGTGGACAAGGCCCGCGCCACCGGAAACGACCGGATCCTGGTGTGCGAGCGCGGCGTCTCCTTCGGTTACAACAACCTGGTCTCCGACATGCGGGCGCTGGCGGTCATGCGTGCCACCGGTTGCCCGGTCGTCTTCGACGCGACCCACTCGGTGCAGCTGCCGGGCGGGCAGGGCGACCGCTCCGGGGGACAGCGGGAGTTCGTGCCGGTGCTCGCCCGGGCGGCGGTGGCGGCCGGCATCGCGGGGATCTTCATGGAGACCCACCCCACTCCGGAGGCGGCCCTGAGCGACGGCCCCAATGCCTGGCCCCTGGGACGCATGGAGGCGCTGCTGGGCACCCTGCGCGATATCGACCGGCTGGTGAAGTCCGCTGGGCTGGCCGAGCAGAGCCTCGACGGCTGAGCGCCGAGGCTTCTCGGGCCCAAGTTACCGAAGTCCGTCTTCCGAAATCCAAATCACCGGAGTCTAGTGTCATGTCCGAGATCGTCGACGTTCGTGCCCGAGAGGTCCTCGATTCGCGGGGGAACCCCACCGTCGAGGCCGATGTGATCACCGCCGACGGGGCCATCGGCCGGGCCATCGTCCCGTCCGGGGCCTCCACGGGCTCCCGAGAGGCCCTGGAGCTGCGCGACGGCGACCAGTCCCGCTATGGGGGCAAGGGAGTCCTGAAGGCCGTGGGCCACATCCGGGGGGAGCTCAAGGCGGCCGTCACCGGGATGGACTGCCAGGATCAGCCTGCCCTGGATCGGCGCATGATCGAGCTCGACGGCACCGACAACAAGGCCAGGCTCGGGGCGAACGCGCTCCTCGGGGTGTCGCTGGCGGCCGCCCATGCCGCCGCGCAGGAGCGGACGCTGCCCCTATACCGCTCCCTCTCCGGGGGGCCCTATCGCCTGCCCGTGCCCATGATGAACATCATCAACGGCGGGCAGCACGCCGATAACAGCGTGGACTTCCAGGAGTTCATGATCCTGCCGGTGGGTGCCTCCTCCATGCGCGAGGCCGTGCGCTACGGGGCCGAGGTCTTCCATGCCCTGAAGTCGGTCTTGAACGGCCGTGGACTCTCCACCGGCGTGGGCGACGAGGGCGGCTTCGCCCCCGATCTTCCCTCGAACGAGGCGGCCATCGAGGCGATCCTGGAGGCCATTCACAAGGCCGGTTTCCAGGCGGGCTCCGACATCTACCTCGGCATGGACGTGGCGGCCTCCGAGTTCTACGAGGACGGCCTCTACAACCTGGCGGGCGAGGGCCGCAAGCTGGATTCCAGCGCCATGACCGAGCTCCTGCTCGAGTGGGTCGACAAGTATCCCATCCTGACGATCGAGGACGGTCAGGCGGAGGGGGACTGGGAGGGCTGGAAGTATCACACGGAGCGGCTGGGCGAGAGGGTCCAGATCGTGGGCGACGACCTGTTCGTCACGAACACCAAGATCCTCGCCCAGGGCATCGAGAAGGGCATCGCCAACTCCATCCTGATCAAGGTTAATCAGATTGGCACCCTGACCGAGACCCTGGAGGCAATCGGCATGGCCCACAACGCGGGCTACACGGCCGTGGTCTCCCACCGGTCCGGCGAGACCGAGGACACCACCATCGCGGATTTGGTGGTGGCCACCGCCACCGGGCAGATCAAGACCGGCTCCCTGTCCCGGTCCGACCGCGTCGCCAAGTACAATCAGCTGATGCGGATCGAGGATCAGCTGGGGGACGAGGCGGTCTACGCGGGTCGCGGCGCCTTCCGGTGGCTGAGTTGATACCGCGCTGAAGGTCTTCGATGCGGCTCCTGATCGTCCTGCTTCTGGTCCTGATCGGGTTCCTCCAGTACCGACTCTGGGTCGGGGAGGGCAGCCTGGCGGAGGTCCATTCCCTGCGGCAAGCCATCACCGCCCAGGAGGCGGAGCTGGATCAGCTGGCCGCGCGCAACCGGGAGCTTCAGGCCGAGGTGGATGACCTGCGCACCGGCCTCGACGCCCTGGAGGAGCGGGCCCGGGTGGAGCTGGGGATGATCAAGCCCGGGGAGATCTTTCTGCAGGTGATCGAGCGCCGCGAGCCCGCGAAGGCGCCATGACGCCGCCCCAGGTTTGGGCGGTGGTGCCGGCGGCCGGTGTCGGGCGTCGATTCGGGGCCTCGATCCCGAAGCAGTATCTGGAGCTCGGGGGCCGCTCGGTGCTCGAGCGGAGCCTGTCGACCTTCGTCGATCACCCACGTATCGCCGGGGTCCGGGTGGTGCTGGATTCGGCGGACCCACGCTGGGACTCCCAGCCCTATGCGCGCAATCCCAAGGTCTCTCGGGCGGCGGGAGGCGCGGAACGATGCCACTCGGTGCTCAACGCCCTGGAGGCGCTGCTCGCGCAGGCGCACCCCCAGGACTGGGTCCTGGTCCATGATGCCGCCCGGCCCTGCTTGCGCCTGGAGGACGTGAATCGATTGATCGAGGAGCTGGAGCAGGACCCGGTTGGGGGTCTCCTGGCCGTTCCGGTACGAGACACCATGAAGCGCGGAGATCCGAGTGGTCACGTGATCGCCACCGTCGAGCGGGCCCACCTGTGGCACGCCTACACGCCCCAGATGTTCCGCCTCGGCGCCCTGGCCGATGCGTTGCGGGAGGCCATCGCCGGCGGCGACT
>Ga0316576_10001585_pt1 | contig 12376 bp, 8 predicted proteins | sample S0NA_FD_203075 | JGI IMG/M metagenome (GOLD analysis project Ga0316576, IMG submission 203075) | Rhizosphere microbial communities from salt marsh grasses in Alabama, United States - S0-2_050615r3r5 | ecosystem: Host-associated > Plants > Roots > Rhizosphere | place: USA: Alabama | collected... | reverse complement strand
CGGCGAGCACGACGACGATGGCCGCGGCCGCGACCGGGAGGTCGCGCCGGTCGCGCCTGTCGAGCACCCGCGCGGCGGCGACCGCGCTCAACAGCACGACCACGACCCGCAGCCGGGCGTTGGCGGCGAACTCGTACGGCGGGGTCGAGTTCACCAGCTGCGCGAGGGGAGTCCAGTCGGCCGCGATGAGCAAGGTCAGGCCGGCGGCGGCGGCGAGCAGCCGGTCGCGCCGGCCCGACGCCGGCGACAGCAACGCCGGTGTGAGCAGCACCAGTGGTACCAGGCCGAGGTAGAACGACGCTTTCTCAGCGTAGTTGGAGCGGGACGCCCAGCTGCCGCGGGCGGGGTGGCCGAAGTGGTCGGGGTCGACGAGCAGTGCGGTTTCGCCGAACGCGAGGCGGGGCGTGTGGCCCGAGCGACCCGGGCGCTCGATGCCCGCCTTTCGGGCGCTCCCCGGAATCTGCTCGAGCAGCGGCAGCCACGCCGGCGCCGCCAGCAGCAGACCCGCCAGCACCGCGGCCGCGACCGGGGCGAGACGCGGACGGCGCCGGTCAGGCGCCCGTGGCGCCACCCACTCGAGTACCAGCCAGCCGACCGCGGCGGTCGCGGCGTGGAGCACGCTCTCGGGGTGGCCGCCGGCGAGCATCGCCGCGGTCACTAGGGCGAGCAGTACCAGCGACGCACGGTCGTGCCGGTCTGCGCCGCGCGACAACGCGTAGAGCAGCCCCGGCAGCAGCGCCGTCACCGAGGTCATCGGGTAATAGAGGAAGACCACTTGAAACAGGCAGCCGGCGAACAGCAGCGCGCCGAGGGTCGATGCCGCCCAGCCCAGGCCCTCGCGACGCAGCAGGAGCACCCCGAACAGCATCGCCACGAAGAGCTTGAGCCCGGCCATGATGGTCATCTGGCGCGGCAACGGCACGAACAACGTGACCACGAAAAAGGGTGAGAACGGCGCCGCCTGCCCGTTGCCGAGCAACGGCGTGCCCGCCAGCACGTGCCGGTTCCACAGCGGCAGCCTGCCCGCCTTGACCGCTTCCTTGACCGCCGTCAGCCAGGGCAACACTTGGCGCGCGGTTTCGCTGGTATTCGAGTTGGCGGCGACGACCTCGCCGACGATCCCGCGGATCGGATAGGCCGAGGCGGCCGAGTCCAGGGGCAGAGGCGAGGTTGCAGAGACCAGGACCCGGCCGAGGAAGATCGCGCTGAGGCCGAGCAGCAGCACAGCGATCCGCCACGGCAGGGGATCGAGCCAGCGTCGCACCGCGAGAACGAGGAGCACGGCCGGTCCGATCAGCCCCAACAGGCCGAGCATGATCTCCGAGGTCATGCTCGCGATGTCACGCCGCGCCGCGGGCGAAGATCACTGCCGGGATCGTCCTGAGGAGGATCTTGAGGTCGAGCCACAACGACCACTGGTCGATGTAACGCAGGTCAAGGGCGATCCAGTCGTCGAAGTCGTCGATGCCGGCGCGGCCCGAGACCTGCCACAGCCCGGTGATGCCGGGCTTCATCGACAGCCGCCGGCGTTGCCAGCGCTGGTAGCGATCGACCTCGTCGGGAATCGGTGGCCGCGGGCCGACCAGGGACATCTCGCCCTTGAGGACATTGACGAGCTGCGGCAGCTCGTCCAGTGACCAGCGTCGAAGGATGCGGCCGATTGGCGTCACCCGAGGGTCGCGCCTGGCCTTGAACGCCGGCCCGTTGACCTCGTTGAGATGAGCGACCTCGGCCAGGCGTTCATCGGCGCCGTCGTACATGGTGCGGAACTTGTAGAGGGTGAAGCGGCGTCCGTTGAGCCCGCAACGCTGCTGGGCGAAGAGCATGGATCCCTTGGACGTGAGCCAGACCGTAACCCCGATGGTGAGCAGCAACGGCGACAGGAGGACCAGCCCTACGGCCGATACAACGACGTCGACAAGCCACTTGACGAACAGTGGGAAGATGGCGCCGGGGGTGTTGGTGAAGGTCAGCAGCGGGATCCCCTCGAGCTCCTCGAGCACCACCCGCGCCTTCATGTGCGGGAAGTAGAGGGCGACCCGGGCGCGGATGCCGAGCTCCGAGCACAGCAGGAAGCTCTCCTCGAACTCCTCGAGCTGGCGCCGCGACAGCACGAAGATGACCTCGTCGATGACCCTGTTCTGGAGGATGTCCGGGAGGTCGTCGGCGCGGCCGAGCACCGGCAGCCCAGCGACCTTCTCGGGGAAGCTGCCGTTGGGCGCGACGAAGCCGAGGACCTTCACACCCCAGTGCGGGTGTTCGACGATGATCCGGGCGACCTCCTCGGCACGCGGGTTGATCCCGACCAGCAGCAGAGTCCGGAAGTTGAGGCCCCGGCTGCGGACGTGCCGGGCCGACAGCCTCAGGGCGAGCTTTTCACCGAGGAGCAGGACCAGGTTGATTCCCCCGAAGAGGATGAGAAACGGCCGCGACACGAAGTCGAGCCGAAGCAGCCAGCCGGCGGCAGCGAGGGTCAGCGTGCCCAGACCGACGACCTGAATCACCTGCCACGCCTCCATCGCAAGAGCGACCGTGCGGCGTGAGGTGTAGGCCTCGCGGGTGACGAGCAGGAAGGTCCAAATGGCGAGTACGAGAGGCAGCAGCCCGAGGTAGCGCGACAGGGGGTAGAGCTCGGTGGGGAAGACGCCGGGCAGGGCCTGGGGCAGCACGTGGGAGCGCAACCACCAGGCGAGCAGGAAGGCCACCGTGGTGAAGACCAGATCGATGGTCCACACCCAGTAGGCGACGAGCTTGGCCCGCTCCTTCAGCATAGCGACAGCAGCACCTTTTCGTAGTCGTCGGCCACTGCCGACCAGCGGTACCGCTCGGCCACCCGTGCGCGGCTCCGCTCGCCGAGCTCTGCGAGCCGGGACCCATCGTCGAGCAACGCCCGTAACCGGGTTTCCAACGCCGCCGGTCCCGAGAATCGAAAACCGACCCCGGCGCCGGCGGCGACCTCACGGTTCTCCGGCGTGTCATAGTACAGGACCGGCCGGCCGGCGCCCATGGCCTCGACCAGCGCCGGGTGAGTGCCGCCGACCTCGGTGGCGTGGATGTAGAGCCGGCAGTTGAAGAGCAGCTCACGATAGCCCGAGCCGTAGATCGGGCCGGGCAGCAGCACGCGGTTGTCGGCGAGATCGCGCAGTCGGCGAGCCAGCTCCGGGGCGTAGGGAGCACCGCCGACCATGACCAGCCGACGGTCGCCGTTGGTCCGTGACCACGCCTCGAGCACCCGATCGGGGTTGTTCTCGGGCTCGAAGCGTGACACGTAGAGCAGGTACTGGCCGGTCTCCAGGCCCAGCTGATCGAGGGTCGTCGTCGCCGCTGGCGGCTCGAGATCGCCGCCGTAGGGAATCATCACTGACAGCCTTGAGTGGTAGCGGCGGTAGTAGCGTTCGATGACCCGAGCGTCGGTAATGAGGGCGTTCGGCAACCGTGCTGAAAGCAGCTCGCCGAGCCGGTACCAGGCGCGGCCGGCGGCGCCCCACTTACGGCGCTTGCGTTCGAGGCCGTCGACGTTGATCGCGACCGGGGTGCCGGTCCACCGGAGGATCGGGATGAACGGTGCGTTGGCGGCGTTGCACAGCAACACCGCATCGAAGCCGGAAGCCGCGGCGTGGAGTGCGGCGAGGCAGGTGTTCGACACCGTTTCCAGATGCTTGGTGCGAACGGACGGAAGCACGGCCAGTTTCATTCCACGCCAGCTTTTCAGCTTCGGGTCGACGAAGCTGCGCCGGCCGTAAACCGTGACATCGTGGCCACGGTCGGCGAGACGGCGGCCGAGCTCCTCAGCCAGGGTCTCGAAGCCGCCGTAGTTGGCCGGCACCCCGCGGGTGCCGAGAATCGCGACCTTCACGCGTCCTCCAGCTCCTCCGTCTGTCCGCGTCTACGGAACCAACGGCAGATTCGTCGTGACGGAACCCGCCGAGTGGCCATGACCCACCGCCGTCGGGTCCAGGCGTCGCCCCAGCCGCGCGCGACGTCAAGCAGCCCCGGAAGCGACGATATCTCGACGGTCAGGCAGGCGCCGATCACGAGCAGGTCGCGCAGCTTCCACCACGGAAAACACCGGAGGTGCCAGCCGAGGTCGGCGCAGTGGATCCGGAGCAGAAACCGATTGCGCACCGACAGCCGGTTGGCCTGCTCGTGCCCGCGACGGCCATCCTCCGGCCGGAACCCACGGCCGTGAACCGCGATCGCGTCGGACGCGTAGAGGCAGCGCCAGCCGCGCCACTGAAGCCGCCAGGCGAGCTCGGCGTCCTCGCGGTACGCGAAGAAGCTCTCGGCGAAAACCTGGCCGTCGGGGTAGGCGATGTCGCCGAGTGCCGACCGACGAAACAGGGTTGCAGCTCCGGTGCCGCCGAAAACCCAGGCGGGTCTGCCGTACCGACCGTCGTCGGGCTCGCCGGCGCCGCGGTCGAAGTGGCGGCCCGCGGCGGTCACGACCATCCCGGCGGCGTCGAGGGTGCCGCTCGGCGTCAGCGAGACATCGCGGGCACGGACGAGCCGGCCCGTGACCGCACCGACCTCGTCCCGTTCCGGACGTCGGCGGCCGGCCTCGACCAGGCGTGCGACGAAGTCGGGCCGTGGCGCGCAGTCGGGGTTGAGCAGCAGTACCCACGGCGCCGCGGTTTCGCGAATGCCGCGGTTGACCGCCGCTGCGAATCCGGTGTTGGTCGGCTCACGAAGCAGCCGCAGGCCGGCGAGCGGTTGCCCGCCCACGATCTCGGCGGACCCGTCGACCGACGCATTGTCGATCACGATCGTCTCCAAAGGCGGCGGGGCGAGTGCCGCCACCGCGTCGAGACACGCGGGCAGGGTTTCGGCATGGTCGTGGCTGACCACGATGACGGCGTACGCGGTGTCCCCCTGCATGGCGACAGTGTAGCTCGGGATGCACCGGGGGCCGCCGGATGCGGCCCCGGCCCCGGCTCCGGCGAGCCTTGTAGCGCCCGGCTCCAGCTGGGCGTTCTCACGAACTTCAACCGTACCGGCCGAGGTTTCTGAGGCGCCGGCCTTCTGGGCTGCCCCTGGCGGCCCAGCGTCGCCCCGGCGGCGCGGTCGCTCGAGGGGGTCTGGACGACGGTGCCCGCGCTGGGGGGCGAGCGGCGGCCTCCTCTGACGGCCGGAACGGGCGGGTTCCGAAGCGCGATGAGAACGGATGCCACGCACACGACTTCGTTCGCGGCGAACGAAGTTGGAGCCAGGCACCGACCCGGCCCTCGACGGCGGTGGCAGCCGGTTCCGGGTCCGGACGCGGGCGCAAGGAAGGGAGAGGGAGAGAGCCGTGCGCGCGCTACACTGCAACCCATGCAACCGGGCTATCTCGGGGGAGTGAGCCGATGACGGGGTCGCGCCTGGCGGCGGCTGCGTCGTCCCTCGCTTTTACCATTTTGTGTGCGACCCTGGCCGTCGTCGGCCGAATCGATGGTTTTGAGGCGATCTGGGCCGCGGCGGCGGTGGCCCTCGCCTTTGTCCCGACCGGTTGCTGGGCGCCGGTCGGCTGGCGCCGGCGCGCCGCCGAGGCGTCGCTGGCGCTTCCCGCATGGGCGCTGGTCATGCTCGGCAACCCGGTGCAGCGGCAGATGCTGCTGCCGCCACTGCTCGCGGCGGCGGGCTGGGCCGCGGTGGCCGCCGCCTGGCCCCGTGTTCCGGTCGAACGCAGAGTGTCGACGATCGTGCTCCTGGCCGTCTCCGTCCGCGCCGCCGCGGGGATGGGTCTGGTCGGCTGCGAGTGGTGGAGGATTGTTCTGGCGTTTGGCGCCAGTGCCGGGGTGGCGTGGGCAGCCGTCCGGCTCGGTGGTCGCGATCTCGGTGTCGGGGTCGCGCTGCTCGCGGCGGCGGTGCCGGCGCAGGATCTCCCAGTCGTCGGCGGTGTCGCGCTGCTCGTCTCGCTCGTCGCAGGGCCTTTCGGCGACCCCAACGCCGGCGCATCTCGATGCCGGGGTTGGCTGTCCGGGCTGGTGGGCGCCGCGCTGGTCGGCCTGGCGGTGGCCTCCTGGGGCGGGCTCGCGCTCGACCGGGTCTTCCCCGCGGCCGGGGGGTGGACCGTTGCAGCGATCCTGGGTGGGCTGCTCGTGACCCGGAGGCTGCCGGCCGGAGCGGCCGGAGCGCTGTGGTTGATGGCGGCGCTCACCGTGGGGCCGGCGCTCGTACCGACGCCGGACCGGCGCGGCTTCGTCCTCGGCGGCGACCTCGCCGACGTCGACCTGCCGGCCGGAACCGGCGCGCCGTACGTGCTCGACATTGGTCTCGACGGAGCGGGTAACCTCACACCGGGCACCGCCGTGGCCTGGTTCCGGGTCGGCGACCGGACCCACCGGTTGGTCTTTCCGGATGACGCGGTTCGACGTTCGGGCGTGCGTCCGTCCGGGCCGAAGGCGGTGTGGCGGCCCCACGCCGCCGGCGCGGCCGGCGACTGGCAGGCTGCGGCGCGTTTGGTGTTCGAGGTCCCGGCCGGTGTCGTGCCGCACCTGACACGCCACCCGGATCTCCCCACCGGCGTCAGCGTGGTCCTCGAGACCGAGGGCCCCGCGCTCCCGACACGGCCGCGCGACCGGGCCATGGGCTGGTGGCTGATTGCGGCCAGCCTGGCGGTCGTCGCCTTGCAGCTGCTGTCCGGCACCTGGCGGCGGCCGGTCGCGGCGCTGCCGTGGACGGTGCTGGTCGCCGGTGTTCTGGCGGCGCGGGCGTGGGTCGAGCCGCTGCGGTTGCTCGGTGAACGACACGGGCCCGATCTGGCGCTGGCTGCGCTGCTCGCCGCGTGGTTGCCGTCGGCGGTGGTCTGGTTGCGGCGGCGCAGGGTCGTCACGGCGGTTGCGGCCCTCCTGCTCCCGCTGGCCCTCGCGACGCCCCACCTGACGCCGCCGCTCTATGGCGACGAGCCCTTCCACCTCGCGGTGATGCGCTCCATGAGCGCGGACCGCGACATCGATCTGATGAACAACATCGATCCCGAGACCCATCCGGCGGAGTCGGTCTTCGACCAGGGCGGCGACCTGCTGCACTCTCCGGTCTTGGGTGTCTTGCTCCTGCCCGGATACCTCGTTGCCGGTCGAGCCGGCGCCCTCGTCCTGCTCGCCCTCGTCGGCGCGTGGGCGGTGGCCTTGACGGTCCGGCGGGCACGCAGGCTCGGGGTTCCCGATGCCCGGCTGCGGTGGCTCGTGCTGGCGCTCGCCGCCACCTACCCGGTGGCTGTCTTCGCGACCCAGATCTGGGTCGAGCTCGCCGGTGCGTTGGCGGTCGCGGCGATCCTGCTCGCCGCCGCTGGCGGCCGCGGCGGGCGCTGGGCGGCGCTTGGTTGGGTCGTGCTGGCGACCTCGGCCAAGACCCGTCTCGCCCTCCTCACCCTGCCACCGGCGGTGGTCGCGTGGTGGGTGCGCCGGCGGGGCCGGACGTTCGGCGTGGTGGCGTTGGCGCTGGGCGCCGCCGTCGCGCTCGGCGTCGGATGGCTGACCATGGGCCACCCCTTTGGAATCTACCGACGCCTCCAGGACCTGCCGCCGTCGGACCCGGCGCTCGCCGCGAGGGTCGTGGGAGGGCTGGCCTTCGACCCGACCGGCGGGCTCGCCTTCGCAGCTCCCCTGTGGCTTGTGGCCTTGGCCGGGATTGTCGCTCTGTGGCGGCGTGGTGGCCCGGGAGAGCGTCTGCTGTTGGTCGGATGTGCGGCGACGGTCACGGCCTTGTTGGCGTCCATCGAATGGTATGGCGGCGGCTCGCCGCCCGCCCGGTATCTCGTCCCCATGCTGCCGGCGGTGGCACTCGCGGGAGGGATGATTCTGCGCGAGCCTCGTCGCTGGCGTCGCGTCGCCGAGATGCTGCTGCTGCCGTCGCTGGCGGTGTGGTGGGTGCTCGTGACCCGCCCCCACCTTTCGGTCAACCCGGGCGACGGTGGCTGGTGGGCGACCGACGCCCTCGCCCGGTCCTATTTGGTCGATACCGCGTGGCTGGTGCCGTCGTTCCTGGTCCCGCGCGCCGCGACCTGGGTGGTGCCGATCGCCGTTGCACTCGTGGTCTCGCTGGTCTGGGCGGCGACCCATTTCAGACCATCCATCGCGCACCGGATCGCGGCCGCCGGAATGTCCGTGTGGCTGCTCGGCGCCGCCGGTCTCGTCGCCGCCGTCGAGCTCCGCACCGACCGGGTGGTCGAGGCCGAGGCGCCGCAAGTCCGCCGCAGCGGCGGCGAGCCGGCGCCGCCGCCCGGGACCTTCTCGAGGTTCATGCACCGAAGGGGCTGGAAGCTTGCCGACGGCGACGTCGTTACCTTCCCGCTGAACCTCCCGGCCGATGCCGAGATCCAACTTGAGGGCTGGCTCCTCGGTACGGCCAAGCGCGGCGCTACCCTCTCTCTCGCCTGGGACGACGATGAGCCCCGGCGGCTCTGGGTCCCGGGCGAAGCCGTCGGAGGCCGGCTCACGGTGCCGTCCCCGCCGGGTCCGGGGCGTCATCGGCTGCGGGTCGGGGTTGCTTCCAGACCCTACGGAGCCGTAGTCCTCGACCGGGTCGTGGTGGAGGCGGGGCCGTGACCTACGCCTGGGTTTTCCTCGACGCCGACGGCACCCTTTTCGACTACGCGGCGGCCGAGGCCGCGGCTCTCGAAGGCGCCTTCGCCTCGTTTGGCCTGCCCTTCTCGTCTCCCATTGCGACCCTGTACAGCGACATCAATGCCGCCATCTGGCGCGAGTTCGAGCGCGGCGAGATCGACCAGCTACGATTGCGGACCGAACGTTTCGATCGGCTCTTCAGCACCGTCGGTCTGGCAGCGGACACGGTCGCATTCAGCCGCTGCTACCTGGAGGTGCTCGCCCGACAGGCGGCGCTCCTTCCCGACGCCGAGGCGGTGACGAAGCGTCTCGCCGGCTCGCACCAGCTACTGCTGCTGACAAACGGGCTCGCTGACGTTCAGCGGCCCCGGTTCGCGGCCTCGACCATCCACGACTGCTTTTCGGTGTTTGTAATTTCCGAGGAGGTTGGCCTCGCCAAGCCCGATCCGGCCATCTTCGACCTGGCGCTTGAGCGGGCGGGTCGACCGGATCGGTCCGACGTATTGGTGGTCGGCGACAGCCTGAGCTCGGACATCGCAGGCGGCGCCGCCGCTGGCCTCGACACCTGCTGGTTCAACCCCCCGGGTGCGGCCAACGGCCACGGGGTCACTCCGACCTACGAAATTCGCCGCCTGAGCGAGCTGCTTCCCATCGCAGGGGTTTGAAACACGAAGGACGCGAAGATCGCCGAATCCGTCCCGAACGGGTTGAGAGCGCGGAGTTCGGACTCATCGAGAACAACCTTCGGGCTGTTGGCGTTGTAATGGGCGAGGAGAGAACGAGTCATGGATGTCGCAGGCCCACGACAGGAGGCGCGGCAAGCCGCGCATCGGACCGCCTACACCCGCGGTGAGGAGCTGGCGAACAGCCTGACCCACGGGGTTGGGGCGCTGCTGGCGATCGGCGGGCTGGCCTGGCTGGTGACCCTGGCCGCGATCCGCGGCGACGCCTGGCACGTGGTGGCGTGCAGCATCTACGGCGCCGCCATGGTGGTCCTGTACACGGCGTCGACCCTGTATCACGCGATCCCGGCGCCTCGGGTCAAACGCGCGCTGCAGGTCTTCGACCACGCCTCCATCTATCTGCTCATCGCCGGCACCTACACCCCGTTCACCCTGGTCAGCCTTCGGGGGCCGTGGGGCTGGTCTTTGTTCGGCACGGTATGGGGGCTCGCTCTGTTCGGGATCGTCCTCGAGATCGCCGTTCCGGGTCGGTGGCGAGCGCTGTCGCTCGTGCTCTACGTCGCCATGGGTTGGGTCGTCGTGGTTGCGGTCAAACCGCTGCTGACGGCGCTGCCGACCGGGGGCCTCGCGCTGCTGGTCCTCGGCGGGCTCGCCTACACCGGGGGGCTCGGCTTCTACGCTTGGCGCCGCCTGCCCTACGGCCACGCCGTCTGGCACTTGTTCGTCCTCGCCGGGACCGTGCTCCACTTCGTGGCCGTGCTGCGCTACGTCGTCCCGGCGTAGGAACCGCCTACTCGACGACGTATCCGAGCGCCTTCAGTTGCTCCTTCGTGGTGGAGTCCATTTGTGACCCGCCCGCCGCGGGCTGGACCGCTCGCCGGGTCTCGATCCAAGCCATCAACCGTGACCGCAGCCAGGCGGCCTCGAGCGAATCGAGGCCGGCACGATTGTGCCGTTCCCCCGGGTCGGTCTCGAGGTCGAACAGGTACGCGAGGTCCCAGCTCCGACCGCGACCGTGCCCTTGTCCCCGGTTGACGCCACCACGGGGCGCCTGGATCAGCTTCCATCGTGAAGACCGGGCCATCACTGCGCCGTCGAGTCCCGGCGCCGCGGCGAAGGTGAGCCGGGGCTCGGTGCTTGGGGCTTCGTCGCCGAGGACTGTCGGCCACAGTGATTGTCCGGCCGGCGTCTCGCGCCGAGCGCCGGCCAGCCCGACGAGCGTTGCGTGCAGGTCGAGGGTGTTGGTCAGGGTTTCGACGTTGTGTGGGGCGATGTGGCCCGGCCAGCTCATGATCAGGGGGATGTGGAGCATCTCGTCAAAAAGGGTGTATCCATGGAGGACGCCGTTGTGCTCGAACAGCTCCTCGCCATGGTCCGAGGTGACGATGAGCAAGGCCTCGCCAGGCTCGAATCGCCGGTGGAGGTCGTCGAGGAACCGGCCGAGCTCTCGGTCGTTGTAGGCCACACAGGCCCCATAGAGGTTCCGAATCCGCTCGATGTCGTGCTCGGAGACCTGCTGGCGGCGGTCCCGGATGGCCGTCAGGGTCAAGGTCCTCCCGTCGATGGCAGAAAGATCGTGTGGGGCGAAACGGGCCTCGAGCTCCGGAGGCGGGGTGTAGGGGTTGTGGGGGTTCATGGTGTGGACGTACAGGAAGGCCCGGTCGGTCGGGAGGAGGCCGTCGATCCAGTCGAGAGCCGCCCGGTGAAGCAGCTCGGCGCTCCTGTTCACTGTGGGTTGGTGGTTCGGATGGTGGTCCTCGACGACCCGCAGCAGCTCGACCGACTCGAATCCGACGCCGAGATCGAGGCTGGGCCGAGGTTCGGGTTGCCGGTGATGCAGGCAGTGCGGTAGCCGGCCTTTGTGAAGGTCTCGGCCACGCGCTCGGGGCCCGGGTGCGGCAGCTGCCGGTCGTCGAGCATACACAGCCCGCTGAACAGCGCCCGAGTCGAGGGCGCCGTGTTGGGCGCCACGGCAAAGTGGCGCTCGAAGCTCACACCCGAGGCGGCCAGCCCGTCGAGCACCGGCGTCAGCTCGTGTCGAGAGCCGAGGTGGCCGACATGGTCCGCCCTGAGCGCGTCCATCACGTACACGACCACCAGGCGAGGAGACTTCGGGAGGGGCTTCGCAGCCAGCTGTGGCGCCGAGGTCGGCGGTGACAGGACGCGCGCGTTCATCCACCGGGCCGGGGGGCCCTCGCCCCGGGCCACCAGCCGGATCCGGACGAGGCCGTCCCGGTCGCCGAGGGGTATCGAGACCCCGACGGACGGGGTTGACGCTGTCGAGCCCGTGGGAGGCCACACCGGGTGCTCTCGCGGGGGGCCGTGCCCGCGGTCCACGACCACGGCGAAGGACTGACCGGCATCACTGCCGGATGGAGGCGCGAGCTCCGCGACGAGGCGGGAGCCGGCGCGGACCCGCTGCACGACCTCCACGGCGGACCACCCCGAACGGCGGATCCCGTCGTCGGTGATCTCGATCGAACCGGGGCTCAGGCAGGGTCTCACCGCCACCCGGCTGACGGTGACGCCTTCGAAGCCCCTGGGCTCGAGGGCCACGGCGACCCGCCCTGGACCCAGATCGGCGGGGAGGGGAACCTCCACCCTGCCGCCGGATGCGGTGAACGTGCCGAGTGTCCGTGGCCGGCACTCGACAACGCTGAGCTCGACCACCGATTCGGTTCCGACCGGAGTGATCGTGGAGACGCCGTTTCGCCTCGAGTACCGCCAGCCGCGCAGGAGCCGGTTCTGCGCGACGGCACCCGGCCTCGACAGCGCAGCCTCCTCCACGAGGAAGTCGGCGCGGTGCTCTGTGTCGAGCAAGGGCGTGGCAGTCTCCACGCCGGGACCGCACCCGACGACGAGGATCAGGAGGATCCAGGCGGCGGAACGGCCCGGCGTCGAGAGCAGGCCGGTCACTCGAGCACGTGGATGTTCCGCGCCGCGCAGATCTCCTTGAGCTCCTTGGGCCAGACGGTGACCGTGACCTCGCCGAGGTGAGCGGTCCGCAGCAGGTACATGTACGTGCGAGCCTGGCCGATGCCGCCGCCGATCGATAGCGGGATCTGGTCGTTGAGGATCGCCTGGTGGTAGGGCAGCTCGAGGAAGTCGAGCTGGCCGCTCATCTCGAGCTGGACCTTCATGGTGTCCTTG